>Ga0105359_10000188_pt1 | contig 49837 bp, 43 predicted proteins | sample GOMGulsemesocosm_6_FD_83659 | JGI IMG/M metagenome (GOLD analysis project Ga0105359, IMG submission 83659) | Methane-oxidizing microbial communities from mesocosms in the Gulf of Mexico - GOM8C Gulf of Mexico | ecosystem: Environmental > Aquatic > Marine > Cold seeps | place: Gulf of Mexico...
ATAATCTGGCTGTCTGAATATCGTGATGTTTTCATAAAGAATTCCTTTGGTTCAGTTTACGAGAATTCTCTACTTTTGACTTCTACTAATTATCGGGGGGATTACACCGTACGAGGACTGACAAAAAACCCTATCAATTGCATAACCAACACCCCCCCACAAAAACAATCCTTGCCATTCTAATTTTCTTAATGACTTTAAGAACTTAATAACACCCCTCCCAACTCAGAGATATGACTCACACCCATCAAACCAATAACACCAACGAACACCGCTAATCATAACCACCCCAAAATATTATAAATACTCACAACTGAAACTTGCATACACCTAAATTTAGGAAAACAAACACCTACGCCCATTAAGCCAGCACCACTCACAAACACACTATTAAAATTAAGCACAGTACAAGGACAACACCTTTAGTAGAAAGGCAATTACCAGCCCGACCCTACCCCTTCACCCCCCGTATACTCAACAATTCGAACTTGCGAAGCAAACAACAATACCATCAAAGCAAAAAAGTGATTAAACACATCATGCTCAAACAACGCCACACTCTGCCCCGCCACCGCATAAATAATTAACAAACCAAGCCCACACATAGCATAGTACTTAACCTGCTGCCCGGAACTAGAATCATCTGACTTACTCAACGCCCGCAAAAACAAATAACCAGGCGCGGCAAACAGAAGCAATAACGTAATTAAACCAACGACCCCTTTTTCAACCATCACCTGCAAAATCTCATTATGGGGGTTAGCCCACAACCCCACCTCATTAGACATACCAGGTGTAGCCTTACGTATTTCAGTAGCTTTAAGAGCATAACTATTTAACCCATGTCCAAAGACAGGTCTCTGCTTAATTAAAATACCAGCCGCCTTAAACATATCCAACCGCGCCCCAATGGAAGATTTGGAGTCCCCCTTTTGATAGGAATCTACATCTGAAACAATCAATTGCGCACGACTTTGTAGCACCTGGGTTTGGCTAGCAACAACCACAAGCACCCCCGCTCCAACCACTAAAGCCACTAAAAATTTGGGATGACCATTACGATACAAATACACCGAATAAAAAAGCATCAACACTGGAATAGCCAACCAGGTACCGCGCACTTGAGTTAATAAACAAGCCACCAACCCCATGCAAACCGCCGCCACTAGCAATAACCTCAGCCACATTTTTTTTTGCCTTAACACCAATATCGCATTTAGAGAAAACGCCATAACCACCAAGCTAATAGCCCCATAACGCATGGGGTTCACACCACCACTGGGCCGCAACCAAAACACCTTACCCGAAACCAATATACTAACACCGAAATATTTCATGGCGATAAACTGAGCTATGGACACACACCCCAGCACAATACCTACCAGTGCTAGCATCACCACCAGCCACATAACCTTAAGATTGAATTGCCGTAACAGCAGATATAAGGGTACCAATAACATAAAGGTCGCGTAATCCTCCAAGTGCATTCGCGCTTCACGAGTTTGCGGCCAGTAGAGAAAAGACAATATAGATACCAACGAAAATAAGGCAAAGCTGGCCAGCAGCCACTTTTCGGCCCCTACCACATCATAAAAGCGCCCCTTCAGCCTGAGCAAGCCAGCCAATCCGATTAACAACAAGAGTCCAGCAGACGCTTTACCCACAATCGGTATCGTAAGTGCGCAGAATAAATACAGCCCATAAACAGACAGCAAAAGTATTGACCAAGGAGAGCGAATAGCACAAAAAGAAGGTTTTTTTTGTAAAATCAAGTGAATAGACAGCCCGTACGGTATAATGTGAAAAACACAGATTATAGTACAACACTCTTTGCTCACACAACACAGTGCTGCACACAGGCAATCACATCCAAATCATACAACTGTAAGAGGGAGTAAAACAAACGGTGTAACTGCCCGCTTTAAATATGGGGAGCCAATTACTCCTCAAACTCAATCATAAAACGATTTAACACCGACTGTACTGGTCAATTCCAATCAGACACTTTTCCTAGAGAGCTTTCATGGCTAATGAGTAATTCATCGCCGATCGCTGAATGCAGCCTTTCGAAATTGTAATACCTCATGTTGTCTGCAACATCTTTGACGATTTAAGCGATGAGCTTTTCTTCGGTGTACATTTTATTCAAGCGGCGATTTTCATCCTCAAGCTCATTCATTCGTTTCATCAGTAAAGCGCCCATGCCGCTATATTTGGCGCGCCATTTTTAGAAGCTAGCTGAGCTCATGCAGTGCTCTCGACAAAGGCCAGAGACCGCTGTACCGGCTTCGCTTTGCTTTGCTTGAGGGTCGCCATGATTTGCCTGCCTGAATATCGGAATGCTTTCATAAAGAATTACTTTGGCTTAGTTTACGAGAACCCTCTACTCTTGACCTCTACCAATTTTCGCGGCGGGGAGGGCATTACAGCTAGCTGATAATTCATTGAAATTAAGGTAAGTTATTGAGAGTGCTGAGCATGACTACCTGCTTGGTTGTGACCCAACACTGAGCAACAAGATAAAAACCAATTCTTTTCATTTCTAGAGACTGCATTCCATTCTGTGTAGCTTACGCTTTTAAATATAGTCCCTTATACCGTCTTCGAACAGGATAGTGAACCTATTCAAGGCCTCTTTCCAATTTCTTATGGGCATCGTCCAATTTCTGAAGCCTGTCGTACCGCTAAGTATACGACTTTTTTGACTGACTCCTCCGCGGGAAATACCTTTCGCTTTTTCGTCTCTTTACGAATGACACTTCTAAGCGAATCGATGGCATTCCCAATGTAAATTGCCTTGCAAATATCGATAAATAGTTTAACAAGGTATTTAGGTTTTCCCAGTATTTTCACCAGGGGCGGGTATTTTTCACCCCACTTTTCACTGAACTCGCTTAAGGCCTATAAGGCATTTTTTTCCGGCTCGCCTAGTAAGTTTTCTTTAAACCCGCAGCGACCGTTTTGTAGCCTTTCCAGGGCACATACTTCACCGAGTTACGGATCATATGCACGATACACAGCTGCATCTAAGTACTAGGATAGACAATATTAATGGCACCCGGAAAGCCCTTGAGGCCATCTACGCAGGCGATAAGAATACCTTAAACCCCACGATTCTGCAGCCCAGTAAGAACGTTCAACCAGAATTTAGCCCCTTCATTTTCAGATAGCCACATACTCAATAATTCTCTGCGACCTTCAATGCTTACATCCAGCACTAGGTAAACTGATTTACTAATAACCTGCTTATCTTGGCGAATTTTAAGTACGATACAATCAAGGTAGACGATGGGTAAACCGTATCCAGTCCTTGAGATTGCCACTCAATCACCTGCTCGAGAACCGCATCAGTCACCCTGGGAATAAGCGAAGGCAATGCATTAGCACCGTACAATTCCTTGAATGCCTTAACGATCTCTCGAGTGGCCACACCCTAGACGTACAAAAATAAAATTTTATCGTCCACAGTGTTAAAACGAGTTTGGCTTTTTTTGACAAGTTTTGGCTCAAAGCTGCCTTCGCAATCCCTAGGCGTGTCAAGTTGAATTTGACCATCCTCGGTACACTAGATCTTACCGGAAGCGCAGATACAACTATTTGAATTGGCTGAAGGTTCGTGCTTATCGCAACCCAAGTGATCATCTAGATTCGGCATTTAAGGCGCATTCCACCATCACCTTAGTGAGTATCTGCCGGAATTCATTGAGGTCCTGCTCAGCTTTAATCCCTTTGGCCGGTTCGCGAGCAAAGACCTCAAGTGCTTCCTTGCTCATAACTGCCTTGTCCTTAGCCATTACAGACTTTATGATAAGTAGTTACACAGAATTAGCTACAACCTCCATTTCTACGCTCACAAATATCTCTATAAATGCTTAAATTCAATTATTCAATTATTCATCCAAATATATATTTACATCCAGAAAGATAAATTCAGACTATTCGTGAATTTATTAGCTCACCCAACCCAACCTTTAAACTTTTAAGTGCAACCCAACCTGGCAATATTCTGTTTGTATCCAAAGTAAACCTTTCACGCTCTCTATAAGGGTAAAAGCCAAAATTAATAATTTTTGAAGTATCAACCCCTACAGACTCACACATAAGAGCTGCGATTTCTCTTAGAGAATACGCCTCATCTGAGCAAACATCATAACTAAATATTTCTTCCTGATTAGATATTAAAACTTTTTTAATTGAAAAATCGATAGCATGAAAAACATCAGACACATGAACCAGCTTCATAAGCTGCTCCCCTCCTGACATATCTATTCTTTCTTTAATATTTATTGCATCAGCGATCAAGTTAACTACTTTATCTCGATTATCATTTTCTCCATACACATCATAAAGCCTTAAAAAACAAATTTTAACACCAGCCTGTGCATAATGCCTCAACACACACTCCGAGCTACTTTTTGAAGCTGCATATAGGTTAAATGGCGAAATTTTTTCATCAAGAAACTCCCAAGAAGTACCAAAAGTCATTAACACTGTTTCTTTACTATATTTACAGATATTAAATGCTAACATTGCTGGAAGTGCAACATTAGAGCTAATCAAGTCTTGAATTGAATCAAGATCATCACCTGTAGCCTGACTGGCCGCAGCATTAATAATAGCGGTTGGTTTGTACTCGATCAACAAACTAATCAGCTCTTTTTCAAACTCTTTTTCCATCCCCGGCCTAAAACTCATCGTCACTACTTTTTCATATTGTGAATATTTAGCCTCACAATACTTCCCTAAAAATCCATTAGCTCCAATTACTATTTTCATTTAAATAACATCCTAGTGTTTTAGCTGCTTTATCTTTTTCTGATATATTAGTAACATTTAAATTTTCTAATTCTGCAATGGAATCCCAAGAAATACACTCCTCATCTCCCGGAGAGTAATCAGAATCACAAATATTAACTATGAGTGACTCATCATAAGAGAAAAAACCATGGGCAAAACCTTTTGGTATATAAACACCTAGACCCGACATCCCTACGAGATCAATGGTAAATACTTTAGAGTAAGTGCTGGATTTTTTTCTCAAATCAACTGCAACATCCTTTATTCGCCCAGAAATACATGAGATATATTTGCCTTGCGACCGCCCCCCTCTTTGATAGTGAAGCCCTCGAAATACGCCTTTTTTTGAATGAGATATGTACATCTCACAGTTATCCTGGACTATTGTTGACAATTCAGCTTTAACCCAAGACTTATTGAAAGTACCCCTCTCATCCTGAAAGACATGACTTTCGACTATATATAAACCCTCAAATTCAGTTTCACTTACTTTCATTTCGAGCCCTCATGTAATCATTGGCTACTGGAATAACTGCTTTTGGCACTTTTTTCATTTATTGCGTTTCGCTTGCAAGCAAGCCCCTACTTTTAATTTATTTTTGGATTCCTGACTGAGCATAAGGCTGTTCATTCACCTCCACTCCATTTACAACACAAGCTTTTGGAAGTTTTACTAATTAAACTGTAAAAGCTTTCTTTAATGCTGCTTTTTTGAAGCGTATAAATAAAATATGGCAAGCCCAATATTGAAACGCCATTTTTAGTTTCGCCATTTCTGTATAAATTCTTTCAGCACCTTCAATTCAAATCTGTGCTCTTCAGCCATCACAGTCTCAAACAGATTATTACTTGACTAACGACACATTTATAACTGTCTGTATAGATACTACAGACCCTTTAAATTATGAGCGAGTCATTTTAGCGTATTTAGATGCACCATGTGACTATTTATTACGACCCATAAGGGATATATATATGGGTGATTAAGCCAATATTTAATGGCACACTAAATTCTGCCATCTAGCTAAAGGCAATGCCACAACCCTCTCTGACAGGTTAGTTGTCGCGCTCATTTTTTGACCCATAAGCAAACTGAAGGCGCAGCATGAACATGTAACGCTACTCACCAGAACACAAAGAGGCCGCCACCCAAAAATAATGCCGCACAGTAATACGGTAACTCCTAGACTGGCCGCCGAGACGGATTTCACCAAGGCAGACCGGTATAACTGGCGTAAACAAGCATAGAATAGAGACTTAGCCATACCAAGTTATGAAAAAAACACTGAGAACTAGTCACCCTAGGATAAGTCTGGCGTGGGCTAACAACCGCGACACCAAATGAGACTAGGTAGGCCGAATACTGCTGGAGGAAAGCCCTCCCCCACTCCGAAGAAGCAGACTTTTACGGGACCACTGAGTAAAAAATAAGGTCTTTAAAGAGCAGGCGAAGCTAGATAAGAAACACATCAAGCGCTCAGAAAAAAGCTCATGCGATCTAAGGGGAAAGCGAGGACAAATGACCCTCGACCCAGATCGCCACTACACCAAACAAAGCCGCAGGTGCAGCCCTGTATTAAGCCTGCGGCCAATTAAACATCACAACTCACATCTATCAGTGATAATGGCGCTAGAAGCGTTGGCCATCCGACGGCAGCGCACCCAGAGCCTCGCTATAAACTATCATAGAAAGATCATCAACAGCGAACATTATGACAGCTTGCCACCAAGCCAGATAGCACTAGCCCTGGCCGATGAGGGCTGCAACATGATCTCGAAGTGGAGCTTTTATCATGCGCCTCACAAGCACCACAAACACAGGCGCAGCCGAGTAGCCAAACGTAAGGTGGCGACGACTCATACCGCGACTAGGCCAAACCAATTGAAGTACACCTAATTACCCAGCGAAGGGCGTGCACTTCTATCCTTACCTGATACTTGGCATCTGACACTGAATGTTAATAGTCGCAAGATCGCTGACCGGGAAATAAACGAACATAAATCGCCTGAAAGCGCCTCTGTTTTTATGCGCAAAACGCACTTGCGCTAAAAGGCGGGCTTTACAACCATTGATTCCGCACTCCGATAACAGCATTCCAATGAAGGATACTTCACCAATGAAAAGCTTACATGAACTAGGGAGGACCCTTGTTCATACAGTCGGCCGCGAGCCAGCAATGACAAGCCCTTTGCCGAATCACTTTTTAGAGCCTGCAAGTGTCGCCCACATTATCCGTACAAAGCCCCTTAAACACTGGCAGAGCTCGCGATTGGGCTTTGAAACTTACACACAGGTACAGCCATCACCACAAACTAAAGCGGCATCGAGCCTGTGACACTGGGGCAACAACATAACACGGAAGCAAAGCGAGTAAACCATCAACTCAAAGCATTGCATCAGCAGGCGAAAGAGGAGTACCCAGAGCGCTGGAATGGCAACATCCGAAACTGGAATTGCCGGAAAAAGTACGCCTTAATCCCAATAGAAATAATCTCGAGATTAAGGCGGCATTATAGGTAAGCGCGACGACTAGTTTGACACTTACCGTTATCGGCTCTCATTGAAAGCGCCCGACTCCTTTGGACCAGAACAAGGGCATACGGACATTACAAGACCACATAAATATTAGCGAAAATAAAGCAACCTTAGCGAGTAGCCAGTAGCCATTAGCCATTAGCCATTAGCCATATTTTGGCCAATGTTAAATCATAAAAACACCCTTTAGGCCATTATGATCCCACCAACAACAAAACTCTAGCTGTAGCCTTACCTACTTTATGGCATTGTAAGCGCGCCACCCAATATAAACAGTAGAGGCGCACACCAAGAATACCGACAAGGGGTGCACACAACACCAAACAACCTACCAAGCACAGTTCAATTTAGTTTACACCTAAAATATAGGCGGCAACCACAGGATTGCCCTGTGATTGCATCGCAATGAGGTTGCCGCCCCAATATTACCTCATGACTAAAAATAAACAATCGATGTTCAAATACAACATATATTACTGTATGCTATACATTATTCTAAATTTGAACAGGAGCATTCCCATTAAAAAAAATGCAGCCCCAATACTTGTTATTTTAATTAGCTTATGGATCTCGCCCGCCATGGCCTACATTGACCCAGGCTCAGGTAGTGCGATCATGTCTGCTATTATTGGTTTTTTTGTTGCCATTAGCCTAGCCATAAAAACATATTGGTACAAGATCAAGTCATTATTTTCACGTAATAAAACGACCTCGACTGAAGGCGACCCAGAAGATTAACTTAACTTCATTTAATGTATTTCTACTGGGTGCAGGCCGACCAGCCAGAGGGGAAAAACCTTCAGCACTCAAAAAGGTAGCCCTAAATACAAGAGTCATGGATTGGCAGATTCATAGTTTTGAGTCCATTGCCTCACTTGATAAAATACACTATCTAGGCGGCTACAACGTCGAAGATGTTATTAATTCCTATCCAAAAATAAACTACACAGTCATCCCTGACTGGCAAGAGAGAAGTGTATTGCACACATTGCTTAAGGCCCCTTTTGCCGGACAGCCTGCAATTACCGCGTACTCGGATACTCTTTTTCGAAAAGATACTGTTGTCAATATGATGGCTGTTGATGCAGATATTGTATTTTGTGTCGATAGCTGCTGGAGAGAGCGCTTCAATTGCCGTCAGGCGGATGATATCTTTTTGGCGGAAACAATTGAGGTAGAGCTTTGCCCAGGATTACCTGTTGAGGCCGAATTCACCGGGCTTATTTATTTTAGTGCAAAAGCCGTCAGTCATCTTGCTAATATTGATGAAGCCACAGTGGGTACCAGCCTGCCCGAATTATTGCTATACCTTGAAAAGTTTGGCTTATCAGTCAAACCATTTGATGTTAGCGGAGCCTGGGCAGAATTAAATTCACCTGATGATATTGCACGCTTTATCCTGGGCACAAAATCAGAAACACTTGCACGACTAGAGCCCCGTGTTCAGCGCAGCCATATTGGCAAACAAGTAAGCTTTACCTGCGGGCAATGGAGGGAAAATTCAAAAGATGTTTTACAGGAAATCACTCAGGTTTTCTCTGGCGCTAATCTCATTGTCCGCAGCAGTTCCAAAGCTGAAGATGGCTGGTTTTCATCCAATGCAGGTGGATTTGAGAGCCTTCTAAATGTTAATGGCGAAGATCAAAGTGCTATATATGAGGCTATCGAAGTGGTTATTGCCTCCTACGGAGAACGAGGAGATGATCAAGATCAAGTTTTAGTACAGCAGTTTCTTGCTAATGTCCGTGCGGCGGGCGTTGTATTTACCTGCAGCCTTGAAACGGGCGCCCCTTACTATCGCTTTAACTTTGATGATAAAACCCAGTCCACAGAGTCTGTCACTGCAGGGACTAATGGTGACTTACGAACAGTAATCGTCAGTCGATTTGCTACAGAGCACCTAAATAAGGTTGAACCTGCGTTGGTTCCCGTCTTAGACGCCGTTGTTGAGCTTGAAGAGCTTCTGGGATTTGATAAATTAGATGCAGAGTTTGCTGTAGATAACTTTGGAATAGTCCATATATTTCAAGTGAGGCCTATAGCCGTTGATCATAGCGAATACGAAGTCCCAATGACTGAAATAAAGGCTAGCCTGCTTCAGGCTCAGAAAGTATTTCGCACCATGCAGGCCCCCTCACCATTTATACTGGGTAAAAAGACAGTTTTTGCGAATATGCCAGACTGGAACCCTGCAGAGATAATTGGCGTACGCCCAAAACCCTTGGCATTTAGTTTGTACCGACAATTAATTACCAATGATATTTGGGCCCAACAGCGTGTAGAATACGGCTATAGAGATGTGCGCCCCAGCCCGTTAATATCATCATTTTCTGGCCAGCCCTATGTTGATTCGCGGGCAAGCTTCAACTCTTTCATACCCGCAGCCCTGCCGGAACAAGCGGCTATCAGGCTAGCGAATGCCTACATAAATTTATTGTCTGATAACCCCCAGCATCACGATAAAGTCGAGTTTGACGTAGCATTTACTATTTGGACACCAGGTTATTTTAAAACAGCATCAGCTCGACTACTACCCTACGGGGTTTTATCAGATGATATTGCACAGCTGGAAGCTGCACTGAAGGACATTACAAATCAAGCTTTGGTTAGACTTCAAGATGATACTAAAGACATTGAGTTAATGAACTCTCGAAGAGTGGCTATTACTAACAGTAAAATCCCTGCTATCGATAAAATTTTTGCCCTATTAGATGATTGTAAGCGTTTTGGTACCCTAGCTTTTTCCCATGCAGCTAGAGCTGGATTTGTTGCAACAACCTTACTTAAGAGCTTTGTCGAAACCGGAGTCCTGCCTGAAGAGCGAAGGTTAGCTTTTCTTAAGAGCTTTAATACGGTTGCCGGCGAAATCGAAAGAGATAAACACGCCTATCAGACCGGAGAGCTATCGGCTGATGCATTAATTAGCAGGTACGGCCACCTTCGCCCTGGCACTTATGAGATATTGGCTCAAGCCTACTGGGAAGACCCTGAACGTTACTTGTTTTCAGGCGCTCAGCAAATACCAGAAAAGAAGAAGAATTTTAATTTTTCTCCAGAGGAAACAAATAAATTAGACGATATATTGGCCGAACTCGGATCTTCCATAACAACGAAAGAATTAGGCAACTACCTTGTTGAGGCTATTCAAAGTCGAGAGCATATAAAATTTGAGTTTACGCGAAACCTAAGCGCAACCCTGGATTACTGTGTTGAGCTAGGGATAGGACTTAATCTCCCCAGAGAGGAGTTATCTTTTTTGACGTACGGAGACCTAGAGGACTTAAAACTCAATGTACCCTCCTCAGAGCACTTATCAAAGCTAATAGATATTCGAAAAAGAGACTACACTATAACCAGCTCTATAGAGCTACCATCTCTTATTCAGCGTAATGCAGACTTTTACTGTTTCGAACGATTAACATCTCAGCCTAACTTTGTGACTGCCAATAAGGTGGATGCAGAAGTGCAAATACTCGACTCATCTCAAGAGTGTGGGATCACCAATAAAATAGTCATGATCCCTCAGGCTGACCCTGGCTATGACTGGCTATTTGGTCACGGTATTTCAGGGTTGATAACACAGTTTGGTGGAGCTAACTCTCATATGGCCATTCGAGCAGCTGAAATTGGCTTGCCTGCCGCTATCGGTGTTGGCGAAAAAATGTATGAAAAAGTATCCAAAATGAAACAGGTTGAGCTGGACTGTGCCAACCAGGTCATTCGTGAACTCCTATGAAACTGCTGGGTATTACCCAACGGGTAGACGCAATAAAAAGCTATGGCGAACGTAGAGATTGTTTGGACCAACGCTGGTCAGATTTAGCTCTACATCTAAATTATCTCCCCGTAGCGCTACCGAATATTCCCCCAGAAAAAGTGGAACCTCTGATTGACTCAATGGGCTTGGATGCAATTATTTTTAGTGGTGGGAACACTATTGCAAGCCTTGATCCATTGGCTGCAGATACATCCCCTGAGCGTGATGCATTTGAATCTGAGCTACTAAGACTGGCATTAATTAAAAACATCCCAGTTATTGGCGTTTGCCGCGGTATGCAAATGATCAACCTTGCCTTTGGCGGTCGTTTAAATCAAATAACCGGTCATGTCGCAACTCAACATGCTATTTATTCAAAGGCCCCTGCCTATCAATTTCCAGAGAAGGTTAATAGTTACCACAACTGGGGGATAAACAATGATGGCCTGGCCCATAAATTGGAAATGATAGCGCTTGATGCAGAAGGCCATATTGAAGCCTATAAACACCCTAATGCTAAGCTACTAGGCTTAATGTGGCATCCGGAACGAGAAAAACCATTTAACCCATTAGATATAAAACTATTAACAAGGTTCTTAGAATGACCAGAGTTCTCATTTTAGCGGCTGGTCAAGGCACTCGCCTGCGGCCACTGACCAATGATAAACCAAAATGCTTGGTCTCATTACTCGGGCAATCATTATTAGCTCGGCAAGTTACTACCCTGCGAAAAGCAAAGATTAATCACATCCATATTGCGACGGGTTATCGTAGCGATCAAATTGAGGCACTGGGATTTGACACCTCCTACAACCCTCGTTATGCCGAAACTAATATGGTCGAAACACTGTTTTGTGCCACCGATTATATTAAGCAGACCGCAGCACTAGGTGAAGACTTGATTATCGCTTACGGGGATATCGTTTATCAGGATCAAAATTTAGACAAACTCTTAGCGTGTGATAATGAAATTGCCTTAATGATCGATGCCAAATGGGAAGACCTTTGGCGCTTACGCCTAGACAACCCTTTAGATGATGCCGAAACCCTTGTTATGGATGCTGGCGGTTTTGTGAAAGAGTTAGGTAAAAAACCAGACAACTATGAGCGAATTCAAGGACAGTATACCGGCCTAATAAAATTACGATCAAATAAGATCAATGATTTTATTGAGTTCTACCAACAGCTGGACCGCAGCGCTAATTACGATGGCAAAGATTTTGACAATATGTATATGACAAGCTTTTTACAGATGTTAATTGATGCCGGGTGGCAAGCCAAAGCGGCTATGGTTAATAGTGGCTGGCTAGAAATTGATTCTGTTGATGATTTAGAGCAATATGAAAGTTTGTTTGATGAAGGTCACTTAGACCAGTTTTTTCGAGTCGACTGTTAATGAAACTGATACGCCACATTAAAGCTCTCATTAATTTTATGCAGCTACCAAAAGAGTGGCGAAGGTTAACATTCTATTCTGAGGGGAAAAATTATTGGCCTCATTTAGAAGGTTTAATCAATACCCTTTTAAATACGACCGATATTCACATTTGTTATATTAGTTCAGGTGAAGATGATCCCGGCTTACTCCTTAAACACAAAAATTTTCATGCATTTAAAACTGATGAAGGTTTTGTCCGTAACTGGTTATTTGAAAATATAAAAACCGACATTATGGTAATGACGATGCCCGATTTAAATCAATTTCAGGTTAAGCGCTCAATACATAAAGTTCATTATATTTATGTTCAGCATTCTCTGGTTAGCTTACATATGATCTATCGTAAAGGAGCTTTTGATCATTACGATACAATATTCTGCGCTGGGCCACATCATGTTGAAGAAATCAGGGCTATGGAAGCGAAATATAACCTGCCAGTAAAAACCTTAGTTGAGCATGGATATGCTCGACTGGACTCAATCATTGAAGAGGCTGAAACTCGTGATAAACCAAAAAAAGATGCCACTCAACCACAGCATATTTTAATTGCGCCAAGCTGGTCTGACTCTGGAGTAATAGAATCGGGTATAGGAGAAAAAATTGTTGATTTGTTAATGCTTGACGGCTTTAAAGTAACGCTAAGGCCTCACCCTCAAACCATAAAATTCGCTATGAATAAAATTGATAACATTCTAAAAAAACACCTCAATTGCGAGCGGTTCAATTATGAAGATAATGTTGCAGGTCAAGATTCGTTACATGACTCTGATATTATGATAAGTGACTGGTCTGGTGCCGCATTTGATTATGCCTATGGGCTAGGGAAGCCTGTTGTATTTGTAGATGTACCGAAAAAGGTAAACAACATAGACTATGAAGAAATTGGCATTGACCCTATCGAAGTGGCAGGAAGACACTCTATAGGCCGAGTCTTGAACATTGCAAATATCAACAACATTTCAGAGATAGTAAGATTGACAATAACACAAAAATCAGAGAGCCACGCATTTAACCCAGGGACTAGTTCAACCGTTGGAACTAATAAAATCAAGGAATTGTTAGATGTATAGAGAAACAATTAGGAATGCACTTGTATGCTTTCTAGCTTCAATAACCGCCTTTATTGTGACCCCTGTTTTCATGATTGGAAGCAGTCCAGAAGACTATAGCTTTATAACTTTCGAGGCTTTTATCAGAAGTGGGGTTTTATTTTCATCCCTTTATTTTTTTGTAATCTTCAGTATTGGCATTGTATTTAATCTTTTTAAAATGGAGAAGGCCGCATCTCTATTTTCAAGTTTTAACCTTTACTGGATAGTTTCCGCAGGATTATTATTCCCTCTATCGGCAAGTACTGGGATGGTAGCTCCTGAGAGCAATCCAGTTAATATATTAAATATATTATGGGTGGTAATACTTGTTTTTACGCTTTGTATGCTAACCATGACGAAATTTAAGAAATATGTATACGTATTTACCATTATACTAATAGTGAATACTTTCGTGTCTAGTGCGGCGTCAATTTATAACTCAGGAATAATTAGTACCGCCAGTAATGACATACACCCATCCCTAAAACTTTCTAAAAACAAAAATATCTTAGTTATTAGTTTTGACGGAATGCCGGGAGAATTAATTTCAAAAATAATTAAAGAAAACGACAGATACTCTAATACACTTAAGGATTTCGTGGTTTTTGAAAATGCAGTATCTCAGTCCCCTGCTACAACTGCATCTTTAATGGGAGATATTTATGGCGTCATTGATTATAAATCGAAGGGTGAAACTACTAGTCAGGCGAAAAAGGTTATTACTTCGGAAGGGGTAAATGAGGCGCTAATTATGACCCATATCTCCGACACGTATCAGTTTGGTTATAGCGGCTTTGAAATTGAACAAATGGAAATACCTTCGCCAGAAGCCGAGGCGCAGTCTGTCGACAGTGCCACGCTTGATTTGTTTAAGTATCCGACGATACGCCTTTGGACATCTAAGTCGCTTAGATTTTATTGGGGTGAAACAATCCAGAAAACAATCAATGACATTATACTTCCCGAAGCTACTAACAGTTTCGCTAAAAAGCTACGCTATCATAAAGGAAAGCATTGGGACAAGAAAAACATCATGTCTCTGGCCAAGTTTAATTCTTTTACTTCAAACATCAAAACAAATGACAAAGATATTAGCCTTAGGTATATGCATTTAACGTTCACGCATTTTCCTGTAGATTTTGACGACAAATGTAATTACAGAAGTGATGATAAGTTATGGCACAACACCAATCAAAATGAAGCAGGTATCAAGACTGAATTAATTTGTGCAATAGACGTTTTTATAAATTTCATAGGAAAGCTTCAGAAACTTGATATTTACGATAACTCGCTAGTTATTTTCAAATCTGATCATGGTAAGCCAGTAAATTATTTTTCTGCACCGCCAAATAATTTCAAAATAAATAGCAATAAGTCATGGGGCTATAACCGCTACAGACCTACATTAATGGTCAAGGGGATTGGCGTAGTCAATGATAATATTATTTTTAGGCCTGAGTTGGTATTACTTAATGACATAGCCCGCACGACCTGTGAATCTTCAACTCTTAATATTGAATGCAATAACATTGAGGGTGTAAATCTTCTAGGTGAAAAATTAGATAATGGTAAGCCATACTATTTGTATGTTCCCAAAGATAAACAATCCAATTTTAAATATGACTCTCACATTTCTGTAAAGATAGCAACAAGGGAACATTCTTTATTAGAAGCAATGGAATTCTCCCCTTCAATAACCCTGTCGACACCCAGTAATCCAGGTAAAATAATCAAACCTTTTAGTAAGGAGGAAATTTAATGGTCGTAATTTTGAAAAAGCGTTTAGAGAATTTCATCCACCTTGGCTCGTTACTTGCTGCCTTGTTGATAAGCATGCTTTCAGTTAGCGCATTTGCCACTGAAAGTGAGAAGTATGATGAGTCGACCATAACTGAAGCTGTAAAATCCTTTTTAAATAGCAGAAACCCATATATATTTTATGGACTTGCATCTTATTACAATAATACGAGCTACTTTTTAGTCGATGAGAATTCGATTGCTTCTATTAATAGCGACATATACATTACATTAAAGAATGGTCAATGGATCGCTCTTGCTAAGAGATACGATGTACTGGCCATTAAGGCGCCTGGTTTAACTGTAAAAGTAATAGATGGAAAGCTGGATATTGATGATAGAAGTGTGTCTTCTGTGCCTGTCCTTAAGTTATCGAATAAGGATCAGTTATTTAAGGTGGCCCCTGAACTTGACCAGCTTCGCTATAATCACTTGTGGGCTCCATTTGCATACCTATCTAGAGCAACTGAATATGCGCTCGTTTCAATACAGAAAAATATTACGAGTAGCTGGGGTTGGTCTGTTGTTATTTTTGCATTTTTACTAAAATTATTGTTATTGCCAGTTGGTATTATGACGGTGAAATTTCAACGCACCGTAAGCCAAGTACAATCAAAACTTGCTCCCCTACTATCTACAATTAAAGCCACTAGTGATGGCGAGGAAGCCCATAATCGTATTATAGCTGCACATAAAGAACTTGGTGTATCACCCTTTTATACGTTAAAACCTCTTCTAGGTTCTTTTATACAAATCCCAATTCTAATAGCCGTTTTTAATGCCTTGGGTGAAATGCCCCAGTTTAATCAACAGCAATTTTTTTGGATTGAGAGCTTGGCAAATCCTGATGCTGTCGGACACTCTCCCATTACATTGTTAATGTTTGGTAATACTTACAGTATCCTTCCTGTTTTAATGACGGCAATCACGTTGTATTCAATAGTTATTTTTAAGAACCCGCATGCACCAGCGGCAGAGGTTAAGCGCCAAAAACGCAACCTATATTTGATGGCAGCAGCATTTTTTATTTTATTCTATCCTTTTCCTGCCGTAATGGTGCTTTACTGGGCTTTGGTTAATGTATTACAAACGATTCAACAACAACTTATTAAAGCCTGATATGGAAACTATCCCTAAGTTAGAGGCAATAATAGAAAAATTATTAATTCCAATTAATAAGCCATGCTCAGATAACAAACTAGTAGATATTGATACTTGCCTTGTGTTATTCAACTTAGCCTCCAGTGAAAACTGGAGTGAAAAAGAAATAAAGAAGGTAAACTTCCTTTCTAAGCGCTTTGAGATAAGCAAGAAATTCTTTCTTGCTTATCATAGCAGTGGCCGAAAAGCGGCTGATCAACTATTATCAGACTCCATCTGGCTAGAACTAGCCGTAGCCCTATTTTTAAAAGCGCTATTGCTATCCCTAAACTCATCAGACCATGCCCTGCAATTAAAGCGCTATAATGTGCTGTTTAAGTTATTAGATACAATACAGCCAGAATGGCTTGCGGTTAATACTTTTTTTGAAAAAAAACTATTGGCAGGTTGGGCTAATTTAATTGAAATCCTTCAGAGAAATACTAGAGTTGTACCCACACCCCAGTATTCAGGCTCAAATCCTGACATATCAACACCTAAAAGTAATTCAATACCGTTAACCGTATTGTTTTACGAGGGCCCTATTGCACGCGCCTATTTAGAAACAATCAACAGTCTTGGACTAAAACCTCAGAAAATAATCGAATTAGTCGCAGTAAAAGATGTTGCAACTAAAAAACCCGTGGGTAGGTTTTTACCTAAATTCATGAGATCTGATTACGCCTCCAGTATCCAAAAAACCAAAATTCATTATTGGCCAAAGAATCTACTCAAAACCGAGCCCGAGTTTATTGATGGAATATCGACCGAGATACAAGAAAAGCTTGGATTTTCAAAACAGTGCATCGATAACGCAAATGCCTTAAAACCTCTGTCTGAATACAGTGATAATATAGAGTCATTATTAGTTGATGATTTAAATGATAAAACATTGTTCCAGTATCTCTCGCAACAGCCTGAAAGCGCGCTTCTTTTTACTGGTGGTGGACTAGTTCCCGCTGAATTATTATCAATGCAGCACTTGCGTTTTTTGCATATCCATCCAGGGTTTTTACCGAATATTCGCGGCGCGGATTGTACATTATGGTCATCTCTACTAACCGGCCATACTTCAGCCACCTGTTTTTATATGTCTCCAGGCATTGATACCGGTGATGTAATCTATCCTTGTTGGCTACCGCGCTTATCAATAATCAATCCTTTAGACTGTATTGAACGACAATCTATTTATCGAGCCGTTTATGGGTTCGTCGACCCTTGGGTTCGTTCTTTTGTTCTGAGGGCCATTGTTGAGAAAAGTAATCAGTTCCTTAATTTGAGATCCGACATTCAAGATGAAAGTGAAGGCAACACTTTTCACTTTATGAGTCATCGATTACAGGACGCTGCTTTTGATAGTATTTTCAAGGCAAAGGATTAAAATTAAACATATTAAATAGCAAGCATTCAATTGTCGCCTGATAAGCAACAACCCTGAGGAAAATATACTTCAAAATCGTAATTTGGAAGTGATTTGATGCAAGCCCTCACTCCATATAGGTCTAATTGTAGTGGCTAGGTTGGTTATGCGCTTACCTTTACAGTAAGGAAATGGATTGAAGACTTGGGGCTTTTCAAGCAAGGGGAGTAAGACAATTTAATATATACTATTAAATGGATCTTTACGGCTACAGTATTTCTGGACTGTCTGCTTTAGAAGCACCCGACTAGATGCAGCACGCACTTCGGGTGCTGCTACCTACTTTTACTGCGGCACTGGCCTGAGATTGCTAAGCTTGATTGCGATAGGGCATGTTTAACTTATTCTATCTCTGGGTTTTTCTGCCATACAAAACTCTTGTGAGATTGGGTTACTTTAGCTTACCAAAACCGGACAAACTAGCTGCCCCCGAACAGACAAACTAATTACTGTCAAATAGTTTTAATTACTTTAGCCGCATCGCAGGCAAAAGGTTCAAGCCTTTCCTTGTTCATAGCTGCCTATCCCTAGCCTTTACTGGCTTTCATGATAAGAGTTACACTGAATAAGCTATAACTTCGGGAATTCAGACTCATTTCATATTGAACTAGGCCAACTGTTGACCAAACCTTTATATATCAATAACATAAGGGGATTATCACAGCATTTATTCGTAACATTGTTCCTACCAGCTAATAATTTCTGCTAGGACAAATTGAACATATCAAGCATATAAACTAAGACGTATTGTACGGCAGGTATCATGTCAGAAAGTGTTTTCCCCTATAGCTTCTCCCTTATTCTTACTTACGTACTAACGCGTCTATTAATTCCGGCAGCGCCAAAGCTTGGCTTGATGGACATTCCCTGTGCTCGAAAAAAGCATACAGGCGCTATACCTTTAGTAGGTGGCCTAGCAATATATGGCTCCGTATTTATCTGCACCATGCTATTCACCAAACTACAAATAGAGCTATTAAGCATAATTACACTAGGGGGCATACTTACCACATTGGGCACACTTGATGATAAATACGGCCTAAGCCCCCGGTTGAGACTAATATTACAATTTTGCGCTGGCGGCCTATTATCTTACGGTGCAGGAATCGAATTACAATCTTTAGGTAATGCCTTGGGCTTTGGCATGATTCAAACTGGTTTTTTGGCTATCCCCCTTACTGCCATAGGCATAGCAGCACTTTCTAACGCTTATAATATGACTGACGGAATAGATGGCCTAGCTGCCTTACTAGGCATAGTGGCATTTATTAGCTTTATAGTGAGCCTACATGACAAATTAAACCCCGCTGAGCTTAAAGTATTAAGCTTTTATACCTTATCACTATGCATTTATCTAATTTTTAACTTTGCTATTAAGCCTCTCGCTCCAAGGAAGGTGTTTATGGGAGATGCGGGTAGTATGTTTATTGGTTTTTCGATTGGAGCGTTTGCCATCTATTTTTCACAAAAAGAAAAGTATGAATTAGACCCCACTACGGTATTATGGTTTGTGGCAGTCCCGCTCTATGACATGATTGCCACCATGATTAGAAGAATGCGCAAAGGCCAAAGCCCGTTCTACCCAGATCGAACACACCTACATCACTTATTAATGCACCTCGGCCTAAATGGTAAACAGGCCTTGGCTACCATAGTACTATTTGCTACCACACTGGGTGGCATTGGTACTTTAATAAATAATTACATGATAGAAAGCTATATTTCCTTTGCTGCGTTTATTGTTATTTTTGTCGCATATCTGCAAATAATATTACACGCATGGAAAGTAAAAAACATTTTTAATAAGGAAAGCTAGCTCATCAATTAATTATCCCTTAAACTTCAATAAAAGAAGATCAGCTATAAATATCGGAGTAGAAACAAATACACGACGCCAAAGCCTTTTCGGCTCACTGATAAAACGTGCAAGCCACTCTAAATGCAACTTAATCCAGAGATCAGAAGGTCTATTTACAGTTTCAGCGTAAAAGTCAAAAACAGCACCAACTCCAGCCAAATATTTCGGACCTACTACTCTATCCCGTAAGTCACTAATTAATTTTTCTTGTTTGGGCGCAGTCAAACCAACAAAAACTACATCTGGCCGAAAATCATTAATCGCAAAAGAAAAGCTCTCTATATCATCTTCATCAAAGTCATTCTTAAAGAGTGGTGATAGTGTTTTCACTTCAATATTTTTAAAGTCACTTTGCACCCTCTTTTCGATTTTGTACAGTACTTGCGTAGAGGATCCAAGAAAAAAAACCCTACCGGCTCTACTATTTATTTGCTTCATTGACTCCTGAAATAAGTCGTAACCTGCAATTTTGGAAATTCTTACATCATTTAAGATTTTCGCCGCATATACGATACCAACACCATCAGCGATCAATATGTCGCTACTTAATAATGCCTGACGAAACTTCCCATCTTTCTTTTGCTCTACATAGGAATGCGGATTAAGAGTATTTAATACCTTAACCCCACTCCCGCTTAAAGCGCCTTTCACTATTTCACTAACACTCAATGTTGAAATCGTAAAACCCAAAACTTGACACTCATTTAACATAACAAACTAAGACCTTCCGTATTTATCTTCAAAACGCACAATATCATCTTCACCTAAATATGATCCTGATTGCACTTCGATCATCTCCAATGCAACCACCCCTGGATTTTCCAGCGCATGTACTTGTCCAATAGGAATGTATGTTGATTCATTCTCAGTTACCAGGTAAGTCTCTTCACCATTAGTTACCTTGGCTGTACCTGTAACCACAATCCAGTGCTCAGCTCTATGATGATGCATTTGAACTGATAACTTAGCACCAGGACTCACAGTAATGCGTTTAACTTGATATCGATTGCCGTTATCAATGGAATCATATTTTCCCCAAGGGCGGTAGACCTCTCGATGCTGTTTATATTCGCTGCCCCCAAGGTCTTTAATATGCTGCACAATTTTTTTAATATCTTGCACATTATCCATATTTGCCACCAGCAGGGCATCTTGCGTGTCTACTACAACCAGGTTATCTACACCCAAGGTGGTAACCAAGCGCTTTTCACTATGAATAAAACTATTACTAGTATCTTCTAAAATACAATTACCATTTACTGCATTACCCTGCTTATCTTTTTGGGCAATATCCCATAGTGCAGACCAGCTTCCCACATCATTCCAACCAGCACTTAATGGAGCGACAACAACCTGACCTGTTTTAGCAAGGGGCTCCATTACGGCGTAATCAATAGATTCATCAGGGCAACTCTTAAAAGCCGCACAATCAACTCGTAAAAAGTCTAAATCTTGCTGAGTATTAGCCATAGCCATTTCACAAGCTTGAAAAATATCAGATCGAAAATTATTAAGCTCTTGTAAATAGCGGTCAGCACGAACCAGAAACATACCACTATTCCAAAGGTAACCACTCTCAACATACCCAGTCGCTATTTCTACATTTGGCTTCTCCACAAACTCCTGAACTACTGACACTTCAAGGTGACTGCCACTGGCTTTAATATAACCATACCCTGTTGCTGGCTCTGTAGGCACAATACCCAAAGTACCAAACTTACCATCCTGTACCTGAGGTAAAAGGTCCAGCACAGACTTCTGAAATGCCGTAACATCCTCAATAACATGATCTGCTGACAACACTAATAAAACCGCTTCACTATCTTTCTTAAGCGCCTCAAATGCAGCCAATGCAATGGCAGGAGCAGTATTTCTACCAACTGGCTCTAACAAAATAGATACATCAAGTGCCTGATCGCGCATTTGCTCGGCGACTAAAAATCGGTGCGCTTCATTGCAAATAACCAGCGGGGTTGTTTTAGTTAAACCAATTAAACGCTCAGTCGTTTGTTGCAACATGGTCAACTGCGAAGTCAGAGCGATAAACTGCTTAGGAAAAGTGGTGCGAGATAGCGGCCACAAGCGAGTACCAGATCCACCGGCCATTATTACTGGGATGATCATAAAAACCCTTTATCCTTATCAAAGTACCACTTGGTATGTACATGCACACAGTTTGAGGCCATTAGCTCATCCTGGGTAAACCACTTATAAGCATCATGCTGAACAGTCGGCAGTGAAATTTTTTCTGTGGGTAACACTATTTCAAAGCCATTGACGAGATAATGTGTAGATACACTTTCATCCCCAGACTCATCAGTATAAATACTGTCGCAATAAAAGTGTTCGTACAACCCCAGGTAACTGGCCGATTGTATATCCAGTTCTATTCGCAGTTCATTCAAAGTCAAACGCTTAAATGCTAAATCAAGAGATTCATTTTTCCGAATGCGCCCACCCGGCACAAACCAATATCCTTGCGCAGGTTTATTTAAGCGTTGACCAAGTAAGACGTCACCTTGTGAATTACGTACAACCAGATCTATAGATACTAATGGCACACTATCAATTACTGCTTTAAAATAATCATCATTTAGAAAGGGTTTAACAACTCGCTTACTTTCAAGAGACAATACATTAACCCCGGAATGAATCTTGATTGGCCAAGAACCATTCATAGGTAGAAGCCAGACCATCTTTGAGTTCAATAGAATACTGCCACCCCAGCTCTTTAAGAGTAGTAACATTCATTAACTTACGCGGAGCACCATCTGGCTTTGAGTCATCAAATTTAACACTCCCCTGGTAACCCACCACCTTAGCCATAGTTAATGCAAGTTCAGCTATGGTGCAATCGACACCTGTACCAACATTTATATGTGAAAGCATATCTGCCGTACAGTTTTCATACACACTTTTAGAGGCATTCATTACGAAAATGCTGGCTGACGCCATATCGTCAACATTTAAAAACTCACGCATAGGCTTACCCGACCCCCAAACAACAACTTCAGGCACCATATTTAATTTAGACTCATGGAATCGACGCATCAATGCAGGTATGACATGAGAGTTTTCAGGGTGAAAATTATCATTCTCACCGTACAAGTTTGTAGGCATTACGCTGCGGTAATTGCGTCCATACTGGCGGTTATATGATTCACACAACTTGATACCGGCAATTTTAGCTACTGCATAAGGCTCATTGGTAGGCTCTAAAGTACCAGTTAGTAGCGCAGTTTCCTGCATTGGTTGCTCAGCTAACTTAGGATAAATACAAGACGAACCTAAAAACAGTAAATCATTTACTCCTGCCATGTGTGCAGCGTGAATAATATTACATTCGATCATTAAATTTTCATAAATGAAGTCGGCAGGATATGTATTATTGGCAACAATACCACCAACTTTAGCAGCCGCCAAATACACAGCATCGATATTTTCGGTTGCAAAAAAGTGTTGGACATCGGCTTGATTTAGAAGATTAAGCTCCGCTCGCTCACGAGTTACAATTTCTATATCAGCACTAGCAAGCTGGCGAACAATCGCCGAACCTACCATGCCTTTGTGACCAGCAACAAAAGTACGTATTTTTGTTGTCATTGTTTCAGCCCTCTAATGAAACATTAACATCAAAACCATTGGCCTTTAACAAAGCGTGCTGCTTGGCTTTCGCCAAATCACTTTGAACCATCTCGATACACATTTCTTCAACGGTTATTTCAGGAACCCAACCTAACCTTTCTTTAGCCTTTGTTGGATCTCCTAGTAGAGTCTCAACTTCTGCTGGGCGAAAGTATTTTGGATCTACTTTAACGATGACATCATCATTCTTAAGGTATTTAGCATTATCGCCCACAACGGATTCTACAACACCCACCTCTTCCAGGCCCTCACCTTCAAACCGTAGTGTAACACCCAATTCTTTAGCTGAAAGAGTCACAAACTCGCGAACGGATATTTGCTTACCAGTAGCAATTACAAAATCTTCTGGCTGATCTTGCTGCAACATCATCCACTGCATGCGGACATAATCCTTGGCATGACCCCAATCACGCAAAGCATCCATATTACCTAAGAACAAGCACGACTCTAAACCTTGAGAAATATTCGCCAATGCGCGGGTTATTTTTCTTGTAACAAAAGTTTCTCCGCGACGGGGAGATTCATGATTGAACAATATCCCATTACATGCGTACATACCATATGCCTCACGGTAATTCACTGCTATCCAATAAGCATACATTTTAGCTACTGCATAAGGTGAACGCGGGTGGAACGGTGTGGTTTCTTTTTGCGGAGTTTCTTGGACCTCACCATAAAGCTCTGAAGTCGAAGCTTGATAAAAGCGTGTTTTCTTTTCCATACCCAAAAAACGAATGGCTTCCAATAAACGTAAAGTGCCAATAGCATCTACATCGGCAGTATATTCAGGGGATTCGAAAGAGACCGCCACATGTGACTGAGCACCTAAATTATACACTTCATCTGGCTGTACTTCGTTAAGAATACGGGTAAGGTTTGAGCTATCAGTAAGATCACCATAGTGCATGAAAAACTTCACATTATCTTCATGACGATCTTGATATATATGATCAACACGCTGCGTATTAAGTGACGAAGCACGTCGTTTAATACCATGAACTTCATAGCCTTTTTCTAATAGAAATTCAGCCAAGTAAGAGCCATCTTGGCCGGTTACGCCTGTTATTAAAGCCTTTTTTTTCACTTTGAATCCTTCAACAAAAAAGTAGTATTATATTTATGATGCATCAATTTTATGTAGATTTGTTTAAGTCGCCGCCTAAAGCGTGTAATATAGCTATATTGTCGATAAAACTCACTTAACACTTTAACATCTAGAGAAACTTTATCGCTCAATTTGATATTTTTATTACTATCATCCATGACGAATACTTCAAGAAACTGATCATATGCACAATTAGTCCCCTCGTGGTCAAAGCCTTTATTAGAAACCAACGAAAACTTTGGATAACACACAACACCATCATTGAGAACGACATTTACACTAAATAAAACAGCCCAGGAGGAAATCCTTCCTTCAAGAGTTGCTTTTAACATAGGCAGTAAATCAGTACCCGTCCCCTGAATTTTCTTTCGATTCTCACTTTCTAGTAGTATGCTAGTAAAATAGCTTTCCTTCCAGTTTAGTTCATCCCAAATGTGTTTCCATGTACCCCACCCCCATGAATGGGCGCGCCTAGTAAAAAAATTATCGTAGCCCACAACACTAGTTGGATGGACACCACTTGAAAAACCACTCACTTGGTAAACTTCGGAATGAATTTTATATTTATCTAAAGCACTTAGCATGTAAGGTAAAAACATAGGATGCAACAGAAGGTCATCTTCTACAATAATCACCTGTTCTGACTGCAAAAAAGCTTCATTAACGCCACCAATAATAGAGTTCCTTAGACCTAAATTTACCAACCTTTTAGTTATTTTATAATTAAAGCCATCGAATACCTTATGAATTTCTAGCTCGCATCGCTCCGTTAAAACTTCATCTACTTTATTTTTAGGTCCGTCTATAAAAAACAGATAACGAAACTGCTCAGAGCCGATGCAATTAACCAAGGACTTTAATGTTTGGGCTAATTTTTCTGGCCTATTATAGCTAAATACACAAACCACAGGCCCATTCACATCTACCATGCATATTTCCTTTTTAAATAAAGAAGACTGATAATTCCAAAATAAAATGACAAAATAATACTTGGGTAGTGAATAGGTTCATTAGTAATTGAATACAATAAATATCCTATGAAAATAGACAGAGCAGCACCGCCAAATGGCGTATAGTTTAAAGACGTTATTATTGAAAAAAGATTATATATAAAATAATAAAGCAATAAAAAGCCTATCAACCCATATGTAACTAACACACGACCAAAATCACTATGAAATTCAACAGCGAAACCAGCCTCTAAGCCACCATAATAGTCGGTAAACACCTTACCTTGGCCTAAAAGTATCGTCAAAATATCTGATTCGAAAAAGCCAACCAAATGAACAGCCCAATTAGACACTCTACCCCGCAACAGCCAGTTCTCCTCTATAAAGAAACTACTGTTTACATATATAAATATGTAAAAAAAGAATAATAACATGAAGAAAATTGAAAAACATTTCTTATAGGGTATAGCCCATTTTTGCCGCCAAAATAGCGTTACAAATGTTGCAATGACAAATATTATGGACCAAGTCCTATACTTAACTGAAACCAAGAAAAAAGCTAGAATCGCAGCAGCAAGGACAATTAGCAAAAATCTTTTCCCTCTCCCATTAACCCCCCTAATACCAGCTAACAAAAAAACAAATAAGGGAAAAACATAAGCGCCGAAATTTGTAGGCTTACTATACCCTCCTGTTGCTCTTGGTACCATCAAGCCATCCACCCAGTCAAACTCATAATTTGGAAATAACCCAGCCACCTGCAAGACAGCTATTATTAGTGAAATACAGACACCAATAACAAACAAAAACAAAATCGGCCTGTAATTATCAAACATATAGGTATCTAAGCATGCACGGGAGAATGAAGCGAGAATAATTATAGAAAGGATAATACGAATGAAAGACTCTATAGAGGGTGCATTCCCCAAAAATACCTCAAAACAAAAGACTAAAACCAACACAATGACAACAAGAAAACTCTTCTCAATTTTTCGATTAAGCGCAAGAATTAATGTCAATAATGCAATCAAGAAAACCTGAAAAATATAAGGCAACCAAATAAGCTTAAACCCCGAAAAACTAGAAAACCAAAATATATCTAAACTAGGCTTTATCGAGAAAAGAAGAACAATCAAATACAATGCAAACTTATGACTTAGCAAAGATTGCCCTCCGAACACTTTTGGCGCTCATCTTCAAGTACACCCTTAAGAAATTATGATAATTGAAAAAATACCTCATCACACCAAATTCTTTCTTATAGACCTTTTTAAACTCAATCAGATTATCTTTCCAATGAATTTCACCAAAACCACCCAACTGATAGAGCACAACAGGGTTTTTAAGTTTTATTAATTTAGCCTTCCCCTTAAAAATTATTGTTTTTAGGGCTAGCCACTCAGCCTTAAACCGTAAATCTGCATGCACAGGATAAATGTCACGTGCAACAAACATTGATTGATGGCAGATGCACATACCTTTATGTATATCCCTATATGGTGAATTGGAGCCCGAAACTAAAGATTGTTTAGAGCCGTACGAAACATATATGTCTCCGTAAATAAGCGTATAGCCTAATGTATAATTCAACCATACTTCTTTAATTACATCATTTCGGCAATATGAATCCCCCGCATTCAAAAAATTAACTATTTTCCCTTTAGCAAATCTTAAACCTTTATTCATCGCATCGTATATTCCCGTGTCTTTCTCGGATGTATATTTAATAAAACTATATTCATCTGACAAATCTTTCAAGAATGTAACGGTACCATCATCCGACCCACCATCAACTATAATATACTCCATGTCAACACCCTCAAAGTTCTGGGCAATTACACTATTTACAGTTTGCTTAAGTGGGCCAATACAATTCATACAGACCGTAATAATAGAGATATGCATGCGACATTAAACCTTTATAATTTTCTTTACAAACATCTTTAAAAAATAAAAAGGGGCATTACTAATTACAACAGCCACCCCCCTAAACCCGTAAAATTTGTATATGGCATTCCTAACACGGTAATCTTTGAAATAAAGAGGGGTGTAATGTGTCCTACTGAAATCAAAAAAGGCTTTATCAAGAAAATTTTGACTTAGATTAGTAGGAAGAACTTCTGAAAGAGACAACATTCCGACTATGGCATCCACATACAGATCAGAATAACTTCTATTATTTTCTCTCCATGAAATCATCGGCCCGGCGTCTGAATCACTAATTAAAATTGGCCGCTCCAATAGATTACTCTGAGAAATAAAATTAAAATACATAGCCACATGAGGAAATAGCGTTGATGAATACCTAGACCCTAAATCATAGTTTTTAACCATATCACTATGATAAATATTGGACGAGATAAAGCCGAGCATCGAGTAACATGAGAAAAGACCAATTAGGTCTACCTTGTTAGTAATTGTATGAACTTCAGCTATGCTCGACTCACCTTTTATACCTGCACGCAAATAAACTGAAAGTGGCTCCTTAGCAAATAATCCAGAAAGAAAATCAAAGCTTGTTATTAATAGATCATCATCATCAGAAAGTATCCATATATATTTACCACTAGCCTCTTTAAAACATTTTAAGATATTTTTAGACAGACCTATATTACTGTTATTCCTTACAATCGTTACCTTACATGTCATTTCAGAGCATATTTCCGGCAAGCTCAGATACCTTACATCTGAGGAGCTGTTATCAACAACTACCACCTCTACAGAAACTTTATTTGTTCCATTAAGACAGATCTGTATATTTTCTAGAGTTTTTAGCAGAAAATAATATCTGTCAAACGATGGAATACAAATTGATAAATCGTACATTTAATCTGCCTCCCTAATAAATTTTGCTGGGTTCCCCCCCCAAACCTCACCTGACGGTATAGACTTAACGACAACACTTCCTGCAGCCACTATACTTTTTGCGCCAATATTAACTCCTTTCAATATAATTGTATGGGCGCCAATAAAGACATCATCCTCAATATTTACTGGCAAGCAATTTGCCACATCAGTTTTTGAATCCTTACGTAAAGCGCTATCTAAAGAATGAAAATCAGTATCATAAATTTTGCTGCTACCACCAATTTTCACATCATTACCAATTGTAATCTTTGTTGCCGCATATAGGGTTGAATTTGAAATACCTGAATTCATTCCTACGTGTATTTTCGCATTCTCACTGACAAAGAAGGTAGTTTTATCATCACCACCTATTGGATTGCTTTTTCTTGAACTGTTAATCCGCACTCCTTTTTCAAAAACAACCCGTCCTCTGCCCATAACAATGAACGACCCATTAAATTGGTATGACTCTACCTGTATATTTGAACTCCTATATATATTATGAAAAAAAATCCTTAGGCGGTTTTTCAAAATCATAATGAACATTTTTACAGCTTTAAGCATAAAGCCATTCCTTTCTGTTGTTTAGGCGCACGGTAGAATAAACACTCCAAATTAGCAGGGCCAGCATCGTCGATACTGCTGCAGAAATATATGACTGATAACCAAACCCCCAAAAGCAGGTGAGAAATATAATACATTTTGCAAATATAGAGAAAATTGTCACATAAACTTGACTCATGACCTTACCAGAAGCATTAAACATAACTGCAGTCAAAGCACCATAAGATTGGATTATTACTGACAAAAATAGAAGTATTGCAACAGGGACCAAACTAAATTCTGGATCAGAAGAAACCCAAAACGACACCAACTCATCCATAAAAATAACAAACGGCCAAAAGGCTACAGATAAAACTAGCAACATAGTCATAGACTTTTTAATATAAGCAACCAAAAGAATGTCATTTTTACAAATTATAATGTCTGACACTTTAGTCCAGCTTAGCGATACATAAACCGCCACAACCATATACATCAAAGATAATATTCTTGAAGGATAATCATAATATGAAACCTCTTCACCGGTTGAAAACATTGAAATAATTATTCTATCTGATGCAAAAAGTGCTATGTATAATAACTGCACCATAAAAAATTTCATGCTCATTCTGCAAAGCTCAGAAATAACTTCAAGTGATCGAAAAGACAGTTTAATCAACCAAGCCTTAAACTGAAAGGACCAATATATTGCCAACATCGAAAACGATATCAAATAGCTAACACTGTAAATAAACGCAACAGCATCCAGGCTGAGCTCTTCCTCAATGATATCCTCATATAAGAAAAACACACACACTGATATAAAGATCAAAATAAACTGCTGCAGAAAAGAAAGGTAACCCTTATCAAGAACATATGATAACGAGGTAAACATTGTAAAACACAATGACAAAATATAAATAGGAATAAAAGATTTCGCTATTTCAAAGTACTTCGACTCATAGTCTAAAATAGAAAATAACGCGGTTGATGCCAAGAACAAAACTAACGCCAGGACTAAAACAGCACCATTCAGATATGAAAATTTCTCAATCATAAGTTTTTTTGAAGCTGACTTCACAGTATTCACTGCATAATTTTTAAATGAGCTCCCTAATGATATTTCAATGATGGCCAACCAGCTTATAATGGAAACCCACGCAGCCCAATAGCCATAATCCTCCAATCCAAGTTTTTTCGAAAGAACCGCTACAGCCAGAAAGTTACAAACGACCATTCCAGATCGAAATATCAACGATAAAATTAACTCAACTTTCATCGAACATATTCTCTAACATTACACTCTTTGAGTAAGTTGAAATCCATTTTTTGGAGCCTGCAATCATTCGTTGACGCCCTGACTCATCCTTCATGAACTTACTTAATAATTCCGAGCCAGTATTTTCATTTACCTTAAGTGTTAAACCATTAGGTATTTCAGATGAGAAACCGAATCGTGTATCACTTACAATGACCGCTCCATTAAAATAAAGCGATTTAATTAGTGCACCTTCGACAGGAGCTGACCACTGTGACAAACATAGAACTCCCAAAGCACGTTCAACCAATTCATTAAGGCCACTCTCCCAGCGACAAGGGATGAACACACAGTTATTTGAAGGACTCACATTCTTTGGTTTACTAAATGGAAATACAAAGTTCACTTTAGGAGTTTGCTCAGCCAGTTTTAACGATAGATCGATCCCTTTAGCGGAGTCTTGACTGCCATGAAACACTAAAAACTCACCCAACGCATCGATACCATCTATACCATCTATACCATCTATACCATCTATAAATTTAGCCGAAGAACTAAACTCTGCCGCCTGTTCAAAGCGTGTGTCAGATGCAAGCATTCCAACTAACTGACTACTTACTGGCAAACCAAAATGTAATTCAAGTAATTCAATCTGCTTTTTATTCTGGCAATAAAATGTAATTTTTCCTAGATTTTTCTTTAAATAAAACATAAATGCTCTATGAATAATTTTCATACGAAAACCAGGAAAGCTTCGACAATCACTATAAGGGGCACTTTCAAAGCCAACACACTTCATACACTCACCACCCTTTTTATGATAATTGTAAGAGCGCAAACAAAAATAACTATTATCTAAAACATAATATCTAATCTCTTTGTTTCGACCTATCAATAGCATAGAAAATAGGAAACCTATTCCCTGTGGATGCATCATGAAAATGGTCGAATTACAAACAAACAATAATTTTAAATAAAATGAGATTCGACCCACTACTTGATTAAACATTTGCGCGATAGCTAAAGACGGGCTTCGCACCCATAAACCCCGTAAAGACTTATGTGTATAAGGGTACAATATGCTGTATCCTTTTGAGCGTGCGATATGTTCAATATTCATGAAAAATCTCGACGCGCCAGCCTCTCCCGGGCCAACACCAGAAACAAAATATTTCCTCAAACTACACGCTCCACTTTTCAAACATAAAATCAATCACATTATTTTTTCTTTCCAGCCAGGTAAAGCTGCAACAGCTTAAAATCTCCTATTTCTCTATAAGAGTAAACGCCAAAATTAACGAGAATCTTTCTCCCAATCCTCATCTCTAAAAGACCTATCAGATCTTTCATATTGCAAGATGACATACCTGAAATAGAATACTTATGACTACCCTGTAAACCATATTAATAGCCAAACGAAAAGCCTCAGATGCATCTTCAATATGAACTATATTTAGATTTTGTTCATCCAGTGAAAAGCATAACTCTTCGTTGTTTCCTATAGTGCTCAAAATATAGTTTACTAGTTTTTTCTCTTGTCATTATCATCATAGATTCCATACAACACCAACTCCAAGTAATTAACGCCTCCTATACGCACTATAAAAATCGCACAACGATTCAAGTCTTTTTTTGATGCAGAATATAAATCTATAGACATACAAACATCACACTCAGTTCCGAGCTGTCAAAAACTTCCCACATATAAATATTTCTACACACCGCGTATAGAACACAACTCAAGAAGCACGGCAGGCATTCAAGATTGCAGCGCATCAACTGAATGATTTCTGTATTATCATATGAAGTAGCAAGGTGTATTACTATATCTGGCGAGATTTATTCGAATGCTTTTTAGCTCTATAGAATCTTCATCGATAAGGATTTAATTTTTTTCTTATCACTATAATTACGCACAAGAAAATATAAATCATATTCACTGCCCAAATATTTTTTCAACTTTGAGCCTGTAAAACCTGCAAAACCTGTAAAACCTGTAAAACCTGTAAAACCTGTAAAACCTGTAAAACCTTCAAAACCTTCAAAACCTTCAAAACCTGTAAAAAGTATTTTCTTAGATCGCCACAACCAGCGCCGCTTTACATAAATGCAACATAATCATACTCACATAAATCTACATAATGAGGCAGACAAAAGTTTGCTAACTTATAAATTATTATTGCACATATATTTAAACGCAGGACAGTAGCATCCTTTTGCTTTAATTAAAAATTCAATCCAAACAACTCTTCAAACTTAGCAATAACATGATCCAAATGATCTTGAGTTAATCCAGGGTAAACACCAATCCAAAAGGTTTGATTCATAATGCGATCTGTTACTGTTAAGTCACCATGTACACGGTATTCCACATTTTCAAAATACGGTTGTCGAGTTAGGTTACCCGCAAATAGCAAGCGCGTACCAATTTTGGCTTCATCCATAAACTTCAATAATTCAACACGTGTAATACCCGCACTTTCTTTTAGAGTTATTGGAAATCCAAACCAGGATGGAACTGAACTCTCAGTTGCTTCAGGTAACTCTATAAACTCTTCACAAGAAGCCAAACCTTTCTTTAAATAATCAAAATTAGCCCTGCGAACACCCACGAAATGATCAAGACGATCTAATTGCGCTAGACCACAAGCTGCCTGCATATCCGTAATTTTTAGGTTATAGCCAACATGGGTATAGGTATATTTGTGATCATAACCTTGAGGTAGTGAACCAAATTGCTGATCAAAACGCTTACCACAAGTATCATCACAACCAGGGCCACAGTAGCAATCACGCCCCCAATCACGAAATGATTCAATTAACGTTTTTAGCTCGGCTGACTTCGTTAATATCGCGCCACCCTCCCCCATTGTAATATGGTGAGCAGGGTAAAAACTCACTGTAGCAATATCACCAAAGGTACCCACCATTTTCCCGTCATACGTTGAACCTAATGCATCACAGCAATCTTCAATCAACCAAAGGTTATATTTATCAGCTACTCGCCTTACCTCTTTTAGGTCAAAAGTATTACCCAGTGTATGCGCAATCATGATCGCCTTGGTTTTATCCGTAACAGCACCTTCAATCAATGAAGCATTAATATTGTAAGTTTTATTATCAACATCAACGAATACTGGAATTAATCCATTTTGAATAACGGGATTAACGGTAGTAGGAAAACCTGCTGCAACCGTAATAACTTCATCACCTTTCTTTAGAGCTCTCTTCCCCAACTTAGGTGACGTTAACGCAGTTAGTGCCAATAAATTCGCAGATGAACCTGAAGTGGTAGTTAGAACATGGGGTAAACCAAAGTATTCACCTAAGCTCTTCTCAAACTTTTCATTAAAACGTCCTGCAGTTAACCAACCATCTAACGAGGCATCAACCATGTACTGTAATTCTTTTGCCCCTAGAACTTTACCGGCAGGCGGCACAACTGTTTGACCTGCAATGAATTTTTTTTCCGTATATTCTATTGCTGCATATTGCTCAACCAGGCCAGCAATTTCTATGCGTAATGATTCTTTTGACATTAAACCAAATCCGTTCTTGTATTAATATATTCTTTAATTTCTGCGAGAGTGCGCTCACGCATGCCATCTTTATTCAGCCAAGCTTTATGCCAAGCCACAATCTTACTCAGAGTTACATCCAAACCCCAGACAGGCTGCCAATCCAATTTCGTTTTGGCTTTAGAGCAATCAAGCTTCAAGTAATTTGCTTCGTGAGGGTGATCGCCCTCACTCAAAAACCACTTAGCACCATCCCCCCAACTAGAAGAAAGTATTTCTACTATTTTCTGAACAGGTTGTGCATCTTCATCTTTCGGTCCAAAATTCCAAGCCTCTGAAAACTCAGCCCCTTCTGTATATAGCTTTTCAGCTATTGCTATGTAACCGGAAAGCGGCTCCAAAACATGCTGCCATGGCCTTATTGAATATGGATTTCTTATTTCAACAGGGCGATTTTCTTCAAACGCATTTAAAATATCTGGTATAAGTCGATCTAAAGCCCAGTCCCCGCCTCCGATGACATTACCAGCCCTTACAGATGCAAGGCCGACACCATGTACAGAATAATCAGCTGGATTAAAAAAAGACTGCCTGAATGAAGAAGCAACCAATTCAGCACAGCCCTTACTGTTACTATATGGGTCATATCCACCCATAGGCTCATTTTCTCGATAACCCCATACCCATTCCTGATTTTCATAACACTTGTCACTAGTGATATTAACAATCGCCTTTACGCTCTGAACTTTACGACAGGCCTCTAATAAATGAACTGTGCCCATTACATTCGTAGAGTAAGTATCAATGGGTATTTCATAGGAAAGACGAACCAAAGGTTGTGCCGCCATATGAAAGACAATCTCAGGTTTAAAATCTGAAATACTGTTAAATAAAGTTTGGTATTCACGAATATCCGCTATTTGGGACTCCATTCCGGCAGCGACATCTGCTTCCACAAACAAACTGGGCTCTGTTGGTGGTGCTAATGAATAACCTTTAACAACTGCACCCATTTCTTGCAGCCATAAAGACAACCAACTACCTTTAAAACCGGTATGACCCGTAAGAAAGACACGCTTACCCTTCCAGAAATCAACATTCATAATTACGACCACACCTTCCAAGGTGCTTTACCTGACACCCATAGCTCTTCGAGATAATTTTTATCCCGCAATGTATCCATAGGCTGCCAAAAACCATGATGTTCATAAGCCATCAACTGCCTGTCTTCGGCCAGTTGAATTAGGGGATACTGCTCCCACGTTGTAGAATCGTCTTCGATATACTCAAGAACTTTTGGTGAGAGTACAAAGAAACCACCATTAATCATCGCTCCATCGCCCTTTGGTTTTTCCTTAAAGCTTAAGATTTGACGATCCTCAATATCTAATGCCCCAAATCTGCCAGGAGGGTAAGTTCCCGTTAACGTGGCAAGTTTTCCGTGTTGCTCATGAAACGCAATCGTTTCTGAAATATTCATATCACCTACACCATCGCCATAAGTAAAACAAAAAGCGTCCTCATCTTGAAGATATTTTGCTACACGCTTAAGACGCCCACCCGTCATTGAGTTATCACCTGTATCAATCAGGGTAACTTTCCACGACTCAGCTCTTTTATGGTGAACTTCCATAGTATTGTCATGCATATTAAAAGTTACATCTGACATATGTAAAAAGTAATTTTCAAAGTATTCTTTAATTACATAACCTTTATAACCACAACAAATAATAAAGTCATTCACGCCATTGGCTGAATACATTTTCATTATGTGCCATAAAATAGGCTTGCCGCCCACCTCCACCATAGGTTTTGGCTTTAAACTTGTCTCTTCGCTTAAACGCGTGCCTAATCCACCCGCTAAAATTACCGCTTTCATCAATTGTCTCCGACTATATTAATTTGATGGAACAAACGCATCGGAATAAAAGAACTTGGCTTTCAATCCATTTAACAACATTATCTGCCTAGCATCATGAATCATTTGTTCTGATCCACATGCATATACTTCAAAACCTTCTAAATTTCCATGCTGTTCCAATACAGCTTGTTGTACGTAACCAGACTTAAAATTAGTGTTCAATTTTTCTTCGCGTGACAACACAGGAATAAATTGAATATTATCGTACTGTTCAGACCATATAAAAGGAAGGTCACTATATAAATCTGATAAGAATCGCCCCCCCCAATATATATATATCCTTCTCGTAGAGCCTGATTCAATTAAACTCTCAACCATTGATTTAACCGGGGCAAAACCAGTACCTGTACATAAAAAAATCAATGGTCCGCCCCCCTCCCTTAAAAAAAAGGTACCTAGCGGCCCGTAAAAGCGAAATAAATTATTCTGCTTTAAGTCATTAAAGAAAAATCCACTAAACAAACCACCTTCTACTTTTTTAATATGAAGCTCTACTTTATTCTCATGCACACAAGAGCTTGCAATCGAATAACTTCTTTTATTGCCATTCCAGTTTAAATCTATGTATTGTCCAGGTAAGAATTTAAAATTAGCAGTTGGCGGTAACCTTAATGTAATACGCATTACGTCCTTATTGACCAACGCCACACCATCTACCTTGGAGGGCGTAGTCTTGCGTTCAATACCACTCAATTCTGGAAAATATTGCGCTTTCAATATCAAATCATTTTGAGGAGTCGCACAGCAAGTCAAAATCTGGTTCGGCAATAAATCAACGCCCATCATTTTAATATCCTGATCAATTGAACCACCTATTAGTTCAGCCCTGCATTGACCACACTGACCATTGGAACAACTATATTCAAGATTAACATTATTAGAAAGTGCAGCTTCAAGAACAGTCTGCGTCTCAAAAACTGAAAATTCAATTTCACTTGGTATCAATCTTACAGTTTTTGGCATAATGACCTCTATAGATCTCCCTAACTAAGCCAATTGATTAAATTAAAGCCTATATAACCCCAATAACATACAACAAACTTTTCCAATCAACACAAGTACGCTGCACAACCTTAAATCCTGTCACTGCAATTGACAAACAGGGTGTTCACCCGACTTTTCAAAAAAACAAACTAAAACCATTGGTTCTTGTCACTATTTTTTATGTTTTTCAATCACAGCCAACTGCGTAGACGCTAATTATTTAAAGCCACTACAGTATGAAATTTCGATCAATCACTCCCAAACAAATCACGCGTATACACTTTAGAAGCAACATCTTGAATATCACCTGACAGCCGATTAGCCACTATTACATCAGAAATATCTTTAAACTCATCTAAACCCTGAACAACCCGTGAGTTAAAAAATGAGCTCTCATTAAGAACAGGTTCATAAATTACTACCTCTATCCCTTTGGCTTTAATGCGCTTCATAACACCTTGCATGGCTGAAGCCCTAAAGTTATCCGACCCCGACTTCATAACTAAACGATAAACCCCTACCACCTTGGGGTTACGCTTTATGATAGCATCAGCAATAAAGTCTTTACGGGTAACATTGGCATCTACAATTGCACGCACCATGTTATTAGGTATATCTCGGAAATTTGCTAATAATTGCTTGGTGTCTTTTGGCAAGCAGTAACCGCCATAACCAAAAGACGGGTTATTGTAGTGATCACCTATGCGCGGATCTAGTCCTATCCCTTCTATGATTTGTTTGGTACTCAATGCATGAGATTCGGCATAGCTATCCAGTTCATTAAAGTAGGCTACTCGCATAGCTAAATAGGTATTCGAAAATAGCTTTATAGCTTCAGCTTCTGTTGAATCCGTAAACAATAGGCTAATATTCTTTTTGTGTGCACCCTGCTCTAACAGAGTGGCAAATTGCCGGGCACGGTCAGATTGCTCCCCTACCACAATGCGGGATGGGTTCAGGTTATCGTAGAGAGCCCGCCCCTCCCTTAAGAATTCAGGCGAGAAAATAATATTTTGGCAATTAAGTTCTTTTCTAATATTAGTGGTAAAGCCCACAGGTATGGTAGATTTAATTATCATTACTGCACCCGGGTTAATAGCCATCACATCTTTAATTACCGACTCTACCGTGCCAGTATTAAAGTAGTTAGTGTCTGAATCGTAGTCGGTCGGGGTAGCAATAATTACAAAGTCAGCCCCTACATAAGCCTCTTTCTTATTTAGCGTTGCTTTAAAGTTAATGTTTTTATTTTGTAAAAAATCTTCTATTTCGGCATCTGCAATAGGAGACTGCTTGCGGTTAAGCATGGCTACTTTTTCAGGCATGACATCAAGCGCAACCACCTCATTGTGCTGCGCAAGTAACATGGCATTGGATAGACCGACGTATCCTGTTCCGGCTATGGCTATTTTCATTTTTTCGCTTGCAAGCAAGTTCCTAGATTTGTCGCGCTCAGAGGCACGATTACATATTATTCTTGTCGACAACTAGTTCAGCCCAAAGGGGCGCCCGCTCAATCACACCGAACTTAACCCCCATAATCCAGCTACCTTCTGCCCAAGTATTCTTCACTTTATATACTGAAACATTAACCGCATTATTGTGGCATTCGCTAATCAGTCAATATACTACCCTTAAGAGATTCGCCCACGGGGTACAGCCACACGCAGACTGCCAAGCCAGTCTTTGAACGCGGGACCTTCATTTTCATGGCGCAAGCTGTATTCTACAAAAGCTTGCATGTAGCCCAGCTTACTGCCGCAATCATGGCTTTTTCCTGTCATGTAGAATGCATCTACTTGTTCTTGCTCTATCAATTTGGCAATGCCGTCTGTTAATTGAATTTCGCCGCCAATTCCTGGAGCAATGTTTTTTAATAGAGGCCAGATGTTTTCACTAAGCACATAGCGCCCTACTACCGCTAAATTTGAAGGTGCATTTTCTTGCTTGGGCTTTTCTACTATGGCTTTAATAGGGTTACTTTGACCGGGAGCTATTGCCTGCCCTTGTAAATCTACTACACCGTAATTGCTCACCTTATTTTGAGGTACTGCTTCTACCATAATTTGACTAGCTTGGCTTTCATTAAACAACTCAATCATTCGTGCCAAGTTTTCAGTTTTTAAATTGGCTTGATATTCGTCTATCAGCACATCAGGCAATACCACAACAAAAGAGTCACACCCTACCATGGGCTTGGCGCATAACACCGCATGCCCCAACCCTCTTGCCTGGCCTTGGCGTACGTGCATTATGGTCACACCCGATGGACAGATGCTACGCACATCCTCCAATAACTGGCGCTTTACTCGAGCTTCCAGAGTGCTTTCTAACTCAAACGAGGTATCAAAGTGATTTTCTATAGCGTTTTTTGAGCTGTGAGTTACCAATATTATTTCGGTAATACCGGCTGCTGCACATTCATTCACTACGTATTGGATTAGAGGCTTGTCGGCCAGCACTAACATCTCTTTAGGGATAGCCTTCGTGGCGGGCAGCATGCGTGTGCCTAGACCTGCTACCGGGATTACGGCTTTCGTTACTTTTTTCATTAATCCATTTATCGCGTGCCTACACGCTCCTGCATTGTTTGGTTTTAGCTTGGCTAATTCTTTACCGCTTATCGCGCACAAGAACCCTCCTATGGGTGGGTTTAATGCCCTTTTGGGTATTATCTGTATCTATTCTTTAACTTATATATTATCGGCCATTTTGAGCCTATAGGCGCTGAGTAAGTATTCTATCTTAATAATATGGCATTTGTGAGGGGTATTGCTAATTAATTGTTAGAATTTAAGGGGTTAGCTGGGCGGCGGCGGCAAGGCTCCCTACTGACTATCATTTTATATGAACAATAGCTAGCTCATGCCCTCCATTAGATTACTTGCCGGTGATTTATTATAGCCATGAGTGTATTTTCCACTTTTAGCTACGCAACCCAGACAGCCATCAACCTTGAGCCAGTAGAGCCTTTGCCCTCTTGCCGCACATGTTTTTTATCAACTTAGCAGCCTTAACTTGGCTAACAATAACCTTTCTATTGATTCTTGGTTTTCTGGCTGTTCATATTGCAGCCAGAACAGGGCCTATACACACGAACTATTATCACTTAAATCGCTCTAATATTCTTACCTTGAAGTCAATTAAAACCTGACATCGATTACTTTTCACTAAAGCAATTACCAGCTCCAGGTCCAAATTCAATGACCCATGAACCAGGGAAGGGCATTCCACATACCTACAACCTACTTCCTGCCTGCCTGCACTGCCCCCCCGTGGCGCCAATTTGCCAAATGCTTACCTTGCGCCATCTGGAACTCGCTTACCTTTGATTTTTATCGCCCCATATAACAAATAAAAATTTAAATGCTATGCATGTGATTTTTCCAGAATCAGAATGAAGCTGAGTTTTTTATAAGCCGGGTAATATTTAATTGTTCTGATTCTCTAGCGTGAAATATGAAAGATTGTGCGCAATACCCAACAAACGGAGCACACTGGCGCCCCCCCCTCCACACAGGATGCACCCAGTATAATCTGGCCTTATTTGTAGGAACTTGCTATAAGCGAATCAGGTATATCGCGCGCAAGCACGTTCCTACGACTGAGGGTTAAACTGCATCCAGTTTTGATATTAAATCCAGTAGTTCTTTTGATTTGACTTGCACTAAATTTATGTCGGCTTTTGATTCTACGTTTAAGCGTATTACCGGCTCGGTATTTGATGAGCGCAAATTGAAGCGCCAATTGTCAAACTCTATACTTATACCATCTGTAGTATTGATGGCTTTTGCATTTTTGCTGTATTGCTCGGTAATGCCCGCTATTACCTGCTTAGGGCTTGCTAGGCGCTGGTTTATTTCACCGCTGCACGGGTAGGCTTTCATACGCTCTTCAACCAAGGCAGATAACGGCTTGCCACTTACACATATTAGTTCGGCTACCAGCAACCAAGGAATCATGCCGCTGTCGCAATAGGCGAAATCCTTAAAGTAATGATGCGCGCTCATCTCGCCACCGTAAACCGCATCTTCCAAGCGCATGCGCTCTTTTATGAAGGCGTGGCCGGTTTTACTCTCTACGGCAGTGCCGCCAAGGGATTCGACTATGTCTATAGTGTTCCAAGTTAGGCGCGGGTCATGCACCACCTTGCCGCCAGGCTGTTTCTTTAGGAAGGCCTCAGCCAGCAGACCAACTATGTAATAACCTTCGATAAAAGTGCCTTGCTCGTCAAAGAAAAAACAACGGTCAAAGTCGCCGTCCCAAGCTATACCTAAATCCGCTTGGTTTTTTTTAATGGCCTCTATGGTTACCGGGCGATTATCTTCTATTAGCGGATTGGGTACACCATTGGGGAAATTGCCGTCTGGATTGTGGTGAATTTTTTCCCACCTAAACGGCAATAAATCTTCAATGGCATCTATTACATCACCGGCACCACCGTTGCCTGCCGTACAGACTATTTTTAATGGCTTTAGATTTTCGATACCAACATAGGTTAACAGGTGTTTTATGTAAGCTGGCTGCACCTCCGTTTTGGTTACTGCGCCTGTTTCTGCACCGCTTTTAAAATTATTTTCTTCTGCCAGTCGCTGAATTTCTTTTAGGCCAGTGTCCCCACTAATAGGCCTAGATTCTTCGCGCACAAACTTCATGCCATTGTAATCTTTTGGATTGTGACTAGCTGTAACACAAATGCCACCGTCTACTTTTAGGTGACTGGTGGCAAAGTACACTTCTTCGGTGCCGCACTGACCAATATCTTGAACATTAGCACCACCTTCTGTTAAGCCTTTTATTAGGGCGCGGCTCATGTCAAAGCTGGTTAGGCGGATGTCGTAACCTACTACTACTTCTTTGGGTTTTAACTCAGAGTTTAAAAACTGGGCGTAGGCGCGGCCTATGCGGTAGGCTATGTCTACGTTTAATTCATCTGGGATACGGCCGCGTACGTCGTAGGCTTTGAAACAGGTTAGCTGGGTCATTTTTTTGGCTTTTAAATTTGGTTAATTTTAAATTGAGTATTAATTGTCGCTCACGGGGTGAGCTCGTACAAGGGCACCCTTTTGCCCGAAAACCTCGCGAGCAGGCTCGCTCCTACAGTTAGGTTTAATTGTAGCCATTTGGGTTTTTACTTTGCCAGTGCCAGGTGTCTTTTACCATGTGACTAACATCTAGTTGGGCTTGCCAATTTAGCATTTTTTTGGCCTTGCTGGCGTCTGCATAACAGGCGGCAACATCGCCTGGGCGTCTAGGCGCTATTTCGTAGGCTATTTTCACCTTATTTATGTCGCTAAAGGCATTTACCATTTCTAACACTGAAATACCATTGCCTGCTCCCAGGTTAATGGCATTGGCGCCGGGCAGACCTTTTTGCAGGGTCTGTATGGCTTTAACATGACCCTTGGCCAAATCTACTACGTGAATGTAATCACGCACACCGGTACCGTCTACCGTATTGTAGTCATCGCCATATACACCCAGGCTTTTTAATTTACCCACAGCTACCTGGCTTATGTAGGGCATTAAATTATTGGGAATGCCGTTTGGGTCTTCACCAATTAGGCCAGATTCGTGAGCGCCCACTGGGTTAAAATAGCGTAGCAAGGCAATAGACCAAGGCTTGGCTAATTTGTTTAATTCATCACTGCTGGCTAAATCACGCAGCATATCCTCTACCATTAGTTTACTGCGCCCGTAGGGGTTGGTCGCCGACAACGGCATATCTTCGGTTAGGGGAAGTTTTTCCGGGTCACCGTATACTGTGGCCGATGAACTGAATACTAGGTTTTTAATGCCGGCTTTTTCCATTTGCTGCACCAGCACCAGCGACCCCATTACGTTGTTTTCGTAAAATGCTAAGGGTTTTTCACAGGATTCACCTACGGCCTTTAAGCCTGCAAAGTGAATTACCGCTGCTATTTTGTGATTTTTGAAAATTTGCTGCAAGCACGCAGGGTCTAGTACATCACCCTGTACAAAGGTAATTTTTTTATCTGTTATTTTTTCTACACGCTTTAAGGATTCGTATTTACTGTTGCACAGATTGTCTAGCACCAATACTTGTTGGCCACTGTTTAATAATTCTATGCAGGTGTGGCTGCCTATGTAGCCTGCACCGCCTGTTACTAATATTGTCATATGATTGGCTCGCTCCTACAGTTTGTGCTTCATGTTTCTGAAGGCTTTAATTAAGCCCATGGTTGACGAGTCGAAGTCAATAATTTGGCTACCTTCTTCGGCTAACAAAACACTGTGCACTTTATCGCCTAGTTGCTTGCCTAGCTCTACTCCCCATTGGTCAAAGCTGTTTATACCCCAAATTTGGCCCTGCACAAATACCTTGTGCTCGTATAACGCAATTAATGCCCCTATGGCTTTAGGGGTGGATTTATCAAAATAAATGGTATTACTGGGGCGATTGCCTGGTATCACTTTTTGTGGGGCCAGTGTGTTTATTTCTTGTGGGGTTTTACCTTGTTTTTTTAACTCTTGAGTAGCTTGCTCTAAGTTTTTGCCCTGCATTAATGCCTGGCTTTGGCTTAAGCAGTTAGAGACTAACAAGGCATGAAAATGATCTACCGGGTTATGACTGGTTAAAGGCATTATAAAATCGCAAGGGGCAAACTGAGTACCCTGGTGTAATAACTGGTGGTATGCATGCTGGCCATTACTGCCCACGCCCCCCCAAATTATTGGGCCAGCCTGATAATTTAAGGGCCTACCGTAGGTGTCTACCGATTTGCCATTGCTTTCCATGTCTAGTTGCTGAATGTGCGCTGGTAAACCTTGTAAATAATGATCGTAAGGTAAGATGGCATGAGACTGAGCATTAAAAAAACTCACATACCACACTCCTAATAAACCCATTAAAACCGGCATATTCTGCTCAAGAGGGGCTGTTTTAAAATGGCAATCCATCTCGTATGCACCTAATAGCATTTCACGAAAATGCTCGTACCCTATGGTAAGCATTAATGGTAAACCTATGGCCGACCATAACGAATAACGCCCACCCACCCAGTCCCACATGGGAAATATATTCTTTTCTGCAATGCCAAATTCTATGGCCTTAGCCACACTGGCGGTGACCGCACTAAAATGCCGACTTAAATCTTGTTTGGTGCCGCCGTTATGTAAAAACCATTCACGGCACGCATTGGCATTTTTTAGGGTTTCTTGGGTATTAAACGATTTTGACTGCACAATAAATAAAGTGGTTTCTGGGTTTAAGCCTTGCAACACTTCGGTTAAATCAGAACCATCTATATTGGCCAGGTAATGGCAGTTTATTTGCTTGCTCCAATAAGGCTTTAACGATTGTGATGCTAACTTTGGGCCCAGATATGAGCCGCCAATGCCAATACTTACCACGTCGGTAAAGGGTTTATTGCTAAAACCCCGCCACTGTTGGCTGCGTATAGACCAGCAAAATTCTTTCATGCGATTTAAGGTGTTTTGCACTTCGGGCATTACGTCTTTGCCATCTACCAATATACTCTCGCCCGAGAAGTTACGTAATGCAGTGTGCAGTGCTGGGCGGTTTTCAGATTGGTTAATGCGCTCTCCATTAAACATGGCTTGAATGGCTTTGGGTAAGTTACGGGCGCAAGCTAATTCACACAGAAGTTTTATGGTGGTTTGATTTATGCGGTTTTTGGAATAATCTAAATTTATGCCTGCCGCTTGTAAGCTGTATTGCGTAAAGCGGTTTTCATCGATGGCAAATTGGTCACGTATTTGCAACGATAAAATACTCGGCAAATGGTCAAAAAGGGCTTTAAATTGATCCAATTCATCTAACTGTGCAGGGAGTGAGGCTGACTCATCCATTTGTCTGGTATCGCTTTTATTAAATGGTTAATTTACTGCACGCTTTATAATAAAAACGCTATTGTTGATTAACTTGTTCGCGTAACTCTTTGCCTGGCTTAAAGTGAGGTACGTACTTCCCCTTTAACTGAACCGCCTCCCCTGTTTTGGGGTTACGGCCTAACCTTGGGCTGCGAAAGTGCAACGAAAAACTACCAAAGCCGCGTATTTCAATTCGATCACCTTGGCTTAATGCCTGCGACATAGTGTCTAGAATGGTTTTAACCGCCAATTCTATATCTTTATTAGATAGTTCTGGATGTCGACTGGTAATACGCTCTATTAACTCGGACTTAGTCATACAAGGGGCCTCCCTTCAGTATTCACTACATCAGGCGTTTAAGTTGTACTTCTTTAACCAGCTTAAGCTACCCCATTGCTTTCACTTTGCCTTAAATTCAACCAGTATACAAGCTAAGTGGCTGAATTTACTGGAGTTATGGCTTTAAGAGCATCAATTATAATGCCTTTACCACCTCTATAATTTCACTGGTCGAAATAGATGGGGTGCGGGGTAAATATATCACCTCACAGTATTTTTGCATTTCATTAAATTTACCCGCCCAATCATCCCCCATCACTAATACCTCGGCTTGATACTGTTTTATATAGGTAGGCTTCAGTGCCAGTGACTCTTCTATAAATACCTCATCAACAAAACGTAAAGCCTCTAATATGCGCACTCGTTGATCCTGAGGGTAAACTGGGTAGCGTTGTTTCTTTTCAAAATTCAGCTGATCAGATGACACTCCCACCACTAGGTAATCACCCTGTCTTTTGGCTCGTTCTAAAATATTAATGTGACCAATGTGAAACACGTCAAATGTTCCAAAGGTAATTACACGCTTTGCCATGTTTATTTTTTACTCACCTATTTAGTACTCTGCGACTTATCACTTAAGATGTAATCTACAATTCTTTTGCTGCATTTTCCATCTACAACACCTGCCAAATCCATTGTGTATTTTTGGCGTTGAGGCGCGAACGCTTCTGGGTTTTGTACTTGGCTGTCTACACAGTTTTTTAATTCACTGTAAGATTTTGCATGAATGGCAATACCTGCATATTTGTATAAGTCTTCATCCATGCGCTTTTTAAAACGAAATTTTAACAAACCACGGTACCCCCAGCGTAACTTGTAAAAATCACACCACACTACCGGCTTATCTAATGCTGCAAATTCGAATAAAGTAGAAGAGGCGTCACTTATCAAAACATCGGCCACCGCCATAAATGGGACAATATTTACTTCGTCTAATCCTGCTAAATATACATTGCTAGACTTAGCCCACAACTCTAATAATTGCTTTTGCTTTTTGTATTTTTTATTGGCCAATGAAAAATAATGGGGTTTTAAAATAATATTGTATTCACTAAATTCTTTAGGGAAACTATTTGCTAAACATTCAATACTGCTTGGGTAAAAGGTGGGGGCGTATATAATGGTTTTTTTCGAATCATCTAACCCCCAATATGAGGGTTTTCTATTTTTCATTAAGCCATTAATTGCCGGATCCAACTTCGCATAGCCAGTATCAACAAAGGTTTGACCAGGATACATGCCCTGTAATCGCTCAGTGCGGTATGGCCCCTCTACAAAACGAACACTGGTGGCAGTGTCTGATACATCATAAAAACACGCCTTAGGTCCAATCCCATGACTCATCAATGCCGTTTTTGTATACTCATGAATCACGGATAAATCATCAAAATTATTTGCCAAAAATAACCAGTCAGGCCTTTTTTGTAGATACAGCTTTCTGGCTTCATGTTCACTTTCAACCCACTCGACCTGAGTGCCTTCTTGCACTTCTGCCAGCATATTTTGTTGACGAGCAGCCCCCACTTCAGACTTATAAATTACCAGTGTTGCTTTTAAACCCGCCCCCCTTAAACACTCAATAATTGGTACATACTGAGGCAAGTAATACATCTCTTTAACATCAAAAAAAACATTCATAATAAATATAAACCATCAATTAGCCAATGCGATGTATTTTTTAACCGCACTTTCTAATGTTACTTCTTCAAGAATAGGTGAAGTTAGAACCCTAGGCAACGAGGCCAGTGTTTCATTAATTTTATTAGATAACGCCACATCATCACCCACCGGCACTAAAAACTGCTGCATATCGCCAACTAAAATCTCGCTTGGCCCGTAATTACAATTCGTTGCAACTACCGGAGTATTACAAACTAATGACTCCATTATCACGGTAGGCAACCCTTCATATTCAGAGCTAAGCACCATTAATTTGGAGTTCGCAATCCAGTTATAAGGGTTATTGGTAAAACCTGGTGTTATCAATCTATCTTCTACCCCGAATTTTGCCGCTACCTTTCTAGCCTTAGTGACATCCTTGCACAGTAAAACCATTTTTATATTAGGCACTCGCGCCAAGGCTTTAAATAATACATCATGACGTTTTGCCTTTACCACTCTACCCACATGAATTAAGTAAGGCTCATTTGGAATATCAACACACTCTTCTTTACTTAAATTTTTAATTAATTCAAAGTCACATGGGTTATATATTGTCGTAACCGACTTAGGTTTAATCACCCCCAGATTAAGCGCCTCTTCAGCCACCCCCTTTGAAACCGCCACCAGTTTTTTACCATCCATAACTTTCTTGGCTTTTAATTTTTTCCAATACTTTAATGGCCCCAGTTTCTTTTCTCTTGCTATTTCATGCTCCATGGCACTGTGCAATACATAATGAACATTTTTAAAACTGCACCTTGCTACCACTTTATTGGTAGGGTCTAAGTTTGCCAAATGTAAATTAAAGGGCCCATTAGCAGTAACAACACTTCCAACTAACCCCTCCAGCTTTTTAGCTGATGCAACAATATTAAAATGACCTGTAATTTTTTTTAATTTTTTATTCAAGTACAGCACATGCACAGGAATATTAACTGGCAACTCATGATCTTTTCTTGATTCTAAACAAAAGATATGAGGTTTATGCCCTGCCAAAACTAAACCCTTGGCCAAGTTAAGCATAACGCGCTCTGCGCCGCCGCCGCCTAAAGAGTCAATAAAGATGGCGATGTTTTTAGAGTTGTTCATTTTCCACTCACAGCCTGAAGAGATACCAACACCTTGCTTTCGAATGCATTCAAATGCCTTATTTCTAGCTTAGCAATTTGCTTTTGCCACGAACCACACAAGCAATATTCCTCACTCAAATAATTAAAAAAGGAACGAACCACGCCTAGGTCAGGCTCCCAATTTGGTAAAAGATTAATTGCATCTATAAATTCCTCATCCGAGCCAGCCTTTAAGGTTACACCTTCAATGGCGTAACAAGCATCACCCAGAACAACTACTTTTTTCTCAAGCATTGCTGCTTCAATACCCACACTGGAGTTTAAAGTTATTATTGCTTGAGCATTACGAATTAAGTCCTCTGTATTATCATTACTAAACTTAATTCTTGAGTGCTTACCATGAAAACTCGAATATATACGTGAATCTGAAGGGTGCTCTTTAACAACAAGCACTATGTCTTTGTCTAAAATCTGATCTACAACATGTAAAAGAATCCTATAAAACTCCTCCATAGAATTAATCCAGGGGGAATTTACAATTACCTGACTATCAAAGTTCACTTGAAAAGGTACAAATATATATTTTAAGTTATCTTCCACCCCCTTATGGGCAGCCAAGCGCTTTTTTTTATGGGGCTTGCGCACCTGCAGCGTATTCCCTGCTAAGCTGGTATTTGTTTTTCCTTTTGCGTATTCTAAATAATAGCTTTTATCAGACGGAATTGAACTAAAGGCATTTACACCACTAAAATCCATAGTTGTGGTATTAGGTATTAGCCCATTTTCAAAGTAAGCTATATTAATATTAAGGCCTTTTGCCGCAGATTTTATAGCCATTTCAGGCAAGCGGTGCCCATTCCAAATGCATATTATTTTTGGTTTATTTTTTTGCAGGTAATAGCGAAACTTTAGATATATTAAAGAAAAATAAAACGCCGAAAAGTACGCATACAAACCCCGCAACACAGCTGGCGAGCGGCTTTTACGGAATTTACGTTTAAGGTGAAAATCCAAGCCTTCTTTGATAATTTCGCAAGATAGGCCAGAGTTGAATAGTTTAAACCCCAAACCTGGAAAAAGCGTTACAACGGCCGACACGTAAGAGGTGGCATTACTCAATGCCTGGTAATAGCGATATTGCGAGCCTTTTGAGGATATAAACAAAACGTCCACACCAACAACCCCTTCTATTGTAATTATGAATTAACGATTTTATTCTGTTTCACTTATTTTACTAGATAGAAGCATACCTTATTTTTTGCTCCTGCAAAAATAAGATACCGGCCATCCATGACCATAAAAAAACCGGCCTAAGCCGGTTTTTTTATTATATACCTAACAACAAGTATTAATCGTTTTTAGACTTAAGCTGCTCTTTGATCAAATCACCAATAGTGGTTGGACCAGCGGCTTCTGGCGCTGCTTTTTGGCTGTGCGCCTTCACTGCTTCTTTTTCTTCTACTTCGTCTTTGCTCTTAATAGAAAGGGCAATAGTACGATTCTTGCGATCAACAACAATAATCTTAGCTTCTAATTCTTCGCCTTCTTTAAGCGCGTTACGTGCATCTTCTACACGATCCTTGCTAATTTCAGAGGCTTTAAGAGTCGCTTCAACGCCTTCGGCTAGTTCAACAATTGCCGCTTTCGCTTCAACTGAAATCACTTTGCCTTTAATAACGCTGCCTTTGTCGTTTTCAGCAACGTATTCGTTGAAAGGATCACTTTCTAGCTGCTTAACACCTAAAGAGATGCGCTCGCGCTCTGGGTCGATAGACAGAACGATGGTTTCAAGCTCATCGCCTTTCTTGTAGTTACGAACGGCTTCTTCACCGGTTTCGTTCCAAGAAATATCAGACAAGTGAACCAAGCCGTCGATACCACCATCAAGACCAATGAAGATACCAAAGTCAGTGATAGACTTGATCTTACCGCTGATCTTATCGCCTTTTTCACACTTACCAGAGAACTCTTCCCATGGGTTAACTTGACACTGCTTAACACCTAGAGAGATACGACGACGCTCTTCGTCGATATCCAGAATCATCACTTCTACTTCATCACCCACTTGAACAACTTTAGATGGGTGAATATTCTTGTTAGTCCAATCCATTTCAGATACGTGAACCAAACCTTCAACGCCTTCTTCTAGCTCAGCGAAACAACCGTAGTCAGTAAGGTTAGTTACTTTAGCTGTTACCTTAGTGTTTTCTGGGTAACGAGCCTTGATTGCAACCCAAGGATCTTCGCCTAGCTGCTTAAGACCTAGAGATACACGGTTACGCTCACGGTCAAATTTAAGAACTTTA
>Ga0105359_10000200_pt1 | contig 48740 bp, 50 predicted proteins | sample GOMGulsemesocosm_6_FD_83659 | JGI IMG/M metagenome (GOLD analysis project Ga0105359, IMG submission 83659) | Methane-oxidizing microbial communities from mesocosms in the Gulf of Mexico - GOM8C Gulf of Mexico | ecosystem: Environmental > Aquatic > Marine > Cold seeps | place: Gulf of Mexico...
AATGTGGCGGTGAGATAGAGATTTGAACTCTAGAAGGGCTACAAACCCTTGCCGGTTTTCAAGACCGGTGCTTTCGACCACTCAGCCATCTCACCTGTATGTATCAAAACAATCGCTTGCTTCAAGACGGGGCGAATATTAAAGTGTCGAAAAACACTTGTAAAGCATTTATTCTACAAATGTTTCTGTTTGTAAAAAAAAACATCAATTTGCTAGCTAATTAACCAATTAAAGAGAATTAACATGTCTGCTGAAAAAGTTTGTCGCTGTCCTTGGTTAGATACGACCAAAGCTGATTATGTAAAATATCACGATGAAGAATGGGGGGTGCCAGTTTATGACGATCATAAACTCTTTGAATACTTAACACTTGAATCGGCTCAAGCAGGGTTAAGTTGGTACACTATTTTAAAACGTCGAGAGGGGTATCGTCAGGCATTTGCTAATTTTGATGTGCAAAAAGTAGCTAAATTTACTCGTGACGATTTTGAACGACTAATATTGGATAGTGGCATAATTAGAAATAAGCTTAAAATAAATGCAACGATTAATAATGCACAACGATTCATTGAAATTCAGCAAGAATTTGGAAGTTTTAGTGATTACATGTGGACTTTTGTTCAAAATAAAACTCTAGTTAGTAATATCTTAAATCATGACGACTACCCTGCCACTACAGCTGTTTCTGATAAGTTGAGTAAAGATCTTAAAAAACGAGGGTTTAAGTTTATCGGTTCTACTATTTGTTATGCTCATATGCAAGCATGCGGAATGGTGAACGATCACAGTGTAGACTGCTATAGAAGAAATGAGATTATTGAGCAATATCAGCAGGAATAGCATAGTAATTTCAAAATCATCGTGCCATAATATGTCACATGTGTTTACAACTCCCTAACGCAATTTGTTACTAATTACAGTTGAACTAAGGTAAAGTGACCATATCTAACAAATATAACTAAAGTTCTTAGAGGAATATTTATGCAATCAAATATTAGTTTACAAGCTAGTAGAAGTTCAGCGATTGAAATTAACAAAGTTTTAAAAAATACCTATATGTTGTTGTCGATGACATTAGTAGTAAGTGCTGTTACTGCTGGTATTTCAATGGCGATGAACTTATCTCATATGACGGCATTAATAATGATGTTGGTATCATTTGGTTTGTTATTTGTAGTAAATAAACAAGCTGATAAAGCCAGTGGTATTTTTTGGATATTTGCTTTTACTGGTTTAATGGGCGCCTCTTTAGGTCCAATGTTAAATCATTATGCAGCAATTGACCCTTCTTTAATTATGCAAGCTCTTGGCGGGACTGCGTTAATATTTTTCTCGTTATCGGGTTATGCGTTAACCAGTAAAAAAGACTTCTCGTTTATGGGTGGCTTTTTAATGGTTGGTTTAATCGTTGTGATAATTGCTGCTGTTGCGAACATCTTTTTTGCTATTCCTGCATTATCTCTAGCAATCAGTGCGGTTATTATTATGATCATGTCTGGTCTGATTTTATTTGATACTAGTCGCATCATTCACGGTGGTGAAACCAACTATATTCGTGCAACGGTATCATTATATTTAAATGTTTATAATATTTTTACCAGCCTATTACACCTATTAGGTGCCTTTGGTGGCGATGATTAATTTCATCACTATCTAAATATAATAAAGAATTTGATAAAGCCTCGTTTCTACGAGGCTTTTTTTGTATGATAGATTTAATATATCGATTTTCAGAGCAAGGTATTTTTCGTGAATAAAATGGCAGTCATTGTCACCAGCCCCCCCCAATCTAACTTAACAATAACAGCATTAGATTTTGTCTCTACCGCTGCTGATAATAGCATTGAAGTTGTTGGCGTATTCTTTTATCAAGATGGAGTATTAAATGCAGCGAAGTACCTTTCATTACCTAACGATGAATATCAAACAACAGCAAAGTGGTGTGAATTAGCACAACAGAAAAAGATACCGTTACACCTTTGTGCTACTGCAGCAGAAAAACGCGGATTAATTATTGAAGGTGGCTCAGATCATGAGTTAATTAATGAGAATTTCATTATTTCAGGCTTAGGTGAATTGGTAGAGCTAACAAACAAAGCTGATCGTGTGGTGCAATTATAATGAGTGATAAAAGAAAGTCAGTTGCAATTGTTAATACTTGTACGCCCTTCTCGTCAGCTAAAGCAAAAGAATCGATGGATGTTGCATTGATCTACGGTAGTTTTGAACAGCCCACTCATCTGTTTTTTCAAGGTGATGGTGTTTTTCAACTTATCGATCAACAACAGCCTGAGATTATTAACGTGAAAAATTTTTTAAAGACTTTTGCTGCATTTGAGTTTTATGATTTGAATGATGTTTATGTTTGTCAACAAAGCTTGACTGAACGAGGCTTAAAAACTGATTTTCATATAAGTAATGTACAAGTGCTTAATTTTGATGAATTTTCAGAAAGACTACATCAACATGATGTTGTTTTAAAATTTTAGCTTCAACCTTCTAATTTTACTTTAAGATAATATAAAATGAACATGTTACATATCTTACGCAGTTCGGCTTTTTCAAATAACAATATTTCGCAGTGTATTGCTAATCTTCAAGTTGATGATTCAGTAATATTAATGGACGACGGTTGTTATAACGTCAACCATTCAAGCTTATCTATTATTTCGGATAAACTCTCCACTATCTATATGATTGAGCAACATGCTAAAGCGAGAGCAATACAATCAACGACATTAGTGAAGTCTATCGATATAAAGCAATTAATGGTGTTAGTTTTTGATCACCAAAGCGTGGTGACTTGGCAATGAGTTTAACGATAAATGAACAAACAATAGCAACTGATAAACAAGGTTATTTAGTAGATTTTAACCAATGGTCTGAGCCTTTAGCAGATGTTATTGCCGCTAAAGATGATGTTGAATTAACACAAGCCCATTGGGAAGTTATTCGTTTCGTTCGAGCATTTTACTTAGAGTACAACACATCCCCTGCTATCAGAGCATTAACAAAAGCAATGAAAGCTGAGTTTGGTGAAGAGAAAGCAAGTAGTCGATATTTATATCGTTTGTTCCCAGAAGGGCCTGCTAAACAAGCAACAAAATATGCAGGCTTGCCCAAGCCTGCACGTTGTATTTAGTTGTTATAGCACATGTATTTAATACGAAAATTTAGACTTTTAAACTTTGATGTTTAGCATTAAACACTGATATTAATGTTGTGTCCGCTGTTGCCTACTGCAGGTGAGGTAACATTCTCGACACTAGCAGATTGAATAAGCTTTAATGCCATCTGTCCTTCAATCTCTTGCTGAGTTTGTGCTTTTTTTGCTGTTAGAATGCCATGAGCCGACTGGGTGTTGGTTTGAACTGCGTCTGTAGAGCCAATTGTAATAGACATAAAACCTCTCAATATTCTGTTAATGAATTCAAGTACTACGTTTAAATGTATATCTATATCGGCAATAATTCAAAAAACTATACTTAGAATGAATAAAAAAGGTGCTATAAAAGCACCTTTTTAATCATTCTTTATTGTTTCAATTAGTTAACAGGTAATGTTGGAACCGTAATACCAGCCATTTCTAACATTACACGAACAACTTGGCAGCTATAACCAAATTCATTGTCATACCAAACGTATAATACAGCTCGGTCACCATCTACAATTGTTGCTTGTGAATCAACAACACCAGCATAACGAGAGCCAACTAAATCTGTTGATACAATCTCAGTAGAAGCAGTGTAGTCCACTTGGTTTTGTAACTTGGAGTTCAATGAAATATTACGTAAATAATCATTTAACGCTTCTTTATCGGTAGCTTCTTTTAAGTTCAAGTTCATAATAGCCATTGAAACATTCGGCGTTGGTACGCGGATAGCATTACCAGTTAATAAACCTTTCAGCTCAGGTAAAGCTTTTGCAACAGCTTTTGCAGCGCCTGTTGTACTAATAACCATGTTTAATGGTGCACTACGACCACGTCGAGGTGCTGGGTGATAGTTATCAATTAAATTTTGGTCATTAGTATATGAATGCACGGTTTCAACATGGCCGTTTTTAATACCAAAACGATCATTAAGTGCTTTTAATACTGGAGTAATAGCATTGGTTGTACAACTTGCTGCTGAAACAATTTTATCTTCAGCTAAAATCATATCTTCATTTACACCGTAAACGATATTTTTAATATCGCCTTTAGCAGGTGCTGTTAATAATACTTTTTCAGCCCCTTTAGCTTGTAAATGTTGACCTAATCCTTCTTCATCACTCCAAACACCAGTGTTGTCGACTACTAAAGCGTTATTAATGCCAAATTTGGTATAATCGATATCAGCAGGAGATTTAGCATAAATAACCTGAATAAAAGCACCGTTTGCCTTTATTACGTTATTTTCTTCATCAATTGTGATGCTGCCATTAAAAGCACCATGAACTGAGTCACGACGAAGTAAACTTGCACGTTTTGCTAAATCACCTTTTTTACCTGGGCGTAGTACAATTGCGCGTAAATTTAACGTTGAACTTGGGCCTGCACGTTCAATTAATAAACGAGCTAATAAACGACCGATTCGACCAAAGCCAAAAAGTACAACATCTTTAGATTCTGGATTACCGTTATTTTTAACGATATCCGTTAATTCTTTTTCAAGAAACTGTTCAATAGAAAAACCATTTGCGCCACCTTGGAAAAGGTAACGATAAGCAAGTTTACCTACATCAATACGTGCTGGAGCTAAGTCCATTTTGCTCAAAGCTTCTACAAAAGGAAAGCTTTCACGTAAACGCAATTTGCTATCTTCATGTAATGCAACTGATTTATGTGACTTGATAATGTCGATAGCCGATGCATTCACTAACGGGCGACCATAAACAGAAATTTCAATACCTTTATTTCTAAATAGCTGACCAATGATAGGTTGCATATTTTCTGCGAAAGTTTGGCGCTCTTGCCAGCTCGTTTGATATTGTTCCTCAAGATGAGAAGTCATTTAGTAAACCTTTTTATTTCAGTCAATTGAACGATGAGCTATGATTAATGGATAAATTATAGCAATAAATTTTTAATAGTTTTTGAATAACTAAATTTGGCGCATATTGTAATGGAACATGAAACATTTCGCCACAAGTTACATACTTTTTTTCTTTACTCTTTGATGGGATAATCAATGAAATATTTATTACTAATACTCTTCCCTATTGTCTTAATAATTAGTAGTTGTGATGATAGTAAAAGTTATACACAATTATGTGAAGAGAATAAAGAAATTTGCTATGAATTTCATGAAGATTCATGGTGTAAGGCTGAACGAATTAAAGTTGGGCTAGCTAATTTAGAGTTATTAACTACAGCTAAAGACCTACAAAAATTCAACTTACTCATCGCCTATGAAAACTATGAGAAATGTGTAAGCCATGCCGCTAAAATTCAACATATCAAGCTAAAGGAAAAAACAACCTTTCGCATTGAAAATATGATGAAAGCAAGGGAAAGAATACAAGAGCTTTCCGATCAAACCATTAATTCAGCACACCCTCGATTACTTTATTTTCATTGGACACGCTATTTAAACAAAAATTCTCTAGAAAAGTTTCTTGCTCTGGAAGGAACTGACGCTTTAGAAACACCTGAATCCCAACATGAATTAGCAACCTATTACGCGAAAAGAGATTTAGATAAAACCTTACAGCTACTTTTTCATGCTTTAGAATTACATCAAGTTGGCAAAGAAATTAATGTTGAAATCTTTAAATCACTATCAACTATTTTTGCAGAGAAAGGTAAAGTTAAACAAGCCTACATCTGGTTAAAAGTATTGCAGCTTTATGCGCCTGAAGATGAGGATACTACTGAAAGTTCATTGATTAACTTTGCTAAAAGTCATCAACTAAAAGCGACTTTTTTAAATAAAGTTGCTCAATCAACTTTAGAAAAAATTAATTCAGCAAACTTTGAATCCCCCACTTTTTAGGAAATAGAATTGAATTAAGTCTTATTTTTTAGCTGAGGATCTAGGGAAAAAATTTAAACTTAGTGAGTTAACACAATATCGCTGACCACTAGGTTGAGGGCCATCATCAAAAACATGGCCTAAATGTGAACTACAGTTTTTGCACTTAATTTCCGTTCTGCTCATCTGGTGTGAATTATCAGGCAAGTATTCTACTTGCCCGACAATACTTTCAAAAAAGCTTGGCCAACCACAACCAGCATTAAACTTTGCTTGTGAATCAAATAAACTTTGCTGACAACAAACACATTGATATATTCCATCAAGCCAGTGATCATTATAGATACCAGAAAATGGCTGTTCTGTTGCCGCTAAACGGCAAACCCTAAAAGCATCGTCAGTTAATTTTTTTTTATAATCATCGTCTTTCATAGAGTTTACCTACGGTTGGTTCTACTTATATTTCGATCATTTTTCTTGCAGCAGTTGACCATTCAACGTGGAATTTCTTCCCCTTAACTTGATCTATCCGCTCAAAGGTATGAGCACCAAAATAATCACGTTGTCCTTGTAATAAATTAGCCGGTAAAACCGACATTCTCATTGAGTCATAATAGGATAAAGAAGATGATAATGCCCCAACAGGAATCCCCATCAGAGTGATATTTGCAATAGCTTTACGCCAACTTAACTGATAGCCACTTAATTGTTTGGCAAAAAACTCATCCAAAATTAAATTTTCAAGGTTTTCGTTACGATCAAAAGCATCAGTAATAGATTGCAAGAAAACAGCACGAATAATACAACCGGCACGCCATATTTTAGCAATGCTAGAGAAGTTCAATGTCCAGCCATGCTCTTTTTCCGCTAACTTCATTAATTGAAAACCTTGAGCATAAGCACAAACTTTAGAACAATAAAGAGCATCGTGTAAATTATCAATAAAGCTTTGTTGCTCATCTTCAGTAAAAATAAGTTTATCTGGACCTAGCAACATATTATCTGCTTGTTCTCGTAATGCCTTAAATGATGAAATAGAGCGAGCATAAACCGCTTGTGCGATAGTAGGTGCTGGAGCCCCAACTTCTAAACTACTCATTGCAGTCCATAAACCAGTACCTTTCTGCCCTGCCTTATCTAAAATCACATCAACAAGCGGAGTGTCATCGTTAATCTTGTGACGTAGTACATCTACGGATATTTCCATTAAATAACTGTCTAGTGGTCCATTGTTCCAGCGCTCAAAAATATCGGCAATTTCATCCGTTGATAGAGACAAACCCGAGCGTAAAACATGATAGGCTTCGCAAATAATCTGCATATCAGCATATTCAATACCATTATGAACCATTTTTACATAATGCCCTGCTCCAGCAGGACCTATGTATGCAGTACAAGGCTCGCCTTTGGTAATCACTTGTCCGGGTTTTGATCGTTCGATAGGTTTACCGGTTGTAGCATCAACTTTAGCAGAAATGGCTTCCCAAATAGGCTTAATTCGAGTCCATGCGTATGGAGAACCACTTGGCATTAAAGCAGGACCAAACCTGGCACCAACTTCACCACCAGATACCGCAGAAGAAAATAAGATAAAATTGTCTTTATATTTTTCCTCACGGGCAACCGTATCAACCCATAAGCTGTTACCGGTATCTATTACAATGTCATCAGGTTGAATGCCTGCGCCTATTAAACTTTTTGAGACTTGATCTACTGGCTCACCTGCCGGTACTGATAAAACGATTAAATGAGGAGACTTTAACTTTGACAATAACTCTGTGTATGAAGAGCAACCTATGACTCGTGCAACATCTGATTGACTCTCTAATGCATCTTGCTCGATCACGTCAGCAACTTTTTGACTATCTAAATCAAACGCTGCGATAGAAAAACCATTATCAGCTAAGTTTAAAACAAGATTTTTGCCCATAACACCAAGGCCAATAAAGCCAATGTCACATAATTTTTGTTCTTGAGCCATGTTAATTCCCTGATGGGTAAATGTTATCAATAAACGAATATAATATTTCGCGCATTTTATCACGTCAAACAAGCTGTTAATACCATATTAGTTGTTCAGTTCGAGATTAATATCTCTTGGATTTTATTTTAAAACAATACGTAATAATACAAAACTATTTTCTTTAAAAATGTCGCAAACAGTAACTTTTACTTGATTTTACCTGTAAATGATGTAATTTTACTACATTATTGTTATTTAGGAACTATCATGACTATTAAAGTAGGTATCAACGGTTTTGGTCGCATTGGCCGTTTTGTATTTAGAGCTGCGGCAGAAAGAAGTGACATAGAAATCGTCGGTATTAATGATTTGATAGATGTTGAGTATATGGCTTATATGCTTAAATATGACTCTACCCATGGTCGATTTAATGGCACTGTAGATGTTGTTGATGGCCATTTAGTTGTCAACGGTAAAACTGTACGTGTATCAGCACAACGAAATCCTGAAGAACTTAGATGGAATGAAATTGACGTTGATGTTGTTGTTGAATCAACTGGCTTGTTTTTAACTGACGAGACTGCACGTAAACATATAAAAGCTGGTGCAAAGAAAGTTGTTATGTCGGCACCTTCTAAAGATGAAACACCTATGTATGTTTGTGGTGTTAACCAAGATAAATACACTGGGCAAGATATCGTTTCTAACGCATCGTGTACTACCAACTGTTTAGCACCAATTGCCAAAGTATTAAATGATAATTGGGGAATTGCTGATGGCCTAATGACGACTATTCATGCAACAACCGCCACTCAAAAAACAGTAGATTCACCGTCAGCTAAAGATTGGCGTGGTGGTCGTGGTGCCAGTCAAAACATTATCCCTTCGTCAACAGGAGCTGCAAAGGCTGTTGGCAAGGTTATTCCTGAGTTAAATGGTAAATTAACTGGAATGTCTTTTCGTGTACCAACCCCTAATGTTTCCGTAGTTGACTTAACGGTGAATTTAAAGACACCGGCTAGTTATGATGAAATATGCCAAGCAATGAAAAAAGCAGCACAAGGTCCGTTAAAAGGTATATTAGGTTATACAGAAGACGATGTTGTCTCAAATGATTTTATCGGTGAAACTTGTACGTCAGTTTTTGACGCCGGCGCTGGTATTGCCCTTACAGATACTTTTGTTAAAGTTGTTTCTTGGTACGATAATGAAATTGGCTATTCAAATAAAGTACTCGATTTAGTTTCTTTCATTACTGAGTATGAAACAAGCCAGACGATATTGAAATCTGCTTAATTAGTAACATACAAATACTCAAAAGCACAACGCCAGCATATGCTGGCGTTTCTTTTATTATTCCTTAATTAATTCGTTCAGTATTAACTATTTGATCAAACCTTGTTGCTTATCTGAAATAGCTTCTCGCCATCCTCCTAACCATTCTGATTTAATTCCAATATCTTGATATGGACAGTTATCTTTAGAACGTCCCGACACCCCAGCTTGATAGCCTCTAGAGTACGCCCTGTCTTGACGATCACGCTTCTGTCTTTTCATCATTAATTAAGCCCCCTTGTTATTTTACTTCTCTTTACACCATATTAAGAAATAGACAAAGAAAACCATAATTGCAATGTGTATACACTAACAAATATTTAACTTGCTGAAACATGAAGCAATTTAATTTTAGTTTTTTCATCAAGCCGAAACGTTTTAAGTTAATGACAATAAAAAAGCACCCAACAGGGTGCTTCTTAGTAAAATTTCTAGCTGTATTATTACTATAAAGAATTAGTTTTGAGTAAAACCTCTTCTAGCAAAACCCAATAAAGATAAAAAGAATAAAGATAGCATGCCAAAACCAGCTCCTTTACGCTCTACTTTTTCTTCAACTTTTGAACAGTCCTCAATTTCACCAGCAATAGGTGAAAGCTTAACAGCTCTAACAACGTCTTCTACAAGTAATACTCCATCAGAGTCATACATCAATTCGCCTTTTGAATCACGACGTGAGACTTTTATAATAGCAGTTGCAGATACTTCATTGTTTTCATTAATATCACGGGCTTCAATAATTGTATAAGCAGAGTTACAAGGTAGATAGCTATTTAAATCAGTAAATGTGTCAGTGTTAGTATCGTAAATAAAACCATGTGTACGTCTAGGGTTACCTTGACTTACATTATGTGTTTCTACTTCACCATCACCAACAACCATCCCATGTTCATTGATAGCGTAGGCAGTACTAGAAGAGCCATTAAAAAAGTCATTCGGTAAGATCATTTCCATGGCATTAATATCGTTAGTATCAACATAATAAAACTTTTGACGAACCGCCCCGTTAATATATGTATCTACGCTGCCAACAGCAATACCAGCATCACTGATATCATAAGCCTTAGAATTAAAGTGTTTACTGTGATCTTCAGTAAAATCTTTTACTTCACCATCTTTGAAAACAACCGCATAAAGATGACTTGATTCATTCTTAGTTGGCTCTAATTCAGTTTCGTCCCACCATCCTGTAGCGAAACCCACGGCAACACCATGTGTATTAACCGCCTGAGCAATACTCACTAGTTCCCGTTCATCATCAACATGAGGAGTAACCAAATGACCTAGCTCTTCGGCTTCAAGCTGGCCTGATTCATTTAATGTCCATTTAAAAGCTTCAGTGTTATACATATTACTTGATATTTGTTGTATACATACTTCAACAGGCTGATCTTCAAGTTTACCTTCATCAGCACAACCACCAGTAGTATCATCAATATAATCAAGAGCACCTTGCTTTATTCCAATACTCGCGTAACCAACAGCGATGCGACTATTACTGATGTCGAATATTGCCGACTCGCCGCCATAAAGACTTTCTGGTGGCATTAATGGAATAATAGTTTCACCTTTATCCGGTGAAAAATAACCTCGGGTGTTAAACTCTCTAACCCAATAAGTTAATGCTTCATCGCTACTATCAACAAAAGGCATTGGTAAATATGGTGCCGATGCATTACCAAAGATCCAACCTTCATCAGTAATACCGTTAACAAAATCTACGGTGGAATAAGTTAATGTATCGGTATCTTCAAACTTTTGATCGAAAACCGTAAACTCTTTGGTGTCGCCACCAAAATTAGTCATAGCGATAATATCGCCCACTTTTTGGTATAACGGACTACTCTGGCTTTGCAGAAACATTTTCACCCAAGATAAATCATTGGCTGTAGGTGTCCCAGCTCTTAAAGCCGCTTCATCTTCAATATCTTCAAGTTCATGGACAGATTCATGTGTTCTATCAGCTAATCTGACAATACTATCAAAATCATCTTCATCTAAATATTGATATTGCACTGGAAAATTATAAACGGTAGTCCCTGAAAGGGCCATTTCACCAAAGTTATTCTCTTGTTGAGAATAAGTATATTTAAGTTTTTCAGCTGCCCCTTTATCAATCACTTCATAAGTTGCAGCGTGCGCTACAGACAAGCCTAAGGCTGTGGTAATACTAAATGTTAGTATAGATTTTACAAATTTGTTCATGTAACTACTTAACTCTCACTTCGGTTATTGATCGTCTAATTCTTGCCACCTAGCATAAGCGACTTCAAGCTTCGACTCATTTTGTTCTAGCTGGTTCAATATTTTCTTAGTTTTTTCTGCATCTTGACTAAAAAAGTCAGCACTGTTTACTTGTTCTTGTAGCTCAGCAATACTTGTTTCTAGTTCGTCAATCAACTCAGGTAAAGCCTCAAGCTCTCGCTTTTCTTTATATGATAATTTATTCTTATTGGCTGACTGCACTTGTACTTCAATACTTTCTTTTTTCTTTACTGAATTTTCAATGATACCTTTAGCTAAACTTTTTCTTTGATCTGTTTTATAAGCAAGGTAGCTGTCAACATCATCATAACCACCAACAATTTGTGTTATTTGACCACTTCCATCGAAGTAAAGGCAAGTGTTTACACAATTATTAACAAAATCACGATCATGGCTGACTAAAATAACTGTTCCTGCGTAATTTGCAACGACTTCTTCTAATAACTCTAAAGTTTCTATGTCTAAATCGTTGGTTGGTTCATCGAGTATAAGCAAATTGCTTGGTCTTAAAAACAATCTTGCAAGTAATAAACGGTTTTTTTCACCACCAGATAATGCTCTTACAGGTGTTCTTGCTCGTTTTGGGCTAAACAAAAAATCTTGTAGGTAACCCAATACATGACGGGTTCGTCCATTGACAGTAACTTCTTGTTTACCCTCTGCAACAGTATCTTGTACTGTCATATTAAGATCTAGTGCATCTCGATGTTGATCAAAGTAGGCAATATCTAGGTTTACACCTACACGCATTTTTCCTGATGTGGGCTGTATTTGCTCCATTAATAATTTTATTAATGTCGACTTACCCGTACCATTGGCACCAATCAGTGCTAATCGATCACCACGAGAGATCAACAGATCTAAACTGTTAAATATTATTTTTTCACCAAACGCCATATGTAAGTTTTCAGATTCAAAAACAAGCTTACCTGAACGCTCACCCGATGAGACGTTAATATCACCCTGCTTTTTAACATCACGGCGTTGTTGACGTTCTAGTCGTAATTTTTCTAATGAACGAACACGGCCTTCATTACGAGTACGACGCGCTTTAATGCCTTGTCTTATCCAAACCTCTTCTTCCGCTAAACGTTTATCAAATAAAGCATTTTGCGTAGACTCAACTTCTAGGTCATGTGCTTTTTGCTCAATATAAACATCATAGTTTCCAGGGTAGCTCACCAGTTGACCACGATCTAAATCTAAAATACGAGTGGCTAAACCGCGAATAAACGCCCTATCATGACTAATAAAGATGATGGTGCCTTTAAAGTCTTTTAAAAACTGCTCTAACCATAAAACACTACTGATATCTAAATGGTTAGTCGGTTCATCAAGTAATAATACATCAGGCTCAGATACTAATGATTTTGCCAACGCTAATTTACGCAACCAACCACCAGAAAGGTCATTAACCATTTTATCGGGATCTAGTGCTAACGTGGTTAGTGCCTTATCGATACGCTGTTCATCTTGCCACGCATTAGCTTGATCTAGTTGTTGCTGTACATTAGCAAGTTTATTAAGGTTTTCCTCTGAAGGATCTTCACCAATAATATGAATTATATGATGGTATTTTTTGAGCAGTTCTGCGTTCTCCGCTACACCTTGAGCAACATAATCAAAAACACTCATATCACAAGTTTCAGGAGGATCTTGTTCTAACATCGCTAATTTCACGTTGTTGGAAACAAGCATTTGACCATCATCAAGGTTTTGCTTGCCCATTAAAACTTTCATTAATGACGACTTTCCCGCGCCATTTTTACCGACCAAACAAACTCTTTCACCCGTTTTAATGGTCAAATCTGCTTTATCTAAAATACTGTCTTCACCGAAGGCTAATTCACCTTGGGCTATTCGAATTAATTCCATAGTTTATGTCAACTCTACTACTTGCGATTTATCAAAAGGCCAAAACAATTTTGTATTATCACTAAGGCGTTCTAGTACTGGAATGTGAACCCCGTATAATTCAACTAAATTTTTTCCACTAATTTCATCATCAATAATATCGATGATTTTAATTTGGTGATCGGGAATGATATTAGCAATGATACCTTGAGCTTGTTCACATAAGTGACACCCCTCACTACTATACAAATGAAACAGAGCACTCATTAATTACTGCCATTTTTTCGGGTAATTGCCCAACTGTTATGAATATGTTTGTTTCGTTGAAAGTCTTTATCACGTGTTTGTTCAGTTATATTTCTAGCCTGTAAACCAAGTCTTTCAATACCCTCAAAATCCATCTTAAAATTACGTTTATTATTAGTAAAAATAATTTCACCTTGTTCCGTTAAAGCTTTCAAAGCATCGGTGATCACAGCAATATGATCGCGTTCTACATCAAAACTATCTTCCATACGTTTTGAATTTGAAAACGTAGGAGGATCAATGAATATTACATCAAAGCTTAATGAGTTTTGTTTTAACCATTTTAAACAATCAGCTTGAACAAATTGATATTTATGACCATTAAGGTTATTTAAAGCAAAGTTATCTTGTGCCCAATTAAGGTAAGTATTAGACATATCGACAGTTGTTACAGAGCTAGCACCATGTAATGCTGCCTGTAGTGAAACAGAGCCCGTATAAGCAAATAAATTGAGTAAGGATTTACCTTTGGCTTTTTGAGCAACAATCTGGCGAGTTTTACGATGATCAAGAAATAAGCCTGTATCAAGATAATCCCAAAGGTTAATTTTTAACTTAGCACCATACTCTTGTACCGTGATTGATTGTTTACTTTTATCGAGTCGTTGATATTGATTAGTACCCTTTTGTTTAGCTCTAGTTTTAAGTACTACCCTATCCGTTGGGATATTTAATACTTTTGGCGCGAAATAAATGACTTCTTGTAAACGTTTTGTAGCTTTACTCTCCTCTATAGTAGAAGGAGCCGCATATTCAAAAATAACTAGATAATCGCCATAAATATCAATAGCGACATTAAACTCAGGAATGTCGGCATCATAAAGTCGATAACACTCAAGCTGCTCTTTCTTAAGCCAGTTTTTTAAATTCTTCTTATTTTTTAATAATCGATTAGCAAAAGCAGAGTCTTTTTGATCAAATTCAGCGTTAGTACTAGCACCTGCTGCTTGTTTTTCATCAATGTTATATAAGGCTAATTGACAATCTAGAGGGCCATTTTTAAGCTTGTAACGTTTAAAGCTTGCTAACTTTAACATCGCTAACAGTTCAACATTAGCGGTCAAAATAGTGAGTCTCCAATCAATAAATTGAGACTTAAGTTTTTGCCCTAGTAAAACAAAGCTTTCAACTAACTCTGGTAATTCACCAATACGCTCGCCATAAGGAGGGTTAAATAAAATAGTACCTGGCTCACCATAAACATTGTTAAGTTTATTCGCATCTTTACAAGTAAATTCGATGTATTGTTGCAAACCTGCATTACGAGCATTTTGTTGCGCAGTTTTAAGTACCCTACTATCAATGTCTACACCAAACACTTTAACTTTAAGCTTTTCTAAACCTTGATTTGAACGTTCAATAGCTGAAGTGAGTTCACTTTGCCATTCATCGTCTTGGTGATTTAGCCAATGTCTAAATCCCCATGTTGCACGGTCTATTCCTGGCGCATAACCTGCAGCCATAGAAACTGCTTCTATTAAAATAGTGCCTGAGCCACACATAGGATCAACTAATGCTTTGGAAGTATCATCCAACCAACCTGAACGTTTAATGATAGCAGCTGCTAAGTTTTCTTTTAATGGTGCCGCCCCTGAATGCTCTCGATAACCCCGTTGAAACAAACCTCTACCTGAGAAATCTAAGTAAATAGCAACATTATCTTTGAGTAACCTTGCTTGAAAACTAATATCTGGCGATTTCTTATCAACATTGGGTCTGTCTAGCCCTTGTTCTCTAAATTGATCAACAATGGCATCTTTAATAGTCAGTGCACCAAACTGACTATTTCTTATTTCATCACTGTAACCAACAAAATCTATAGCGAAGGTTTTATCACTATCAAAATGCTCAGGCCACTTAATGGTTGAAGCACTGGCAAAAAGTTGTGCTTTATTTTTTGCCTCTCCCTCACCAATTTTCAACATAATGCGAGTTGAAAATCTGCTCCATAAGCAAACTCGGTAGCCAGTAGAGAAACTCGCAGTAAAATAAACCCCTTCTGGCTTTTGGGTGACATTTTCGCCACCAAAAGCTGTAATTTCTTCAGCCAATAATATTTCAATACCTGGCGAGGTAAGTGCTAAAAATTGATGCATAGTCTTATTCCAGACAAATAGATGGCGCGATTATAAACAAAGACGTGCATTACTCATAGCCATTTTCATTAATTTACTATTCATAAGGTAATATTATTATTATCGATGTGACGAATTTAAAATTAACAGGCAAAAAACGATAAATAAATAAGCTTTACGTTTAGATTTAAAGCATTTTGTAGAACATTTGTACCAATGATAAAAATAATAATAAAACAGGTTGCAATATGCTTTAGGTATCCTTATGATACGCCTCGTTTTCAGGAGTCATCTTTTGAAAAGTTCTTTTAGAATGAATTAAAACTTCTAAGGCTTGTTTATGTGTAATTTAGTTTATACTTAAACCATTCGGACGCGGGATGGAGCAGCCTGGTAGCTCGTCGGGCTCATAACCCGAAGGTCGTCAGTTCAAATCTGGCTCCCGCAACCAATTCTTAAGTTTAGAATTAAAATAAGCTTGGCTTTCTTCTTAATGTTTTAAGAAGTCATTCGGACGCGGGATGGAGCAGCCTGGTAGCTCGTCGGGCTCATAACCCGAAGGTCGTCAGTTCAAATCTGGCTCCCGCAACCAACTTCGCTTAAGTATAAAAAGCAAGGTCGTTAGTTCCCTCTTCATAAGATAAGAGCTCTCACAACCAATTCCTAAGTTTAGAATTAAAATAAACTTGGCTTTCTTCTTAATATCTTAAGAAGTTCATTCGGACGCGGGATGGAGCAGCCTGGTAGCTCGTCGGGCTCATAACCCGAAGGTCGTCAGTTCAAATCTGGCTCCCGCAACCAACTTTGCTTAAGGATAAAAACAAGATCGTTAGTTCACTTTTTCATAGATAACGACTCCCACAACCAATTCCAATAAAATTATTAGAGCATTCATTAACAAGAGTATTATATATCCTTCTTTAGGATTTTTCGTCTATTAGATATTTGCCTTTCGATTATAAACAGCTGCAAAGCATTATCATCGTATTCAAATCTGGCTCACACATTTGAATACGATAATATTCAAAATACACAAGACTAAACTAGTGATCTAAACCGCCCATACATAGATATTTAACTTCTAAATAATCATCTAAACCATATTTAGAGCCTTCTCGTCCGTTACCCGATTGTTTTATACCACCAAAAGGTGCAGCAGCATTTGAGATCATTGTTTCATTTATACCAACCATGCCGAACTCCAATCCTTCTGCTACACGCCAAACTCTGCCAATATCACGGGAATAAAAATAAGCAGCTAAGCCAAACTCTGTATCATTGGCCATAGTAATGACCTCTGTTTCACTATTAAACGAAATGATCGGAGAAACAGGTCCAAAAATTTCATTAATTGCGATTGGCATGTCATTAGTTACATTTGACAAAACTGTTGGTTGATAAAAATTTCCGCTTTTCTCTTTTTTGCCTCCTAATAGTATGTTTGCCCCTTCAGCAACAGAGTCATCAACTAATTTAGCTACATCAGTGACTGCAGTTGCATTGATCATAGGACCAATTTTCACTTCTTCAACTAAACCGTTACCAACAACAAGTTTTTTAACTTCAGCAATAAACTTTTCTGTAAACGGTGTTAATAGCTTTTCTTGTACAAAAATGCGATTAGTACAAACACAGGTTTGTCCTGCGTTACGATATTTAGATGCAATGGCACCTGCCACAGCAGCATCAATATCTGCATCTTCAAAAACGATGAATGGTGCATTACCACCTAATTCCATGGATACTTTTTTCACCGTTGACGCGCATTGAGCAATTAAAGCTTTCCCAACAGGAGTAGAACCAGTGAAAGTAAACTTACCAACATCCTTATGTTCAGTCAGCACTTTCCCCATACCATGAGCGTCATCACCAACAACCACGTTAAACACTCCTGCAGGAATTCCCGCTCGCTCTGCAAGTTCAGCCAGAGCCAGTGCTGATAATGGTGTTTGTTCGGATGGCCGTACTACAAAAGTACAGCCTGCAGCTATTGCTGCAGCAGCTTTACGGGTAATCATTGCATGTGGGAAGTTCCATGGGGTTATCGCACAAACAACACCAATGGCTTGTTTAATAACAATAATCCGTTTATCTCTTGATGGAGTTGGGATTGTATCACCGTAAATACGTTTGCCCTCTTCGCTAAACCACTCAATAAAGGCGGCACCATAAGCAATTTCACCTTTTGCCTCTGCCAGAGGTTTACCTTGTTCTAGTGTGAGAATTCTGGCTAAATCATCTTGATTTTCTTTAATTAACTCAAACCATTTACGCATCAATATTGAGCGCTCAGTAGCCGTTTTATTTGACCACATTTTGAAAGCACCTTTCGCTGCTTTAATTGCTAATTCAGTTTCCGCAATACCTGCATTATCTACATTCATTACAAGCTCATTGGTAGCAGGATTAATCACAGCAATGCTTGAAGGACAACTATGCCAATTCCCATTAATGTAGGAAGAATGCTTAAGTAGTTTATTGTCTTTAATGTATTGCATGTTTATCCTTTGATTTTTTATTAATACAGCGAGTTTAAAATCACTTTATCTATTCTATATCTAAAATGAAGTTTCTGATATTATTAATAAATATGCTTTAATAAGGGAAAGTACCGAAGGATGAATATTCATAAAAGCGTTTTAATAGTACTCAGTGTTAGTTTGTCGCTAAGTGCTTTAGCAGATAGCAACTTAACTCAAGATCAATGTCTACTTAAAACGTTGAAATCTGCCAAAGCCGACATCACTGTAGCCCAAATTAAACAGCAATGTGAACTATCACCGATGAAAAACTTTAAAGTTGGTGCTATTTCTAAACGCATCATATCGGAAAAAAGAACAGCATTTGATCCCTACGTGATCACTCCTCATAAAATGAATTATATTTTACCGGTTAGCATCACAGACCAAATTAATACACGAGCTTATAAAGAATTTGGTGACTGGTCGGAAAACTTTGAAAACATTGAAGCAAAATTTCAATTAAGCATTAAAGTTCCTTTATTACGAGAGGATATATTCACTCCTGGAGATGGCTTGTTTTTTGGCTTTACTTTGCAATCATGGTGGCAGCTTTATTCGAATAATATTTCAAAGCCCTTTAGAGAAACAAACTATCAACCAGAAATGTTTTATGTCACACCACTTGACTGGCATCCCTTTACTGGTAACACAGGGCTCATTATCGGCGCTGAGCATCAATCTAATGGTCGCTCTCAATTATTATCACGTAGTTGGAATCGTATATATCTTAATTTTCTATATGAAAAAGATAATTTGGCCCTCTCTTTTAAGCCTTGGATCAGATTGCCTGAAGATGAAAAAGAATCATTATTAGCCTCCGATGGTGATGATAACCCAGATATCAGTGATTATATGGGGCACTTTGAACTCGGCTTGATTTATAAATGGGAAGATTATGAAATATCGTTTAAAGGCAGAGAAAACTTTGCCGAACACCACGGAGGATTAGAATTAGGTTTTACATTTCCACTTTGGGGTAAACTGCGTGGTTATGCTCAATATACCAATGGTTACGGGGAAAGCCTAATTGACTACAATCATAAGCAACAACGTTTCGGTTTAGGTATAGCCTTGACTAATGTTTTATAAATAAGAGTAGAAAGAAATGATAGAAACAGGTCGTTATCAGCATTTTAAAGGTAATTATTACCAAGTACTTCACATTGCAAAGCACAGTGAAACAGAAGAGTATCTAGTGATTTACCAACCAGAATATGGCGATAGAGATATTTGGGCTCGCCCCTTAACCATGTTTGATGAGGTCATTGAAAGAGAAGGTAAAACAATTAAGCGTTTTACCAAAGTAAGCAAAAGTTAATTCGTCGTATTTTAACGACTTTACATTTATTGAACAGAGACTTTCAAAATACTTTTACCAAGGTTTAACTTTTTTGTTGAGCTTATTCTTCGTTTTTTGAAGTAATAAGCTTTGTCTACACAGGGAATACACTATTAATAATGAATCATCCGCTGACGAATTAAAACAAGCTTTGATTTTCAGGTGTACTTATCCTAACAACAGATCAATTTCTACATTCTACTAAAGTGTGTAGTTGCACGGCTAATATCATTTGTTACTGCATGAATATGGATAACTTAAATAGGTTGAAGTTAAGCCGTAATAAATCTAACTTCTAGCTTGACTTCAGCCAATAGAAAAATGATTGTGATCTTGCCATTCAACTTTTTTCTTCTGTACATGCTCAACTTCAGCCTGCGGTGGTCCATGATTTAGCCAGTCGAGCATCTTATCTACATTCCGCTCTTCTCCACACAATAATACTTCTACATCACCATCCGCTAAATTATGTGCATAGCCACTCAAGCAGCATTCAATGGCCATTTGTTGGCTTGAGGCTCTGAAATAAACGCCTTGAACTTTTCCACTAATATGAGCCATATAACTTACATTCATTACCTGTTCTCTCTTATTTTAAATAATAAATACAATAGAGCATTGCACCTAGGCTGTGCATTGACTAAACTCGGCGAAATTAACTTCACGTTATTAAGTATAGGCAAATGTCAGCAAGAATTTATTTAAAAGTAAGTCGAGAGAAGTCTTTATTAAGAAAACATCCTTGGGTATTTTCTAAAGCCGTTAATAAAATCAAAGGAAATCCGTTACTTGGAGATACTGTTGATATATATGACCATAAAGAAAAATGGTTAGCTAAAGGGGCATATTCTCCTCATTCTCAAATCAGAATTCGTGTTTGGAGCTTTAATGAAGGTGAAGAAATTGATGCCGACTTTTTTCGTAATAAATTAATTAATGCCCAAGCTCGTCGTGATTGGTTTATTGAACAAGGCAAACTTACCGGTTATCGACTAATTGCAGGTGAGTCCGATGGATTACCTGGCATCACTATTGATAAATATAATGATTTAATTGTTTGTCAGTTACTCAGTGCTGGTGCGGACTTTCATCGCTACACTTTATTAGCTTGTATAAAAGAACTATACCCGCAATGTCATGTCTACGAACGCTCAGATGTTGATGTACGTAAAAAAGAAGGCTTAGAGCCAACTACAGGCTGGCTAACAGAGCCACAAGACTCAACTTCCACTGTGATAGAAGAGCATGGCATAAAAATTCATGTGGATGTGGCTACCGGCCATAAAACAGGATTTTACCTCGATCAAAGAGACTCAAGAGTAGCTGCGGGAAGATATGCTAAGGGCAAAAGTGTCTTAAATTGCTTTTCTTATACAGGGACATTCTCCTTACATTGTGCTGCAAATGATGCCAAAGAAGTGATTAATGTTGATGTATCTCAGCCTGCTTTAGATATTGCACAAAAGAATATCGAATTAAATGACTTATCAGATAAAAATGTTTCGTTTATAAAAGAAGATGTTTTTAAATTATTACGTCGATTTCGTGCAGAAAACAAACGCTTTGATATGATTATTTTAGATCCTCCAAAATTTGTTGAATCAAAAGCACAACTCACTGGTGCATGTAGAGGTTATAAAGACATAAATATGTTAGCCATGCAGCTGCTAAACCCTAAGGGTATTTTATTAACCTTTTCATGTTCTGGCTTAATGGAAGCAAGTTTATTTCAAAAAGTAGTTGCTGACGCAGCTTTAGATGCTAAAAGAAATGCTTACTTCGTTGAACGGCTTCATCAGGCAGCTGACCACCCAGTAAGTTCTAACTATCCAGAAGGATATTACTTGAAAGGTTTAGTGTGCCAAGTAGATTGATAGACAAGTAATTAACATTAACCGTTCTATCTTTCTTATAAAATATGGACGGTTAATTGTTTAGTTAATCAATTTCAGTGATATTAATACCAATAAGATAACATTCATTGCTTTCTTCAGTAACTCGTACCACTTTCCCACAAACATCAAGTGACTGAACAGAGCTATTGGCAGAATCAACACTCACGCGAACATTAGAGTTTAGATCAATAGGGTGAGACATTTCTATCGCCATTCCAGTAGCACTTAAATCTCTACATGTGGCAAACACTGTACTGTTTGCTTCGTCATCAATGATAGTCACGGTTACGTCACTATTTAACATCATACGATAAAAATCACGTTTATCATCGTAATTAACCATTATTATTCCCTTACTATCTTATTGTTAGTCACATTTATTTATACCGATTGCAGGATAGCAAGTCAAATTTCACACAATATAAACTTGTGCTAAATCAAAGCATTTAAATGGTTAATTACCCTTTTAGCCGAAATAGGATAAGGCGTTTTTAGATTCTGTGCAAAAAGTGAAACTTTTAATTCTTCAATCATCCACCGTGTTTGTTCAATTTCTGCGGTTAATTTATGATCATTATTAGCTTTAGTTAACGTACTCTTATAAATAGCTGCTATCTTTTCAAGTTCGATCATTTTTAATCGATCTTGATTAGGATCTATCGGGAGTTTTTCTAATCGACGAGCTATCGCTTTTAAATAACGCTCAATATCACCAATACGTTGGTAACCTGATTGATTAACAAATCCTTTAAAAACTAGCTTTTGTAACTGTTGTTTAATATCGCCATGTGATTGAATAACATTTAATGCGACATTACCTTTTAGTTTTTTATTCAACTCATGAGTCAACCTTAAAACTTGCTCTACTTTTACTGCTATATGTAAAACATGTTCAGCAAGATCAGCCCTAACACTATCTTTGCATTGATTAAATGCTGATTCCGTTCTGGGTAGATCGCCTTGCTTAGCCACTAAATATTGACAACTCGCCTCTATACAATCTTTTAATAAGTCAGCAATGGAGCCAAATGGATTAAAATACAAACCTAACTTAGCTTTATTCGGCAGTTTTTCCTGTAAGTATTTTATTGGCGAAGGAATATTCAATAAAATCAACCGAGTAACACCTGCTTCCATGGCTTGTTCAGCAAGTACTTGGTGTTCAAACAATTCAATTGCAACAGCTTGTTTTTTATCAACTAAAGCGGGATAAGCCTTAATGGTTAAGTTCGCTATTTTCTTTTCATAACCAATCGGTAATGTGGAGATATCCCATTGAGTGATCCCCAGTCGCTCAATGCCTGTTTCTGCTACCTTCTTAATAGACTCTTTTACTTTACCCTGTAATTTAGCTTGCAGTTTGGACAAGTCTCGCCCTTGCTCAAGTAACTTCCCCTTTTCATTGACGATTTTAAAATTCATTAATAAATGAACAGGCAATTCAATATTCGCCCAAGTATCTTCAGGGATACGTACTCCTGTCATGCGGAGAAGTTGCTTTGAAATGGCTGATGTTATCGATAAATCGGTTGCTGTTATTGCCGCCATACATGCTTGTGCATAATTAGGTGCAGGTACAAAGTTTTTGCGCAAAGTTTTTGGCATAGCTTTAATTAACGCAGTGATAAGCTCTTCGCGTAGAGCGGGAATAAGCCAATCAAACCCCTGATTTTCAAGTTGATTTAATATACCAATTGGCACTTGCAAGCTAATACCATCATCAATATCACCAGGACTAAAGTGATAACTTAACGGTAAGGTTAAGCTATTTTGTTGCCAATGATCAGGATAAGCAGACTTTGAAACTGTGCTCTTAGTTTCGTTTAATAAAAATTCTCGAGTAAAGTTTAAGAGCTTTGGCTGAGTTTTCTGCTCTTGTTTCCACCATGATAAGAAACTACGTTGACAAATCACTTCAGTCGGGAGTTTCTCATCGTAAAAATCGAATAATTGCTGCTCTTCAATCAAAAAGTCTCTTCTACGTGCTTTTTGCTCTAACTTTTCAATCTCTTTAACTAAGTCTTTATTACGTCGAAAAAAGGATTCTCTAATATCTGCATCAGCATTAACTAGCGCCTCACGGATAAAAATCGCTCTACAGGTTTCAGGCTCTATCTTATTAAAGTTGATTTTGCGTTTTGCTATCAGGGTCAAACCATAAAGAGAAACCTGCTCAAAAGCCATTACAGCCCCTTGCTTCTTCTCCCAATGAGGCTCGCTATAACTGCGTTTCAATAAATGCTCAGCCATAGGTTCAATCCAGAGCGGATCGATTTTTGCCACCATACGGGCAAATAAACGGCTGGTTTCAACCAGCTCTGCTGCCATGATCCACTTAGGCGACTTTTTTGCTACACCAGAGCCTGGAAAGATATAAAACTTAGAGCCACGCGCACCTTTATATTCACGGTTTTCATCAAGTTGACCAAGATGACTCAACAAGCCAGAGAGGATCGCTTGATGAATAACATTGATAGATTGTTCATTTTCACTGTCAACATCACTATTCACATCAATGCTAGTTAAAGGGATATTGCTGTCTTTTAACGCTAACTTAAGCTGACTAAAAATATCCTGCCATTCTCGAATACGAATATAAGAGAGAAATTCTTTTTGACATAATTTTCTAAACTGGCTGTTACTTAATGCTTTTTGCTGTTGTTTAATGTATTGCCAAAGATTAAATAAGCTAATGAAATCTGAGGTTTTATCCTTAAACCTATTATGTTTTTCATCAGCAGCTTGTTGCTTTTCATGAGGCCGTTCACGAGGATCTTGAATACTCAAGGCGCTAACAATAATAAAAACTTGCTCAATACAGCCAAGATCTATTGAGGTTAATACCATTTTAGCTAAGCGTGGATCAACTGGGAATTTTGCTAGCAAGCGCCCTACTTTAGTTAATTTACTCTGCTGAGCATTACCATCGATGGCGTTAAGCTCTTCCAATAAGCGTACACCATCATTGATGTTACGATTATCAGGGGGTTGTACAAAAGGAAAATCAGAAATACTGCCTAAATCTAAATTAAGCATCTGTAAAATAACGGTCGCTAAATTTGTTCGTAATATTTCAGGATCAGTAAATTCGGGACGATTTAAATAATCATCTTCTGAATATAAGCGAATACAGACTCCTTCAGAAACACGACCACAACGTCCAGCTCGTTGATTAGCACTGGCTTGGGATATTGCTTCTATTGGTAACCGCTGTACCTTAGTGCGATAACTATACCGAGATATTCTTGCTGTGCCGGGATCAATCACATATTTAATGCCTGGAACCGTTAAACTAGTTTCAGCAACGTTGGTGGCAAGTACAATGTTTCTACCTCGATGAGGCATGAATATTCTATTTTGCTCCTGAACTGTTAACCGTGAATACAACGGCAGTATATGGGTATCGCGTAAGTTTGCCTTTTCAAGCGCGATAGCAGTGTCACGAATTTCACGCTCACCGTTTAAAAACACTAAAATATCGCCTAACGGCAAAGATGACAGTTCATCAACCGCATTAAGAATGCCAGAAATAATATCAAGATTATCTGCCTCTTCACTGTGCTCTTCATTGAGTGGCCGATAACGCATTTCAACGGGAAAGGTTCTGCCGGATACTTCAATGATGGGTGCAGCAATACCGGTGATAGAACTAAAGTGTTGAGCAAACTTTTCAGGGTCTATCGTCGCTGAGGTAATGATCACCTTAAGATCTGGACGTTTAGGTAATATTTGTCTTAAATAGCCTAAAATAAAATCAATATTTAAACTACGTTCATGGGCTTCATCAATAATAATGGTGTCGTATTGGCGTAATAATCTATCATGCTGCATTTCAGCCAATAAAATACCATCAGTCATGAGTTTAATTAAACTGGTATCGCTAACTTGATCATTAAAACGTACTTTATAACCAACCTCATTACCAAGTTTGCTATCTAATTCTTCAGCAATACGAGTAGCAACGGTTCTTGCTGCGATACGCCGTGGTTGAGTATGACCAATGATACCTTCAATACCACGACCTAACTGCAGACAAATTTTAGGAATTTGAGTCGTTTTACCTGAGCCTGTTTCACCTGCAATGATCACCACTTGATTTTCAGCAATAGCCTTCGATATTTGTTCTACATGTTGAGCAACAGGTAATGCCGGTGGAAATTCAATTTTTGGAGATAGCGCAAGCTTTAAGCTCTTTAACTCAATAGAACGTGTAATTTGCTGATACACTTGCTCAAGTATTTGTTGTTTTTTTTTCAGGTTTTTAAGTTTATTTAACCCTTGCAAGCGTTTTTTCAAACGAGCTTTATCAGCTAATCTTACCTGAGCAAGTAACTGGAAAAGAGCATTTACGGATAGCTCATTCGTATTAGAGGAATTCTTTTGATGATTAGAAGATTTAGGATCAGGGGAAACAACAGACAAAGTAAACTCAATAAAAAGATATAAAGTCATATTTTATCAATTAATTTGTATAATACCAACCAAGAAAATATGACTTAAAGCTTTCGCAGAGAACTAATGTCTACTTACCTGCTTGAAAACTTGACTTCATATGCATATCAAGTGCATGCAAAACATCATTACGACAAATAGTACCTAATAAATTGCCGTCATCATCTACCACAGGGTAAACTTTGGGTTTATTCTTTAACATACTTTGTGCCAATTCAAGCACACTATCATAAGGTTTAACTGTTAGTACTTCTTTGCGCATTAAGTCTGCCACATCAGCGGTATGCTCATTGTAATAGATGGTTTGAAGCATTTTAGCCATCACATCACTTTCTGATAAAAAACCAATCAGTATATGATTAGCATCAATTACCGGACCACCAATTTGTTTTGTTTTAAGAAAACGCAATGATGCTTCTTCTACCACCATATCAGGTGTAAAAGTGACGGGGTAATGGTTCATATATTCTTTCACTTGCAATGATTCCATATCAGATCCCTAATTTATTATTGTTAGTTAACATTCAACTTAACTGTAGACCTAAATTTGAAATAATTCCTAAATTTATCAGAATATTGTCGATAAATTATTGCACATTATTTTTCAGACAATAAACTCAGTTCGCTTGAGTACTCAAGGTATGATGGGATCTCTTTAAGCATTTTTTTAAAGTCGCTGCGCAAGTGAGCTTTTAATAAAGGTATTACCTTTTTTTTACTGATATCTTTTAAACAGCAAAATAGCGCTAAACTGTACAACATTTCATTTTCAGGCAGTGCTGACTGCCGATTAAGTGAGCGGTTATTACATGAGCCACAACCACCTTTAAACTGATAAGCTGTATTAGTAAAAATAAGACCAAAGCCCATTACAGTTGCAAGTACATCAACTGCTTGTGGTAAAAACTGTTTTCCACCTGGAGGAAGAATGGCTTGTTGCCTCACAAGTAATGTGGCTAATTGCTGAACAAAAATAGCAATTAAATCTTGCGGTTGATTAACCTGGCTTGGGTGGTAACTAATCTCAATAAAGTTACTCGAATTGAGTAATTCTAGTTGTGCATTTTTTCCACGAATATCAGTTAATACGTTTAACAAAGGTAATTGTTGTTCACTCGCTTGCTCTGGTGGCACTAGTCTTAATGGCCAATTTTCCATCCCTGCATACTTTACCGTATGGTTAAACATATTCAGTGCCATTTCATGCACACTGTTAACCGAACCAGGAAAACACTGATTATTAGGTAAAACTAAAATACTTTCTTCGGTGAAAACTTTAACGTTGAAATGAGTAACAGCCCAAGAAAAAGTATCAAATAACCATTGTCGACTTTCATCGTCAATTATTACTCTCTTTGTAAATAATTTACTAAACATCTAATTTTTATTACTTATTGTTAATGATTGCCATGCCTTCGTTTGATACAAGGGCACAGTTGAAATAGAATGGTGGTGGCTACCACTAGATTCTTTAGTAGAGTACGATAAATAAATCAGTGATTGGTGTTTAGCATCATAAATACGCCTTACTTTTAAGTTTTTAAATAATATACTTTTTGATTGTTTAAAAATGACTTCACCATTTTTTGATTTATCAATTTGTGTTATTTGCTTAGCGGTGATCTCTCCTGTTTGTCGACAGGCGATAGACATATCAGAAGGATCTGAAAAATCGAGATCTGCTTCAATATGGCTAATATGGCAAGTTACCCCGGTAACAATTGGATCTTGCCTTGCTTCAATCACCACATCTTTTGTGGTGAATAACCCTAAACTGACTTTACCAACATCATCAGAACAAGCAGTAAGTAATATAACCAAACAAAAAAATAAGCTTGTCTTTAGACCTGTACGTAATAATTTATTCATCTTTGAAAATACCGATATATGTTGGTGAAGTATTGGACTTAGTTGCACGATACATCCCTTTAGTATTGAACGGTAGGCTCATATTTCCTTTGGTATCAATAATGATCACACCGCCAGTGCCACCAACAGGCATCAAAACATCATGGATCACTTCATTACCCGCTTGTTCAATGGTTTTTCCTTGATACTGCACTCTTGCACAAATATCAGCTGCAACATTATAACGAATGAAGTATTCACCATGGCCAGTTGCAGAAACAGCACATGAGTTATTATCTGCAAAAGTACCTGCACCAATAACCGGTGAATCACCGATACGGCCAAAACGCTTATTAGTCATACCTCCGGTTGATGTACCTGCAGTGATGTTACCTTGTTTATCGAGAGCTACCGCGCCAACAGTCCCTACTTTGTATTCTACTTCTAATGCATTATGAGCAGCTTGATAATCTTTATTACCTTGCTTAGTTTTATTTTTCAGCTCTGTTTTTTTCATTTTTGCTTTAGCACGCTGCAAAGATTTATAGCGCCCCTTGGTATCAAACAATTTATTATCAACGAGTTCTACTCCTTGAGTTTTAGCAAATTGCTCAGCCCCTGCACCACTTAACATCACATGAACAGATTTTTCCATCACTAAACGTGCAAGGTTTATTGGGTTTTCGATATGCTTAACACCTGCTACTGCACCTGCTTGTCGTGTTTGCCCTACCATAATAGAAGCATCCATTTCATGCGTTTCATCATGCGTATAAACCGCCCCCGTGCCCGCATTAAAAAATGGAGAGTTTTCTAAAACGTTGATTGCGGTTGTTACCGCATCAAGGCTATTACCACCTTCACTTAATACTGCATACCCAGCTTCAACTGCTTCGTTAAGTTTAGCTCGGTAAGCTTTTTCTTTTTCAGGTGTGAAGCGAGATTTTTCAATCGTTCCAGCACCACCATGAATAGCTATAGCGATCGGATTTTCTTTAGCAAGTAACGCAGATGATGAAAGCGTTAACGCGGAAAGTGCAATAAGCTGAGCAAAGTGTTTAAGTGATGTCATGGTGAGCCTGATTAATTGTTTTTGTTATATTAGCTACAGTCGGTTTATAAGGTCATTTGAGCGAAACAAGATTGGCTTATTTTAAAAGCGCATGACCTTCTGGTAACTGTTTAGAGATCCAAATAGCAAGTTTATGTTTCATACTTTGTAAATCTTCACCATCAACGGCTAATGGGTGAATTAATTTATCACTTACCAATAAACGATAGAGACTCTCTATTTTCTCTTTAGATGCGTTAGTTGCAGAAAATGATTTATAACCGCGATTAATCGCGTACTTCTCACCAATTTCAATTGCTTTTTTTAACAATGCAGCTTCATTTTTTAATTTTTTCATTTAACTCTCTAATAACTTTATCTATTTGAAAACTCAGCATACAAATGATTTACATGCTGAGAATATTTTATACTATAAACTTACTTATGCTGAAGGCATAGCAAAATGAAAGGCATTTAATTTATTACCATCCAGATCACGAAAATACCCAGCATAAAAGCCTGACATTTCACCTCTAGGGCCTGGTGCACCTTCACAGGTTGCGCCAAGTTCAATTGCTTTTTGATAAAACGCATCAACCTTTTCAGTAGAATCTAAGACGATAGCTACCATTACGCCATTGCCTATAGTGGCAGGCTCACCATTAAAGGGTTTAGTTACTGAAACACCTGGTTGGTCTGGTGCTGTTGCCCATGCGACAAATTGCTCTGTATCTAAAAATCGCCCTGCTCCAATACTGCCCAGCAGTTGATCATAAAAATCAACGGCTTTTTCGAAATTATTTGTACCTAACGTTACGTAACCAATCATAGTAATTCCTTCTTCCTTATTTGTATTTAATAACTCATGCTAAGTTCATTGATAAGAGTTAAATATCTTAAATATAGAACTTCTAGCCACATGACTTTATCATCGCTTGGTTAAATTGCTCAACGCTAATATTCAAGCTTTTGTTAGCAATAGTGTCATTTAACTGTTTCTGCTCTCGGTGAACTTTTTCTAAAGTTAAGGTATTGTCATCAAGCAAGTAGACTTGCTCTAAGCTAGTGTAATAATAATTTAATATTATCATTGCATTAATGTCATCTTGCTCAAGTGCTTTCTTTATATGATGAAGACGGCGATAAATTGCATTATGTAATTGTTTTAATTGCCAAACATAATAGATTTCTCGAAAATATTCTGTCGTTTTAATTTTTTGTAATATTGCCGCACAAGCTAATAAAGCTAAAATAACGCCGAGTAGATTATATTTAAAGTTATTGGCTGGCTTAATCTTCGGCTCAGATGAGTTTTCGGTTGATGTTTCAGTTAAGGGCTGAGCAATTTGTTCGATACCTGCAGGTTTACCTACCAAGTTATTCATACTGCTTTCAGCAAATAAGGCGATAAGTCCACTACCAAAAAGTATCGCTAAAAAAGTAAACGTTATAACAAAACCGGTAATAACACGGTTTAAACGATGTCGATATGTGGCTTTATTGATTTCTACTAATGTCATTTTTTTATCTTGTTTTCTTTAATTAAAATAGGAAATTTACTTTGTTGTTTAGCTAATATTTAAGCCTGAATTTCTCTTTACTCTTGCTTCAACTCCTTGTGACCAAACAGCTTTATTTGTATGGAGGGTTAATTTGTTTTTTGCTCGAGTAATGCCAGTATACAATAGCTCTCGGGATAATAATTGATAATCTGCCTGATCCGGTAATACTATAGCCACATGATCAAATTCACTGCCTTGTGTTTTATGTATGGTCATTGCATAAACGGTTTCATAACTAGGTAAACGCGATGGTAATACCCATAGATACTCTCCTTGTCCTTGTTCCATTATTCGCTCAAACACAGCCATTAAATGGCCCGCTTCATTTTTCCAAATAAAGCCAATATCACCATTATACAAGCCTAAGATATAATCATTCTCGTTTATCATAATAGGTTTTGCATGGTATATATTTGGTGCAGTTAAAGCACTGTTAGCATGAGGTTGATATCGCTCACCAACTAACATTGCTTCAATGGTTAAGTTAAGTTGCTCAACTCCATATTCACCAACACGCGTTGCTGCTAATATTCTAAATTTCGCTAATAAATTAAACGCAGTACTAAGTTCAATGCAAGCCATCAACGGTTGGTAATAGCGCTCAACAAATACGGTCAACCATGAGTTTTTATCAGGCAAGCTATATTGAGGATCGAGCCAATGTATTTGACTGAGCTGTTTATCTTGCTGCCCGATGTCAACGGAGTTTTGTAATAATTGCCAGCTTTGTTGACTATCTCCTTGTATCACCATCTCAGCAATACGCCCTATTTCTCCTTGGTCATCAAACCTACGACTCTTAGTTAAAAAGGTCACATGATCCGCTAGTTTTTTCTTTCCCCATTTAAGAGAATTTATAGAAGTAACTTGACTAAGATATTGGCAATTACCTTTACTGTAAATCGTTTGTGTATAGGGTGCTAAATCGGCTAAAACACTCCCTGCTGCAACCGAAGGTAATTGCTCTGCATCACCTAACAGTATGACTTTACAATGCTTAGGCAGCGCTCTTAGTATTCGCGCCATTAAAGCTAAATCAACCATGGAAACTTCATCAATTAATAACACATCAATAGTTAATAAGTTGTCTTGATGATGTCGAAAGTTAGGGCTATGCGGTATAACACCTAATAAACGATGAATGGTTTGTGCTTTAGTAGGAATTTGCGCTAAAACGGCAGCGGGTATTAAATCTGAAAAGCCTGCTATCGCTTGATTGATTGATTCTGATAAGCGTTGAGCAGCTTTACCCGTTGGTGCGACCAAGGCAATAGAGAGTTCTTCATCATTTGGTGTAGTTTTATTTAATGTAGCAATGTTTAGTGAAATTAATGCCGCTAGTAATTTCGTTACTGTATAGGTTTTACCTGTTCCAGGGCCACCAGCGATAATAGTAAAAGACTTGTTTAGGGCATTAGCAACAGCAACTTTTTGCCAATCAATTTCTTTTAATTGATCTTGAGCTTGAACAGACTCTACTGCTGGAAACAATGCTGTTATACATGTTTTAATATTTTGCTGTTCAAGCTCTGATAACTGCGACTCAGTGGTTCGTTTTTCATCAATGAAAGTTTTCACTTCTTGTTCAAATTGATAATAGCGGCGCATAAATAACTTTTGCTTATTAAGTACAATAGCTTGGTTATCGTTTGCCGATATTGCTAGCCCAGAGCAACAATCATTTAAATCAGTAATATCAGGAAAGTTAAACCCATGATGATTAACAATACCATCGGGATCACAGGCAAAGCCAAATCGACTATTAGCAATCACATTTAAGTCAAGACAAGTATGCCCTTTGCGTAAACTTTCACTTAATGCAATAAACAAATGAAAAATAACAATAAAATTGCTAGCCGATTTATTTTTTGAAATTAAAGTATTAAACATTTCTTTGGCAAAGAAATAATCTATCGCTTCAATGTTGCACAGCTGCTTTTGGGCTTCAAAAAAACGCTGATACGGCAATTGTTTTTTAAGATTCATTTCGGTAATAGTGACCATTTATCGCCCCACTTTAGAAAAAGTGCCAGAAAAAATTTCATCAAGGCTTAACAATTCCTGCTCGGTTATTTCGCGATGATAAACACCACAACCTTGATGGGCTATCTCTGGTGACATACCTCGCAAATAAAGGTAATAAGTACCGCCAAAATGTTGATTAATGTCATAACCGGGTAAGTTCAGTTTTAAGTAGCGATGCAATGCCACACTATAAATTAAATATTGTAAATCATAGTGATGCTGCTCAATATTCTGTTTTAATTGCTCATGCTGGTAACAACTAAAGTCATCACCTAAGTGATTTGATTTATAATCACAAATATAATATTTACCTTGATGCTCAAAAATTAGATCAATAAACCCATGCATCATGCCCTTCAACTGTTTAAAGTTAGGTAATACCACTCGACTCACTTTCGCATTAACACTTGACGAAACATTTCGATGATCGGTTAACAAAATAGCTAATTGTTCAGTACTCGCGTTGTTGAGTGGAAAGTAAAACTCAGCTTCACGGATAGTTTTACTTTGCTCAATTGTCGCTAAAGTTAATGATTCAACGTTAGATTTCATAGGGGTTATTAATACTTGAGACAACCAATTTTCTAAATCTAGCTCTTGGTAGCCTTGTGGTAATTCTCCAAATTTCAGAAGAGGCCAGCTAAATGCAGCTTGCCAATTAGGTTGGCAGAAATCTAATTTTTCTAAAATATCATGTAATAAATTACCGGTATGGGCACCTTTAGTTAGGCAAAAGCGTAGTAGTTCAGAATCTATATTATGTTCAGTCTGTAATATTTTTAATTCGTTAGCTCCATCTCGATCCGGAGTTGAAACACCATTATCTCGAATATTACGACTTAATGCGGTAAATGAACTTAACCACCAATCTCTTTCTATTTTTCCATTAAAAGTGGTCACATGAGGCTGATTCGTTTGTTTTGTCGTATCAATATATTGCTGAGCAATAACCGCTTGATCGACGACTTCAACAGAGATAGCTTCAGGATTGTCAGTAACCAACTCTTGGAGGTAATGAATGATGTCACTATCTTTTTGCCATTTAGCCACTTGACCTAACGGCGATAAATGATAGCCATCAAAAGTAGTTGTAAACAGATAGCATCGTTTTTCAGCTCTAGTAACAGCAACATAAAGCAATCGAATGCTTTCTGCATAAGCTTCATCTGCCATCGCTTTTTTAGCTCTTTCACTACCATCTAGGCTCAAAATCAATTCACCGTTATCTTGATGATATTCAATCAAGCTAACATTACGGTTGCCAAATTTAAGCGGATTTTTATGTCGTGTAGCAAAAGGTACAAAAACAATCTTATATTCAAGTCCTTTAGAGCCATGCTGAGTAATAATACGAATTAAGTTATCTTCACTTTCTAGACGTAATTCTGTTTCAACATCAGGATTGTCTGCCTTACTTTGTTGTTCAAACCAATAAAGTAGCTCTTGTGGCTGTTTATGACGTTGACTTGCTGCTTGTAATAACTCAAACAAGTGTAACAAATTGGTGAGTATCCGATCATTATCTGTTGATGATATTTGCATATGATTATGCATTAACTGCAGTGCCATCGTGATAAAACCTTTTGATAGCCACTCTTGTCTTAATTGAGCAAAAGTAAATTTCATTTCCTGCCAAGCTAACTCATCGTGTTGTAATTGATAAAACTTATCAGGAGAAAAAGGTAATAACGAACAAGCTAAAGCAGCCGAAAACAAACGTTCATTTTCAACAAATAAAATCCCTTTTAATAATTGAATTAATTGCAGTGTTTGTTTGCTTTTTAATAAATTGGCGCGATTACTTAAAAACACCGAAGCTAAGCCTGCTTGCTCAAACGCAAGTTTAATATCTGCGGCTTCAGCACCATCTCTGACTAGAATCGCAATATCACTCGCTTGAATGTCATCTGCTTGATGTTCAGCGTCAGTTGAGAATGAATCATTCGATAACAAGCGAATAATTTCATTTGAGCACCAAGTTGCCATTTCACTGCGGTGTGCCTGTTTGACACTTCCTTTTTGATTTTCTGGAACAAAGTGTACAAATTGTAGGGCATGATACTGCTTATCATTAAGTTGCTTGTCACCTGCATTAATTGAGGCTAATACTGGGAAGTAATCAATACCATAACTAAAAATATCTCGTGACTTTTCGGTTAAGCTATTACCAAAAAACAAGCGATTATAACCCGTTATCATCGCTTGACTTGAACGCCAATTGGTATCCATCAACCAAGAATATTCACAATCTGCACGAGCAGAAAGGTAAGCAAAAACATCCCCGCCACGAAAACCATAAATAGCTTGTTTAGGATCGCCAATCATAAATAACGATGCGTGTTCTTGTTGATAATAAAGAGATTTTAAAATTGAAAATTGTAATGGATCTGTATCTTGAAATTCATCAACTAAAGCTACAGGATATTGTTCAAATAAAATATCCCGTAAAACTTTATGATCACTACTGGCTAACTTATCAGCTAAAGTGCTAATTAAATCATCAAAGGTCAAAATATTAAGAGCTTGTTTTTGCTTCGTCACTTGCGCTCTAATGGTATAAATTCCCTGACGAACAATCACCAAGGCTTCTGCTTTAGCAATTAAACTCAGTAAATTTTTGGCGCTCGTCTTTACTTGGTTAACAGGAGAAAATATTTCAATTAACTCTTCTTTTACCGCCGAACGGCTAAAACGTCGACCATCAATAAAAGCATCAGGGATCTTATTAGCAATATGCTGATAGTCTTGTTTTACCAGCGCTAACCAATCAAGTAAACAAGACAGTTCAATTTGTCTTTTTTCTTGTTCAGCAACTGGTTTACCATCAATTAAGTAACTCACTAAGACATCGCGAGAAGAAATTAACGAATTTAGAGCTTGGTCTACATTTTGTTGAAAATCTTCAATCAATGTTGATTTATCAAGTAACGCTAACGTACAGGGTTTATAGATCGCTTTAGAAAACTGACTTAGTAAGCTTGCAGGCTCTGGCCAAAACTCTGCGACTTTAACAAAATGTTCTGTATTTTCTTGAGAAAGCGTTCGATACCAGTCTTGGCAAGCTTGTAGTGTAATATCATGACTATCTGTTTCCATCACGCTATTGAACGCTACTCCCGTGGCAAAAGCATGTTGGGTTAATACACTCTTACAAAAACCATGAATGGTAAATATTGCTGCTTCATCTAAAAACAACAGCGCTTTTTTCAATAACAACTTAGCTTGTGAAGCTTCAATTCTAGTGGCGACTTCAATAAAGTAAGGATCATTAAGTACCAATTCATCCCAATGATTTAGTGCCTGCCTAATAAAGGTATCAATGCGCCCTCTTAGTTCTTGTGTTGCATCTTTGGTAAAAGTCATCACTAATATTTGCTGTACTTCGAGTTGTTGCTCTAGTAACAATCTCAAGTAAATTCTGGTGATATTGAAGGTTTTTCCTGTGCCAGCACTTGCTTCAATTAAATGTTTACCAGTTAACGGAATATGTTGAGCAACTAAGTTTCTCTCTTGCACCTTATCTTTAGTTATCACAGTATCACTTGTTGTCATGATTTTACTTGCTCTCGAAAGTTAATAATTGGCGTATAAACCTCTTCAATAAACTCGGTTATATCAGTTAACATTGGACAAGTTTGCCAAAAGTAAGCAATGTAAGGATCATCACCAAACGCTTGTATGCTATTACTATCAGTCCAATACTGCTCAAATGCGGCTTGTGAGAATTTTTTTGTTTTAAATAACTTTTCTGCTAATTCGCCATTCAGTAATAGTGCCTGTTGCTGACCTTTGATAAAGGTTTGTAGTAATTGCTGAAGTAACTGCTGGGCTTGTGGAATGTTTTGATAAAAGTAGTGCGAACTTTTTTGACTCTTGGTATCAAAATAATAACCATGTGTTGAGTTTATTGCTAACAATGAGTTTAAATTACAGCGGTTATCGTTGTGTTCCTCTTCATACTGCAGTTGATATACTTGTAAGATTAACTGATGAAAGTAAAGAGTAAAAAAATCTTTCGCTTTAGGTGAACTACTACGATAAAAGACTAATTGTTTATTACTCACTGGTAAACTAGCACTAAGGCAGATTGTCAGTTGACTGTTATCAGGCAAAGTTATGCTCACAGGCAACATGACAGCATAGGTATTAGGTTTTAACAAATGATCTTGTTGAATAAATTCAGCTAAGTTTAAACTGTCTTGTTGCCACTTTTCGATCACTGGTTCAGTGGTTGGTAAGTCGGGGAATTGACCCGATAATTTTGCTTTAAGGGCTATATTAGTTATTGCTTTTGTTTGATCTGACTCTTGTAAATAAGTTGCTAAGAACTCTTCTCTTAATAAATAACTAGCAAGTCGATCACAATCAAACGGCTCATCGTCAACTAACTCAATAGCATAATCTTCAAAACTCAATCGCAATTGTTGTTGGGCAAAATAACGTGCAGGATGTTGAAAGAACTTGATCACCTTAGCTGCAAGCAATGTATTTTCATCATTTAAAGATAAAGATTCGATCAACAAGGGAGGGTTTTCATTGATAAGAGTCATTTGAGGCTCAGGCGTTTGTAGAGCTAACCACTTCTTATCGAAGCCAGCATATTTGCCTAAATAGTTTTTCTCACTAAATGGCTGCATTGCCAATTGCCTAATATCATCCGTTTTATCACCGAATAGCTGCCAGCCGTAGCCTAATGACAAATACTCCATTAATTCTTTTAAAACCAACGAAGCTTGTTTTTCATTGTTGTTTTTAATGCTTCGCCCTTGATAGCTGAGATATAATACTTTTCTTGCAGATATAATGGCTTCAAGAAACAAATACCTGTCATCACCACGACGTGATCTATCTCCTAACCTAGATGCTGACATTGCCATTAAATCAAAACTAAATGGCTGACGCTGACGAGGATATTCCCCGTCGTTTAATCCTAAGACCGCGACTACGGCAAAAGGAATACTACGCATAGGTAACATCGAGCAAAAGGTTACTTGCCCCACCATAAATTGACGACCTGGGTCAGGCTGGCTGAAATGACTGTCTAAAAAGTCACGTACAACTAACAAGCCAATTTCATCATTAAATTGTGCGTGCTGACAATATTCAACTAAGGCTTCAATCGCTTGATTTAATAGAGCAAAGTTTGAATCTGCTGATTGTTCAAACAAATCATCAATCAAATTATTAAGAAACCTATGCCATTGTTGTGGCGTGCGTGGTTGCATTAATTCTGCAGCATAATACTGTAACTGCTCAATAATGAGCATAAACTTACCTAATAAAATTGCATCATTACCCTCAACATCAGGTAAAACTGCTTTGTTCTGATAAATCTCGTTTTGATCAGAATAAGCAAAACCTTGCATTAGCCGTGATAAACCGTATTCCCAAGTGAATTGCGATGAAACCGTTTCACTTTCCAGTAATGATTGCTTATGATTATTATCCAGTCCCCAGTGAATACTTGCATGTTCAGCCCAAGTGAAGAACTTGTCTATCTCCTCATTATTAATTGAAAACTTATCTTGCATAGCAGGTATACGAAGCCAAGACATAATTTGAGAAATTTGAAAACGACTGTCTGGTAAGGTTAATAATTCTGAAAACATTACAACCAATGGCTCAGAATCTTTGCTTACCCTATCCGCTATAGAACAAGGTAAAGGTGGTATCGCATCATCTAAGTCTTGCCAACCACGAGCAAAAACAGCATTAATATATGGTGCATATTGCTCAACCTGAGGACACATCACCAAAACATCTTTAGGCGTTAACGTATTATCTTGATTAAATTGGTGCAACAGCCAGTCATGTAACCCTTGAACTTCTCGCAAAGCACTATGGGCACTAGTTACAACAATAGAGTCATCTACTATATTGCTTGGCTGTGTACGAGCATCGGTTAATGATAAAATATCTTGTTGAATACAAGCCAATACCGAATTTTGATTATCTTCTTTATTATCCGCTATTGTTTGCTCAAAAACTTCGATATTAATCGTGCTGTATTCTTGCAGTAACGCTAAAAACTCTCGTCCTTGCTGCCCTAAATTTGCCAACAATGGGTTACCAACACTTATGTTTAAATCGTCAAATCCTTTTGTCCATTGAGTTAACCCTTTAATTGCTTGTTTTTCGGTTATTATATCCCCCCAATAGGAATAACAGGGGTTAAGATGGAAAAAATGAACTTCAGTATGCTCACTTAAACGATGGATAAATTCTAACCACATTGGTGGCATAGCATTCAAGCCAAAAAAGCATAAACGTTTAGGTAAAAACTCTTTATTTGTTGATAAATTTTTCGTTGCTTGACTTAATAACTCAACAGGATTGTATGACTGTTCTTGCGTTAAAAGCTGCCATAAGGTCGATTGCCAAGCCTGCATCTGCTTAAATTGATCATTCTCTTGTGAGCATTCTGATTTTAGCTCAAACTGCTGTTCTTCATGATGCCATGAATCAATCCAGTCAGGTCTAAAAACTAAGTACTGTTCAAATAAATCGGCTAGCTGACAAGCTAATTGATAACGCTTTAAGTTTTCACTTTCAGAATAATCATCACAAGCATGATTAGGCTCAACACCAGTGAGCCAATAGTGAGTGACTTGCTCAAAGTGAACATTATTAATAACTTCTTTTGTCGCTAAAAGCTGAAATATTCGCCAACACATTGACTCTCTTGAAAATGGATTTTGTTCTAGGGAGTCTTCCTTGTTTACAAGGGCTCTAGCAAGTTTCCATAAATACTGAGCCGGTAACGCGTAATCAACATTCAAGCTAATTCCACGACTTTTAGCAACAGACATATTGAGCCAATGCTGCATACCAGCATTTTGCACAATAAACGTTTCTTTAGAAAAAATAGGCAAGGGAGAAACTTGCTGGATTTTATCAAGTAAAGCTAACAAATTTTCCACTTTGTTAGCGGGATAAAGGTGGATCAATAGCTGACCTTGATGCTTATCATTTATAGTTAAATTTAATCATAACGCAGCTGAAATAACTAGATAAATTAGCTCTCAATCAGAAAAATAAATATGTAGATTAACGAATGAAATCAAGGTGAGTTTGGTAAAAATCATTAATAAATGGGATGTGATATCTTTGATTATGAAAAGCTCGGTAAATACCAACAAACCATAACAAAATAACACCAACATTTAACAGCCAACCCACAAGTGGAATAAAAGATAATAAAGCGCCAGTAATAATAAGACCAAGCGATTGACGTAAATGAAAACGAGCAAGCGGCGAACCATGCTTACCATATAGAACAAAAGAGATTAACCAACCAATAATGGTTAAATAGCAGCAAACTGAGACAAGTTTAACCATATCTAGATGCAGATGATTTTCTGAATGATAAAGCATAATTCAATTCTCCAAAAATAAATTCCCTTTCTATAAATTTAGAAGATTTTTTAACATTCAACAAGGTCAAATTCATTCATTTGATACTTGAACATCTATTTTTTTTATAACAAAACGTAATCATAGAACTCAAAACTAGCGCATGGCTATTCTATTTCTTTATCTTTATTCACGAGAGGCTCAAGAACACTTTTTACTATGCGATATTCTGCTTCCCAGCCAATATGATTTTACGCTCTGCAGTATAATCCCACCAAACCTTTGGTTCACCATTGATAAAACACGTAATTGAAATAAACACATCAATAACACATGGGTCATGTTTACTACTCGTTATAATACAGAGCTTCTCATACATCTCATATGGGTCTTGTCCCACAAGATCATCGGGATTCTCTATACCAAGCAAATGAAGATCAGCGGCACCAGCCTTACCTATATTTGGCAGATCTGTTAACTTGCTGATATTTTCACGAACAACTTTATTTGGATTCATGTTTCACCTAACGCGTCTATTAAGTGGGAAATTATTGCTGGCGGAATGTACAAAGCATAAACTGCATCAGCAGTAACTATTTTTTAAGCGCTTTAATAGTTACTTTTGACTACCACTCTTTCAAAATTTCATAGTGAGAAAAGCCTTTACCAGCATCAACACTTGCTTCCATGTCCATTAATTTAAAATATTCATTACATTTACCGCAGTTGAAGACTTTTTCTCCTGCTGCTATAGCTTCTTCTTTTGTATTCCAGTGAATAACATCGGCATACTCAGTATCATTTTTTTTAATAAGCTCACGCTTTATAAAGCCTGGCTGCTTTACTAAGAATTCATGATTGACGAGATCTGCTGCAGAAATCAGCTGCTGGTCACTTACCCCTTTATCTTTAACGAATGGCGCCCATTCTACTGCGGTAAGTTCTTTTGCGTTTGAAATCATACTATTTGCTAACATCAATGCCACCATTAGGATTTTCATTGTAGATTTTCCTTTCATTTAAAATAACAACTGTATATAAAAACAGTGTCATTGTAAATGAAATTTTCTAGCATCGTAGAAATAAAAACAGGATATGAAGTGGCTAAAATTAGTTTTTGTACTTGTTGATTGACAAAACACTGCAAGATGTTAATCGTTTCACTTTAAATAATTGAGTGGTATTCATGACACCATATCTAAAGGTGACTTTTTATAAAACTTAAATTCTATCAAGTTATTAGCGGGGTCTTTGATTATAAATTTTCCAGATTCACTACTATCATCATTAATTTTCTTATTTGGTGAAAGCACAAAAGGGACATTCTCATCTGCTATTTTTTGCACAATAGATAACCACTCTATTTTATCTAAAATAACACCAAAATGATCTATGGATTGAGCTTTCATAGTTTCTGTTTCTTGATGAAGAGTTAATTGGTGGCCAAAAAAGATAATGTCTATCCATTTGCCTGTATCTCTACCTTTTTTACAACCAAGAAATTTGACATAAAACGCTTCTGCTAAACGTAACTTAGGAACAACAAAAGATAAATGAAATGGGTTATTCAATTTGGTACCTCAATATGTAAAAAAGTTTAACGCCAATTTAATGGCTGATGGTAACTTGCTAAAATATGAAGCAATTCGGAACACAGCTAACTGCTCGGTTCTTCTGATTAAAAATTTGCTCTATGACATTTTGTTATTTTTTATTTAATTGAAAAAAAACAGTGTTTTCTAATAATATATTTAGCGATTTAACAGTTCTTCGACGAACCCAATACGCTATCATGGGCCCCATAATAAGCCAGACCCATAGATGATTAGTTACCCCAGAGTCATTTGAGTTAAAGTAACTTAAAAACAATATAAGTAAAGGTGGAAAAAAGCATACAAATAAGGACATGAACAATACGCCACCAAGATTGGCAGTTAAATGTAAAATACCTGACTCAGCTATCAATGAAATTTTTGTTGCACCACGAATTGGATCTTCCTTAGTACTATTCATTCCTCGGCCAGTAAACTCTATTGAACTCTCATCTTTTTTTATCACTCTAAAACCATTAGGTAATAAAGTTGACTCTACAGAAGAAAAATCAATACTATCTTGCAATAGACCGTCCACTTGTGCGGAATACTTCATATTGGCTCCATTCTAATAATGCCCAAACAACTGGTTTAATATTTTTAGTTAAAAACCAGTGCACGTAGTGAATAAGAAATAAAATATATTTTATCTATACTTATTATGTAGTTGTATTGATTTTTTCGGCTTTATCTATACACAACTTACAACCACCTTTACTCGCAATATATAGGAACAAGAAACAATAAAGTATCGCTGCATCACCATTATTAATAACAGGGAAGAAATTTTCATCAAACCGAAAAGCCCAATGAAACTGCATGTAAGCTACGGCCATAGTACCGCTAGATATGAAAGCTGCAATCCGAGTTTGAAACCCAATGATTAAGCATAAACCACATACTAACTCTATTAATCCTCCAAACCACATTTGAGATCCGAAAGCAGTTTGGTGACTAGCAAGCCAACCAAATATTTTCTGTGCTCCATGTAATGTAAATAAAACACCTGAAACTATTCTTAATAATACATAAATTGAATCTGAATGTTTTGAAAGTAAAGTCATTTTTTATCCTATTATATTAAAATTATTATAAATGTAGAAGCTGGCTAATAATTGCTAACGACTAATTTAGTGATGAATTGCAAAATAAAGGGAGAACAAACAAAAAATCAGCTGTAAGTTGTTCTACTTCCCCCTATGGTGATTTTTTTACTCACGTTCAGTTTTTAAAATTTTAAGTAGCAAATCAATTCTTCGGTTTACTCTTTTACTTTCAGCAGAAACCATCCCCTGAACAAACGCAGAAGCGACAAAAATAACATACATTACATTTAAGGTATCTGAATCTATATTAACGAATTGACTAACAAGCACTAATAATAATAAAGGTGCTAGCACTTGAAAAATATCTTTTATACCAATATTTATTGAACCAAGATTATTAAATTCATCAATATCCTGCTGATGCATTTTCATTTGATCATATTCTATTTTAGCTTTGACACTTAATTGTTCATCATTGTCCATAACTTAACACCGTATGTTTGAAACAGATAACGCCTCTCTGAAAGGCAAATAATTATTTGTTAAAAAAGAGATAACGAACGAACAAATAACCAACTGTTATTTGTTCTTGTGATTACTCGTCGGTTTACTTTTACTGCTACTTTTTCTTGGCAATAAATGTCTTATTAATAATACGCCATTCATTTTCACGCTTGTACATGACAAGGTAGTCAATATAATGTGTTTTTGGCGTATCAAAATCAAGCTTCACCATTGCCATTTTGTCATCAACTATATCAACAGATAAAATATTCGCGACCCATGTATCTTTAGTCGCTTTTTTAAAGTAACCAGAAAACTCTTTTAACGAAACAGTTCTTATACTTTCATTCCCTGTTTCTTTATTAACACGAATCATTTTCACATGGCCAAATTCAAGGTCAAAAGCTTTTGAAAGAAGTTTTTGATCTCCATTTGCCGCCCCATTAAAATAGTTATAAGCAGTTTCTACAACGGCTTGATATTCTTTACCCGTTTCAGATTTAGCATAACTTGTCGTTGTTAAAAAAAAGCTAAAAATCGCAACAGTCATTGAAAGTAATTTTGTTTTATTCATTTTATCTATATTCCATTTATAAATTTGGGGTTATATTTCCACAAAACCATAATATGAATACATTAACGGGTATACAATTAATTAATAACTAAACCATTAAAACTGTTACAAATTATGAGTATTTCGCTATAAAATATAATTTTTTCCCTTCAGGAAAGCACGCTAAACTTGGATGAGCAAACTAACGCCAGTAGTTTGCTCATATGCGAGGTGAAATGAAAGTAGATTACTGTTACTTGTCCTGCTTGAACAATAAATTAGCTATAGATAACGCTAAACACACTTGTGCAAGCAATACCGAAAAAGAATAGCCAGGACAAATGTTTACCATGAGAAAATACAAATGAAATAATACCGCTAACTGCGAATACAATTCCTATAGTTAAAAGGATATCAGTATGTAAAGTAACACTGGAGCTAGACAGAAAATAAAGTATTGCAGCAAAGCCCCACCAAGCAATGGTTGTTAAGTGCCAAGCGAACCTTAACACTCGTTTAGTAAACCAATCACTGCCAAGCAACTTGGGCAAGTTGTCACGCCTAAAGAGGCGAATTAGGAGATATTTCTCTCCGAGATAAGAATGGACAAATCCGATAAAAATTAATAAAAACGAACCTAAGAGTAACATGCTTGCCTCTATCAGCTAACGCCCCACTGAGAGACAAATATAATTTCTTAAGATAAGCGACGAAGGATAAAAAACCAACTATTATCTCCATTTTAAGATGTTTATTATGCCAAATACTAATTATTTAGGCTTTTCCTCATGAGCAAGCATTGACATATATTTTGTAAAACGTCTTTGTCTAGTTTCGGGTTTCTTTGCACTTGCTAAGCCGTAAGCGATAACATAGCGGCTGGATTTATTAAGAGAATCAAAAAATTGCTTTACTCTTGGCTGGTTTTCTAGCACTGCTATAAAATCAGCGGGCACTTCCATTTCACTTGCCACATAGGCCATTTCCCAGCGGCCGTCAGCTTTCGCTGCTCGAACATGAACAAGCCCAGATTCCTTCATGCGCTCTTCATTTATCAAACGTTCAACATGCTCAGTGTTCCTTTTAGACCAGTTACTACGTGTTGTTCTGGGTGTTATTCGCTGAAGGTAAGCTTGATCATCCATTGACTTTTTCACCCCGTCAATCCAGCCCCAACACAAAACCTCTATCACTAGCTCATTCCAAGTAATACTTTGAACTCCAGTGTTTTTCTTAAATATCTTCACCCACAAATTGCTTTCAGTTGCGTGATTCACTTTTAGCCACTCGCCGAGTTCTTTCGGTGTTGCAAATGTCAAAATCCTTGATGGTTCTGGTACAGGCATCTTATTAAATTCTCTTCATCAAAACGCTTTATTAAAGGCGTTTAATTGTTGGTTAAAATGAGAAAAGCAATACCTAATCAATTATATATTGCCCTCTGAATGCTTTGTTAGCAATAAATTAACGTACAGCTGTAACTGTTATTTCTATTAACACATCACCTTCAAGATTCACGCCTAAGCAAGCTCTTTGTGGCCAATCTTGGGGATTATCACCAAACCATTTACACCAAACTGAATCCATTAATTGTTTAGAATTCATATCAGCAATATAAACTTGTGCCGAAACTATTTTAGCTTTGTCACTACCAAGCTCAACGAGGTTATTTTGAATTGTATCTAGTGTTAATTTGGTTTGTCCCTGTATATCCAAAGAAGTATCTGATGAAGTAGCAACTGTCCAAACTAGATCTTTATATGCTGAAGACTTATTTCGCCCATTATAAATACCGCGCTTACGCTCTATCACTGAATTGTCCTGTATTGTTAACACCGATTAATTGGCTATATAAAAGTTAGCCGCAATCAACGAGGCACGATAAACAGCCAACAGTTATCCGTCCGTTTGATTGCATTGTTAACTGTGCTTAACTATAGAAGTAGGTGTTACTTTATAAATACCGCTATTTCGAAATCATTCATAACTGCTGAGGTCTTTTTCCCTAGCTCTACTTCTGAAAACTCAGGGTTAAAAACTAAATTTCCTGATGAAAACTTAACAGATACATTAACTTTGTCGTTAACTGTTGAATTAATAAGAACAGTACAACTATATTTTTCACTACCAGGAAGGGAAATTAATACTTTACTTTCTTCACCTTCATTTACTTTCATATCAGGCTGAGCTATCAACTGGTCTTTATGATAAACACTGATATTTGCCTCATAAATTTTCGCCCCAAAGGAATGTCCCGAAAATAGAGATAAAAGAACAAAAATGACTATGTTTTTAAGTTTCATTTATTTTACTCCTAATTAAGTAGAGCTAACGCCCTCGTTCAGGGACAAAACACAACCAACTGCATTTTATCCTAATTTTAACAGTTTGTTTTCTGAATCATCTACAACATGTACCGCTTTCTTGTATTGGTGGACACTTAATAGAGCCAAAAGAACAATAAACACAGCAATCCCCGATTAAAGGCCTTAATAATTTATGGCAAGATGTGCACTCATAATAATATTGGCAAGCATCCGTAGGCATAATTTCTTTTTTTTTGACTCCGCATTTTGGGCAAGTGATAACTGACTCTAGTATTAGATTGCTCATTAAGATTGCACTATTGCATCAACTTCTATTTCGATCAGCCATTCTGAGTTAATAAACTGACTAACCTCCATTACTGTGTCGACAGGAAGAATATCTTTAAAATACTCACCTCTCACTTCAGCAACCTCTTTCCAGTTGTCTATATTAGTCAGAAGCATACGGGTCCGCACAACATCATTTAGTGTGGCACCTGCCTCTTTAAGCGCAATCTCAATAGTTTTAATACATTGTCTTGTTTGAAGTGCTGGATTATTAATACCTACAGTGTTTCCGTTATCATCAATAGGAGCTGTTCCCCCAACAGAGATGAAATCACCAACTTTAACAGCTCGTGAAAAACCCAGTTTAGAAGCATAGGGACTTGTACTTGGAACTAAAACACGACTCATAAAGACTCCCAGATATGCAACGCCCACGTTAGGGCTTATTTTAGGTTGCTTAAATTGTGTAGTAAAACAGAGCCAAGCAAACAATAAAAAGCTTAGCTATAACAGCGCGTAATAAGAGCCTGCGCTAGACCTATTCTTCTTGAGGGTATGCTTGCCCGTCATCTTGGCTTGAAGCAGGTGAAGACGCATGCCTATGTAGCCATACCCACCTATCTGTTTTTCTTAATGCTACACTCCAACGAATGGGTATTTCTAGTTGGTTTCCTTGATATTCAAGGTGAATAATTAAAGAAATGGCGACAACAGCATAATCAGTGAAAATATTAATTTTCGACCATTGCCATTCAAACTCATTTGCAGTGGCTTCAGCAAAGTTTCTCAGAAACAAACTCTTAACCGAGCTTCTTCCTACGCAAAGTTCATCTGCACCAGTACCAATAACTGAAATATCATCGCAGTCCTCAAAAACATGCATTAATGCATCAATATCTTTAGCACAATATGCGCTAGCATAATCCTCTAAAGTAGATCGTATCTGTTGTTCTTCTGTCATATAACGCCTTTAGTCAATATTGATACAGGGCTTGAGTACATTTTTCCAGCTATGAGCAAGTGTTATAGCTTGCTTTAAATTATACCAATTCAATAGGCTTGCTTGGTATTCTCCAGCCTTACCTTGAAGCTTAATACCATACGATTGTAATCTAAAAGCAAGAATTGAATAGAACGCATCAACTACACTAGCAGAATTAAACATGAATGGTAAATGTGCTGACTGAAAAATTTCTTTAATGCGAGTTAACTCATTTTCAATGTTATTATTAAATACTAATAACGGGGGAACTTGCTCCAATGAAAATGGGCATTGCGATCTAAGACTCATAAAGCCGGAGTGTAACTCTGAACACAAACTGCGAGCCAAAGCCCTTTCAGAGCTAGACTTAGGATAAAGAGCACCTTCAGAACATTCATTAAAATACTCAGCAATTGCCAACGAATCATGGATCACGAAAGTTCCTTCATTTAAGCAAGGTACTAAACCCGTTACCGAATGCTTGATTATCTCTGATTTATAATCTGAATTACTTAAATTAATGACATTAACTTCAACATCTATTTGCGCCAGTTGACTACAAATCCAAACTCTTAACGACCATGTAGAATCAGTACCAACAGTTAATTCCATTTATTAGACTCCCAACGATAAATTTATTAAACGTATAACGCACCAATATAGGGCTGATTTTAGCTTGCTAAAATGTGGGATAATACAGAACCGGGTAAACGGTTATCAGTCCCACCTTTATTTGCTTGTTATATTTTTATTACAAACAAACCTTTAATTTCCTTCCGGTGAAAATAAAACCGTTGTTTTTGTAAAAATTAAAAGTTCGATCCCACTCTTCATTTGGAGGTGCAGAAACATCAATCCTTTTCCAATTCCTTTCTGATCCAATTTTGAGTATTTCTTGAATTACAGCTTTACCCACACCTTTGGATCTAAACTTTTCATTAACCCATAGTTCATTTATGATCCCATATTTTCCGTGTGCAAATATCGAAAATGATTCACCTAGAGTAAAGAATGCGACGGTCTCATTATTTTCCTTTAAACAATAAGCATCATGATTATTGTTCGGGTCTTTCAACTGGGAGAATATATTGTCGAATATATCATCAGAAGGTATTGCCTGTTGGTCAAAAAGCTCTGAATACAACAAACCGATATATTTCCGAATTTCTCTATTGTCTGTAACTTTGGATAATTCCACCTAGACTCCTAAAAAAATAATCCCCGCATAAGCGGCTGAGTAATAATTGACTTAACTGTGCAACGAAACGAAACACAAACTGTTGCTTATTCGTTACTTATTCGTTGTTAATGCGCTTGTTGTATGCCTTAGAAGAAGTTAAGTACGTTTAACTTCTAACTTAAGGGCTGATAAATATTGGCAAAAAAATTCGGAGCATGAGCAACAACCAGTTGCTACTCATCTGTTTAATTGTCTAGTTTTGTGAATTTACTCAGGGTAACTTTTAAAAGTATCTGCTGATTTCCCATCATCAAACCAACAAGGCCGTTCTTCCCAGAAAATATTTGCCGATGGTCTTATTTCTGGGTCACCGGAAATATAACCAGCAGGAACAATTAAAAATCCCCCGTCTCTACTAATATAAGGAACCTGAGAGCCACAGTTTGTACAAAAGCAATTACTGAAACGTTCAGCTTCGGGTAAGTCAAAC
>Ga0105359_10000208_pt1 | contig 47431 bp, 67 predicted proteins | sample GOMGulsemesocosm_6_FD_83659 | JGI IMG/M metagenome (GOLD analysis project Ga0105359, IMG submission 83659) | Methane-oxidizing microbial communities from mesocosms in the Gulf of Mexico - GOM8C Gulf of Mexico | ecosystem: Environmental > Aquatic > Marine > Cold seeps | place: Gulf of Mexico...
AGGGGTATAAAATGACTATTCAAAACTTAACAATGACCGAGCAACAATTTTTAGCACCGGTGCGCATTTATTACGCTAACGGTAATTGCTTAATTAGTGCGGGTAATCATTGGGGTATTATTGATTTAAAAACCGGTTTAGCAATTGGTTTCCCAGGTAAAAAAATACCATATCACCCGGTAGGAAATTTCGCGGCGGTTGATTCTGTTAGTAAATCTGGTTTTGTGCCGGGTTGTAAAATGATAGGGTTTAAAGTTGAGTTAATAGAAAAAAATATTTATAGATTAATTTGATGGTGCGCACAGTTAAAACTTGTGTATTGTTATTGTTTACTGTATCTTGTTACTTATCGGCGGGGCATCTAGCCCGCGCCATTAAAAAAGGTTAATCATTATGTCTTTACAAGTAGCTAAAACAATCCGCGCGCAATTAGGCGGCAATCGTTTTTCAAGTATGACCGGCGCGAAAAATTTTATGGGTAGTTCAGAAGAAAGTTTTTTATCTTTTAAATTACCGTCGCGCTTCGCTAAAGCTGGCATTAATTACGTTAAAATTACGCTTAATGCGTCCGACCTTTACGATCTTGAATTCGGTAAAACTTCCCGTAAAGCTGATCCTGAATTGAAAAAGCTAGGCGTTAAAGTTATGTTAGATGTTTATAAAATCATCGACGAAAAAAGCATGGTTCACGCCGAAGATTTACGCGGTATTTTTGAAGACGTAACCGGTCTTTATACACAACTATAAAAACCAGGGCCGCCACGGTGGCCCGGTTTACCTGGTAGCATTTAAACAAGTATTACCAGGTAAACCAACTAACAAACAGCGGGCCAAGCGGCCACGCTAGCAGGGTTAAAAATGCAAAAGCAACAGTTAGCACAATTAGCGGAAAATATAGCGGCCTGGCTTCCTGGCTGGCGATTTGATGCAACCAGGGGCAAAGATCAAAGCGTTGAATTAATTGGGCCTAATCGTGCGCGGTTGTTTTTTGGTCGTGGCGCCTGGAATGAAAACAATAAGTTTTTTGTTAGTGGTGTTTATCCTCATAAATACAATCAAAATAGTGTTGCTCATGGCCGGGCTAATGACTTTGATTGCGTCAAAGGAAAAGAAGTGGCCCGCGCTGGTTTGAGCCGTGACCGGTCGCCAAAAAGTTTAGCCGCCGATATACAGCGACGCGTTATTTCTTCTTACCTTCCAAATTTTAAGGCGGCCTGGTTAGAACGTGAGGCATACCAAAACGAGTTAAATATTCTTATATGGCGAACTAATGCGGCCGGGGCTGCTTTGCCTGGTTTAGTTAATGACCACGGCCATAAAAATAATTTTAGAGATTATACCCATAGAATTAATTTAAACCGTTACAGTAGCTATAAGAGCGATAAAACCAACGTCAAAGCAGAAATTAACAGCCATAGCGCAAACGACTTTAATTTACATCTTACCGGGGTTCCTGATGATTTAGCGTTTAAAATCCTGGGCCTAATTAATCAACATGAACAACAAGGAAAGTAAAACCATGCAATACAACAAAACAGAAATTATTTTAATTAAAACAATCGCTAAATATTTAGACCCGGCCGGGCAATATTGTCCAGTAACAGAAAAAAGAAATGTCCTTTTATCTAAAGCATTAAAGGAAGTTTTAAAAGAGTCAACAGGTGAAAACTTTACAATTTCACTAGATGAAAATCTTGAATATAACCAATTAAAATTAGATGAATCACCATTTTATTTATAACTAAAAAGGAAGGCGAACCATGAACAACACAAACAAACCCCACCCGGCACTAACCGACCACGAATGGCAAAACGCTATAGATACAGCGGTAAAATTAGGCGTTAGACCAGAAACGCTTTTACCACTTCACGCCGGCTATATTACACCTGGGCCGGTCGATGTTATTAATTTAAAAGCCTGGTGCGGTTTGTCTTCTGGCGAAATAGCTAAGCTTTTAGGGGTAGGCGAAAAAATGCCACGCCATTGGATGAATACCAAAAACGCCGACCAGTATAGGGCTATTGTGCCGGCCTATTGGCGTTATTGGTTGGCCAGTTATGGCCTAATTGATATAGAAGTTTTACAACCTAAAAGCGCATGACACAAACGCATAAAATCTTTTTGTGTATTGTGTGTTTGTGTATTGTGTATTTGTGTAAACTTTGATATATTATTTTCAACAGCGGGCAAAGGGCCACGCTACAACAGCCAAAGGCTATTTATGACTATTATTATTGTTGCTCTAACTATCGCTATATTCTGTATATACCCCAAAATTACCTATTGTAATGCTTTGTTATGTTTTATTACTTGCGCTATTGTTTCGGTATTAGGCAAAGAAAGCGGCCCGGTTTCTTTCTTTGTTGTTTACTCGGTTTTTGCATTAATCGCGTATATTGATAACTTACAAAAAACAAAAAAGGCAGAAAATGAAAAAAACTCAATTGCGCAAAAAATGGCTAATGCTATGCGCGACAATGTTAATGAACGCAACAACCGCAACCGCTGAAAAATGGAGTTTTAATAAGTTCGATGATTTAGAAACTGGCTATCACGAAAGCCGTTTATCAGTTGTTTCAAAAGATTTAACGACGGCCTTCGATTTGGTTTGTAATAAATATGGAGTGCAATTACTAATCACGGCAACTAGTTGGAAGCCCGCGTTTTATGATGTTGGTTTATCTTGGGTTAGCGACGCCGGCCAGGGTGGTCGATTAGATATACCGGCAAGTGATACCTTATCCGGTTTGCGTGGTTCGTGGCCAAAATTGACCAATGAAGGGCCAAAACGTTTAATAAACGCTATAAATAAAAGTGACTCTATAACGTTTAATTTCAGTATATCAGGAAAGGTTAAAAGTAAAATTATAGTCGCAAGTAAAAACACTAATGAAAGCTTGGGCCTATTCTTAAATTCTTGTTCAATTTGATTTAAAAATAGCTAAAAGTCTTGTTACGTTACCAGCAATAAGGTTTCCTATTTGCTGTATATCTTTGGATTTATTAGTGTGCAATAACGTTGTAATAGCGTCTAATTGTTCTACTTCTAATATAGCGCTATCGCTGCATAATAAATCTGATTCTAGCAAATGAGTGTTTATTTTTATTCTGTGGCTCATGCTGTAACTAAGCATTTCAGTTAAAATAGTTGTTGTCGGTTGGTTATTGCCTGCCTTTAGTTCTTTCCATTCTTCGATGGTTAAATTAAGGATTTCAATAGCCGTATTGTCGCTTATATTAGTGAACTTGATAAAATCACTAATAGCTTGTTTTGGGGCGTTGTTCATTTAAACATATCTCCTTGTATCGTTGTTTTCGTCCAGGTATGAATATTAATTATTCATTCCTACATATTACCACTCAAAGAGTCCAAATAATTAGACTTTTTACAGGGTGTTAAGTTATCATTATTAATAGTTAACATTTAGCTGTAAATATCATGTGAATAGGGGTTGGTTTCATAGTTAAATCAATTGGTTAATGTTATAATTCAAATGTAAAAAAAATACTAAAAAAAGGATCTTGTGTTGGCTGTTTCTAAAAATATCGTAGCTGATTTACGTTTATCAAAAGGGTGGAGTGTTAACGATCTAGCCAAGAAGTTAAGCGTTAAAAAGCAAACTATTTACAATTGGGAATCAGGCAGGACAGAGCCTAAGCTTAGTCAGTTTTTACACCTGTACGCTCTGGTTGGTTTAGATATTAGTAATATCTTACCAAAGCGAACCAAAGCTAAAAAACAAACATTTGAAGGGAACAAACATGACGACAATAAGTACGCTGAGCAAAGATCAGGTTGAACCACTAGCGATAGGTGGCGGGGTTAAGCAGCCACCACCAGGAGCGGCGCCGGACCCTGTTACAACGACAGACACATTATCATTATCTAAAGAAGCTATGGAAGCTGTAGAGCAGGATAACGAACAAGAGAATAAATAGTTTTAGCAACAAAAAAAATAACAACAAGGAGTAGCTATTTTGTATGACGTATTGAGCAGTATTGGTTCATTTTTACTTGAAAATTTCATCTACGCTTATGATTATATTATTGTAGGTTTTTTGATTTACGCTTGGCAAATTAGCGGTAATTCTGCAAGTATCCGGTGGTTGGTAAGTGTTCTTGTTTTATGTAAATTGATTGATGCGATTATCGGCCCTTATATCATACATTGGGGTTCAGGTTATTATGTTGCTATTAGCATTGTTGATTTAACTATTATTTACTTGATAACAAACAGGCAAAGGGTGGCAAATTTTATTGCTGAACGTAACTTGCCTGTTTTATCCTCTTTTTCAAAGCGCGCAACAGACAACTACAAGTTAACGCCAAATGAAATTGCTATTGTTTTTGTTGCTTCCTTCTCTATTTTGGCTAACGTCTTTAATCTAATTGAGCGATTAATTAGGGCCAATTCACAATATAACCCAATGTTTATTTATAGTTATTGGCCGGCCTTTAAGTTCTTTTTAGATATTGTGTTTTTATGTGTTGTTATATCGGTTGCCATCGATGCAAGTCGGGGTTTTTATAATGGCAAACGTAAGAAGAACAAAGAAAACGACTAGTGCGCGGTTTCTTCTTTGTTAGGGTATATAAACGCCAGCTTCTTATATACTTCATCTAATAGCCCTGGCTGAACCACTGACTCTTTTAGTATTTCCGCTAAGTGTTCGTTGTCTTCTTTGCCATGCCAAATTTTTATATACTCACCAGTTTTGTAGCCGTTACTTTGTCTAAATAAATTCAAAGTATTTTTACCCATGTACCAAAGGTAAAGATCAGACCAATCAAAATTCAGCGACGACAATAAATCACAAAACTGTAAAATGCTAAAATCTTTTGCGCTTGCTGCGGTACCTATAATTTCAGTAAACGAAAGAATAGGATCTATATTATCGCGGCCACTATACAAGTCTGTTTCCATCATTATAAAATCGGCGGCTTGGTGTATATCGCCCACTTGCTGCAATATTAACGACATACCAAAGTGCCAAACGTCAACTAGCTCTAATTGGGCTTGTTCTAGGTTAATAGTGCCTTTTTTCCACCATTTAAAGCTTAAATGCTCTATGCCTTCGCTAGCTTCCGTTATTATTGCTAAATGCCAGGGATAGCGTTGTGAGGGCCAATCAACGTGTACTTGTGCGTTTATGCCGCATTGTAGCTGTAACATTTCTATTAACATTTTTTTATTCATGACTATTAATTACCTTGTCTATTTTGTTGTTCAACTCGATTATTGAGCCGTTATTATCAATATGAAAATCTATTAAATTACTGCTTATGCCGCTTTCTGATTTATGGCTTAATACTTGCGCCTTATCGTTACGTGAAATTTTAATGATGATCCCGCCTCTACTTTTTATTAATTCGGCCTCATTATTAAAACGAACATCTGTGACCGCTAATAATTTATTTGTCATCATTTCGTGCTTAGCTCGTTGTAACCAAATTTCTTGGTTAATCATTTCACGGCCCCATTGGGTGCCTAATGTTTGCATTGCTTCGCGGGGCGATATGTTAAACAAAGGATCTGTTATTTCTTTTAAGTCGCCGTTAACGTGTTGCTCACCCCAACCAAAAATCTCACGACAAGCTAACTTAATTGGTTGAGCGAAGGCGTATAACATAAAACCATGAATGCTTTTAAGTTGGGCGGCGGCGGTATCTTTGCCGCTTCTAGCTTCCCCGGTAAAACCTATTAATAGTTTGGTCATTGTTTTTTTTCTCTGTTATTTCGATGGTTTTATAAATATCGTAGTGGATAAAAAAAGCGTTATTTTCTCTGTTTACCGTTAAAAACTGCAATTCCAGCTTATCTATTAAGCTTTCTGTAAAGTTAGCTAGCCACTGGCCCTGGTGGTAATATTGAACAAGTTGAATTTTGCGCCCTGGGTGTTGCATGGCTTGGCCGATAATTGTTAAAACATAACCTAGTGTATTGCCGGTTCGGCGGTTTTTTATCGCTCTTACCTCGTTACATTCAAGCGCTCGTTTAATCGCGCTATCCTCAATAAGCTTGCTTATTTTTATTGTTATTTTTTTATCTTCGGTTGTTTCTTGCAAAATTTGCCTCTACTAATGACGCCTCAAACCAGTTACTGTATTCGGCCCGCCAGGCTGGCGACTGTTTACGGTACCAATCTGATAAAGTTCCGGCTGAGTATTTCCCCGACGCTACGCGGCCCAATTGGTGCGCGGCTAAACAGGCTTGTTTATAATGTTCTATTGATTGTCTTTCTTCGTCGCTTTTTAGTGTCAGGTTAAACGTCAACTTGAATAAACCTATCTAAACCCTGGATAAATAAATAAACCGCGTCTAGCGCTTCCATATCCCATTTTTCAATTATCCCGGCCATGGATGACCAATAAGGCTTATAGTCTCTATGCCAATGGCCCGCTTTTTCTTTGATGCTTAAAATGTCGCAAAGCTCGGATATTAAAAATAGTTTTTTTCCGGTTGTTCTTCGCTCTCTGGCTTGTAAAATAGCAGGGAAACAAAGTAAGGCTAATCGGTTTCTTTTCTCTTTTCCGGCCTTGCCTATAGTGGGTTCTGTATGCCCCCACAATAAGCCCGTTAATTTTTTGCAGTTATCTATATTGTTATGGTCGCCGTATGCGAACAAAAGCCAGTAATTATGGTGGTGAGATTTTACGAAGTTAGTTATTTTTGTGTCGTTGAATGCGTTGGGCGAAGCTAAACATTTTGAACCCGGCAAACTTGCGCCGGGGGTATCGTCACCTTTTAATGGTTGGTATGTAGCAAAGGCGGCAGCAATGGCTGTTCTTGCTTTCGAGAATTCAACGCAATCAATCATCTGTTAGTCTTCGCCATAAAGTAAACGGTTTATGCTTATTTTTCCCTGGTAAAAAATGCTAATTTTCTTAGCAAGTTTGGCGCTAGGGTTTCGTTTTCCTGATTCTATTTGCGACATCATAGCGGCGCTACAATCGACACTTGTTGCGACTGATTCAAGGGTTATTTTTTTATTGTTTCGAAGCTTTCGCAACGTTAGTGGGAGTTTTGTTTTCATGCCGGCATAATGCTAGTAATTTAACGCGTTGTCAATTTTTTAACGTACTGTTAAATACGAATTTTACAACTTGTAAAAAACGGCTATCTATAATAAGGTTTATACTATGTCTAATAGTTATGAATAATAAGGAATAGGTACATAAAATGGATTACAGGGTTGTATTAAAGTTGGCCAGAATAGACCAGCAAATAAAAGTCACTTCTTTACTTGAAGATATTCAAGATACAGGGTTATATAGTTCTAGCTATAGCCGGGTTGAATCCTTAAAACAACAACTTGATTTACCTCAATTCTTCGAAGTTTGCCGGGTGCTAAATATAGACCCAGGCAAGCTATGGCGCGCCGCCAAGTCAAATGTAGATTCTGATAATTTTGATTTAAGTGAAATTTATCTGATAGAAGATAATTTATTGTCCTTAAAAATATCTGACGACGCAATGATGGGCGGGCCTCAATACTCTATAAGTCCAGGTTCGAAAGTCTGGTATAAACCCGTTAACTTTGAAGCCGTCACGCCTGGAAATTTAGTGGTTGTTTGTGATTCTGACAATAATTTACATGTTAGGCTATTGATCAATGATTTAGGAGTGTATAAATTAAAGGCATGGCAAACGGCCGATTTTCAGACATTGGTATTACAGGCGCCCTACAGGGTGGTTGGTCTTGTAAAGGATATTACATTTAAGACAGATTAGCCCGTCAATTAATTTAACGAACCGTTAAATGGTTTGATGATTTGCTAATTGTTTGGCATACTCTAGCCCGGACACGCTTTTTACAAGTGTGAAAGGGCTAAAAAATAGGCGCAAAAAAGCCAGTCCTAAGACTGGCTAATATTTAGCTCTACCGACAAAAGCGAGCTTGCAACACTACAATATGGACATACTTTTTATTAATTTATTTTTGGCGAAAGAATTAATAAAGTTATCAATACTATGTCCAGTTTAGTTTTTATTATTGTTAGTTGCAAGTATTTAGAGTAATTGTGTGTTAGCTGTTTGTGTATTTACACAAAAACACAAAACACAAAACACAAATAATAAGAATAAATAAGTAATGACATTATTACAATACTGGAAAGAACACTTTGGCAACCAGGCGGCTGTTATGGCGGCTTGCTTACCTGAGATGGACAGTTTAACGTCGTCTTGGGGCTTTTCCTTTTCTGATGTTGCCGGGAACCTCCCTTTTATATCTGGCGAAAAATATACCGTCCCAATGTCTTTAATTGAAAAGACCAATGGCAAAACGAAAGATTCTGTTGCTATCTATTCAAACATTAAAGTCTTTCGTAATGGTATAGAATTCCCTGAAATTACCGTGACCAGGAAGGGCGGCGAAAAACTGCCTATTTTTAGCTTTTATCAATATATTGTTGATGAATACGAGCGTAGCCATAAAGGCGAAAATTTTCAAAATGGTACCTTAACTAACCAAGCGAAAGAAGACCGAAAAAAGAAAAATGAATTGTTATTAGAGCAATTCGAAACAAATAAAAAAGCGAACCATTTACGCCAGGCTATCGAAAACGAAAAAAACAAAACGCTTCACTTTGACTACTTAGAATTATTCAATAGCAGCCCCAAAGCAAACGGAAGATCAAAACACACAACCTACGCGAGAGAAAAAGGCATAGTGCGCGCCCTAGCCGCTTGTGGTGCTAAGCAATTTAATGATAGTCACTTGGTTAGTTATGGCCGTGATTTAATGGCGGTAAAATTTCGCAATGCTTACCGGGCTGACGTTGGCTTTCAAAAGATTTACAGTGATGGTCGCAAACAGCAATCTGACTCTTTCACCGAAAAAACGCGAAGCGGGCCGCAATTCAACGGCGCTTTTGTACCATTTGGTAATTTAGACGACGACCCCGAAACAATACAATATTGTGAAGGATTGGCGACGGCTGCAAGTTGTTATCTTTCAAATAAGGCATTAACCCTATTTTGTATTAACGCTGACAATATGATGATTGTTGTTAGTCAAATGTTAGCGCTATATCCAGACGCAAAGCATGTGGTTTTAGCCGATAATGACAACGAAAAATATCAACAAGGCAAAGGTAACAAAGGCGTAAAAATAGCCCATCAGATTAAAGGTACTTTTCGTGACCGGGTACGTGTTGTTGTTGCTCAAACTGAGGGCGAAGGTACCGATTTTAACGACATACACCAAAGCCATAAAGACGGATTGCGCGAAGTGGCCAAACAAATTAAGGGCCGTAAAGGTGTTGTTAAAAATGCTAGTGACATTTTTCAGCAATCGTTAACTGAACTACATTATACAAACCCTGATATTTTTCCTAAAAAAGCAGAAAACGCCAAAGAAATTAAAAAGGCGGTTAATGCCGGCCTGGCTTTGTATCCTCGATTTTATACCAAAGAAGCGATTACTTTAGCGTTAACCAATAGTATTTCTCATTTTAAAACATTCCCATTAACTGATGTTTTAAAGATGATTGACCGTCGCTGCTATGCAAAAAGAGTAACGGCACAAAAAGCTAGGGGTTTTTCAAAAGAAACCATTAGCGACCCCCAAATTAATTACAAAAGATTTAATGAAGGTTTTATCACGCCGGAAGTTCTAGCTTATTTAAACGGCCTGGAAGGTCAAACGATTTTACGCGCGCCAATGGCTAGCGGTAAAACGCAAGTATTTATCAAGTCTGCTTTTCGGAAAAAATTTGATTTAGGTTTTGCGGGTTTTTCGTCAGCGTCAATTAAAGACTTTGAAGATGATTTGTATCTTGAGTTTTTAAACTACATGAAAAAAATCGGCCCTCCTTCATTGGCTCAAATAGCAACCGCAAAAGCTAGAATTAGCAAAGAAGTAATGGAGCATTGCGCCAGGGTTGAACAAAATCATAATAGAAATATGCGCCAGCGTTTTTCTGTGTCGGCGTATTTGGCACATAGACGAACCTTGGTGGGTTCGGCGGCGACTGATTTATCAGACGATAGGGAAGACGAAGACGGCAACAAATTACCAGGGCCGTTTTTTACGGTTTCACATTACCAGGACGACAAAGGGCTAATAAAGTCCGGCGGTCAATTAGAAACGCTGGCCTGTTGCGCTAATTCAATAACCAATCCTATTTTCGAGTCTTTTTTTGCGGGCCTAGATCAATTGTTTATTGATGAGGGTAGCCAAACAGTAAGGCATATTTGTAGCGGCGGGGCCGTTGATAACCCTAAATTGGTTTTTGATAAATTAGTAGAAATTGTGCGCTGTACTCCCACGGTGGTTTTTTGTGATGCCGACGCCGACGACTTACTGGTCGAATTTTGTAAAATTGCGACGCCTGACAAAATAATTAACATTGTTGAATTAACCACTGACTGTACTCATTTAACGATAAATGTTACAGAAACCAAGAATATTTACACGCGGATTTTGTCCGATCTTAAAGCTGACGAAAAAGTATTAATGGCAACAGACAACGCCAATTTTGCCGAAAACCTGGCCGACACAATAAAGCAAGAATTTGGTGATAAAAAGAAAGTATTGTTTATTTCTGCCGACACAAAGCATCAAGAACATGTTTCTAAATTTTGTGATGCTGCCAATGTTGAAGGCGAACAATACGACGTTATTATCTATTCGCCGGCAATATCTTCTGGGGTTAGTTTTCAATGGGATTACTGGCTTTCTTGGAATACATATGCAGCTTTTTATGGTGTAGTTTCTCCTTCGGATGCTATACAAATGATCAGACGAAACCGTAAAGCAACTAGTTTTACTATCGGCCTGGGCGCAATGAATAGCCGCGAGGTTGATAATGAGGATGAACTATTATTGGGTATGGCCGCCGACAATGGAGAAGTCCCGGAAATTAACCGGGAGGAATTTACCATATCAACAACATTTACCCCCTTTGATTCTTTACGGGCCAAAGTGTTAGCAATGGAAGGTAAATTAAGAAACGATTTTGCTAATATCTTTTTATTGTCGTTAATGAGTGACGGCTATCAAATAAATCACCTAGACAAAGACTTATCGTCTGAAAAATCAGCCAGCGATAAAATGAAAGAAGCAAAAGCCAGGCTAACAGATTCGAAGCATTTACGCTTTGAATTAAACGAAACACCAAGTAAAGATCTCAACTCTGAACTAATGAGAAAAAAGGGAAGTGCGGGTTTAACGGCCGACGAAAAAACACAATGCGATCGCTACAATATTGAAAACCTTTTGCAAATGGAAGTTAACCCGGACACCATAAAAATTTATGAGAACGGCGGCATGAGAAAAGCGGCCAACTATGATTTAATAAATATGGCTAGCGAATCGTCTTCGGCAATTGATAAGCAAGAGATTGAAAATAATGTGCCTAAAACTATGCGTCAACGTTTAACGCAACGTAAAGAATTAACCAGGCAATTAATTAAGCGCGCCGGCTTTGATGTTGATAATTTTAGTGGCGAAGTTACAGCGGGCCAAATAAAGGCCGCTATTGATTGGTTACGCGAAGACAAAACCAGGCTAGCGCATTACAACTCGTTTCTTTCTCCTGGTTCAATTGGTCCTTATATTAATCCGTATTCTACCAAGCAACAACCTACGACCGTTTTTGACGGCATTCTCAGCCGTTTAGGGTTAAAGACAACCAAAGCCGGGCGAAAGACTGTTGACGGCCGAAAACAGACGGTGAGAGCTATCGACGGCGACTTACTAGCACTTGCTAACCAAACCCACGAAAAACGCAAAGCTGCAAACGTGCAATCACACTATGCTAAAAAAGGGGTTTCTGATGGTAAGGTTGAAGATTTGATCATATTTGACGACAGTGTTAAAAAAGATGGTGAAAATGAAGGACATACTTTAGGTAGTGTCTTATATACTAACTCTAAAGAGTATGTCCATAGTTTAGACTTAGCTGTGGTGCGGGTTATAGAGAATTTAAAAGTTGAAAAAACACCGACATTTTTAGAGGCTAGAAGGCTGTTTTCGAGAGATACAAAAAAGGCTTATGAAGGCGGTAAAATCACTTACAACGAGATATTCGATCATATCGAAATAGCTTTCGATCCCTCTTTGATCATATTAAAGCCGCAAAAAAGCCTGATAATTTAAACAGGCGGCAAACTAAAGGCACAAAAAAGCCCGCGATAAATTGCGGGCGTATATGGAGAATATATTTATTAAGCTGCTTTTTCGCCTTGTTTTAATCCGTTTTGAATACGGTCATAAATTTCCTCTCTATGTACCGATACTTCTTTAGGCGCTTTTACACCAATACGAACTTGATTCCCTGCAACCGCTAAAACCGTAACCTTTACGTTGTCGCCTATAACTAAAGTTTCGCCTACTCGCCTGGTTAAAATTAACATTTATTTTCTTCCTTAATACAAAAGGCCCGCTTTATTGCCAACCTTCAAAAGTAGTAGTAATTTAACACCAGGTTAAAAATTTTACAATAGGTTAAAGTAATTCAGACATAAAAAAACCGACGTTAGCCGGTTAATTGTTTGAAAGTTCCTTAATTCTACTGTCCAATAAAACCGCATCATTTAAAAAATGTTGATAACTTTCGCCGGCCTCATTGGCGGCCCTGGCCTTATCGTAAAATTCAGCACTTCTTTTTTTGTAATATTCAATAAATAAATAACTGTCCATTTTTAGCCTTTTTTGTTCGCCTGGATAATTAATTAAGTTGTTATATTATCAAAATTTTAATTATTCTTCTTTGTAATCAATTAAATCTTGTTTTGTTGCTTTTCTCAATATTTTAGATTTAAACCCTGGCGTATAACTAGAAAATGGATTGCCATTAAATTTATAACCATAAACACTATCAATTGAAAAATCACCGTCGCAACCTTCAACAAAAATGCCTTTATCATTTACGGTTTCAATTTCCATTAAAGACTTAGCTTTAAAGCCGCCACCGGTTAATTCTCTTACAACAATATCACCTTGCTTTAGTGCTTCTAAATTCATGTTTTATACTTCCTGTTTGGCTAGCCGTTAACTTTATGGATAGATTCAACTTCTAAATCATCTATTACTACCGTGATTTTTCCGGTGTGTTCGTTGTCCATAACCCAACCGGTTTCACCTTTGATATAAAGCCCAAAACCTTCCGGGTCTTTCTCCCAATGACAGCTACCTGATTTTTCATCGCAAACCCATCTTTCTGGTTGCCTATGAACAGCAAAACTTAAATTTTTGGCTAAGTCTGCCATATCTTCAATTTCCCAAAAAACACTAGCCCAATCACCTTTAATAAATTCAGCTTCTGCTTTTTCTGGTTCCGCAAAAATAACTTTTATTTCTGCTGTTAATTCGCCGTTAAATTCCATGTTTTCGTTTTCCGTTTAGTTGCATTATAAAATTATCAAGATCTCAAGCATGAAAAATCACCCTGCTTGAGATCGGTTTGGTTTAGTGCTGGGAACTAGCCCGTATTTGCGAAGCTATCTCTTCTAAAATAGCCGGCATTCTCTCAATATGATCTTGGCTAGCCTGGACACTAAAACCGTTACCATTTTTACCATTAAAAACAATCAAAATAGCGCCTTCTGCTTCTGCTTCTTCACGCGCTTTAGTTAGTGCATCGTCATATTTGCCGGGGCCGTTACTCATTTAATAAATCCTCTACCTGGTCAATTTGTGCTTGATTCTCAACTAACATTTTATTGAGTTCTGCAAGCCTTTTAATAAGTTGTTGTTTTTGCACTTCTAGCGCTTGTTTCTCATTAATAAAACCCGATATATTTTTGATGTTATCCGACCAATCACAAAACATTTCATGGGAAGAACAAAAAACGCTATCGGTTGAAATAACATGAACAAGTTGGCCATTACAACAAGGGCAAAAATAAGGTATATAATTGTGAACGCAAGCGGCACCACAACAACCGCCCACGTTACATTTATATTTACCGGCTTTTACTTTTAAAGTTTTATTCAATTTCAATACCTATCGGCATTGACAAAGTATAAAAATCTTTCAATTCGCCTATGATCTCTTGCCGGCCATTATCGTTCACAAAATCTGTTTTTAAACGCACTTCATCTGAAATGTATTTAATGTAAGAAGTGTCATGCAACACTTGATCTCTGTTTAATTTTTCTTGCAATCTACCAATTAATTTAACGTCATATTCTGTTAATTTTTCTTGCAAGGCACTTAATTTTAGTAAGTCTTCATCTGAGTAAATAATTTTCATTATTCGCCGCCCTGGCCAAAGTCCAAATTATCCGACAAGCCCAAACCTTGATCAGTGGTAAGATAATTTTTAAGGCTAGCCGGGCTAACACCCTTATTATCAATCAAAAGGTTTTTACGCATATAGGTTCTAAACCAAGCTACGCCGCTCGATTTTCGATTACTGGCGGCGACTTCCGCCAATATACTTTGTCTCGACATTCCCGCCTTAAATTGTTCAATTACCCAAGCATGAACGCCGGCCCAAATTGGCGCGCGAATATATGAATTAATTGCTAAAGTTTTACCTTCAAGAAACGTTAAAAACTCCTGATCAATAACTTTATCCCCGGCCTTTTTATCGCCTGGGCCACTATCTTTTTTACCTTTACGGCTACCGGTTATAAATTCAATCGTTTCAATATCGCTCGACAACTCAAACCCTGCATAATGCGCCTGGCTTGTTTTGCTTGCTACGTCTTCTAGTTGCCCGGTTTCGTCGTTTAATCGTTGCCCGCTATGGCCTAACACCCGGTTTTTAAAACTCCGGCTAGACTCGCCGCTTTTAAAATCAGCAAAAGCGATTTCTGAATAAATAGCCCTAGCATCTTTAAAAGTAAATTCAGGGCTAACTAATAATTGTTTAATTCTATCGTTTAACGGTTTTGCATAACGATTAACAACGGCCGCATTTCTTCGGGCGTCTTTAATATCGCCACTTACTACCGGCTTGCTAACTTCCTGGCCTGATTTACTGTCAATATAAGTAACTGATTCTGTACGGCCAAATCGGCGCAATAATTCAAAACCTTCTAAAAACAAATCAAGGTCAATAAGAATAGGAATATCGTAAGCTGTGATCTCTTCAAATAAATAACGGTTTTTCGTTTTTAACTGTCCACCAAAGACCAAATGATTATCTAAAATAGAAGGTGTAAAACGCCCTGTACGCATCATTTCAGTACAACGACGCCCACAAGCCAAAGACAAACCTATAACTAAATCGGTGTATGGTTTCTTTTTTGGCCTAGCATTTTTCCGGCGAATATTCACATAGTCGGTCAATGTCATTTCTTCGCCGCCTGTATCTCGCAAGGCGCTTTTTATAAGGCTTGTTGACAGTTCCTTAACCCATGTACTATTAATTAAAACTTGGTTAGAATCCTTCTCGTTTAGCGCCACTTTAGATTTTTGTTTTTGTTCTTCGGCCACACAATCATGCGGTAAAAACAAATAAAACAAATGATGTTCAATTTTAATTTTAGCTAAATCTTTTCTAAGTGGGTTTTGACGGTTCAAACCCGACATTAACAAGATATAAGCCTCGCGCATATTGGCCATACTTTGACGAAAAGCCAGGAATTTAGACAGCGAAACCGCTTTAGTTATACCGCGTATTTTTGAAACGTCTTGATAATCTTCATCGTGCTTTTTAAACAATGCTTTAAGCTTATTGTCTAACGTGTGATGTTTTACGCCCTGGGCCTTAATAGCCTCTCTATAACGGTACATTAATTTTAAGTATGTCTGAGCCTCACAATTTTGGTTATCGTGCGCTAGCGTAGCTGTCTTGGGGTTTAGCTCATAGCCTAAACCTTTCAAAACAGCCTTATATACACGCATAGAAGCATTACTAACATATTGGCTACTAGACGCCCCACTATTCACGAATTCAGTAGAGTTAACATGCTCGTCTAAGTGTTTTATGTTCTCAATAATCCACGCTGATTTATCTAAACCTTTACTTCCTTTGCCCTGCATTTCCATAGTTCGCCCTTATACCTTGTCAAGTAATTAATAATAAAATAACGATACACAAATTTAGTATACATCATTAAAGAAAGATAACAATACACAAGTTCGTAATGATACACAAGTTTTAATTTTATAACGATACACAAGTTTAAATTTAACGATACACAAGTCGAACAATACAACGATACACAAGGTTTAGCTAAACCTTGTGTATCGTTATATTATGTGGTTACAGTGTAGAACTTGTGTATTGTTATGGTTGTGAACTTGTGTATCGTTATTGTTGTGAACTTGTGTATCGTTGTCGTTTGTGTTTTTCTGTTTTTGCTTATTGTGAACTTGTGTATTGTTACCTTGGTTGGTATTCAACTTCCAGCTTCTGTTTTTAACCAGGGCTTCTTGTGGTGACGATATGATAGTTATTATTTTTTATGTTACTCATTACATACCTCTAATGTAAAAGTTCGTGATTAGATTACTTAGACGTAATAACGGTTAATAAATACAGACTTCCTGTTTCTTTTATCTATATATAATTCAACGCGTTAGCCAGTAATCACAGGAAGAAGAACCCAAACTAATCATTTTGTGTATTGTGTATTTGTGTAAAAGCGTATAGATTACACCTAGTAAAATTAACAAATAAGGATAATGAGCAATGAGAAAAGTAATAAGTGTCTTAGCGTGGAAAGGGGGGTGTTGCAAAACTACCGTGGCCACTAATATGGCCTGGTTCTATCATTTAATGGGGAAAAGGGTTCTACTTGTTGATATTGATAGACCTGATCAAATAACGTCTTCTAATTGGGCCTCTTTAAATGATGAAGATTGTTTAATAACGTGTGTCAGCCTTAACAGCGAAAACCCAAAATCAAAAATAATTGAGCGCGACATAAACGAACTATCAAAAGGCTATGACATCGTTATTATTGATGGCCGCCCAGGTAATTCTCCTATTGCTACCGCTTGTATAAAACTTGCTGACCTTGTTGTTTTACCTGTGGTTCCTTCTCCGGCCGATACGTGGGTATTCCCTAAAATGGCAGAGTTAATACAAAGCAGGCAAGAAATGACCGACGGTTTACCCAAGGCGGCTATATTGTTTGGCATGACCAGGCATAACAGCAAGATACAAGATTTTGCGGTTAGTGAGATAGAAGAGTTCGAAATACCTTTTTTCAAGGGCAATCTTGATATACGCGACGAATATAGATACTCAATAGGGTTAGGTGATGGCGTTTGTTCCCCAGGTAAAAATCCGGCCGCTAAAAAAGAATTTGCCGGTATCATGCAAGAAGTAGAGGCACTATTAAATGACTGATAAAAACAAGAAAAGTAGTTTTCGCAAGGCGCCTATACAAAAAAGTAGCGACGAACATAAACAAGCCATTACACAGGCCGCCAGCGAGATAACTAAACGAACTAACCTAACAATAGGTTTAAAGCAACACATGGCAATAAAACTGCTGTCAGACTGCTTAATGAGGGAGGATAATCGTAAGATTTCAATGGACAAGCTCTACAGTGAAGCTGTTGAACATTTATTGGTTATATATTTTTCAGAAGGTGAAGGACGTTACATCATGGAAAATAACGAAAAATATAAAATATTTAAGGAATTTTTAGAGCGGGAAGGATTAGGAGAGGTTAAGGAATAAATAATATTCAATAAAAACGGGTTAAAAAGGCGCAAATATAAGCGCCTTTTTTTTGTACTAAAGTTTTTTTGTGGTTTAAGCTGCGTCGACGGTTTTTTCGTATGGCTGAGACAAATGCTTAATTAAGCCTTCCATATCATGCTTTTCATAACCACTTAGTTTGGCTAAATGGACTAATCCAGACTCTAAGCTTTTTGCTTTTTCTTCTGCGTCAAAAACTCGAATCTTTAAACCATCAATAATTTTGGCTTGTTGTTGCTGCTGTTGTTGCTGTTGTTGCTGTTCACTTTCGTCGTTCTTTTTATCTTCTTTGTCTGACATTTGACACCCTTAAATAACTATATTTTATGTGATTTTACTTTAAAGTCGCATAATGCTAGTAATTTAACAGATTGTCAATCTTTTAACGTTCTGTTAAAAGGCGGGGGTTTTCACCTGGCTAATAATACGCCAGGTGTTTTTTACGCAATATCTCGATAACGTTAATTATTTCCTTGAGCAAAAACCACATCTAACAAGTGTTTTTCTGCGGCTTTAATAGGCGTTAACCCTTGATAGTCAGCGTGAAGATTATTCTCTCTAAACCAGTTATTGTCTTCGATTGGCATTCCTTCATTTTGCGCTTTTTGATTAATTAAAGCGTAAGGGGCCGCGCCAGCATCCATCTTTTCTTTACTGGTCCAATAAATCGCCTGGTATGAAAGATGCGTGTTTATATTTTCTACGTGGGTAGCATTAATATAGCCGCCCGCCGTATCTAATCTAGAGCTTTTACTTTCGTTAAAATCAGCACTAAGTATTTTTACAATAGCGTCTGTTTGCTGTGTTTGTTGTGGATCTATAAAGCTAACTATTAACATTTTTTATTTCCTGCTTGGTTGATTAAAATTTATTTTCAAAGGTTGGCGTTATTGCTCTCACCTTTGTATATGGGTAATTTTTAGTGTTTTATTAAATTGTTATAAATGTGGTTATAAATCATTACCACCACCACCACCGACATTGTGAGTGTTATAAGTTATGTCAAAAGTAGCCGTAAAATAGCCACTTACTCCCGCTACACTATGCGCCTTTACTTTTACAATAAAACGCCATTGCGAGCCGGAGCTTCCCGAATTATCCGTAAAACATTTAGTATCCAATTCAAGATTAGAGCCGTTTACCCTTGCGCCTTCGTAGCTCCCTGTGAATTCAATGGAATTACCTGATAAAAACGTTACGCTAGTCGACGTTATTGTGTAGCTTGTGATTGGAAAGGCACTCGCTAAAACACTAAGCGGCATAGTGAACGTTTTATAGTTTGCGCCAAATTCGACTAAAGAATTACCTGTAAAAATGCCTGTTGACGTATTCCAGGAAGGCGGCCCACCCGAACTATTAATCGCAGCCCCCCAACTGGCAAGGGGCGTGTTTAAGAAGTGAACCGGACCAACATTGTCGCCCTGGCCATCGTACAACTGCGCGCCTACCACAATATGATGCCCCGTACTCGTAGCAGCACTACCAAACCCTTTCCACAAGTAGCGTTTAAGCAAGTCGGTCACGCCGTTATTCGTGTTCATTTGCCCGGCACTACAAATAACTATTCGTTCAAAGGGTTCAAGGTCTTCACCGACAATATTTGCATAAATACTGTACGCCTCCGACGGGGCAAGCTCGAACACTGCGTCCAAGTCATTACCCGCTAAATCCTTATACGATGTTGTCATTGGGTCAACTCCGATAATTGCTTGTTGAAGTTATGTTGCATTGATTTCATTTCCTGCTCAAGTGCATAAACACAAGCGCATAAATCCGCAATCATTTCAGTCTGGTTTAAGTTCTCACATTGCCCTTTTTCATTTTTAGTAACAACTTCGGGCATTTCTTTTTCAACGTCTTCGGCGATTAACCATCGGTGAGTATGCTTGTCTTTTGCTGGATCTTTCCATGTACCAACTGAAACACCTTTGCGCCCAATTGCACAAATTTTATTGAGCGATTCAAAAGGACTAACCACACGTTCAATTTTTTTATATCTACGTGCCGACGTTATAAAGCTTGCTGGAAAATAAGCTGAACCGTTAGACCGCAATGTTCCGGTGGTCCAAATACCTAAATGACCGATACCCGCTCTAATTAAATTCTGAGAAGCAAGATAAACCCCTTCGCCTGCATAGCTGTTATAACCTTGTGCAGTTAAACCCGAACGCAACCAACAAATACCGTAATTAGGTCGAGTATAAGAAGTGCCTGCATGACCACCGTCATAAGACGTACCCATTGACCAGATATTAGAACCCCAAGCGCCGCCAGATGAATTACTGTTACCGTAACCGCCATGAATGCCGTAGTCCATTTCGGCTGTACTTGCGACTTTAAAGCTGCTGTTAACGGTAAGTTTTACCTCTGTCTTAACTTCTGAACTACTCACAGAAAAACGCTGAACACCTCCTGCAACCACTCGCCAACTATTAGCAGCATGAAAGTCAGTGTATGTATCTGTATCACCGAACGCATAAATACGGTCGATGGTAGGATTAATTAAAACGTTGTTGTTTTCTGAGTAAACTCTTTTACCATCGTCATAAATACCTGCAACACTCATGTAAGTATCAGTATCGTTAGATACTCGAACAGTTGGTGCTTCGACTCTTACACTAGAACTTAGAAGACCTGTAACACTTAAAATACCGTAAACAATCGTACCACTGCTGAAATTACCCGCTTGGTTTACACGTAACCAGTTATCCTGACCGTAACGAAACATTTCTTTACCCGAACCATACATAGTCCCGCTATTAGCCGTATCAATAGCAATTTGAGCTGTACCAGAATTGTACGCTTGAGGTCGAAGGAATACCGTACCTGCGGTAGCTGTCCCTAACACCACGTTATCATCTGTGGATTTAAAATAAGTGTTAGTTGCAACACTACCTTGTACGCGTAAGTCTCCATTATTTAGTTGCATTTGAGCAGTACCAGAATAACTACCGTTGTACCAAACAAAGCCACGGTTAGTTCCTGTCATTTCGAAGTACATGTTGTAGTCAGCAGTTGACCATAATTCACTAATGTCAGAACCAGTAGCAGATGCCATGTACATGCGGTATGCCGACGAGTCCCAAAAACAATACCCGTTACCATTAGAGGCTGCTAGGTACATATTATCGTTAGCGGATACTGAGCCTGTAACAGACACACTTGACCCAGAATAAGCACCTGCAGGATTAATCCCCCAATTATTCCCCGTTAAATTACTAGCTCTAAAGCTTTGAGCGCTACCACTAGCACTACCGTGATATGTAGTTTGAGCGTAATTGTAGAAAATGGGTACTGTATCTTGAAGGTAGAATATACCATCTCTGAATGATGTTCTATTAGCGGCATCGCTGAAGAAATAACCACGCGTACCATCCGCCCCAATTTTTAAGGTAGTGTGTCTAGACTCAGCAAAAGTCTGCGTAGCTGTCCAAGCTCTAGAAGTACCCAATAATCCAAATGCTGTACTGTCTAAGTTGTCAAGCTTATCAGCGTTAGAAGCCGAAGTGGCATTACCTGTTAGTGCTCCTTGGAATGTTGTCGCCTGAATAATAGCGTTACCGTCCCCTCCATCCATACTAAAATAGTATACATTTAGAGTGTCGTCATATCTGATGTAATCCCCGTTAGCGAATATGATTTTGTTGCTGTTGCCAATCTTTAAGTTATCAAACGTCTTAAGACCTGACACGGTTTGCTCTGTGTTGTCAGTGTATAAACCTGCGGTAACAGTTGCCGCATTACCTGTCGTGCTTTGGTTCCACGTTGGAATATTGCCAGCATGGTAAACATCATGAAACGTGCCTGATGTAAGTACCTGTAAGCCATTGTTGTTAGTACCTGTGGCAAACACATGTGACATAGTTGGCTGGTCGCCAGAATATACAAACGCATTACCTGAGCCATAACTTTGAGAGTCAGCATGGTAGTATGTAATAAAGCCGTACTGTGATTGTGCTGCGTTATCAGTAAACTTTATACCAACGCCACCTGTGTTCACAGACCTGTTTAGAACGAGTGGGTAACTACTACTAGAAGTAAAAGTTTGATTGCCTGCCCAAGTATTTGAAGCGGCAAGTATGCCAAACTCACTAGCATGTAGCCCATCTAATTTATCCGCATTGCCAGCGTTGGTAGCATACGTCGAATTGCCTGTTATGCTAATTGCCCAAGTGCCGGAAGCACCTGTACCCGTTTTAGTAACAGTGTAGTCAATATAATTATAGTTAGTAATAACTCTGCGCCAACTGCTAATTGTCCCATAACCTGACCTAAAATATAACTCCGGTGTTGTAGCATGGTAAGTTTGATAAAGTTGCGTTGCTCCATAACCACCAGTGCTAGCCGACTTCTGAACTATTAATGAACCAGAATGCCCCTTGGGATAATTGTTCCCTGGTGCGTCAGCGTTAGAGGATTGATAATAAAATCCAGCGTCCGCACCTTGACATAAGTTGTTAAGGTCATCACTAGAAGACAACTCACTAGCAGTAGCGGGGATCATTGCAGCAGATATGCTCAGTGTTCGATTAGCCCACAATGTACCACCACCCGACAAACCCGTACCTGTGTCGATTCTACGGTCGGCGCTGATGTAGTCGCTTACCCCAAAACCAGACATAGTTGTCGGCTTATTCGTTGAATTATTATAGTCTAAATAATAATCGCCACTTTTACCGCCCAGGGTTGTAGCGGCACCAGCTACGCCGCCGCCTTGTATGGTTTGAGCCATACTACAAGACGATAAAGAGGGTGCATTAACAGGCCCGCTTAATCGATTTATTTTTACGGTGTAACTTAGAGGGCTATCGTTTGCCGTCGCATGATTAGCATCAATAAAATCTAGATTTACGTCAATACCAAAATTGTAAATAGGGCCGCCAGAACTTCGCTGCTCTGAATATCCGTTATAATTTTTCGAATATATAGCCGCCGTTGTTCCGGCCCGGAAAATTTCTAGCTTATATACTGGCGACGCGCTGTTATCTTCAACGGCCCCGGAGTCTGCAAAACTAACTGATACAGTAGACGACGAACTATTAGCACTCGCTAACGTGATTACTTTTGACATTATTACTGTACTGGTATGTAAAGCAACAGGTAGCCCGGTTGTTTCTGCCTGGCCGCCGCTTGAACCTTCCACCAGGGGAATAATCTGTGCTAAAACTTCCGGGGTAAAAGCCTCCATAGATTGTATAGAGTCTTTACCTATACCACCTCTAAACCAAGGTCTGTCCTCTGAGTCAAAGCCCAATACTAAACCGCCAGATACAGGGGTCGTGTCAAATATTTTAAAAGGAGAGGCGGCACCCGAACCATCTAACGTCAATTCGTATTTGTTGGCACCACCACCACCAACCGTCAAGATCCCGGATACGGTTGCGCTTCGGGCGTAAAAATCAGTAACATCAATTATTGAAGCGGTTATCGCATCGGCCCCAAAATAAGTAGATATATTTCCAGACGTCATTTTCCCGGCAAGATTAGCGAACAACCCGGTATTAACCGTCGCCCCGGAATAAGGTAGATTATCCCACCCGGCCCCGGTTTTTATTTCTGTTGCTGTTAACTCTGCGCGTATTTCTGCCGAACTTTTATTTTCAACATTACCGATACCTAAGTGGTCTAGGTTAATTTCACTATTGGCTATATCTGTATTTGTGTAATCAGTAACATCACTAATTAAATACCAGTCTGCCGCCGCAAACGACGCGTTTTTAGCTTTGGTAATTTTACAACGTTGAATACCTGTTACTGAGTCCCATAAATCCCCTATATCATACGGAGCCACTGGTGTACTGACAAAAACACGACGTTTACTGTCTGCGGTGTCCTGGGCTTTTGAGGCATTTGAAAGGGCTAATGTTATGCCTGAGTCGGTAATAACAACCCAAGAATACACGGTCGAAACTAAGCGAAAACGGTAGCCGAACCCGGTAATATTGTCGTAATAAAGATCGCCTAAATGGACGTTTTTCTTCTCGTCGGTGTCCCAATCACTCGCGGGAACATTCAACAAAGTTGGCTCTACATCATAAAACCAAGTCGTTATACTTTTATCTAGTTGTGCCTGGATAGCCGTTTGATCAAGTCCATACTTCACGGTATCGACAAACGTTGCATCAATATACGCTTTAAAATCAGGATCAATTGTAATTTCCATAGCCGTTGTGGATATCTCAGATGTTGTTCTATTGCTTTCAGATACCGCCACAACTTCTACAGTGTAATTCCCAATAGGTAAGTCGTTTATATATTGTTCGTAATTTTTAACGCTCATTATGGTGCCTCAAGCAATTGTATTCTATCTGCAAATTCGCCGTATTCTGTCGCGCTGTGCGGCTGTACGACAAGGGTTTGAACAACATTGTTGTTGCTGTCTTTAATGGATAAAACAAAGTGACCAACAAGATCAGAATTTTCGTGACTAAAGCTAATTTTACCTTGTGTACCTGGTGGGTTTCCGTCGGTAAAAGCTAAACTTGTAACCGCGTTTATTCTGTTTGAATTCGCGGTGAGTTCTGCTTTTGAATAGCCAAAAAGACCAAGTGCAATAACGATGAAAGTATATTGGCCTGGCGGTAAATTAAAGCGTTTAATAGGGGTTGAACAAGTAACGGTTTTCACATAATTAGCGGCGTTACTAGTATCTGAGCCGGTATAAACAACAACTTCATAACCTGACACTGTATCAACGGGTTTTGTCCAAGTTAATGTTTGATAATTAGCGTCAAACGCTAGCCCTGTTGGCTTACCTATTGCGCGTAAATCAACGGGATCTATAACCGCCTCTGGGGTGTATTCCCCTTTCTCTAACCATTCGTAAATGGTCGGATTAAAGCTTTTTAATTCTAAATCGTATTCTTCGGCTTCGTCGCTGTGCGTATCGATAGTTTCAACAAAAAATAATTCATTGCTCCAACCTTTACGGGGTTCAACGACAATAACAGGGTCATAAGGTATTAAGTCCCCGGCTCCTGCGGTTGCTTTTAGTTTAAAGGTGGTAACTTCGCGGCTTTCCCTGGCTAATATTTTTGCTTGCTCTAGGGCTTCGTAATAGTTGTCAATTAATTTATGGCTTACTTCTTCTTCTTGCAAAACCCCTTTATCTTCGGCTAACCAGGTATCGAAAAGCGGGTCGTCCTTCTCCGGGTAGATAGCTTGATCAGACTCATAATTTAATTCAGCATTAATAAAAGTAACAATTACCCGGTTAAAGCGACTGCTTTTGTCTACGCCTTCGAATGTTGTTCTGTCTTTGGTAAAGTTGCTTTTATCTAAAGTTAATTGCGAATTAACATTTAACCCTTTTATATTAATTTCAAACTTACCATCAACAAAAACTATTTTTGCGTAAAAAGTATCAAGAATTTCTTGCAATATATCTTCTTTTTTACCGGTTAAATTGCCGTTAACCGTAAAGCGCTGCACTAAGTCACTTGAGCCGGTATGTTGCTGTACCGGGTTGTCGTTTATCCAATTACGAACCGTAGTGAAGCTATCGCCAATCACTGACGATGGAAAACCATAACCAACCACGTTATCTCGTAAAAACCAGCTAGCCACTAAGGCCGGATTATTAATGTCGGGCAAGCTAAGTAAATGTCGCTCTGAGCCATCATTAACAATAGGTACTTTATTGCTTATTTTTGCGTATATTTTAGGCTCTGTCGGGAAAATATCACCGTCTAATGATATGGCGATAAGGCTATAAACAACGCCGCGACCATGAGTATTCCCTGTGTATGAAAATGTATTTTGAAACCAGGTATAGTTAGTTTTTACTTGATTGTCTAAACCGGTAAAGGTTTGAACTTGGGCTAATTTTCCATTGCCAACCTCAAAGCTAGAGTGGTCCCACGGTAAATCATCTAAATAAACTTTGATGTTATCTGCATTGGCAACCGGGCCGTAACCCCAAACACAACAAATACCTAAATACTTTTTATCACTGCTAATGCGTTTGAACACAATTTTAGGCTCAACCTTTCCAGGGTTGCCAATTAATACTTGTAAAAATTCATCTGTAGGGCTGCGGTCTTTTTGGGTATCTGTAACCTGTCTTTTCTTTGTTTTTTTCTTGCCACCTAACCAATCCCACGCGGCGCTAAATATACTCATATATAAATCCTGTTAATCTAAAATTTTCCGACGGACCCTTTCCAACCGCCGCTTTGGCGTCTTATTGTTGGAATTTTTATTGTTGTTTCGTGGGCGAATTTAAAAAAATCATCGTCGGCACCATAATGTTTTTGATGTGATCTTAAATTTGTTTTAATTCCTGCTGATGCCTGGGCGTCGCCAAACGGGCTAGAAACAGTTACTTCAATTTCAGAAACCTTGGTATCGTCTTCTTCTACCATGGTTAGCACTGTGCCAAACTTCTTCGTCTCAACACCAATAATTGCGCCATTGCTATCAATCCAGGCTTTATGATGATAAACCCAACTATTCAAGTAGTTTTGCCCGATCACCCCCTGGGTAATTATCGGGTCTGCACTTGATAGGGTTACATTCCAATCATTAGATTTTATACCTTCTGTCATGGCGCCTGGGTCAACGTCCAATAAAACGCCATTTCCTAAAAAGGTTTTTCCGTCATAATAAAGTTCAATCGAATCAGACAAATAAAGGGGTACTGGCAAAGCTAATTCAATTAAATGGACGTACTTACCGCCGGCTAACTTGGCCGCTTTAACTGCGGCACTTGTTGATTTTGGCATTAATAAACTTCCTCTACGTCAAGACTCAATTTGCTGTAACCGCCATCTTTAGCGGCGACTTTAAATTTAACTTCGTCTTTTTCAGCGGCAAAAATAAAAACAACATCATTAAAATTAATGGCGTTATTTGACGGTACCGCCTTCAATAGCGGCAAGGTTAAATAAACGGTTACTTCGCCACTTGCGTTGGTGTCATAACTAAAAATATCACCGGTCGGCTTTGGTCCTATTTTGTAAACTTTTGAATGATTAGCAAACGTCAGCATATCGCCCGATTTATACATTCCGGCGGTATTTATGGTTAAATTTTTAATCACAAGCTGCTTTACACCAGGAACAAGGGCCGTTTTAACTTGCGGGCTACCTGTGGCCAATCCTTCTGGCTTGCTAAACACAGGCAAGACCGCGCTGAAAACTCCGGCGGTACCTTCCAAACTTTCTTCCCAGGCATTCAACTGCCTAATTTGCTCAACAGTTAACCAGGGCGTATCTAGAGAGCAAATATAACGATGCCCTATAGCGCCATTAACAATCCGGGTGCCGCCTCTCGATTCTGATTTTCGGCTATTAAAAGTTTTAGCTTTAAATTCCAGGGCGGCGGTTAAAAATTTGCTTGGTAATATCATTTTTTTACCCTTAATAAAACGCCGCTAAACGCGGCGATTGTGGCGGCTAATGGCTTTTGATATAGCCCCGCCTTGCTTCATTAATATTTGCTCAACACTGGCACCGTCAAGCGCTGATATGTGGTTAGTCATATAAACTTTCATGCCGCCGTCTTCGCCTTCCGGTCCGCGTTTTTTATCCAGGTAGCCGGTTAAATCTTTGTTTAATCGTGGGGCTAAAACGCGCTCCCCTTTGGTCAACGAAACATTACCTAAATCTTGTTGTACATAATCTATACCTTGATGATATTGGGAGGGCTGTTGCGCTCTAATGGTGTTTACCTGGCCAACACCAAACGCAATAGCACCGGCGGCGGCTATAGCGCCTAACACCGGGCCGACAACGGGTATACCCGATAACGCGTTATAAGAGTTAACCGCCATCTGATAAGTAGACATAACGGTTTCAGCTATCATCATGGCTTTTTTAACTCTAAAAGCTTTTTTAGATTGCCCGGCTAGCGCATTCATTGTTGCTGCGCCCATACCAATTAACGCTTTAGATTTATCTTGGTTGGTTTTCTTTTCCCAACCGATAAAACCACCAAGTAATTTGCCGTAAGCGCCATGCTGTTCAAGCTCGGCGGTTGCTTTCTTTTCTTGGTATTCTTCGTCAATAAGCCCTTTCATTTCGGCGTATTTGGCGTCGAGTCCTTGCTCTTGTAATTTAAAGTTATCAAGGGCTTGAATGCGGCGGTCGTAGCTTGATTTTAGGGCGTTTTCTTCCCCTAATAAGCTGTTTTCAAAGTTGGCTAACTTGTCTTGATATTCGCTAGAGTCGGGGTCTACGCCTAAACGAATTTCTTCCTGGGTTTTTGCGTAATTTTCGGCTAGCTGTGTTTTAAGCTTTTCAAATTCAACTTTGGTATAAAGTTCTTTTTTATGAAACTCAACCAGGGCCGCCAAGTCTTTTTTATATTTGAATTCGGCGTTAGTGTCTTTACCGCCAATTTTCCCGGCTAATTTGGCCGCGTCTTCTTTGGCTTTTACTTGTAGCGTGGCAATGCGCGCTAACTTGTCGCGGTTGGCTTGCAACTCTTTATTATTTCGCGCTTGTAAATCAGCTAGATCTTGTTCATGTTTTGCGTTCGATAAGTTGCGGTAATTGTCTTGCAAACTTGCTATATCTTCAAAACCACGGGCTTTAATTTCGGTTTCCGTTAAAACCAAACTATCAATATCTTTCAAGCGTTTTGAATGAGCATTTTTTATTTTTTGCCCTTCAATTTTAAGGTTGCTTTCTAACCCTACTAACGCTTTTAACCCGGCGGTTTGCTGGCTGTCTAAAAATTCGGCGGCGGCTTTTTTCGCGCGCGCGTCTTCCTTTTTCTGTCCGGCTTGCTTGGCTTTAAACTGTTTGCCTATTTCTTCGGAATTTAACTTAAATAATTTTTTGTATTCTGTGGTTGCTTTTTTTAAGGCGTATTTTGCAATAACGGTATCACGGGCTAGTTTGTCTACGCCGGTATTTTCACCTAAGTTATCAACTACTTTTTGTAATCTGATAATGTCGAGTCTTAATTCATCCATCCGGCCTTTACGGTCGGGGTTTAAATCTTCGTTAATCGCCTCAACGCCTTTATTGATCACGCGTAAAAAAGTTTCGATACCCGTAGCGGCGCCGGTTGCTTTTCCTACTGCTTCAAAGAACAATTCTGTATTGTGGCCCAATGTATCTAGTGTGCCGGCGTAACCTTTGGCCGCTTCAATAGCGGTACCACCTAAACGACGTTCTAGGTTTGACAAAATGGCGTCGTGTGCCAGGGCCGCTTGCCCTTGCTCTGACCATTTTTTTATCTGTTCTTCTTGCGTGTCGGTAAATTTTGCACCGACACGAATTAATGACTCTAATTTACTGGCCGGGTCTTCCAGGGCTTTAGCCACTTTGGTTACTGCGCTTGATAAATCGCCGCCGTAAACCTGGACAATATCCATAGCTATGGCCATGGTTCTATCGAACACTTTACCTTGTACGCTGTCAAAGCCTAATAAAACGCTCTGAGCGGCCCTAGCGGCCTCTACGTTGGTCAATGTGTTCTTACCTTGCGCTTTCGCGCTGGCTGTTAGTTGCGCGGCGGTTTTGCCGGCGTTGTAGCCTGTTAGCTCTAATTGCTTGGCTAACATTAATTCTTGCATTTCCCATTTTTGCGACTGACCAATAGCTTTAGCCATGGCAATAGTCATAGCGGTAAGGGCGGTTGTCACGGCTAGAATCGGTAAAGGCAAAGCTCTAAGACCTACACCTATAGAAGTTAAACGACCTGAAACACCATTTAACGGACCATAAAAAATACTGGCACTATTACCGGCGCGTAAAAATGAAGTTGATAATTTATTGGTATCTTCCTTGGCGCCTTTGGCTTTTTTTGTATAGTCTTTAACTTCTTTTTGCGCTGCATTCATACCCGATTTAAAACCGGCAACATTACATTGTAATAACAGCTCTAATGGTATTGATTGTGCCATTTGGACTTATTCCTTTTTGACGGCTGAACTCATAGAGGCTTTTAAATCTTTCCAGCTTTTTTGCGGTTGATTAGCGTTTGAACTTGGGGGGTGTAATAAAAAATCTTCGGAATTTAGAAGGGGCTTAAAACCGCCAGTAACGTTATAAGTTGCGGCTAATTGTCTAGCAGCAAAAAAGTCCTGGGCGGGAAAACCTATAGGCTCTACCTGGGAAAACCAGAACCATTTATCAAGCTGGCTAGCGGTTAAACTAGCCAACATGTTTTCAACGTCAAGTCGTCCAACAGTTAACGCTAATCTGTAACAGAATCTAAATCCCGGTCGGGCTTTGGGCTGTCTGTATCTTCCGGTGCGGTCGGGTAAGACAGTGATTCGGCTACTGGATAAAACGCATTAACAAAGTCTTTATTAGCGTTGGCTAATATGTCGGCGCGTACTTCGTCCAGGCTTACATTTTCATAGTTTGGGGCCAAACAAATAGCGATTAAATCAACGCTACTTTCTAAATTAGCCTTTAGCACTTCCAATGTAATTAGGGTGTTACCTTTGCCGTCTTTTTCAAACGTAGAATCTTCACTCATTTTTTCAACGCGTTGTAAATGCAACGTGCGATCTAATGCGCTCGGCTCGAATAATGTAAATTTTTCGCCTTTAAATTCCAGTTCTTCTTGCTTTCGAAACTGTTTGAATAAACTCATAATTAAGCCTCTACGCCTTCTGATATAACCGTTGATAACTTAATTTTGATTTTACGAGTAACGGTTTCTTCTTTCGGTAACTCAATACCCCAATCCGTAATATGGCCTTCAAACGTGTGCTTAGTGTTGTCTGGATAAACAACCTTGTAATGAAAGTTAGACTTAGTATCGAAGTCGCCTTTTAATGCGACTTGTGCGGCGTCGGCTTTGGCGAATTCTAAAGTGATTTCCATTTCGCCAGGGTCGATCATGCCAGGCTCATAGCTCTTGGCGTTTGCGGTGTTTTCTAAATAAGATTTTTCAGAAGAACTGCGCGTCATACCTGGTGGGGTTAAATCTAATACTTTTGTTACTTGTGTCCAAGCTACGCCGTCGTTCGAGCGAAAGAACTTAGTACCTGCTCCAATCATAATAATTACCTTTTGTTGTGTTTTTACTGTGGGTTTTTGGTGGGTTTAAAAATTTACGCGGTAGTTAAGGGCTATCGTGCCAAAGGGGCTATTATCGTCTCGGTTGTAACTAAAACCGGTTTGCGACAAAACTTTTACTGCCCCTGATAATTGGCCGCTTTCATCAAGTAACGTTTCGACTTGTTCGGCTAGGTCGTCTAAAACATCGTCAAGATCAATCGCGGCTTTACCGACAATTTCAACAATTAAAGTAGCGTCGGTTTCGCGTTCTTCCATGCCTTTTAGTGCTGTGCTGCCTTCGTCAAAATAAACCATGGCAAGTGGCACCTGGCTAGGGTCAATATTCATTAACCGGCTGGTGTAAACCGTCCCTATGCCGGTCGCGGTTACGACAATATTTTTCGCGGCATTTCTTATTGCTTTTGTTTTTCTCATTACAATCTAAGTCCTGTCATTTTGTTAATTTCTCGTTTAACTTCATGTTCGAATAATTGCGACGCTAGGCCACCGGCCCGGTATATATCGCGGGCGCTTTTACCAAACGCGTTAGTTATCGCTTTGTGCATGGGAATTTTTAAAACTTTTAAGGGGTAAGGTTTCTTACCTTTGCGTTGCAATACTTGAAAATGCTTACCGGCCAATACGTTTTTACCGGCGCCGTATTTTTCAACGAGCATTTTGTTATAAGCGGGGTTTGTAGCCCTTGCTTTGCCGTTTTGAATGAACGCGCCAGGGTATGACCGGGAAAATCGGCCCTTACCAACCGTTACGCCTTTTTGGCCTCTTCCTTGCTCAGCGGCATTATTTAGCGCTGACATATCCAGCTTACCTTTAACAATGTTGGTATTTTTAGCGCGGCTTTTGCGTACTGCCATAAACATGCTAATAGCTGACATTTCGCCACGCGTTACGGTTATTTTTGCCCTGGGCTGCTTGCCGGCCGGGTTATTTTTAGTGGCTTTGAATTGCGCGCGCTTTGGCATTTTTCGGCGAATATGATACGGGTCAACACTGGCCATTTTTGACGCTTTAGGTACGGCGCCACTAATCACCCTGGTCGCTATTTTATTAACTGTTCTAGCGGCCACGGTTGGGGCTGTTATACCGCCTAAATCATGGAATAAATCCATGATCCCTTGCGCTTGCTTGTGAATAGCTTGGCGTGGTTTTAGCTTTGCCCGGCTAAACTTTTTAGCCGGCAAAGCGGCCATTATTTAACAGCTTTTAAGGTAAAGTTAATTTCATCGTTAACAGTGGCTAAAGCGGCGTGTTGGCGATTAATCGCGGCGCGGGCTTCAACGTCTGGTGCTTCTAAACAAGTGTATTCAGCTTGAGGTTTTTTACCTTTACTGATACTTGTCATAGGTACTTTTTCACCGGCAATCGTTGTGCCGCATTTCAATATAATTCTCATGCTAATTAATCCTGTAAATAAATGGTTGTTGTTCCGTCTTCGCGGGTGTAATTTCGAATGGTATAGCTACCGCTACTGGTAACGACGGTTTGATTAAACCCTAGCCCTGCTGGCTCGTCCTTGGTGTAAATTTCCAGGGTGCGAACTTCGGTATTAACGCCATCAAAAACAAGGGTATCTTGGTCTTCAATGCCTTCAACGTGTACACCGTTAACCGTTACGCTATCGGCGTATAGTTCATGTTGCGCCGCGTCAAGGTCTGCTAAGTGTTCGTCGAAGGCGCTCATTACTCGGTTTCTGCGGCGTAAACGGCTTTTTTACGACTAACTAGCTGATAAGCTGCGTCTTCGCTTAAACCTTCAATAACGTCGTTTTTGTGGTAACAAACTTTATTGCCGTCGGCGTCGTTGTCTTCGTGATAAGCAGTACAAATTAAGTTTATTTTTGGCTGTTCTTGTTGTTCGGCTTCCAGGTCTGCTAAACGCTGTTCTTCTAAGTCGGCTAAACGTTGTTCTTCTAAGTCGGCTAAACGCTGTTCTTCTTTTAAATCTGCTAAACGTTGTTCTTCTTTCAGGTCTGCTAAACGTTGTTCTTCTTCTTTGGCTAAACGCTTTTTTTCTTGTGCTGCGGTTTCTGGCTTTGACATAATTTCTACCTGGAATTAAGAGGGGAATAAAAAAGCCCGACACACTTTTTTGATAGTGTCCGGGCTTCATAATTATTTACTTATCGGTTGTTTGATTAGTAAACTTTTGCACTTACAATTTCATCTGGATCTGGCATACAAACCAGCGGGCTAGATTGAGTCATAATGAACTCTGCCGCCGGATCTTCGCTTATCCAGTTTTTAGGGAAGCGACGTAAAGCTTGGTAGCCGGCGCGAGGGTCTAAAATAGCACCGTACAGACGTACACCTTCGGCGCCACTGTTAGCCATAACAATATGACCATCAGGAATAAACTTCTGTGATACGCCCGCGTCGTCTTCATAAACGCCGGTATAAACCCAAACTTCAACTTCGCCATAATTACCCATATGAGCAATTAAGCGGCCATTAAAAGAGGCTGTTTCTAAGGTCGTTTTTGAACCACTATGATCTTTTAACTTCTCTTTAATTGAGTCAAAAGAAGTAAACGTGCGATACGTTTTATTGTTCATGATCATAATGTCGATAGGGTTAGTACCGCGAGACATCCAATCTTCTAAATCTTCTTCTGGAATAGTTGAACTTTTAGTAAGTGTTGACCAATCGCGCGCGCCGCCGGAAACGTCCGGGGTATTTTCTGCTGAACGTTTAAAGTCAACTACTACCGTAGGGTAGTCGTCGCCTGCCAGCGTGAATTTACCGTGAACTAATAGGCTTGAAGCCATCCATTCTTCACGGCGCAAAATAGCTTCTTCGTGTTCTACCAGGTACTTAGCTTTTAAGGCTAAAGCGCGAGAATCCGGCGTTAATTCGCCGCCTATCGCTTCGCCGGCCATACGCTCGATAACGTCTTCCGGGTCGATTACATCTTTTGGCTTAACGTAAGCTGGTTGTAAGCTCATCATTGTACCGCCGTCTTTTTCCATTACTCGGCCGGCTACAACTGGCGAAACTAACGGCGCTAAACGGTTTGACTTGATTACTTTTTCTAAGTCAACCTTTTTAGTAGTAAAACGAATTTCACGACGAAAAAAAGCATTTAATAAAAATGGTTGAAACGGCTTTTTCTTTTCCGTTAAACCAAGCATGGTACGGGTATCTAATAATTCCATTGGGTTATCCTAATGTTTGAATTTTTGAATTTTGGGTATAAAAAAACCCGCGATAAGCGGGCTATTTAAGAGTAAATAAACTTAACTATTGTTAAGTTCTAGCGAGTGGTTTACGGATTGAAATAGGTGTGCCAGCAAACGCGGCTTGTTGTAACAACAGCGTATTTGTTGCGCCATCCCAAACCAGTTCGGCTGGATTGAAAGAGCCTGATGTATAAACGCTAGCAACTTTATCGCCGGCGGTAGTGTCAAAGCCATTAGGTAAAACAAACTTGGCAATTTTGGTGCCGGCGTCTGCGCTACCTGGATTATGTTTTACCGCTTTGCCGTTGTTCGCTACGGCCATAACTGTGTTGTCAGCTAAAACGCCCTGGCCACCGGCTACGGTAACGCTATTAGAATTAATGGTGTTTGAACCACTTTTTAAATTTTTACGGGTGTAAACCTGTTCTTCTGCTTGTGCAATTGGCATTTTTAATGCTCCTGGTGGTTAAAAGTTATAAACGCCGTTGGCGTGGTTTAACGCCTTCGGCTAATGATTATTGAATACCGGCGGCGTCTGCTGCTGCGAGTACGCGGGCTAGTTGGTCGGTGCCTTCTGTTTCGTCGGCTTCCGGTGCGATTGGTTCGGCTGACGAATCGGCTAGCACTTTTGAAAATGAAGCGGCGGCGTCTTGGTTTGGCGCTTCGGTAATTTCCGGGCGGTCGGCGTCGGCGGCTTTCATAATGCTTTCAGCTTCAACAACTGACAACGAGGTATTAAAAGCTAAATGCTTTGATAAGCCGGGGTTAGTTGCTGACAAGTCATTATCCATAATTCCGGCTATTCGCTGTTGCATTTGTGCGCCGGCGTCTAGGTTTTTATCTTCCGGGGCTGTTACAACGGCGTTTTTCTTTTTGTCGTCTACAACTTCGGCTACTTTCGTTTGTTTATTTTTATCTGGCATTTCTGTTACCTCTGCGTTTAATGAAACTGGCGAATCTGCCAGGAATAAAGATTGATTGTTTCCCGCGCCCTGGCTAACCAAGTGCGGAATAATTTCGTGACTAGCTATAACCTTGTCGGCTAGGCCCATGTCAACGGCGGTTTGTCCTGAGTACATACGCGCCTGAGTATCAAGTATTGCTTTAACACTTAAACCACGGCCACGCGCTACCTTTTCAGCAAATTGCTGATGGGCTTCGGTACATTCCGTTTGAAATTGCGCTCTAACCGGCTCGGGTAAAGCTTCGTAAGGGTTGCCGTCGGCTTTGTGGTCCCCTGAAAAAATCAAGGTAATTTCGCGGCCCTGGGCGGCTAATGCTTCTTTGATATTGGTGTGAGCCATTATCACGCCGATACTACCGGCCCGGCCTGTTTGACTAATTAATATTTCGTCACACTGGCTAGCAATGGCATAACAAGCCGACGCGGCTAAATCATTCACATAAGCAGTAATTTTTTTACTACCACGAATACTGTAAATGTAATCTGCTAAATCAAAACAACCGGCAACTTCGCCACCGGGGCTATCAAGATCTAACATTATCTGTTTACATTCGGGGTCTGATAACGCGTAGTCAATACGGCGTTTAATACCGTCGTAACCGGTCATGCCAGAAACAGGATTTAGATAGCCGTATTTGTGAACTAAAGATCCCTCAATGGTTAGCGTTGCCACGCCATCGGTAAAACCATCGTAAAAATAACGGCGGTTTTCTGGTCGGTCAGCATTAAAGTTTTCGGCACGTTGTTTTAAGCTGTTGCTGTCTTCTTCGCCTTCGGTTGCGGTTAGCTTGTCGATGTTTAATCTGTCAGCTAATGCGCCGCAAATAGTGCGGTAATAGTCGGGCGTTACAGCAAGCGGCGTATTAAACAATTTGTTTAATAATTGAAAATGTTTAGCCATGTTTAATCCTGGTCGGTGTTGTAAGTGTGGGTGCCTGGAGCTTCTTGTGTTTCTGGTTGATTGGTTGCGCCTTTTTCTTGCTCCCAAATCGGTTTGCGTCCTGACTTGGCTAGCATTTCGGCCTCTCTAACTTGTTGCTCAAATAGTTCTTGGAAGTCTTCGCCTAAATTGGCCGCTTCGATTTCGTAAGTAGATAAACCGGCTTTTAATCTTTCAACCGCTTCTTTAACTTCTTTCAAACCGTCAATAATAGGTTTACCGGCACCAATCCAATCACAACGTGACCAGGCGTGTTTTGCTTCATAAAAGCTCGGCGCCCCCGCTGGTAATTTAACGGTCCCTTTTTGGATAGCTTCTTCTAACCAACAAGTAAAAATTTGACTTGAAAATACTTTGATAATAGTTTTTCGTTTGCCTAGAAAATATTTCCAGGATAACGCTTGACCGGCTCTAGCACTGGCGTAATTTGTTTTACTAAAATCACGGCTTAACTGCTCATAACTGAGGTTTAGACCGGCGGCTATTTCGCGCAATATCGACGCTTCATAATCGCCAAAACTTTGGCCTGGGTTTTCTGCGGTTAAAAGACTTAATTCTTCATTAGGGAATAAATGGGGGATTTTTACGCCATTCATTCTTATATTTGTTTGGTCGTGCCAATCGGCTTTTGCACCCATAAATGTTTCAAGGGCTTTCGTTTCGCCACCTAAAACATTGCTCATGGTTTCGGTGTCTAATTCCGACTTAATAACCGCTGCATACATAGCGTTTACAATGGCATTTTGTAGCGTTGCGTCTTGCAACTTTTGCAACATGGGTAATTTTTTAAGGACCGATAAAAAGGCATTGCCGCCGCGTGTTTGTCCTTCGGCTTCGGGTTCAAAAATATGCAACATTTGCATACGGCCCCACTTTAAGCGTTTAGGAATATAACGCCAGGCGTGGCGCATATCACCTAAAACCGCATCGGCCGGGTTTGATGTTCTAACGTGATAGCCTAGCGCGTCGCCATATAGCCCAAGCCTTACACCTGCTCTTACTTTATCTGTATTGTCTTGATCATTTGGGTTGCAAATTCTTGAGGTATCAATAAGGTTTACAGCGGTTTGATAGTGGCGCCCTAACCCTTTTTTCACACATTCTATTTTAGCAAATATTTCGCCTTTGATAGTGTGGATATGCGTTGCATTTCTAACCATCATAGTTAGGGTGCGTTTGCGTTCAACATCAATCCAACAATCCGGGTCTTCTGCGTAATCGGTAAATTGTGCTTCAACATTTTTAGCCCAGGCTCGACCAACTTTAGGATCAATCCCTAAAACTTCAAAATTTGGTTTACAAACGATTTTCCATTGGTGGCCGACGACATGATCAACGTGTAATTGTACGCCGCCTTTAGCAAAGCCACCGTTGCGGGTTGCGTCGCCGGTGCGGGCGTTTAATGTTTCCAGGTTAGGCAATAAAGCGCTATCCATGGTATGCGGTGTTGCGCCCCAATTAGATAATTCGTTATTTTGACCACTACCGGCTGAATGAAAAGCATTTGCCGTTTTTTTTAACGAAAATGGTTCGCCGGTTTTATCAACAATAAGTGAGTTATTCATTAAAAAGATACTCCGATTGCTCGACGGGTTTTGCTGCTATCAATGCCTATTTTCAATTCACTAATATATTGGCGTAATGTTTGTTCGTCGGTTATCTGGTAGGTAATGCTTCGCCCGTTGCGCGTAACACTTACCGGTTTTTTGCCAATAATTAACGTATGCAAAGCCGTTTCAGCTTCGGTAAGTAATGCTTGAGACATTTGTTTAACTTCCTAATCGTTTGGCTATATCTGCTAATGAATTAGCGCCTTGATTGCCACCGGCTAAATCTTCCATGTTTAACCCAAAATGTTGTTTAGAAACTTGCCAAGCGGCCAGGCTGCCAACAAAACAATCTAGTGCTTCGTTTCTGCGGCCCTTAGCGTCGTATACAGAGCGTTTTTTACCTTTGGTAAGCTTCTCTACTTTTTCTTCTGCACAAAGCTGTTTAAAGTACGCCTCGCTTGCAAATTCGGCTATCGGATGATGACAGTAGCCCGGAATTGGTTCGTCGGGGTTGTTACTCTCAATGGTTAGCCAATTGTAAATAAGGTCTTTCGCGGTATCGGTACCAATACGCAACAATCTAACGCCCTTGTCGTTCTTCTTCGGCGGCAAGGTTGCTATCGGTTTGTCGTACTCACTTGACCCCTTTGAAGGGATAACTTTTTGATTCGGCCAGGGTTTGCAAAACTTATAAACCGCGTCGGTAAAATGGCCGCCTGAGTCAAAACATATACGAGTGATGGGCATGATTTTGCCGTCTACTCTGGTATAGGTTTTTGTTACCCGTTCTTTTAATTGTTCCCATAAATACGGCTGTGCTGGATTACCGTAAAGTACAAAGTAATCAACGAGATAGCTCTCACCGTCCAACGCGAAAGCGCGAGTCTCCCCTTCGATCCGGTCGTCTTGCATATCCCAACCGCCGACCAACACTAGCCCGCGTTCTGGTACGAGTAATTGCTTATCTTTGCGCGGGTAATGTTCCCGGCGTTTATGCAGTAGTTCAAAATCGACCGTTTCGCCTTCGTTGTCTTCTTTCCAGGCTTCGCCTTTGGTGGTATTTATCCAGGTTTTTAACTTGGTAATATCACCATTTTGTGCCGCTTTGTTTGCTTGAATAAATCCCCGGACAATTTCAGACCAGGCAACAAATGGGCTGTATGCCGTCCAAACATGAAAGGCTACTGAACGAGGGGTTTCTAGCTGTTCGCCGGTAGCGTCGATAAATTCTAAAACGTCGCCGGTTACAATTCTTACCCCACATTCTGTTTGCCAATAACCAGCCTCTAACATATCCGGCAACTCGTCGTTGTCTATGGTGCATTGACAATGTTTACAGCTATAAGCGGCGGTATTAGGGTCGTTATCTGTCCAGGTAAAGCCGTAACCCAAATCAGGGCCGCCCCACTCTAAAACTTGATGCTCTTTACAATGCGGGCAAGGCAGATAATATTTAAAATAGTAATCTGAGGCTTCAACGGCTTTATCAATTAAGCTGTCGTGGGCCGTTTTGGGCGTGGTACATCGAACCGATTTAGGGTAAAAACTACCTTCTAAACGCTTGTCTCCTAACGTTAAAGGGTCGCCCTCTTTTTCTATGTCGTTATCGAATGCGGCTAATTCGTCGTACCAGTTGACGTCTGAGCTTAAGCGCCTGTAGTTCTTGGCTGCTTTGCCACCTTTAAGGTTTAACTTACAACCGGTAAACATTTTTAAGGCGTCGGTATTGCCAGGGTTCTTGGTTCCGTATGAAGGGAAAACCGCTTGAACCGCTGGACAATCGCGGATCATAGTATCAATTTCTGTCTTTACAAATTCTTTGCTGTCGCCGTCTGTAGGCTGGTAAAAAATTTGGTTTCTTGGCTTGTGGGCGGCAAAATAAGCCACTCCGGCCAACATTATTTTGGTAGCGCCAACACGCGCCGATTTTATCCAGTTTATTTCTTTTATATCGTCGTGCGATATGCAATCCATAATGGCAACTTGCCAGGGAATAGCGGTCCAATTACCTTGTACATAAGAGGATTCGGCCGATAGATAAAAGTTTTCGGCGGCCCACTTAGATAAACTTAGTGGCGAAGGGCGAAGAAACGGCGACAAGCCTTGTTTAGTCGCTGCCTGACAAGCCTTTATAGTAGTTGTCGGGTAACTCAATTCTAGAGATTGCATTCATGGCCTTAACGATTTCGCTTTTAGCTAATTCGAGATCTTTAGCTTTGAGTCTTGGGTTTCGGCGTTTCATGTTTCCCGGTATGGTGTCTAAGATAGCGGCGGCGGCCGCGCTAGCCGTTGATAGTGTTAGTGCAATTAGTTCGACGGCTGCTAGCTTTCGTTCTAACTCGCCAATTTGCAGATCTAATTTATCGTTTCTTAATTTTGCGTGTCGCGCTTCTTCGTGCGACATATTGATCCCGTTTATTTCGTCGGGGTTTCCTGGGTCGTGGTCTTCGCCAGGTTGAGTAACTTTTGTGCCTTTTTTCTGGTTGCCTTGTAGGTACCTGATATAAGACAAAACACATTCTTGAATATCGTAACCGGCCCGGCCTCTTTTGCCGGGTATATGGTGGGCGCTTTCAAGGTTTCTTATTTGCCTATCGGTAACGCCTAACCATTCGGCTAGCTCTATTTGCGTAGCCATTTAGTTATTTGTTTTCTGATGCGGCTAACGTGGCCAGCGTGGCTTTTAACGTCGCTTTCCGGGAAAGATAACTAGATACAGTGGTAAAAATAGTGCAAACAATACCGGTAATTAACGCCCACCTTTCAAGCGAGGAAAAACCCGCTACCGCTGTAAATAATGCGAAAAACCAGGCTAATAAATCTTGCCCTAAGTTACCTGTGCTGTTAGTCATTATTCGCCCATTCCTTAACTTGTTTTAGTTGTAAATTTGCTTTGGTTATCTGCAAATATAAAATATCAATGTGATTAATAAGATCCTGGCCGGTTTGGCCGTTGTACTTCGGAATATTAACGGGGGTTAGATAGTGCGGTGGTGGCACTAGCTTAATTATTTCTTTTTTTACTATCGTTTGTATAACGGGCGCGGGCGTTGTTGAGCAACCGGCTAATAGCGCTATCGTGGCTAGTATCAAGCCATTGTTTAACGTTTTCATTTTGCGCCCTTAAATCTGCTAATTCTTGGTTAGTTTTTGCTTGGTTAGCCTGGGCGATTAGTAATGATTTTTCGTGCCTGGCTTGTTGCTTTTGCTGTGCGATAATTCGCGCTTTAAGAAAGCTAATAGCTTGATTGTTTTCGTTGTTGGTTTGTTTGGCTTGGGCTTGCGACTGCTTATAAATGCCAATAGCTTCTTGCTGCTCTAATACCTGGGCTTTTAGTGCCTGGTGGTTTTGATAAGCAAAAAAGGCTAATAAAGCCAGGGTAGAAAACACGAGTAATTTAATGCTTGAAAGTAGCGAAAAACCTTTGATAAATGACAGCATATTAATACTCTAAATCGTGTTTATAACCGGTTATGTTTTCAACGTAATTAATAGTTTCTATGGCATGTTTGCCGGTGATTTCTGGCAAGCAACATATAATTTGATAGTAGCCATTTGCGCCGCCGCATTTCTTTTGAGCGTTGAGCAAGTGGCCAGGCCCGGCGTTATACCCGGCTAGCATTAATTGATATTTATCTAATTGTGGCCTTGGGGCCGTCCAAAAATGATACGTTTTATTGTCGTACCAGGCCGCCGCTTCGATGTTGGCCCTTATATTAAAAACAGAATGGTTATTGTTTAATTTTGCCTGGGCTTCTTTCCAGGTACCTGGCATAAACTGACAAATACCACTAGCGCCAACGGGGCTAACAGCAAAGCGTTTAAATCGGCTTTCTTGCCAACATTGCGCCTTTAACCATTTGTAATCGTGGCCGGGCATCCATTTAGCAAAGGAGGTTTTAAAATGTATGTCGTATTTAAGCGAAGGCGAAGACCAGGCCAATGAGCAAGGCTGTAGCCATATAGCGCCACTTAAAATAAGATAATTGACCGCTTTGATTTTCACTAGTAAATACCTTTGATGTATCAATACCCATAATTAAGTCGGCTATTCGTAACCAACAAAATAAAATAGCCAGGGCCAATATTGCCGCGCTTGCTTTGTGGGCTAATGATTGACTAGGACCGTAATCGCCGGTTAACCAATAGATAGCTAATGCAGCAAGAATTAAAGGTACAACGAGCGTAGCTAGTACGTTTAAGCTAAGTGTTTTTTTAGACATATTAGATCTTATTTGAAAAGGTGGCGGGCCGTTGGGGAGTCGAACCCCGCAAAAACTAATCCAGGCGAATAGTTAGTTTAGGTTGCCAGAATGTTTAACGGCCCATAAAAAAAACCAAGCGGTTAGGCTTGGTTTAAAATAGAGAAGATATTCAACAAAAACATGCAATGGGTTTAATGCGTTAGACGTAACAATCCAACGTGGTAAATACGGTATCAATAAACCTACCATGTAGTAAAGGCGAAATTAGCGGTTAACGTCACTTTGTAACAGGGTGTAAAATTTAACTGGTTTCTTTGTTATTTAGTTGGCTTTTTAACTGCTCAATATCTTCTTCCAGGCATTCTATTTTATATTTATGCAAGCCTATTTTAGATTGTGCGGCGTCAATTTTAGATTCACACGCTTGTTTGCCGCCTTCTTCCCAGATAGTGTCTTCGTCGAGTCGTTGAAATTTCAATGACGATTCGCGCAAGGTAAAAACCTTAACAATATCTAAAGTGCTATGTTCGCCATGGCGTAAATTATCTTTGTAGCCATCAAGCCCCGTATATGACTTATTACCTAATAAAAAAGGCTTTCGGCTGTAATCACTATGAGCAACTATGTATCTATCGCCGTCGCGTGATTCAACGCCATGTTGACCGGGTATTAAGTCTTTCTTTTCCATCTGTTCCGCTTCCTATTGCTGAGTTATGTGTTCAAACATAAATTTAGTTAACACTTCATAGTGCCACCGTTGTTTTTCCTTTCGCCAACGTTTTACCACAAATAAAGTTTTGTCTGAGTCGGTTATTTCTGATACTACATGCCATTTAAAACTTAAATAATGATATGACTTTGGCATTAAATTTTCCTAGCTGTTTTCTTTAAAAATTGACCAGCCTGTTTGCCAGTATTCGTCCTGGCGTATGGCCCAAAATTCATGTAATGGACAAGTACAACCGTCTTCGAATTCCAGTTCAAAACCATTAAGTTTCATCCATTCGCCTTTAGCAAATAGGTTATGAGTTACTTTTTTCAGGTTTGTTAATTCAGCGAGAATTTCATTTGCGGTCATTGATATTTTCATTTTTTAGAATTCCAGCCTAGTGGCATAAATCAATTCAGAATTTAAGCGCATTAAATTAGCGGTTTTATGTGTAAAAAAAGGTTGCCTAGAAATTCGTTTTAACAAGTCTTTTAATCCAATCCATTCAGGGTTGCAATAGGGGCTTTTATCCTCGCCAAATAACAAGGTATATGTTTGCTTGTCAATTGCCTTTTGAATGGCTTTTGAAGCGGCACGACAAGCCTTGTTAAGTCGTTCGTAGTAAACGGCAACCTCACTAGCTGCGATTCGCGGTTTATGCAGTTTTATTTCTATATTTGTATTGACGGAATTAATCATAAAGCATCCACGTTAAATAATTGAATTATGAAGCCATCGAGAAACCCGAAATTTCAAACGGGGCCAGTGAAGCGCTGGCTCGATTTTCCTCAATGGCGGGCTAGCGTTCTACCCTGCTAGCGTCGTACCCGGTCACATAAACTTTTTAAACTATTCCGGCATTACCGGGAAGTACATTTGCGAAAGAATATTAAACTTGCAATTCTCAACTTCGCCTATCATTTGTTGGTCAGGCTTGCCGGCCCAACCGTGGCCACATTCTCCATTTTTATATTTATCAACGAACATGATTGATTTCAACTCGCCGGTTTTAGCTTTAGATAGTAAATCTTCAAGTGTGGCTATGGTTTGTTCGTCAACGCTAACATTAGCGATTGTTTCTGGTTTAGTGACTTCTTTTATCATTATCGGGCCTCTGCTCCGTCAATAGTTTGTGCAACAGCTTTTAATATTTTACCTGTTACCAGGGCGACAAATTTATTACCGTCGGCGTCGGTCATTTGAATGTCAACCGTTGTATTCCCTTCTTTGGTGCCATTTTTAACGATGACGCATTTATCAAGTTTAATGGCTTTGAATTCGTCTTTGTCGTTATAGTTTGGTGCGTCGTCTACTGTCTCAGCGATAGAAATTGATAGGTGATTAGTTAACATTTGTTTACCTTATTTAGTGGGGGTTAATTGCTTGCTTTTTTTTGTTGATTTTCGATTGTTTCTTGATAAAGCTTTTTATGTTCTTCTCTAAAACTGCGCCTAGTAAACCAAGCCAAAAATAAGCCGGTTACTGGCCAGGAAATAAATAAAACAACAACCAGTAAAAACATGAATATTGTTTTAAGTATCTCGAAAAAGGCCCGGTAATTTTCACCGTTTATTATGATCAAACTCAAATTTATAAAAACGGCTTTATACCAATCTAAATAACTTTGCTCGTATTGCTTTTTTATTGATTTCATTTATACCCTTGCTCAGTGGCTTCTAACAATGTGGCGTCTTTAGCTGACAGTTTATGCAATAGGTTTAAGCTGTTCTTGTTTTCTGTCCAATCGTAAACCATCAATACGACCATACCTCGACCTTTAATGTCGTTAGCGTTGGTTATGCGTTTATGCTTTTCCGGGTCAAGTTTATTAACACTTAAAAAATGTTCATACGTGTTTGAGTTCGCGGCTAAAACTAACACTGTTTTACTTGCTTTTTGATTCTTCATAAACTCGCCTTAATGCGTCGCCGGCCTTGGGTAGTCCGATTAATCCCTGGGCCATTATCATAGTGCTAGTGCAATGGCCCTTGTTGATAATAAGTAATCTAACTAGGTAGCCTTGCGCGTATTTGTTTATATCTGTTTTTGGTTGGTCAAGCTTTGCCATTTCCCAACCAATCATAAAATTTATAAAGATCATATTATGTTAAATTGGGTCGGCCCTTCGTAACCTTCTTGAAAGACAAAATGGGCGTATTCAATGCTATCTGTTTGCGTTGGCTTGTCCGGGTCAAATTTGGCCCGTACCCGGTGCGCGTAGATATGTTTCAACGGGGCTTTATCCCAAAACGCGCGCCTAATTTCCGCGCCTACCCAATTCAAACGCTGTAACATAACTACATAGCCGCCAGGCTCTACGTCCTTTAGTGCTTTTTCAGTTATGTCAACCGAACATTTAAAAGGGGGGTTAGTTATTACTAGGCCGTATTTTTCCGGGGCTTCCCATGTTAAGTAGTCGGTTATTATTTCTGCGTGGCTATCTTCTCTAATATCAACCGTTGTAATGTCAAAGTAGCGCCGCGCTTTTAAAGCGTCCGGGTAAGGCGTAGAAAATTTATCACAACCGCCACAACTAGGATCTAGAATAGCTGACCAGTTGCAAGAATAATCAACCATAAAGCGGTCTAAAAATTCCTCAACCAGCCAGCCAGGCGTAATGTAATAATCGTCTTTTCTTCTCAGATTTTTAGGGGCGCTACTCATAATTAATTACTGCTGTTGTTTAGGGGCTGTAAAGCCGCCTTGTTGTTGGTTTTGATTAGCAAAGCCGCCCTGTTGTTGGTTTTGATTTTTAAACCCGCCTTGCTGCTGTGGGGCTTGTTGTTGAAAGCCGCCTTGCTGCTGTGGGGCTTGTTGTTGAAAGCCGCCTTGCTGTTGGCCTTGATTTTGAAAGCCGCCTTGCTGTGCATTGGGGTTACTGTCTAACATCAACATATCGTCAATAATTAAATCAGTTGAATAACGTTTGCCGCCGGTCTCTTTGTCGGTAAATTCTGAATATTCAATGCTACCGCAAAGGTAAACTTTTGAGCCTTTTTTTAGATATTCCATTATGATTTCAGCTAATTTGCCAAACGCTTTACAGCGGTGCCATTGTGTTTTTTCTTTTTGTTCGCCGGTTTGTTTATCCTTCCAACTGTCCGTTGTTGCTACGCTAATGCTTACTACCGGCTTACCGCTTGGTAAAAAAACGCCTTCGGGATTCTGGCCTAAATTTCCAATTATTTTAAATTCGTTTAAAGATTTACTCACTTTATTATTCCTTGCTTATTGGGTTTAATTTTCATAATGGTTACTTATCTAACTGAGTGGCCTAAATGGGCGTAATCAATTTCTTTTAGTTCTTCAACAATTTTGGCCACTTCTTCAATAGAGTCTATTGTTTTACTAAAATTGGAAACATCTAATCCATTGCGAATAGCGGCCCCTTTTGCTTCGTGACCTAAAACTAAATGGTCATGAATTGCCTTTAACTTTTCAGGGCTTTTTATTTTTGTAAGTTCTAGTAACTTATTTAGGCGCTCTGTTTTTTCTGCGCCGGGAAGTAGCATCTTCATTTTATTGTTTAGTATTTAATATATTTGGCTTGCATCCTAACATATTATTTTACAATCTGTTAATTATTTGACGAATTGTTAAATAATATATTTATTTGTGTAATTAAGCTTTGCGCCTTTGTGTAATGTGTTTTGTGTGTTTACACAAAAGCGGAAACCGGAAATAACCTTTTTTTGAACCAGAAATTCTAAAAGGCCGCGCGCGCTGACCTCCTTAACCTGGAGAATTGCCGTAAGGTACCTTTTAACATTCTGTTAACAATTACATGTAAAAAAGCTGATGGCCCCGTCCTGCCTGGGCTGGCGGCCGATAAAAATATTTTATTATCATTGAATATCTTATTGATTGCTTGAAGGGCGCGCCCTGTCTACCTATGCGCCTGCTGTCGGGTTACTGTCGCAGTCTTTACCCTGTTGCCGGTGTCTACCTGGTAGCGTTTGGCCCTGGTGCTACCTGGTATCAATGGTCCTACTATATAAGCAATGTATTATCCTGGTGTAATGGTCGGCCCTGGTGGCCCTGGTGCTACCTGGTATCAATAGCCCTGCTATATAAGCAATGTATTGTCCTAGTGTGATGGTCGGCCCTGGTGGCCCTGGTGTGTCCTGGTGTGATAAATCAAACTAATTAAATTAATTGCAATTAATATACAATTAAAACTTGTGTATCGTTAAATTATACTGTAACTTATCCCTTATCGGCGGGGCATGTAGCCCACGCCACAACAAAAGGCTACACCATGAACATTCAAACGGCATTATCTTTACTTGGTTTAAACGATGGTAACTTCACAGCTAAAGAGATTAAGACAGCTTATAAAAAAGCTTCTGTAAAGTTTCACCCTGACCGTAACCCGGCGGGCCTTGAAATGATGCAAGCAATCAATGAAGCCTGGGAAGTATTGAAGGACTTAGAAGGCGCCGCCGCTGATGGTACTTGTCAAACTGATTTAGGCGACGCATTAAACGAGGCATTAAAAGCAGTCTTAGACCTTGCCGGCTTAAACGTTGAATTATGTGGCTCTTGGATATGGGTAACTGGCGATACTAAAACGCATAAAGAAGCGATAAAAGCGGCCGGTTATAAGTGGGCTAAAAAGAAAATTGCTTGGTATTTTCGTCCTGAAGAGTCAGCACGTAAAAAAGGTGGTGGGTCTTGGAATATGGACAAAATCCGCGCCGGTCATGGTTCGCAAATGATGAAGGGCCAACGCTCAACAACTCGCCGCGCTATAGCTGCATAATGAATCAGGGCCGCCGGTATCGGTGGCCCGGTTTACCTGGTGCCATTTAAACAAGTGTTACCAGATAAACCAACCAATTAACAGCGGGCCACCTGGTCACGCTAAAGGGGTATAAAATGGAATCGTACAAAAAACGTTGTTTAAGATCATTATGGTTAAATCAAACCAACATAATAAAAGCACCGGGCCAAAGGACTACCGCGCTTGAAATTTTAACCACTGGCCGACTATGGGCCACTAATCGCGGTGTCACTGTTAAAGATCAAAATAAGGCTATTGAGGCAGCAAGCCAGGGCCAACCGTTTAGCAGTATCGCTTTTAATTGCGATAGTTAACCGCGCCCGCCTTACCTGGTAGCACCGGCCAACGTTACCAGGTAAACAAAGCAAATTAACTTAACAATATATACAATTAAAACTTTTATAAAAGAATATATGAATTAAACCAGGGCCGCCGGTATCGGTGGCCGATTTACCTGGTAGCATTTAATCAAGTGCTACCAGGTAAACCAACAACATAACAGCG
>Ga0105359_10000210_pt1 | contig 46676 bp, 47 predicted proteins | sample GOMGulsemesocosm_6_FD_83659 | JGI IMG/M metagenome (GOLD analysis project Ga0105359, IMG submission 83659) | Methane-oxidizing microbial communities from mesocosms in the Gulf of Mexico - GOM8C Gulf of Mexico | ecosystem: Environmental > Aquatic > Marine > Cold seeps | place: Gulf of Mexico...
ACTACATTTTCTGCTGTAAAACGGCAGAATTTACGACGTCTAAAAAAACGTGCCATGGAGATTTCTCCTAATTCATCAATTCAATCGAATGAGCATGTAATACTATTTTAGCCTGAAGCCAAACAAGATAATCACTTACCTTAATATTACCGCTCTTAACCAACATTTAACGGTAGTTTGAGTATCTTTACCACTTACGTGGAACTAGTTGCTTTAGTGGCTAAAACACAATGTGCCATTTATAGCCGTAGAGCTTTTAGTCATCAATACTCAAATTACCATTACAGATTACTCTGCAGCTGGTTGTTCTTTTCTAGCTTCATCGCTAGCTGGTGCTTCACGACGCTTAGTATCACGACGCTCTTCTTTTGCCTTAGCAATGTCAGAAGCTTCAGTGATAGCGCCTTTAGTACGAAGTATTAAACTACGTAGCACAGCATCGTTGTAACGGAAGTTATGTTCTAACTCGTCCATTACTTCCTGGCCAGCTTCAACGTTAAAAAGAACGTAGTGAGCTTTATGAAGCTTTTCGATTGGGTATGCCAATTGACGACGGCCCCAGTCTTCTAGACGGTGGATTACACCACCAGAATCTTTGATTGAAGCGCTGTAACGCTCAATCATTGCAGGTACTTGTTCACTCTGGTCAGGGTGAACCATAAATACGATTTCATAATGACGCATTTATTATTCCTTACGGTTTGTTAGCCCCAACGTGGCTCGGCTAAACCAGTCATAGGGCAAGGAACTAATGAGAAGCCGAATTTTGAGGCGAAATTATAATGCAGATAATCAATCAGCGCAATGATAATTATGCTTATTGATTCACAGTTTAGTTATTTTTCGCATAAAAAAAGCAACATCATTAGTTTTGACGCTAATAGATGTTGCTTTTCGGTATATACCCGTGACCATTGGAAATGCTTGTTTGCATTATCATTGGTCACGGGTATATTTGATAAAACTGTTGTTAAATACTGCGCTGACGCACTACTTCAAACAAGCAAATACCCGTTGTTACCGAAACATTAAGGCTTGATACGCTGCCGGCCATTGGCAATGAAACCAACTCATCACAATGCTCGCGAGTTAAGCGACGCATGCCCTTGCCTTCAGCGCCCATCACAAGTGCGACAGAGCCATTAATTTTTGTTTCGAATAAACCAGACGTTGCTTCACCAGCGGTACCGATAATCCAAACACCTTGTTGCTGAATTTCGCGCATGGTGCGAGCCAAGTTAGTTACTTGGATAAGTGGCATAGTTTCTGCTGCGCCACAAGCTACTTTACGCACAACTGGCGTTAGTGAAGCTGACTTGTCTTTTGGCACGATAACCGCGTGAACACCAGCGGCGTCGGCACTACGGATGCAAGCACCTAAATTATGAGGGTCAGTAACACCGTCAAGAATCAATAAAAACGGCTGAGCATTATTTGCAATGATCTCGTCTAAGTCAGCTTCAGTTTTAACCTTGGCGGCACGTGCATTAGCAATAATACCCTGATGAGATTCACCCTCAGCTTTATCGTCCATGGTTTTCTTGCCAACAAAAGCAACACTAATGCCGTTACGACGTGCGGCGTTAACCACCTTGTTCATCCGTTGATCTTCGCGACCTTTTAGGGCGAAAATTTCAAGAATGCGTTCAGGTTCGTTATTTAAAACCGCTTCAACGCTATGTAATCCAAATAGAAGATCGTGTTTACTCATTTACTTTTTGCTACCTTGTTCTTTAATAATGCTAGGCACTGTTGCCCTGATGTGATTTTTCTTTAGTGCCTGAGCCAAATTTACGGCCGCTTGGCTTACGCTTTTTAGCTGGCTTGTCGCTTGGCTGATGACCACTTTTGTAGCCAGACTTCGTATCAGCGTTTGACGACTTATTACGCCCAGCTGGCTTTGAATTCTTTGACTTGTCACCTGAACGCTTGTTGCTGCCACGTAAACGTTTTTTGTTACTTTCAAAGGTCACTAAGGTTAAGTCGATCTTTTTATCATCAAGATTAACCGAGGCCACTCGTACTTCAATTCGGTCCCCCATGTGGTAAGTATTATTTGAATGCTCAGCCACTAATCGTGCTTTGGCCGCGTCAAAATGATAATAATCACCAGGTAACGCACTGATGTGCAATAAACCTTCAATATTAATGTCGTCTAGGCGCACGAAACAACCAAAACTGGTAACCGTGCTAATGGTGCCTTGAAAGCTATCACCAACATGCTCTAGCATGTATTCACACTTTAGCCAGTCAGCAACATCACGTGTTGCGTCGTCGGCACGGCGCTCGGTCATCGAGCAATGATCGCCCAAGTTTGATATTTGATCACTAAGGTAGTTATAAGCACCGATCTTTTTGCCTTCCTGGGCATCAAGCTGATTTTGTTTAATCAGTAGGGCTTTGATCGTCCGGTGCAAAATGAGATCAGGGTAGCGACGAATTGGTGAGGTAAAATGACTGTAATGGTCAAGTGCCAAACCAAAGTGACCTTCATTCTCAGGGGCATAAACAGCTTGTTTCATTGACCGTAGTAACATAATTTGAATCAATTGAGCATCATCACGACCACTGACTTTTTCCAACAACTCGCTGTAGTCTGCTGGTGTTGGTTTGTCACCGCCGCCGAGCGACAAACTAAGCTCACCAAGAAAGGCTCTAAAGTTGGTTAATTTGTCATCACCTGGCGTAGCGTGCACACGATATAATGCAACACCTTCGTTTTTCTCAACAAACTTAGCTGAGGCAACATTGGCCAAAATCATGCATTCTTCGATCATTTTGTGCGCATCGTTACGTACTAACGGCACAATTTTATCTATTTTGCGTTGTTCATTAAAAACAAACTGAGTTTCAGTTGTTTCAAAGGCGATTGCACCGCGATCTAGTCGACGAGCATTCAATACCGTGTACAGTTTATGCAACTCTTTTAAGTCACCAACCTGAGCGGCATATTCCTGACGTAAGGCTTTATCGCCATCAAGAATCGCTGCTACCTTGGTATAGGTAAATCGAGCATGTGAGTTCATCAACGCTGGGTAGAATTTATAACCCGACAAGTTGCCCTTTTCACTAATCGTCATTTCACAAACCATACACAGACGATCAACGTTAGGATTTAACGAACACAAACCATTTGATAATACTTCAGGCAACATCGGAATAACGTTTGCAGGGAAGTAAACAGAGTTACCACGTTCAAGCGCTTCATCGTCAAGCGCAGTACCAGGCTTAACGTAGCTACTAACATCAGCAATCGCTACCCATAAACGCCAGCCACCGCTTTTCTTACGACGACAATAAACCGCATCATCAAAATCACGAGCATCTTCACCGTCAATAGTGACTAACGGTAATTCTCGTAAATCAATCCGGCCTTCTTTAGCACTTTCTGGCACTTCAGGGGTTAAACCAGCAATTTCAGACAATAACGCCGGTGAAAACTCATTAGGCAAATCATGATTGCGTAATGCCATCTCAATTTCCATGCCTGGGTCCATTTCGTCACCCATTACTTCGATGACTTCACCCAAAGGACTTTGATGACGAGAAGGTCGTTTGGTAACCCGCACGATAACTACCTGACCGTTACGAGCGCCATTTACGCCACCGTCGGTAATAATGATGTCTTGAGCAATGCGAGATTCGTCTGGCACCACAAAATTAACATCGCCATCAACAAAGAAACGCCCGACAAAATCAGTTTTACCGTGTTCAACAACGCGAACAATGCGAGCATCTCGCTTGCCACGGCGGTCATTGCCACCATTTTGTGCCAGCACTATATCGCCATGCAGCACGCCATGCATTTGCTTTTGGTCAACAAAAAGATCTTTGCCGCCGTCTTCAGGACGGAAAAAACCGAAACCATCGCGATGGCCAAGAATACGCCCTTTCATTAGATCCATTCGTTCAGGCAAACCATAGCTGCCATTACGAATATACACAGCTTGGCCATCACGCTCCATCGCACGCAGGCGACGACGTAAACCTTCTAATGAGTCAGGATCATCGATTTCGAAAGCTTCAGCAATTTGTTCGCGCTTTAATGGCGCGTCAGAATTTTTAAGCAATTGAAGAATCAGTTCACGACTGGCAATTGGCTTTTCATAATTTTCTTGCTCACGGGCAAAATGCGGATCTTGCTCTGGGCTAAATTTTTTAGACATGTTTTAACGTTATTGAAAATAATTGGCGACAGTATAACAGGTATCGCTAGCACCGCCTAAAAATGAATCGCCCTAATTTGATTTCAAATGACTAAAAACAGCTATTTTTCGACAACCGCGTTATTTCAACAGCGGACGTTTCGCACGCTCAAGCACTCGTTGCGGCATTAATTTTGCCAATTTAGTCAACAAATCTGTTGCTTGACCACGTTTTTTGTCATCGCTAATAATTGAATTGTGTAACCAATGATATGCCTCTTCATAATCGACAGGACTGCCTTGACCATCAACCAACATGCCCACCAAACGCAACTGAGCTTTAAGATTACCTAAACTTGCAGCTTCGCTTAAGTACCGTAATGCGCGGTTATTGTCTTGCTGAAAAAACCGGCCGATATGGTAATAACGGCCAAGTTGCTCAATAGCTTCGACCAATCCCTGATGGGCACTTTGTTCCATTAGGTAAATGCCGTGTTTTGCATCGCGCTCGACACAAACGCCATAGGCCAGCATGTCGCCATACAAAAATTGATAACTTGGTAATTTAACGATTTCAGCACGGGCCTTAATATCTTCCACTAATTGACAGTCATCGGCTTTAACACGTTCCAGATGGGTGTTATTAGCAATCAGTGTTAATAGATCGCGCTGAGAATAAAGTTGGATCACACCATCTTCAAGTTCCGCATGACTTGGCATAGTTATCGCTATTAGTCCGAGCAAGCTCAGGCTGATTAGTCGTTTTTCAATTATCTTTCGCATAGTGACTCAGTTATATTCTCTGTAGTTTGAGATCGTTAGTTTGATATCGTCAGTCTTGAGCAAAACTTTAATTTCAAAATTAATGTTACAATAGATTTTTGCATTCTTGATTAGTAGGTTTTTTCCTTGGCTTTTGTCTATAACCCACCAACCAGCCCTTGGCTCGATATTATCTATGTTGATAATGACATTATTGTAATTAACAAACCCAGCGGTTTATTGTCGGTCCCCGGCCGTGAGTTACATCACCGTGACAGTGTTACCACGCGATTAATGCGGGTATTACCAAGCACCGTGGTGGTTCATCGTCTTGATATGGACACCTCTGGCATTATGTTGTTTGCCTTAACTAAAGCAGCACAAAGTCATATATCTCGTCAGTTTCAGCAGCGCACTACCAGTAAATCCTATTTGGCTCGAGTTTTAGGCCACCCAGTAACCGACACAGGCAGTGTAGATTTACCGTTAATTTGCGACTGGCCGAATCGACCATTGCAAAAAGTTTGTTATGAGAGCGGCAAACCCTCATTGACCCACTGGCAAATTCTGTCAAGTGACGAGCAGTCATCACTAGTTGAACTAACGCCAATTACTGGACGCTCTCATCAGCTAAGAGTACATATGCAACAAATAGACCATCCAATTTTGGGTGACAGGTTTTATGGTAAGCCAACCGCGGTAGACATGGCTGAACGTTTGCAATTGCATGCGCACAAATTAACTATTACCCACCCAGATACCGAACAGCCTATTACCTTTGTTGCTCCCTGCCCGTTTTAGAAGGTGGTACCAGCCCTGAGTTAAAGTCTTGAGCCAGCGGCCTCATTATTGCATTATATAAAATAAATTAAGTTTCATGCCTATGTAGATAGTTCAGGTAAGCAGGACAAAGACGCTCAACTCGCCGTAAATCCGTCCATGGAGGCTTGGACTAGCATCCATGCTAGTAACAGTTGGCTTACTTTAACCTGCTAACCTATTGATTTAGTAGCAGCCTGAGTTAAGTACATAGGCATGTTAAGTTTATAGATAAAGCACGCCGAGGCCGCGACTTCTAGTAACGGCTACTTTCAAGTAAATAAAGGCAATTAATTGTGACACATGGCCCCCTGACATTAAAAAAACTTATGTTGTTAGCGTGCATTTCCACGCTAACTAGCTCATTTGTCATGGCCGCAACAGACCCACAACCAAATGCCCCTGCGTATGAAATTAGCCTAGCGAGCAATATGCCAGCAGCCCAAGTGCGCTGGCTGAGCCTAGACAACGGCAAATTTTTGGCATTGCAGCGGGAGTATTTGGCCGCAACTGAGCGCGGGGTTGCCATCTTAGTACCTGAGCTCGACAATCTGCCAACGAGTAATAATGGCATTGAACAATTACGGTTAGGTCTTAATGATCACGGCTGGACCACTATTGCTATCATGCCGCCTTCACGCTCAACATCTAAAACAACTGATGACCAAGCCAATTCCTATCATAAGCGATTGTCCCAACGCTTAAAAAGTGCGATAACCGCCAGCAAAGAAATACATCAGCGGGTCATTGTGATTGCCCAAGGCAGCCAAGTTAGCTATTTAATTAAGACCTACCTTGAACAAAAGAAAAAACAAGAACAAGACAAAGAGAAAGAGAAAGAGAAAGAGAAAGAACAAGAATTGCCTATCGCGCTAATCATGCTCAATGGCAAAGCCCTAACCATGCCACCCAAACTGCCTGATGACCAGCAAGCTTACGCCAGTAACTACCAACAGCTTTCTTCACAAGTTAGTGATCTTGAGCTAAAGCTGTTAGATCTGTATTACCGCCAAGATCATCTTGGCCAACAGATGCTGTACCGAAAAAAACTCAGCACAAAGAAAAATCAATCGGCTTATCGCCAAATGGAGCTGGCAGATCCCTACACGGATCATCTGGTTAAATCTGTTTATGGCTGGTTAAAGTCGGTAGGATTAAATTAATTTCATTAAACTGACTGCTTTGTTGGTATCAGATGCCATCCTTGGCAAGCGTCACAAAGCTCAGCTGATAACCACTATATAGCAGCCATCGCGCGTGCTTGAACCATTTTTTGGCGAATATCTCTTACCGCCTGATCTAAACCATAAATAGAAGCTCTGGCTATAATCGAATGACCAATGTTTAATTCATAAATCTCTGGTATTGCCGCAATCGCTTCAACATTGTGATAATGCAGACCATGACCCGCATTAACCACTAAGCCTTGACTGTGTGCATACTTAGCCATTTGTTGAATTCGAACTAATTCACGCTCGGTATCACTGGCATTAGTTGCATCGGCATAACAACCGGTATGTAATTCAATATACGGCGCGCCAACAGTAACAGCTGCATCGATTTGCGTTTTATCGGCATCGATAAATAGCGATACCTTAATGCCCGCAGCTTTAAGTTCAGCCACCGCCTCTAACATAGTATCTAACTGCCCTGCGACATCTAAACCACCTTCAGTGGTTAACTCTTCACGCTTTTCAGGCACCAAGCACACATATTCAGGTTTAATTTCACATGCAATGGCGATCATCTCATCGGTCACCGCTATTTCAAGGTTCATCCGTGTTTGCAGTGTTTTTGCTAAGGTATAAACGTCACGATCTTGAATGTGACGTCTGTCTTCACGTAAATGAATGGTAATGCCATCGGCACCGGCTAGCTCCGCTACTGCTGCGGCATGTACAGGATCTGGGTAGTTAGTGCCGCGCGCTTGACGTAAAGTTGCAATATGGTCAATGTTAACGCCTAAAAAAATTGGATTCACGCTAAGGTCCTTATTAAATATTATGGGATGAGCGACGAGCAAACAATTGTCTGCTGTGCAATGGTTTAGAGCCTAACAAAGGCGCTAAGGCTTGACGGGTCAACGCTTTAGCCTGATTGCGAGTTATCTTGTCACAAAAATCGTGGTTTGCAATAGCCAATAGATGCTGACCGCTAAATTTTCCACCGACCTTGGACATTAAACCAAGCTCAGGATGATAGCGATACTGCCAATCGGTTTGAATTGGATAACCGGTATTATCATAAGTTAAGGTAAACCCATGGCCAAGTTCGTTTAACAATGAAAGCTCAAACAACCGCAGTGAGGTTTCAATCTCTTGTTGTTTTGACAAGGCAATTAGCGTCGCATGATAGTGGCTATAAATTTGTGGCTGGGGATCTTCTTTACCAAGCAGTCGTAATAACAATTCATTGAGATACAAACCACTATAGAGAAACTCACGAGACAGCGGTAAGGCTAAGGTTGGCGACTCAATACGGGCAACTGTCTTCAAATCACCTAAACCACGCCATGATACTAACACCGGTCGAAATGGCTGTAAAATACTCTTCATCGCGCTGTTTTTTCGTTTGGCGCCATTAGCAACGGCTGCAATACGACCGTGGGTTTCGGTAATTAACTCAACGATGAGGTTGCTTTCACCCAAGGGACGGGTATGGAGTAGATAAGCGGCACTTAATGGTGAAACGCTATGTTTGGAGTGCCGGCTTGACAAGTGAGTAGGTGGCGATGCCTTATCGTAATAATTCATCGCCACATGCCGTGTTAGAAGTCGCCATAACCTAGGCTGTTTAAGGCGCGTTCGTCATCGGCCCAACCAGATTTAACTTTAACCCACAGCTCAAGGAATACTTTATTTTCAAACATTTCTTCCATGTCTTTACGAGCTTCACGGCCGATCTGTTTAAGTTTTTCACCTTTTTTGCCAATAATCATCCGCTTTTGACCTTCACGTTCAACCAAGATCAATGCGCTGACATTAAACACACCATTTGGCTGCATCGTAAAAGCTTCAATTTCAACGGTTACCGAATAAGGTATTTCGTCACCAGTAAAGCGCATCAGTTTTTCACGGATAATTTCAGAAGCCATGAAACGTTGCGAACGATCCGTTACATAGTCTTCAGGAAAATGATGCTGCCCCTCTTGCAATGCTCCACGTGCTAACTTTGTTAACTGTGGTACACCGTCGCCATGTTTGGCCGAAATAGGAATGATTTGTTCGAAATCATATTGTTCGCCCAGCCATTGTAAATGCGGCAACAAATCACTGCGCATTTGAACGTTGTCTTCTTTATTAACGACACAAATCACTGGCGTATCGTGACAGCTTTTGCGTAGTTTATTTAAGATCATTTCGTCATCGCCGGTCCATTGCGTGCCTTCAACCATGAAAAACACCATTTCGACGTTGCCAATTGAGCTGGCCGCAGCGCGGTTCATTAAGCGGTTTATGGCTCGCTTCTCTTCACTGTGCAATCCTGGGGTATCAACATAAATCGTCTGGTAAACACCATCGGTATCAATGCCCATCACACGGTGACGAGTGGTTTGTGGCTTACGCGAAGTAATACTGACCTTCTGGCCTAAAATGTGGTTAAGCAAGGTTGACTTGCCCACATTGGGACGGCCAATAATGGCGATAAAACCACAGTAGGTTTGCTGATCATTTTGTTGCATTAATTATCTCCAGCGTTTTTTGCGCTGCGTCTTGCTCGGCTTTACGACGCGAGGTACCACAACCAATAAGCTGTTGCTCGATCCCTTCAACTTGACAAGACATAGTAAATTTCTGGTTATGAGCTTGACCTGTCACTTCAAGTACTTCGTATACAGGTAGTGGTAAACGTCGTCCTTGCAGCCATTCCTGCAACTGAGTTTTAGGATCTTTTTGGCTATTACCAGGTTCAATATTTTGTAACCGCTCTTGATACCATTTTAAGACCAAGGTCTTGCATGCATCAATGCCGCTATCGAGATAAACAGCTGCAATTATTGCTTCTACGGCATCGGCCAAAATCGAATCGCGGCGAAAACCACCACTTTTTAATTCACCAGGACCCAAGCGTAAATGATCGCCTAACTCAAACTCGCGCGCTAATTCGGCCAGTGTTTGGCCTCGTACTAGCGTTGCACGCATTCTGCTAAGATCACCTTCCGATGATTTTGGAAATTGATTGTACAACGCTTCAGCGATAAACATCCCTAATAACGAATCACCTAAAAACTCAAGCCGTTCGTAATGCGAACCACCCATGCTTCGGTGAGTAAGTGCTTGTACTAAATATTCTCTATTGCTAAAACCGTAACCTATTTTACGTTCTAGCTTCTCAACTGCTATTTGATTCATCTACTGACCAATTTTACCTATACGTTCTGTACGTACTGTTGATGGAACCCAGCTTGGTAGCCAACTGTCTTTGTCGTTAGCAAACTCAAAACTGGTCCAAATAAATACTGCTTTACCGACCATGTTTTCTTCAGGAACAAAACCCCAATAGCGACTATCTAAACTATTGTCTCGGTTATCGCCCATCACAAAATACTGCCCCTGTGGTACAACCCATTCGCCTTGACGAGTACCGTCTTGGCGGTAGTACTGCTCCGGTCGCCCTGCAAATGCCGGATTGAATAAGATATGGTGGTTTATTCCCAACAAATCTTCAGTCGCTTCGGTTAGCGGGTAAGTGCCTTGGAAAAAATCACCTTGATCGACTATGTCTAACGCTACTTCTTCAAAGATTGGACAAGTGCTAACCCCTGTGGCGCAAGCTTTTTTGATATAAAGCTTTTTATTACGATATAACACGGTGTCGCCAGGCAGACCAATAACTCGCTTGATGTAATCAACATTTGGCTGCGGCGGGTACTTAAACACTACCGAATCACCACGTTGCGGCTTACCGGTTTCGATCACCGTATTGCGCAATACTGGCAATTTAATACCATAAGCAAATTTTTCAACCAGAATAAAATCACCAACCAACAAAGTTGGCATCATCGAGCCAGATGGGATCTGAAACGGTTCATAAAAAAATGAACGCAAAACCAAAACAAAACCAATCACCGGAAAAATACCGCGACAGTTTTCAACTAACACTGATTCAAGCAATACTTTATCTTTAGCTTCTTGTTCAATCTCGCTTGGCAAACCAGCAACTGCCGCCTTACGTTTTGGTAGGCAAACAAAATGATCAACCGCCCATACGACCCCGGTAAAGAAAGTCGCTAATACTAAAAACAATTCAAAATAAACTGCCATGTATTACTCTCCAACTTTCAATACAGCAAGGAATGCTTCTTGTGGCAATTCAACATTACCGACTGACTTCATCCGTTTTTTACCGGCTTTTTGCTTTTGCAGTAGCTTTTTCTTACGGCTAATATCGCCGCCATAACATTTTGCAGTTACATCTTTACGCAACGCTTTAATGTTGGTTCGTGCAATAATTTGACCGCCAATCGCTGACTGAACCGCAATGTCGAACATTTGACGAGGAATAAGCTCTTTCATTTTCTCAACCACGGCACGGCCGCGACGTTGGGCATTATCGCGGTGAGTGATCATGGCTAAAGCATCAACTCGTTCACCGTTAATTAACATATCAACTCGAACCATGTTCGACACTTGAAAATGCTTAAAGTTGTAATCAAGTGAAGCGTAACCGCGAGAGGTTGATTTTAGCCGATCAAAAAAGTCTAAAACCACTTCTGCCATCGGCAATTCGTACGTTACTGCTACTTGCTTACCGTGATAAACCAAGTTAGTTTGCGTGCCACGCTTTTCGATACACAGGGTGATCACCGAACCTAAGTACTCTTGCGGTACTAAAATGTTGGCTTCAACCATAGGTTCACGAATTTCTTCAATGTTTTGCACTGGTGGTAAGTCTGATGGATTATCAACCTGCAATGTTTCGCCAGATGTTGTAACTACTTCATAATTTACCGTCGGCGCAGTAGTGATTAGATCAAGATCATATTCTCGCTCTAATCGCTCTTGAATGATTTCCATGTGCAACATGCCCAAGAAACCAATCCGGAAACCAAAACCTAATGCACTCGAGCTTTCTGGTTCAAAGTGCAATGATGCATCGTTAAGACTTAATTTGTTTAACGCATCACGGAAGTTTTCGTAATCATCAGAGCTAATAGGAAACAAACCCGCATAAACCTGCGGTGTCGCACGCTTAAAACCAGGCAATGGTTCAAGGGCTGAATTACGGGCCATCGTCAGCGTATCGCCCACTGGCGCGCCATGAATTTCTTTAATGCCGGCAATGATATAACCAACTTCACCAGCATTTAATACGCCAGTTTCAGTTTGTTTCGGGGTAAATACCCCTACTTTATCAACCTGATGGATATCACCAGTCGACATCACTTTCATTTTATCGCCGACCTTGATGCTGCCATGCTTGACTCGCACTAAAGAAACAACACCTTGGTAGTTATCAAACCACGAATCAATGATCAGCGCTTGCAACTGGCCGTCAACATCGCCGACTGGTGCTGGCATTTTGCTGACAATTTCTTCTAAGACATCTTGAATGCCTAAGCCGGTTTTAGCCGAACAACGCACCGCTTCAATCGCTTCAATACCAACCAAATCTTCGATTTCTTCTGAAGCTGATTCAGGATCGGCCGATGGTAAATCGATTTTATTGAGCACTGGCACCACTTCTAAATCCATATCCAGCGCGGTATAACAGTTAGCCAACGTTTGAGCTTCAACGCCTTGCGCAGCATCAACCACTAACAAAGCCCCTTCACAGGCTGCTAGTGAGCGTGATACTTCATAGGTAAAATCTACGTGACCTGGAGTATCGATGAAATTAAGCTGATAAGTTTCACCATCTTTGGCTTTATAGTCTAACGTCACACTTTGCGATTTAATTGTGATACCACGTTCGCGTTCAATATCCATTGAATCAAGAACTTGGGCTTCCATCTCACGATCAGACAAGCCACCACAAAACTGAATTAGACGGTCTGATAAGGTGGATTTACCATGGTCGATATGGGCTATAATTGAGAAATTACGTATGTGCTTCATTAAAGTGTAGCCAACCTAAAAGATAGTGAAATAAGAAAAACGGCAATTCTACCGTAAATAACAGGCGCTGCCAAAGTTAATCGCTAATAGATGTGAGCGGCTCGCGGATCTATCGACCTAGCCTCACTATGCATTACCCAATTACAAAATAGAAATTGTCGGTAATTTAGTTTCACGAGCCTTGATTAACTGCTTGGCGATGACATGAAAAAGGTAAGCGCCACTCAAACTCATGACTAAGGCACTAATTTCAGAATCGAACAAAGACTGCCCGATGAGCCCGGCAAATAACAAGCCTAACAATGGCAACAGGTAAGTCAGCGCAGCTAACACTAACAAATTGCTTTCTTGGGTTGCGATTGTCACCCATTGGCCAACATTTAAAATTCGCAAGGTATCAACATCGAGCTGTTGAGTTTTGCCACTAAAAGCCTTAGATACAGTGCCAACACCACAGTTATCGGCGCTGTTACAACCACTGCAACTCGATTCCACTGCAACTTCAACGGTCACTTTACCCGCCATCACCTGAGTTATTAACGCTTTTTGTGTGATCATCTGCCCAACCTAATTTAATCGCGACGACTTATATCGCGACGATCAGTTTACTTAAGACTGATTGAACGTGCAATTTTAGTTGCGGTATCTAGAGGCACCTTGCCAACTACAGTGATATCTACATTGCCTTGACGATGGCGAGCAACAGCCATACCGCCTTGGGTTATCAAACGCTCAGGAAATTCGACCTCGCCAGCATTAGCGATATACACAGACACTTCTGACAAGCCATCACTTAACATTAGATAATCAACGGGCTCAGTTGTACTCAACAGACGGTGACTATCGGTAGCAATTATTTGATATTGACTCGGCAGCCAGTTAAATTGCCAACGAGTTTTAACATTGACTGCAGGGGCCATTTTCATCGATGGAATATCAGCCGCTACCAATTCAACTAACTTTTCATTTGGTTGTACTGTCCATTGCGCTCGAATAACTTGCATTTGTTCGACCAGGTTATTTTGTAAATCAAAAGAGTCATATCTGAGCAGTAATGAAGTATCAACATCGAGCCATAAAACGTAATTAAATCGGTCTTTATCTTTAGCTTTAAGTCGTACTAATTGAGCGACACGACCAGCGACACGACCTTTTCCAGCGAGCGAGACATTATAATTTTTCTCGATAGCTGTTAGCTTATTAATGAAAAATGACGGGGAAGGAATAGCAATAATCGGCGCGTGCACACTATAAGGCTGAATTTCAGGGTCAATATAGGTCACGAGATTGTTAATGCGGTAACTATGACTTACTGGCCCAGTTAGCGATTTAATATAAACCACTTGCTCATCGTCAACAATGCCATGTTCAAACAGAAAAGACTGAACATGATTACGCTGTAAATGCGTAATCGATAATGAAAAATTATTTTGATGATAAGCCTGATTCATTTGAGCTAACCATTGCAACGGGTTCTTTTCAGCATAAGCAAAGCGCCCAAACAACGCATAAAATACGACACCAACCCATAAAACTTTTACCAAACTATCACCTCTATATATTTCTTATTATTTCCCTAACGGTTACTTGTCCAATGCCTGAGATTTTATCCGCTGTTGCAAGACATGATCCTGAATATAGGCATTTACCTGACGTCGTTGCTCTAGGCGCTGTTTTTGTTCTTGACGTTGCTGCACCTCTAGATTGGCATTGGGCTGCAAACTAACCGGAGAAACAAAACCACCCATAGGTACGGTTTGTAACACAGGTGACGGCGCAATGCGACTATCTGCAATATTGAGTTGCTGTACTCCAATGACTAATGCTGCGGCCACACTTGCTGCAATACCATATTGACCAAATTTACCAATAAAAGGAATAACCGTTGCTAGCTTTTTCCGTGGCTGTTGCGGTTGTTCTTTTTTCACTACTGGCGCAATAATTGTTGGTTCAAGCGCAATAGCGGCTGCAACCTTGTCGGCAAAACCAAGATCTAATTGTGCCGGCAATTCATCACGCATCGCCTGACCAATTAGCTGATAATGGCTAAATGTTTGCTTTAACTCGCCAGTTTCAGCGAGCTGTTTAAGCATCTCATCTGACAGCGGTAGGTCATCAATATATTCTGAGAGTTGTTGCTTGTTTTCACCAACCATAACTTTACCTTTGCATTAGTGGTTCAATTTGCTTGTCTAGCGCTTCACGCGCACGAAATATCCGCGATCTAACCGTGCCTACAGGACACGCCATCACTTGTGCAATATCCTCATAACTTAACCCTTCCATTTCACGCAAAGTAATAGCCGTGCGTAAATCTTCAGGTAACTGCTCTAGGGTCGCAAAAACGACCTTTCGTAATTCCTCTGATAGCAACAATCGTTCTGGTGATGAGTTTTCACGCAAGTTGTCACTGCCATCAAAATTCTCGGCATCCATGGCGTCGATATCCGAACTTGAAGGACGACGCTTTTGTGCCACCAAGTAATTCTTCGCGGTGTTTACCGCAATGCGATAAAGCCAAGTATAAAAAGCACTCTCACCTCGAAATCCCGGTAACGCCCGATAAGCCTTAATAAAAGCTTCTTGTGCAACGTCTTGAACATCGCCCTGATTTTTAACAAAGCGGCTGACCAAGTTGATTACTCTGTTCTGATATTTTCGTACCAATAAATCAAAAGCAGCTTTATTACCCTGCTGGACCAACTCGACAAGTTGTTGGTCTGTTTTTTGTTCGCTCATTCAAGCACTATCTCCAGTTCATCCACTATTTTACTGATTGCTCGAAGTAAACGCTCAACAATAGACTGACTTTTTGTTAAAAAGTTCTAAAAAATATTACATTTTTTCTATTTTCTAAAAAATAATGCGGTTGCTGCTATTTTTGTTAGCTAAAAAAATGCTATTTTAGCAACCATAGTACACCAAGGCTTTCCAAGCAACGATCACATGAAACAAGTTATTGAACATTCCTGCGACATCTTAATTATTGGTAGTGGCGCGGCAGGCTTAACTTTGGCATTGCAATTGGCTAAAGAAGCAAAAATTATCGTGCTAAGTAAGGCACTATTAAATGACGGCTCAACCTTTTATGCACAAGGGGGCATCGCGGCTGTCTTTGACAAAAAAGACAGTATTGAGTCGCATGTCTCCGATACACTAATAGCTGGTGCAAACCTATGTGATCGCTCTGTCGTTGAGATGACCGCTAAAAATGCAAAATCGTCACTTGAGTGGTTGATCGAATGCGGCGCTGATTTCGATCAAGAAGAGTCAGCCAAAGGCGAGCAACGTTATCACCTGACCCAAGAAGGTGGTCACAGCCATCGCCGGATCTTGCATGCTGCTGACGCAACTGGCAAAGAAGTGCAAACAACGTTGCAATCTCAAGTGTTAAAGCACCCTAATATTGAGATTTTAGAACGCTATAATGCCGTTGATATTATAACGACTCGCCACCAAGATAAAATCCATGCTGTGGGTGCCTACGTCTGGAATAGACAAGCTGAGCAAGTCGAAACCATCAAGGCCAAACATATTGCCCTTGCAACGGGTGGCGCTAGCAAGGTCTATCAATATACCAGTAATCCAGATGTTGCCAGTGGCGACGGCATTGCAATGGCATGGCGCGCTGGTTGTCGTGTTGCTAATTTAGAGTTTAATCAATTTCACCCCACCAGCTTGTATCATCCGCAATCAAATAATTTTTTATTATCTGAAGCGCTGCGTGGTGAGGGTGCCGTATTAAAGCGTCCTGATGGCAGCCGATTTATGGACGATTTTGATAAGCGTGGCGAATTGGCACCGCGTGATATTGTCGCCCGTGCCATTGATTTTGAAATGAAACGTCTCGGGGTTGATTGTTTATACCTTGATATTAGCCATAAAACCGACGAGTTTATTATCAAGCACTTCCCGACCATTTATAATCACTGCCTTGAATTTGGCATCGACATTACCAAAGAAGCTATGCCAGTGGTGCCTGCCGCCCATTATACCTGCGGTGGTGTCATGACCGATAAAAATGGAGCGACTGATATCGCAGGGCTCTATGCGATAGGTGAAGTTGCTTACACTGGATTGCACGGCGCCAATCGAATGGCTAGTAACTCATTGCTCGAGTGTCTGGTATTTGCACAAGCCGCTGCCAAAGACATTCAGAAGAATTTCCATGATACCCCTGACGTTGCCGAACTAGCGCCATGGGATGAATCTCAGGTTAGCGACTCTGACGAAGAAGTTGTTATTGCTCATAACTGGCACGAACTCAGATTATTTATGTGGGATTATGTTGGCATTGTCAGAACAGACAAGCGCCTCGAGCGAGCGCAGCACCGAGTTGAGTTACTGCAAAAGGAAATCCATGACTATTACAAAAATTTCAGAGTCTCGAACAACTTGCTCGAATTAAGAAATTTGGCGCAAGTGGCTGAGTTAATTATTGCCTGTGCAATGTCGCGCAAAGAAAGCGTTGGTTTGCATTACAACCTTGATTACCCAGACAGCCTGCCCAACAGCGGTCCATCAATTTTAACGCCACCACGATAATCCCATACCTAGAATCACGGATAATCTTGCTTAAATCACGCGCCGCTTAATTCGAACAACTCTCGATAAGCGGCGATAGGTGTGATCATCTACCGCGTCGCGCCACAACGTTAACCACTGCTCCTCAGGTAATGCCCCTGGTGCTGTAATGTGCAATAAACACCACCAATCACACACCAAACTACGGTCACTAATTTGCCCCTGATAACGACCAGATTGAGAGCTTAGCATCACAAGACCCAGTTCATTAAATGCAATATCACTAAATACTGCTAACGGTTTACGCCAACAATACTCTAATGCGAAAAATGTCAGTACACTTATCACGCCAATAGTTAACCAACCTATTTCGCTATAAAAAAGCGCCAAGGCCAGCAACGTTATAACTAACATGTTAATTGCACGAGCAACTTCTAGCCTTAAGCCTGAGTAAACTATGGTCGCCGTAAATAGCGGATAAGATTTTTTCATTGGTTAAGTATAGTCAACGTAACTGACTGCACGAAATATCGGCTAACTAACTGATGATAATATATTTAACTTGATAACTTAATCGACTGAGTTATTATCGCCAGCCATTCACTTATGCACCTTATTTTCATGGATATCTCGTCTTATTTTGTCTACCTTGGCGTCTCGATTATCGCGTCTGTCAGCATTGGTCCTTCAGTAATTTTAGCCGCTAGCAATGGGATTAATTTTGGTCGCCGCAAAGCGTTATCTGGCGTACTGGGTCATGTTAGTGCCATTTTAATGCTCGCGTTAATTTCAGCCTCTGGCATTGGGGTCTTGCTGTTAGCTTCTCCACTTTTTTTTAGTATTGTAAAATATCTCGGAGTTGCCTATTTGATCTACATTGGCCTTGCTATTTGGCGCAGCAAAGGCAGCTGGGCTTTAACATTAAATGAGGGGCCAATTCCTTCGGGATTAAAGCTCTATCGCAATAGCTTACTGTTAGGTCTGAGCAATCCTAAAGCGCTGATCTTTTTTACCGCACTGTTTCCGCAGTTTATAGATCCTAATCAGCCCTTATTATCACAGTTTTTATTACTAGCTGGCACTAGCATATGCAACGCCTTTGTTTTTACCTTTGGTTACGCACTATTGGCCCATCAGTTTAAAACCCGTTTATTGCCCGTAATGAATAATGGCTGGTTAGGACGGATCACCGGCAGCTTATTTCTCGGTTTTGCCGCTATGTTAGCCGTAGCGAAATAGCTGTTACATTCAGGATAAAGCTAACTCTTTCTACCTTTTGGTTATTGCATTTATAAAGCCATTAGCCTTACTGTGCTCCTTATAATTTGTGCTATGCAATTAGTGTTATTCAACAGATAAAAGAGAATCAATTTGATGTTTCAATCTAAACATAATTTAGCCCAGGTAGCCTTTGTCTTTGTTGGGTTAATTTGGGGCAGTAACTTTATTTTTATGAAGCTGGCTGTGGATTTAATTAGCCCAATGCAAATAGTTTTTGTGCGGGTCTTATTTGGATTTTTGCCCGTTGCGATTTTTGCGGTATATAAAAGAGCATTGTCATTAGAGCATTTAAAAAACTTCCATCACTTTTTAGCTATGGGGCTGCTAGCGACCGTTGTTTATTACTTTGGCTATGCTAAAGGTACGTCACTGTTAAGTTCAGGCATTGCGGGAGCAATTAGCGGCGCTATACCTCTTTTTTCATTATTAGCGGCATTGCTGATGCTCAAAGAAGAAGCGGTAACAAAATGGAAAGTTTTTGGCACTGCTCTTGGTTTTATTGGCGTACTTATCCTTGCCAGGCCTTTTGACAGCCAAGCGGATTCAAGCACCATGACTGGTGTTGGATTTATGATGATGGGCTCAATGAGTGTCGGCGTGTCTTTTGTTTATGCTAAGCGATTTATCTCACCACTAAAATTATCATCCTTGGCTTTAACTACCTACCAGCTTGGCGCAGGATTAATCATCTTATTTTTTCTAACAGATTTTAGTGGTATCACAAACATCACCTCAGATAACAGCACTATGCTTGCAACCTTTATTGGTCTTGGCTTGCTTGGAACCGGCGTTGCCTACCTCTGTTACTATTTCATTATTGAACATTTAGGCGCGTTGGTCGCATCGTCAGCAACTTATATACCACCCGTAGTTGCGCTGGCCATTGGCGCCTTTATTGTCAATGAGCCTATTGAGCTAAGGGATTATGCAGCGACCGCTTTGATTATTTTCGCAGTAGTAATTGTTGCTATCACCAATAAGAAATAAGCTTCATTGGATCAGAATAGGTAGATTATTGGTCTTGCGCAGGCCATCACAGCCTCAGACACAAAAAACCCAGCAGTTACGCTGGGTTTGGGTATTTTTCAGTATCTAAATTGACACTTTACTATTTTATGTGTGCTAAAACGGAATGTCGTCATCCCAACCGTCGTCTAAGTCTGGCGCTTGCGCAGGCTGTTGAGCTGGTTGTTGCTGCTGTGGAGCTGACTGCTGTTGTGGCGCTTGTTGCTGCTGTTGGAAACCACCAGACTGTTGGCCACTAAAGTTGCCTTGTTGCTGACCACTAAAACCACCTTGCTGTGGAGCTGACTGCTGTGGTGCAGGTGCATTTTGGTAGCCACCTTGCTGCGCAGGAGCTTGTTGCTGATAACCGCCCTGCTGTTGTGGCTGCTGCTGGTATCCGCCTTGTTGCTGACCTTGACCACCGCCTTGACGTCCACCAAGCATTTGCATGGTGCCGTTAAAGCCTTGCACTACCACTTCAGTGGTGTAACGGTCTTGACCACTTTGGTCTTTCCATTTACGCGTTTGCAATGCACCTTCAATATAAATTTGAGATCCTTTGCGCAAGTATTCACCCGCAATTTCAGCAAGCTTGCCAAAAATAGACACCTGATGCCATTCGGTTTTTTCTTTTTGCTCGCCGGTGGCTTTATCGCGCCATGACTCGGAGGTCGCTAATGTTAAGTTAGCTACTGCACCGCCGCTTGGCATGTAGCGGATCTCTGGATCTTTACCCAAGTTTCCGACTAAAATTACTTTATTCACGCCTTTACTGGCCATGCTTATCTCCTATAAATTTTCGACATTTTAACTAGCGCAACAGAGTAACACAGCACGTGGTTTACTCAAATAAAATTACGCTAAACTGATGTGTTAATCGTAAAATACCCTATTGAAAAAATACTATCTCGCAAATACAATATCGCAAAATACTATATCGCACATAAAAGAACACTAGCCAAGTAACACCGTCCGTGCGCTACTGACATTAAATAACTTTGCATCAACTTTTAAATATGCTGCTTTGTCGTCAAAGATAACAATTGCCTCGGTCACTCCCGGCAATGACATTAACTGTTCAGCCATCTGTTCTGCACTTTTTTGATCATCGGCATTGGCATCAAGGGTGTAGCTTTTTAATACCTTAGGGTTAACCATGCCTTGAGTATAAAACCACCACAGTAAAACCAGTGTCGTTGAGGTTGCGAACACTCCGCCTAGCCCCAACCACTGATAACAAACCCCACCTAATATACCGCCCCAAAACGCGCCAAAGAACTGGCTCGATGAATAAATACCCATCGCTGTACCTTTTTTACCCGCTGGTGCAAACTTGGCGATAAGCGATGGTAACGAGGCTTCTAAATAATTAAATGCAGTAAAAAAGACAATAACAGCGGCAAATAAACCCGGTAATGAATCTTGCAATAAATACATCATCACTAAAGAAGTCGCTAATAATAACAGCGACAAACGGTACATTTTTTTCATGCTGCTATTTTTGGCACCAATAATAATTAATGGCACCATCAATACAAACGAGAACATCAAGGTTGGCAAATAGAGTTGCCAATGATCGTGGGTTGTAAAGTCTAGCTGCAACAGCATTAATGGCAAGACCACAAACACTGAGGTAATCACTAAATGCAGCACGAAGATGCCAATGTCTAGCCGTAACAACTGCCCGTCTTTAAGCAGGTCTAAAATCAACTCTGGTGCCGCTCGAGTATCGCCTTTGGGCGCTTTACTGACCGCATTAGGCGCAATAAATAGCACGACAAACATACCTAGAATAGCGAGCAGCGCCGTAATATTAAACAAGCCAGATAAACCGATCGTATCAACCAATACCGGTCCTGCGATTAAAGACATCGCGAATGACAAACCGATGCACATGCCAATGGTTGCCATGACCTTAGGGCGTTGCTCATCGCGAGTAACATCAGCCGCAAGTGCTAAAATGGTACTAGCAATAGCCCCCATACCTTGAATAGCACGGCCAATAGTAACGCCATAAACCGAATCTGAGATTCCGGCAACTAGACTGCCGATGCAAAAGATGACTAATCCGATCAATATTATTGGCTTGCGACCATAACGATCCGACAACATGCCCATAGGAATTTGTAACATTGCTTGCGTCAGACCATAAGCGCCAATCGCCAAACCAACCCACATTGGCGAATAACCATCGAGCTGCTGACCATAGATCGCAAAGACCGGCATAATCATGAACAATCCGAGCATTCTTAAGCCAAAAACCAGCGCTAAAGAAATGGCGGCGCGCTTCTCGATCGAATTTAAACCAGTGGAATAATCCATAGTGTAACCAAGGCTCTCAATAATAAAATGCGGATTGTAGCATGAGCTTATTTTGACCCCAAGAAGCGATTAAACAACTTATGATGTTTATCAAGACTAACCCGTTTGCGACCAATAAATGCTCACTTTAATTGTCTTAGGTCAAACACCAACGAATCGGGTTTATTTTGACAGCTAAAGCGCATAAATTATGCGATACTTGCCCGTTCGATAATAGTGTTGTGACAGGAATGGATTAGTGCGAGTAAATAATATTGAAATACGGGGCGCGAGAACCCACAATCTTAAAAATATCAATTTAACTATTCCACGCGATAAGCTAATAGTGATCACCGGATTATCAGGTTCAGGCAAGTCATCATTAGCCTTTGACACACTCTATGCCGAAGGTCAGCGCCGCTATGTAGAGTCTTTATCGGCCTATGCACGCCAATTTCTCTCGTTGATGGAAAAACCCGATGTCGACTCTATTGAAGGCTTAAGCCCAGCAATTTCTATTGAGCAAAAGTCAACGTCGCATAATCCTCGCTCGACCGTCGGCACTATTACTGAAATTCACGATTACCTGCGACTACTGTTTGCCCGAGTTGGTGAACCGCGCTGCCCGACACACGATACACCGCTGGCGGCACAAACTATTAGTCAAATGGTCGACAACGTATTGTCTTTACCACAAGGCAGTAAGTTAATGTTGCTTGCACCCGTGGTGCAACAGCGCAAAGGCGAGCACGCCAAATTATTAGATAACTTGGCAGCCCAAGGTTTTATCCGCGCCCGAATTGACGGCGAAGTTTGTGACTTGAGCGATCCACCAAAACTAGAACTGCAAAAAAAGCACGACATTGAAGTGGTAGTCGACCGCTTTAAAGTGCGCGATGATTTACAACAACGCCTTGCTGAATCGTTTGAAACAGCGCTCGATTTATCGGGTGGTGTTGCCAGCATTGTTCCGATGGACGACGACAGCGACCTAGAACCGATTTTATATTCCGCTAACTTTGCCTGTTCCCATTGTGGTTATTCAATGGCAGAACTTGAACCGCGGCTCTTTTCGTTTAACAACCCGGCAGGGGCTTGTGGCAGTTGTGATGGTTTAGGCATTAAGCAGTTTTTTGATCCCCAGCGCTTAATCCTCAATGACGAGTTAAGTTTAGCCGGCGGTGCTATTCGTGGCTGGGATCGCCGTAATTTCTATTACTTTCAAATGCTCAGTTCATTAAGTGATCACTATGGTTTCGATCTCGAAGCTCCCTATGCCTCATTAACGCAAGAGCACCAAGATTTAGTGTTATATGGCAGTGGTAACAAATCGCTAGAATTCAAATATATGAATGACCGTGGTGATGTTGTGGTCCGTAATCATCCATTTGAAGGCATCATTAACAACATGGACCGCCGCTACCATGAAACCGAGTCGAACTCGGTGCGTGAAGAGCTTGCAAAATACCTTAACCAACAATCTTGCCCAAGTTGTAATGGCAGCCGCCTGCGACTTGAAGCGCGCAATGTTTTTATTGGCAAAATTAACCTGCCCGAGATCACCGAATATTCGATTGGTGACTGTTTTGAGTATTTCGATCAACTCGAATTTACTGGCCAGCGGGCAAAAATCGCCGAAAAAATCTTAAAAGAAATCCATGACCGACTTGGATTTTTAGTCAATGTCGGTTTGAATTATCTGAGTTTATCTCGTGGCGCAGACACCTTATCAGGTGGCGAAGCGCAGCGGATCCGCCTTGCCAGTCAGATTGGCGCGGGTTTGGTAGGCGTGATGTATGTGCTCGATGAACCTTCAATTGGTTTGCATCAGCGTGATAACGAACGTTTACTCAAAACTCTTAACCACCTACGTGATCTCGGCAATACCGTGATTGTGGTTGAGCACGATGAAGACGCAATTCGCAGTGCCGATTACATTATAGATATCGGCCCGGGCGCAGGTGTTCACGGTGGCGAGGTAATCGCGCAAGGCAGTTATCAAGATATTATAAATACACCAGAGTCATTAACTGGCCAATATTTGTCAGGGGTTAAGCAAATTGAGTACCCAGCCCAGCGCACCAAACCGACTGAGCAATGGATTAAATTATTTGGCGCTACCGGCAACAATCTAAAATCGGTTGATTTAGAAATTCCCAATGGCCTATTAACTTGCATTACCGGAGTCTCTGGTTCAGGTAAATCGACCTTAATTAATGATACCTTTTATCGCATTGCCCATTTAGCACTTAACAAAGCGGTTAATGACGAACCTGCCCCTTACGATCGGATTGAAGGGTTAGATAATTGCGATAAAGTGGTCGATATCGATCAAAGCCCAATTGGCCGTACTCCACGTTCAAACCCGGCGACTTATACCGGAATATTCACCCCAATTCGCGAACTCTTTGCCGCGACCCAAGAATCGCGCTCGCGCGGTTACAAGCCGGGCCGCTTTAGTTTTAATGTCAAAGGTGGTCGTTGTGAATCTTGTCAGGGTGATGGTCTAATTAAAGTTGAAATGCACTTTTTGCCTGATGTTTATGTGCCGTGTGATGTCTGTGCTTCGAAACGTTATAACCGTGAAACTCTTGAAATACTCTATAAAGGTAAAAGCATTCATCAAGTATTAGAGATGACGGTCGAAGATGCCAATCAATTTTTTAAGCCAGTGCCTGCCATCTCTCGCAAGCTGCAAACCTTAATGGATGTTGGCCTGTCTTATATTAAATTAGGCCAGTCAGCGATTACCTTATCGGGCGGCGAAGCACAGCGCGTTAAGTTAGCCAAGGAATTATCGAAACGAGATACTGGCCAAACTTTATATATTCTTGATGAGCCCACTACAGGGCTACACTTTAAAGATATTCAGATGTTGCTCGACGTGTTGCACCGCTTACGCGATCACGGCAATACTATTGTGGTGATTGAACACAACCTTGATGTCATTAAAACCGCCGACTGGGTGATTGATTTAGGCCCTGAGGGTGGTTCTGGTGGCGGCCAAATTCTCTGCACCGGCACTCCAGAAGAAGTCGCGCAGCATCCGACATCTCATACTGCGCGTTTTTTAAAGCCGCTAATTGAAGGTAAGTAAGTAAGCATGTTCAACCCTGAAGATTTTCGCCGTCACTTTCCGTTAATTTGTGATAATCAACAAATTTACCTCGACAGTGCGGCGACCGCGCAAAAACCGCAGCAAGTAATTGATGCTATTAGTACCTTTTATAGCAGCAGCAACGCTAACGTGCACCGCGCGGCGCATCAGTTAAGCGCCAAAGCAACGGCGCAATTTGAATTAGCCCGCACCACTGTCGCCAAATTTATCCATGCCCATTCAAGTAAAGAGATAATCTTCACCAAAGGCACTACCGAAGCAATTAATTTAATTGCCCAAAGTTATGGCCGATCAACGTTAAAACCGGGCGATCAAATAGTGGTGGCGGTAAGTGAACATCACGCCAATATCGTGCCTTGGCAATTACTGGCGCAACAAACTGGTGCGCAGATTAAGGTGATAAACTTAACCACGAACGCCGAATTAGATTTGGTGCACGCGCAAAGCATCATTACCGAGCAAGTAAAAATAGTCGCCGTTGCCCATGCCTCTAATGTTACCGGTATTATTAATCCGATCACCGAGCTAATCGCCCTTGCCAAAGATGTTGGCGCAATTACCGTCATTGACGGCGCGCAAGCTATTGCACATATTAACGTTAATGTGGCGGCACTTGATTGTGATTTCTATGTTTTTTCTGGCCATAAACTTTACGGCCCGACTGGCATTGGCGTACTTTATGGCAAAAAACAGCTGCTTGAGTCAATGCCCCCTTGGCAAGGTGGCGGAGAAATGATTAAACGCGTAAGTTTTAGTGGCACTACTTTTAATCAATTACCGTTTAAATTTGAACCAGGCACCCCTAATATAAGTGGTGTTATAGGTCTGGCCGCGGCAATTGAGTTTTTAAATAAGTTTGATCGCGAGCAACTTTGTGCGCACGAAAATAACCTAATGCAGCAAGCCAGAGCGGCTCTGCTTAATATAAATGGCCTGACGATTATCGGGGATGTTACTAAAAAGCTTAGCATTATTAGTTTTGTTTTTACCGATGAGCACCCCTCTGATGTCGCCACTCTGTTAGACCAACAAAACATTGCGGTACGAGCAGGCCACCACTGCGCAATGCCTTTGATGGAATACCTTGAATTAAATGGTACAATCCGGGCGTCATTTGCTCCCTATAATAACCAAAATGATGTTGATAACTTTATTGCCGCGGTGGTAAAATCTAGTACTTTTTTCTGATTGTTAATTCAGCCAAAGTTCAGAATATAAGCACCATAATAACAACAAGATCCTAGCCTTCTGAGATGCTGCCGAGATATTTACATTGCCATCACTAGCTTGGTGATTTTGTACTATGGTTAATCAATGCATTAGGGTATTAAGCGACCTTTTACTGGTGACTAGCCAAGTCTTCACCAGAGGACGAAACCTAAGGATAGGATTCATTAAGTAATTACAGTGCAGATCCCAGGAACGAGAATTGCTATTGACGATCACCGAATAAATACGATCTAGCGGCAATTTGTTCACACTGCTGGTTATTTATGGTGTTTTGGTTTAATTTAAAAACTGAGAGAGAAATGGCGTTAAGAAACTTAATTTGGCTTGCGGTAAGCTTAATCTTATTTAACACAAGTGCAATAGCCGGTGCGATCAATGAGCGTGATGCAACGCAGCAGGCACGCACCGAGTATCATGCTAAAGTACTAGCAGTAAAATCAATTGCGGCAGCAAGTACCAACTACTTTAAGATTAAGTTATTACTGAAAAATGGTAGAATAAAAACGGTATATATCGATAGTAGTAACGGCAAGTTTTTGAAAAAAGAGCCGAAAAAATAAGGGAATAAAATGCGAATTTTAATCATTGAAGATGAACCGCTATTACGTGAACAATTATCAAGTAACCTAGTTAAGCAGGGTTATGCTGTCGACAGTGCCAGCGATGGTGAAGATGGCCTTTTTCAAGGCACTGAATATCCTTACGATCTCGCTATTATTGATTTGGGTCTACCAAAAATTGATGGCATTGAAGTAATCAAGCAGCTACGTAGCCAAGACAAAAATTTCCCGATTATTATTCTAACAGCACGCGACCAATGGCAAGAAAAAGTACTAGGGCTTGACTCTGGCGCCGATGACTATTTAACAAAACCTTTTGAAATGGACGAGTTACAAGCCAGAATCAAAGCCTTATTGCGTCGCAGTGTTGGCATGGCATCGGCGAGCCAAAACTTTGGCCCTATTAGCCTTGATTTAAATGCGCAATCTGTGTCGGTCAATCAACTTGAGGTTGAACTAACAGCTTATGAATATAAGGTCATTGAGTATTTACTGACCCACCCCCATCAGGTGGTGTCTAAGACTATTTTGACTGAACATATTTATGATCAAGATTATGACCGAGATTCGAATGTAATCGAAGTGTTCATACGTCGACTGCGTAAAAAACTTGACCCAGATGGCACTCTAGGGCCAATTGAGACCTTGCGCGGACGTGGCTACCGAATCAACCCAGCGCTGGCTAATGGTTAGCGCTAATCTGGTAACTTACTATAGTGTAATGGCTATTTAAGCATTACACTTTAACCACTGAGCAACTTTATCTTGGATTCTAGATCAAATAACGCAATCAGGTTGTTTGTTGCTGCATACCAACTGCACTATTAATGAGCCATGAGATCATGAGGGTTATAGCTTGAATCGTTACTCATTGCGCGCCAGAATTTTAATCATGGCAAGTTTGTTATTGCTGGTTTTCTTTAGCATCACCGCCGCAGTATTAGACTCGGCCTTTAGTCGCGCTGCACGCTCGGCCACCCAAGAAAAACTTCAGCTCCATATTATTAGCCTTATCTCAAACTCTGAGCAGCAAGGTAAATACCTCACTGTTCCTGTTTATCAACAAGAGCCGCGCTTTAATCAAGTCAGTTCTGGGTTATATGGTTATGTATTAGACCGCGCAGGTGTTGAATTATGGCGTTCAAAGTCGGCGTTAGATATCTCCCCTATCACTGCCTACCCACAAAAGCCAGGTCAACGCACCTTTGGCATTGACAATAGTCACAGTGGACTCGAGCTCTTTGTCGCCTCTTATGGCACAGTCGAAGAGAGTGGCGGTAAAGATTATCAATATACCTTTGTGGTGATGGAAGACAACGCCCCTTATTTATCATCGTTAAGTAGTTTTCGCCAAGATTTGTGGTTATGGCTTGGTGGGGTCGCAATTATTTTATTGGCAGCACAGCACTTATTATTAAGTCGCGGTTTAAAACCATTACAGCATCTGGCTTCGGAGTTGAAAAAAATTGAAGAGGGTTATATTGAAGCGTTAAGTGATAATTACCCAAATGAATTGAATCGCTTAACTGGCAACCTTAACCGCCTAATCGATAGCGAACGTAAACAACGGGAACGTTATCATCAACGACTTGGTGATTTAGCCCACTCGCTAAAAACGCCCTTAGCTGTATTAACCAATGCTGCCAGCGAAAATAGTCGCGATCTCGTCAACATTACCAGACAGCAAACTCAGCGCATGGATCAAATTGTCAGGTATCAATTACAGCGAGCCGTAGTATCACAACAAGTGACAGGCATAACACGGGTTAATATTCTTGATCACGTACTGCAAATTAAAAATGCGCTAGACAAGGTATATCGTGATAAAGCCGTAATGTGTGAAGTACGGATCAAACAAACGAGTTACTTTCAGGGCGATCAAGGTGATCTGATGGAGCTGTTAGGCAACCTTATTGATAATGCTTACAAATATGGCGCTGGTGAAGTAAAAATATCGGTAATCGACGAAGAGCAACAATTGCAATTGGTAGTCGAAGACAATGGTGTTGGCCTTGATGAAGTTGAATGCAAAGAGATAACCCAACGCGGTGCGCGATTAGATACTCAAGAACAAGGCCAGGGTATTGGTATGGCTGTGGTGGTTGATATTGTCAAAAGTTATCGGGCCAAACTGTTGATTGAACAATCAGATTTATTAGGGGCAAAATTCATCATTATATTCCCTAAACAACATTATTAAGCAGTGACCAAATATAACAATCCGAACAATGTGTGATAGCAAATAACTTTAATTTATTACTATCAATAGTTTAAACAATCAAAAGTACAACAAAGATTTTTTGAACTAAACTGTGCTAAAAGTGGTCTCACCCTCTAAGTTAAACCAACGTGTCAACATAGGTGATAAGACCAGTATTTTGCTGCTAAAAGACAGTAATTGTATATAATATGCTGAGATAAAGTATTATCTGCAACTTATAGACAATTTTTAGTTTAGTTATACTCGAAAACAAGGTTATTAATACGTTGTTAGATATACTCAGAGGATGTCAGCAAGATGAGCGAAAATAAACGCATATTACTGGTTAACGGTCCAAATCTAAATATGTTAGGTCAACGAGAGCCCGGGCACTACGGCCAACAGACATTAGAACAAATTGTGACCAAATTAACTCAGCAGGCCAATGAGATGGATATCTCGTTAAGCCACATTCAGTCAAACGCTGAGTTTGAGTTAATTGATGCTATCCATCAAACCGATGCCGATTTTATTATTATTAATCCGGCCGCGTTCACTCACACTAGTGTGGCGCTACGTGATGCGATTTTAGCCGTTAACATCCCTTTTATAGAAATTCATTTATCAAATGTTCATAAACGCGAAGCTTTTCGCCACCATTCCTATTTTAGCGATGTTGCAATCGGAGTTATTTGTGGCTTAGGTGGTGCAGGTTATGAATATGCCTTACATGCGGCGGTGACACACTTGTCACAGCCCCCAACTGAATAAAAGAGAAGAATTATGGATATTCGTAAAATTAAAAAATTGATCGAACTTGTAGAAGAGTCAGGGATCACTGAACTTGAAATTTCAGAAGGTGAAGAATCAGTACGCATCAGCCGTGCATCAACTGTAGTAGCCCCTGTTGCTGTTGCCGCTGCGCCTGTTGCTGTTGCCGCCGCACCTGCAGCTGCTGCCGCACCTATTGCCGACGCAGCTCCTGCTGTTGTTGCTGGTCATCAGGTTAAATCACCAATGGTCGGTACTTTCTACCGCGCTGCATCACCAGAAGCTAAGCCGTTCATTGAAGTGGGCAGCAAAGTAAACGTTGGTGACACATTATGCATCGTTGAAGCAATGAAAATGATGAACCAAATCGAATCAGATAAAGCTGGTACTGTTGTTGCTATCGAAGTTGACGATACTGCTGCCGTTGAATTTGATCAGGTTCTAGTAATCATCGAATAAAGGCTAATTGTCATGTTAGATAAAATTGTTATCGCTAACCGTGGCGAAATTGCATTACGGATTTTACGCGCTTGTAAAGAAATGGGCATCAAAACTGTTGCTGTTCATTCAACGGCCGATCGCGACTTAAAGCACGTATTGTTGGCTGACGAAACTCTATGTATTGGTCCTGCTCCTGCGGCGCAAAGCTACCTTAATATCCCGGCTATTATCAGCGCTGCTGAAATAACGGGTGCGGTTGCTATTCACCCTGGTTACGGCTTTTTGGCTGAAAACGCTGACTTTGCTGAGCAAATTGAACAATCAGGTTTCATCTTCATTGGCCCTAAAGCCGAAACTATCCGCCTAATGGGCGATAAAGTATCTGCTATTGAAGCGATGCGTAAAGCAGGCGTACCTACAGTGCCTGGTTCTGACGGTGTATTGGGCGACGATAATGCGCTTAATAAAAAGATCGCCAAACGTATTGGTTATCCGGTTATCGTTAAAGCTTCTGGCGGCGGCGGTGGTCGTGGCATGCGCGTAGTTCGCAGTGAAGCCGATCTAATTGAAACTATCGCAGTAACGCAAGCAGAAGCTATCGCGTGTTTCAATAATGGCCAGCTTTACATGGAAAAATTCCTTGAAAATCCTCGTCATATTGAAGTTCAAGTATTAGCTGATGGTCAAGGCCATGCAATACATTTAGGTGAGCGTGACTGTTCAATGCAGCGTCGTCATCAAAAAGTTGTTGAAGAGGCTCCAGCACCAGGTATCACCGAAGAAATTCGTCGTTTCATTGGCGATCGCTGTGCTAAAGCTTGTGTTGATATCGGCTACCGCGGTGCGGGCACCTTTGAATTTCTTTACGAAAATGGTGAGTTCTATTTCATTGAAATGAACACCCGTATTCAGGTTGAGCATTGTGTGACCGAAATGGTTACTGGTATTGATTTAATCAAAGAGCAATTACGTATTGCTGCCGGTCAACCGCTGTCTATTACGCAAGATGAAGTGAAGATCCGTGGCCATGCGATTGAATGTCGTATTAACGCCGAAGATCCAGTGTCTTTCATTCCGTCACCGGGTGAAATCAAACGTTTCCATGCCCCTGGTGGTTTAGGCATTCGTTGGGACTCGCACATCTATGCTGGTTATAAAGTACCGCCTCATTACGATTCAATGATTGGTAAGTTAATTACTTATGGCGAAAGCCGTGGTATAGCGATTGCCCGAATGCGTAATGCACTGAGCGAACTTGTGGTTGAAGGTATTAAAACTAATACCCAATTACAACAGCTGATTATGGAAGATGAAAACTTCCAAAATGGTGGCGCTAATATCCACTATCTTGAGAAGAAATTAGGCTTGTAATTCGCCCTACATCTCATTGTCAAAAAAACCAGCCATTGTGCTGGTTTTTTTATGGGCGTTAATTGGCTGTTAGGCTATAATCCCCGCCATTATCACTGACACAAACGGGTTACCTGATGCCTTGGATCCAATTAAAATTAAACGCTACCGACAAAAATGCCGAACACCTTGGCGATATTCTAAGTGACAGCGGCGCCTTGTCTGTCACTTTCTTAGATGCTAAAGACAATCCAGTGTTTGAACCATTGCCGGGTGAAACACGTTTATGGGGCGATACCGATATTGTCGCGCTTTACGAAGGCGAGCAAGACATGACTGCAGTTGTGGCATTTTTAAGTGCTCAGCCTGAACTAGGCTCTGATTTTGCGCATAAAATAGAACCTCTTGAAGACAAAGATTGGGTCCGTGAGTGGATGGACAACTTCCACCCGATGAAATTTGGCCAGCGCTTATGGATTTGTCCAAGCTGGCGCGACGTACCAGATCCTGATGCGGTTAACGTAATGTTAGATCCTGGCCTCGCTTTTGGTACCGGCACTCACCCAACAACAGCGCTATGTTTAGAATGGTTAGACGGCTTAGATTTAGTCGGTAAAACAGTGGTCGATTTTGGTTGTGGTTCAGGTATTTTAGCCATTGCCGCCCTTAAGCTTGGCGCTAAGCGTGTGGTAGGCATCGATATCGATCCACAAGCGATATTAGCCAGTAAAGAAAACGCTCGTCGTAATGGTGTTGAAGATCTCATTGAGCTTTACCTACCACAAGATCAGCCCGATGATATCTTAGGTGATGTCTTAGTCGCTAATATCTTAGCTGGCCCACTAGAGCAATTGGCCCCTGCAATGCAAGGATTAGTCAAATCTGGCGGCCCACTCGCCCTATCAGGCCTGCTACCATCACAAGCGGATAACTTATTGCAAGTCTATAGCCAATGGTTCGACATGGCACCAGCGACCGAACATGATGAATGGATTCGATTAAACGGGATTAAACGCTAAAATCAAAATTAACTTGGATAAGGTTAGCTACATTTCGTTAACTTTTGCTACATTAATTGTCAGTTTGATACCAATAACAAACATAACGACTCTTAGCAATGCCAGAGCTAGCCTAGCTCTGGTTAAAAAAATGATGATTAATCGCATCAGCATCACAAATTTTCACTGTCAAGGTAAATAATTGCTTTTTGTTTAAATAATGAGCTTTCTTAATTAACTAAAAATGCGTACTATACGCAGCCCTGAAGACGCAGAGGTAATACCGTATGAAGATTGGTCAGTACCAATTAACCAATCCGCTCATTTTAGCCCCTATGGCCGGGATTACAGATAAGCCATTTCGCGAGCTATGTTTTAAACTAGGCGCGGGTATGACTGTCTCAGAAATGTGTTCATCTAACCCTAATGTATGGCAAAGCAGCAAATCAACGCAGCGAATGAGCCACACTGATAAGGCTGGAGTTCGCAGTGTACAGATTGCTGGGGCAAACCCTGGGGAAATGGCCATGGCTGCTAAGTTCAATGTTGAGCAAGGCGCACAGATAATCGATATTAATATGGGTTGTCCGGCCAAAAAAGTAAATAAAAAGTTAGCGGGCTCGGCTTTGCTACAACACCCAGAATTGGTTAAAGATATTCTAGACAGTGTTGTTAATGCAGTTGATGTACCTGTGACCTTAAAAATTCGCACTGGATGGGATACCGATAATCGTAATGGCGTTGCTATTGCGCAGTTAGCACAAGATGCTGGCATCCAATCCCTTGCAGTACACGGTAGAACCAAAGCTTGTATGTATAAGGGTTTTGCCGAGTTTGACACCATTAAGGCAATTAAACAGGCGATTTCTATTCCTGTGGTTGCCAATGGCGATATTACTAGCCCGGAAAAAGCCCGTGACGTCTTAGACTACACAGGTGCCGACGCTATTATGATTGGTCGGGGCGCTCAAGGAAATCCTTGGCTGTTCCAAGAGATCAATCATTTTTTAACAACAGGAAACAAGCTTACTCCAGTTACTAATACTGAAGTTCGTGAGACATTACTTGGCCATGTGCAAGCCCTTCACCAGTTTTACGGTGATTTTTTAGGGGTGCGAATTGCACGTAAGCACATTGGCTGGTATCTCAAGGAGCGACGTAGTGATTTACGTCAAGAGTTATTTAAGATAGAAACGGCAAGCGAGCAGCTTACCGTCTTAGATCAATTTTTCACCGACAATATTTAACAGAAGAGCAAATTTACATGTTTGATCAAACTCCTACAACTACTACTGAAACTCCACTATCAATTGATCCTATTCAACTTGCTAATGGTACCGTTAAGCCACAATTACTACGTGATTCTGTAAAGCGTGCGGTAAGTAACTTTTTTGCTCAATTAGATGGTGAAGAGCCAACTGAAGTATATGAAATGGTTTTGTGTGAAATGGAGCGTCCATTACTAGACCTAACTATGCAGTTTACTCGTGGTAACCAGACTCGCGCAGCAAACTTGTTAGGTATCAACCGTGGTACTTTACGCAAGAAGCTAAAAAAATACGGCATGAACTAGAAATTATCTAGTAACATGTTGAAAGCAAAGCCCAATCAATGAAAATTGATTGGGCTTTTTTTGTTTAATTAGACCCGTAATTATACTTTCGTTGCCTAATACAATTACGTTAAGAATGACCCGTTAATTATTGGAATTGGTATGACTACCAGCATACCCCCCGGTGTAAAAACAATTCTGAAGTTAACTGACACAAAAAAATCTAACTTATACCGATCATGATTACATTTAATGTTGATTTAGCCGTCCAGATGTCTTACCATCCATTTGCTGTTACAAAATGCTCTGTCGTTATGGTGGAACCAACGAACAGATTACGACGTAACTCATATTTAATTTCAGGAAGTTCGATGATTGAAGTAAAGAATGTAAACAAGGTGTTTTATCAGGGCGACAAAGCAATTAATGCGCTTTGTGATATTAACCTGACAATAGCGCAAGGTAGTATCTTTGGTGTAATTGGCGCGTCTGGTGCCGGTAAAAGCACCTTAATTCGCTGCGTGAATCTACTTGAACGCCCAACAAACGGCCAGATCATAGTAGACGGTACCGACTTAACGACGCTGTCAGAGCAGGAGCTAACTTTAACTCGTCGTAAAATCGGAATGATTTTCCAGCATTTTAACCTGCTGTCTTCTCGTACTGTGTTTGACAATATAGCACTGCCGCTAGAATTAGCAGGTGTCAGTAAAGAAGCGATAAAAGACAAAGTCGAAAGTTTATTAGTATTGGTTGGCATTGCCGAAAAGCGCAATACCTATCCCGCCAATTTAAGCGGTGGTCAAAAGCAACGCGTGGCGATTGCCCGGGCGTTAGCGTCAGATCCTAAAGTATTATTATGTGATGAAGCGACCAGTGCACTTGATCCTGCAACTACGCAGTCGATCTTAAAATTATTACGTAAAATTAATAAAGAGTTAAATCTAACCATTTTATTAATTACCCATGAAATGGCTGTCGTGAAAGGCATCTGCCAAGAAGTTGCGATTATTGGTGACGGAAAACTGGTTGAACAAGGAAAAGTCGGCGATATTTTTGCTCATCCCAAAACGGATCTTGCTCGTGAGTTTATTCGTTCCACTTTAGATCTTTCGATCCCAGAAGATTATCAGGAGCAACTGCAAGCTACGCAGGTCGCCAATAGTTACCCGTTAATTCGATTAGAGTTTACCGGCGCTTCGGTCGATGCCCCTATCATTAGCCACATTGCCCGCGAGTTTAATATCGACATCAGCATTTTAAACTCAAACATGGACTATGTTGGCGGCGTTAAGTTTGGCTTGATGTTAGCTGAGTTTATCGGCACCCCAGAAGCGGTTTCGCAATCATTGAATTATCTTAAAGATCAAAAAGTAGAAACAGAGGTACTTGGTTATGTCGCTTAATGCTGTGACCACTTGGTGGACAGAAAACACCCGTTTAATCGAACTGCTAGTAGACTCACTAGGCCAGACACTAACCATGGTAATGGTTGCTGGTTTAATTGGTTTTGTTTTTGGTATCCCATTAGGCGTTCTATTACACATCAGTAAGAAAAATGGCCTGCTGGAAAATGTCGCGCTGAATAAATCGCTCGGTATGGTGGTCAATATTGGCCGTTCGATCCCCTTTATTATTTTATTAGTGGTGCTTATACCATTCACGCGTTTTCTTGTCGGCACCTCAATTGGTACTGCTGCGGCCATTGTGCCTCTGACCATCGGCGCTATTCCATTTATTGCGCGCTTAGTTGAAGGCGCACTGCTAGAAATACCTTCGGGTTTAGTGGAAGCGGCACAAGCAATGGGCGCAAAACCACATCAGATAATTACCAAAGTGATGCTGCCAGAAGCACTACCGGGCATTATCAACGCCGTTACCATCACCCTTGTCACCTTAGTGGGTTACTCGGCAATGGCAGGTACTGTTGGTGGTGGCGGTTTAGGTGATGTCGGCATTCGTTATGGTTACCAACGCTTTGACAGCACAGTGATGATGATCACCGTCGTTATTTTAGTGGTGTTAGTTCAACTGATTCAATCTTTAGGCGATCACCTCGTTAAGCGTGTTGATCACCGTTAATTTATTTATCTTATTATTAAAGGAAATACCATGAAATTTAATCTAAAAAAAGTCTTAACCGCTTTAGGTTTAGCATCAACTATCGCCTTAGCCGGTTGTGGCGAGCAAGAAGCTGCAGCAGTAGATAATAACAAAGTAACTATTGGTGTTATGGCTGGCTCAGAAGCTCAGGTTGCTGAAATTGCAGCTAAAGTTGCTAAAGAGAAATATGGCCTAGAGGTTACTCTTGTCACTTTTTCTGATTACATCACGCCTAATGCTGCACTTGATGAAGGCTCAATTGATGCTAACGCATTCCAACACAAGCCATATCTTGACCAGCAAATTGCTGACCGTGGTTATAAGTTTGCCATTGCTGGTAATACCTTGGTTTACCCAATCGCAGGCTATTCAAGCAAGATTAAAACATTAGACGAGCTAAAAGATGGCGACCAAATTGCGTTATCAAGTGTGCCAAGCAGCCTTGGCCGCTCATTAGTTTTGCTAGAGAAACAAGGTTTGTTAACACTAAAAGAAGGCACTGGTCTTAATGCGACCGTACTTGATATTGTTAGCAGTGAGAAAAACCTTAAGATCATCGAATTAGAACCTGCTCAATTACCACGTTCATTAGACGATGTTGCACTGGCTATAATTAATACTACCTTCGCTAGCGCTATCAACTTAACACCTAAGAAAGATGGTTTATTTGTTGAAGACAAAGAGTCGCCATTCGTGAACTTAGTAGTAGCTCGCACTGATAACGTGCAAGCACAAAACGTGCAAAACTTTGTTAAAGCTTACCAAACCGAAGAGGTTTATAACGCCGCTTTTAAAACCTTCAAGGGTGGCATAGTTAAAGGCTGGTAAACTGAGGTTTCTGGTTTTAAAAAGGTATTATGCCCAAATAGATACGATACCCAAAATCATTGGAATTGCAGTGAAGCCGTCAAGTATGGAAGAGCATGAGCTTATGTTTTATAAGTGATTGTTATTCTATGCGCAGACAATAAAGCTGCGGTTTCAAGGATGACGGGTACTAAGCACTGCTTAGTACCTTTTTAGTTTAAGTCACTACAAACATTTTTTTGGCCCGCTGCCACCATTTGATTGATAGATGTGGTAATAATAATCGCAGTGGCATTTTTTTTAAGTGGCTGCGTAAATACAAAATAAAACTGGCTACTTCAAAATTTATCCCTTGGCAGCTACTGTGATACGGGACAAACGTATGGTGATAACAATAATCTAAGATCGCTAGTTTGAATATATTATTGGAATCTTTAGCGCTTTCTAACAAGCACTGCTGGGGTAATTGGGTATTTAGTACTTTGTCACAATAGCGCAGTGCATAAACTAAACTCGACTCAATATTAAGCTGACTTGCTCGCGAAAATAGCTGCTTACTACGGCAATGATCTAAGCTAGGATCATCAAAATAGTGTTTAAATAACAAGTCTAAGTCCGTTAGATCTCTGAGCCCCTTGTCGAGCTCACCTTCCGAAAACAAATGAACTGCACTATGTAAGATCATATCCATTGGCGCTAAGGCATAATGTGTTTTTTCGTTATCCGTCGGGCAACGGCTTTCTAAAAGTTGTAACGCATTAGGTAACTTTTCTGCCGTTAATGGCACAATATTATGATGAACATCTAAAATGGTCTGGCGGCCCAAATGAATCATCGGCGGAATTTCATGCATCCACTGACGATAATATTTTTTGTCGTAATCATTAATCGCCTCAGGTGCCCAACCGACAGCCTCAAGACGTTGTTCGACCTTTGCCAATTGCGATTTTTTAACTAATATATCGATATCGGAACAAATACGCCCCTCACACGCAATGCCAGTTAAGACATAAGCTGCGCCTTTAAGAAAGGTTATCTCAAGTCCACTATCCGTTAAGTGGCTCGATAATAATTTAGCCTCAGCCTTAATATCTTGATGTTGCTTATTGCTACGTAGCAAAGCGGCATTGAGATGATTTAGTGCTCGCTGGGGTAGATATTGTAAATTATCGTGCCGCTCAAGCACAAAATCTAGTCGGCCTAACAAATTAGCTACCTGCGCTTGGCGCAAACACAGATCCCACTGAGCATGGGAAAATGATTTAGCAATGCAGGGCTTGAGTAACAACTGGTTTAAAATTGACTTTTCCATCTTACATATTCCAGATGATAACATTAGTACAGCTCGTCAAGTGTCGAAATGGCACTGGTTAAGTCTGAATAAGACAAACTAAAACACTGGCTATTTTCAACGACGGTAGTTAGCCGATTAAAGCCATCAAGACCGAGAATACTATAATTAAAGCAATGATTAATGAGTTCAATTACAGTTTCCCCTTTGGCCATTGGCGTTAACTTAGTTGGGCTCGGTTCGTTATTGAAACTAGGAAATATAATCGCAAATGGCTGAGCCGTTTCTGTGATTTTAGCAATGGCATCGCTAGGTGCTTTGACATGGCAAATATCACCTCTAGAAGTTTGCTTAAATATTTGGCCAAATTGGGCATCGGGACAAAAGTTCTTAATCACCTCAATCGATTGATTTTTTAAATTAATCGGCCGTACCAAGGGCACAATTTCTGCGGCATTTTTAGTGATTAACGCTTGCTCATCTGACAATAGACGCCAACCATGATGTGCCATAGCAGCGCACAGCGTACTCTTACCGGCACCGGGCATACCAGGCAAAATAATCGCTTTGCCCTCTTTTTCAACCACAGCGGCGTGAATAATTAAGTATTGCAAAGCTTGCTGGGCAATCGTCCAATTTAATCCCCATTCAAAAAAGGCCATTGTTTGATCAATCGGCAAGGGTTTGAACGGACGAAACTCATTTAGAAAAAAATTAACTTGTGGTCGATACCAGCGACGAAAAATACTGGGTGGTTTTAGGCAGATATGGAAGTCAATATATTGATCATCGCCGACAATAGCGCAATCACTATACAAAAAGTAGAAGTTGTCTAACAATGAAGGAATATTTGAAGTCAGCTTGATATAAAATGGACCAATTTTAATATTGAGTCCAGTTGTTTTAATCCGCTGGCAAAATTCCTTTTTGCTATAAGTTGATAATATCAGAATCAAATCCTTTGAATAAATCCTAACTCAATCAATGAGTTTAAGCTATTGTCTAATAGCTGGGTTAGCTCGATTGCTTCATCATTTTTAAAATTAGCAATCAACTGGTTAAGTACAAACTGTTGTTCGAACTCATTGGTTGCGGTAATTTCAATTAACCACAACACAATGGGATTAAACAAAGTAGTATTTGAAGTCACCGGATCAAACAATACCACGCCATCATCATAGCCATGATAAAGTTCGTTAATATCAGGCCGAAATTTTAGTCGTTTATGGCACTGCTGGTTCATTGTCATAATTTCTATTAAAGTTTGCTAATTCTTCAGCGAACGCATCAAACAAGTCATTTAAAGTTGCTTGTGCAACGCCCGAACTTAATCCCATTAAATAACTATTTTTAACGGCTTGGTAATCACCAATCAAAACTAAAGGATCGCTGGGTCCATCATAAGCGATGCCCGGATGACCAAGATTAAGTAATGCTGCCAGTAATTCACGATCAACTTGCGTGCCATTTCTTAAGACATTACGTAACGATCGCTGTTTAGTATCAGTATCTAACGTTAAAAACTCGTACTGACCATTGACTTTTTTGTGGTATTTGTTTTTGTTAGTTTTTAATGGTTCAGCATTAATCACTTGAGCAAATTTAGTCCCTCGCGATAAAGTCACACCATTAAATTCAACACCATTCCACAAGGTGTTTGATGCATCGATCCACCAGTCAGCACTACGTGCAACGGCGGCGCAACGATGGTTAGACAAATTTCCCGACATACTGCCTGAATTAATACAATCATTCTCAGCTGCCCACAGTGGTTTATTAACGAAACTGGCTAATATTGGGGCCGATACAGCGCCTTTGATTAGAAAGGAACGGCGACTGACATTCGATTTCGATGAGGTGATATTACTGCTTTTAACGACGCTTGATGATAGCGAGTTATCGTCACGTGACTCACTAGGGTCCATATGTTGCATCAGAGATCCTTTTATGTTTAATAAAAAAAGTGTAGCTCGCTAAACACAGACAGGCAAGATTTTGGTAAAAAATGGTTACTTAGTATTAACTAATACTCTATTTTACATTAGTTTAAGGCAAGCTAAATACAATGACTATTGGCTATCTGTTAAATTAAAGCACAATGTTAGCAGATGCCAAGATTAGTCCGTTAAACTGGACCTAACCAGTCCGTAAAAATGGCCTTGTGTAATAGGACCGTAGCTGGTTAAGCTGTAAGAAATAGCCAATTAATCAATATCTAGCCAACACTTTATTTTGGTAGCAATGAGATGAATATGACAATAATGCTTAAAGATCCAAGCCTATTAAAGACCCAAGCCTACATCAACGGTCAATGGGTCAATAGCGATGACGGCACCACTTTCGCCGTGTGTAACCCAGCGACAGAAGAACATATAACAGAGGTTGCTAATGTCGGAACTAACGAAACAAAACGGGCGATTAACGCTGCTGGGTTAGCAATGAAACAATGGCGAACGCTGCCAGCTAAAAGCCGCAGTGATATCTTAGAATCATGGCATCAGTTGTTGCTCGAAAATAGTGAAGACTTGGCACGGCTAATGACGGCAGAGCAAGGCAAGCCTTTATTTGAAGCCCGAGGTGAAGTTGGCTACGGTGCCTCATACCTTAAATGGTTTGCTGAGGAAGGCAAACGAGTTTATGGCGACTTGATTCCAGCAAACACCGATCGTCGTAGCATCGCGATTAAGCAACCTATTGGTGTGGTTGCGGCTATCACTCCTTGGAATTTTCCCAACGCGATGATCACTCGCAAAGTCGCACCCGCTTTGGCTGCCGGCTGTGCCATAGTATTAAAACCAGCGGCAGAAACCCCATTGTCGGCACTAGCCTTAGCCGAATTAGCCCATCGCGCTGGCTTACCAGCAGGATTATTTAGTGTGTTGCCAACCAGTGATGCGGCGGCAGTTGGCACTGAAATGACTGAAAATCCTATCGTCAAAAAAATCACATTTACCGGCTCTACCGCGGTTGGTAAATTATTAATGAAACAGTGTGCCAACACCGTTAAACGCACATCAATGGAACTTGGCGGCAACGCGCCGATTATTATTTTTGATGATGCCGATCTCGACCTAGCAGTCGCAGGCGCGATGGCTTCAAAGTTTCGCAACTCGGGACAAACCTGTATTTGTGCCAATCGTTTATTAGTACAGGCTGGTATTTATGAAGCCTTTATTGAAAAGTTTACAGCCGCTGTTAAGCAATTATCTTTAGGTAATGGCCTTGATGACAATACTACTCAAGGCCCTGTTATTACGACCAAAGCAGTCAACGAAATTCACGCCAAGGTACTAAGTGCCGTGGCAGATGGCGCTACATTAGTAACTGGCGGTAGCATCAGCGAGTTAGGCGAACAGTTTTATGCGCCGACTCTTTTAACTAACGTCACCGATAAGATGCGGGTATTTCGCGAAGAAATTTTTGGCCCCGTCGCAGCGGTAATGAAATTTGATACCGAACAAGAAGCTGTCGCACTAGCCAATGATACGCCATTTGGTTTAGCAGCCTATTTTTATACCGAGCACATGACTCGAAGCTGGCGAGTTGCTGAGGCACTTGAATATGGCATGGTCGGCGTTAACGAAACCGCTATTGGCGCTGATATCATACCGTTTGGCGGCATTAAAGAGTCAGGACAAGGTCGTGAAGGATCTAAATATGGCTTGGATGATTATTTAGAAATTAAATATATTTGTCTTGGTGGCATGCAGCGTTAATGTAAATAATTAAATTCTTATGTTATAAACACCAATGTTATATACCCGTGCTAGCTGCTGAACCTAGGATAAACCAGTATTGCGTTGTTATACCCATGATCAATGAATCTACAGGTTTTGTAACGGCAGCGCAGCAATGTATTTCAACAATAATAGGCTTGATGTGAGCACAAAAAAACAGTTATCTATACGTTCTTACACGAATAAAATCAGCAGCCATAGCCATCAGTATCATCAGTTGGTGCTGCCTTTACAGGGCTCTATCGATATAAACGTTGGGGAGTATGCCGGTCTGGTAAGTTTGGGTGATTGCGTTATTATAAAATCGGGTCAAACGCACGAGTTTAGAGCGACCCAAACAGCTAGTTTTTTAGTGGCCGATATGAGTGTTTTACCGAAAAACCTTGTAGAGTCAGGTCAAGAAAAAATTTCAATTTCGGCGCCACTAATGGCCTACATTCAATTTATTGCCCAGCAATTGGCTCATCAGGTTAATGATCAGCTTGAAGCGAGTACCTTTGAGCTGTTCTATCAACTTGTCGCCCAGCAATCGTGTTTATCAAAAATTGATCGCCGAGTTGAAAAAGTCATCGATGTCATTATGGCCGATTTAAGTAAGGTTCATAACATAACCGAACTGGCGAAATTAGCTTGTTTAAGCACTACTCAATATAAAAAAATATTCAAACAAAGTACCGGCCAAACAACGCTGGCTTACATCAGTCAATGTAAAATGGAAAAAGCTAAAGCCTTGCTTAGCCATACCGACTTACCGATTCAGCAAGTTGCTCACGCCATTGGTTTTAGTAATGCGTCGGCCTTTAGCCGAAAATTTAAAACTCACTTTGGTCGCTCTCCAAGCGCATTTTTACGCTAATTTTCCCTTAATCAACTTTAACATTGCGTCTAACACGCCTACTTTAACGACTTTTGAGCACATTGTATTGCCGTAAGTTTTGCTACACTGATTCAAATTAAAAATCAAAGGAGCAATATAATGGCAACTATCTCTGGCTTAGTCGCAATTATCATGTGGGGAGCACTGGCGCTTCTTGGCACGACAACTAAAGAGATACCTGCATTTCAGTTACTATCAATGTGTTTTTTTATCTCTGCATTTATCGTTATCGTCAAACGCTTTTTTACCAAACAACCGTTATTAAGAGGACCAACGCTAAGTTTAAATCAGTGGCTTTTAGGCACAATAGGTCTATTTGGTTTTCACTTTATGTTTTTTATGGCGTTAAAACACGCCCCTGCCATCGAGGTTAGCTTGATAGTCTACCTATGGCCGATGTTACTCGCTGTATTTGTCGCCACCAAAGCAGCCCTGATTAACGCATTAATCGGCAGCACAGTTGGCTTTGTTGGTATTTGTTTTATTTTACTTGGTGATGGACAGTTAGCGCTAAACCCACAGTATTTATTGGGTTATGCATTGGCAATTAGCTGTGCGATTCTTTGGGCTAGCTATTCTTGGTACTTAACGAAATCAGACAATGAAGTAGATGATATCGGCTGGTTATCGTTAGCAGTAGCAATCCTCTCCTTAATCGCGCATGTCGTGCTAGAGCAATCAAATTGGCAGCTAGGTTTAAATCAATGGCTTGGTATTATTGCACTAGGGCTTGGCCCAGTCGGCGGTGCCTTTTACTTGTGGGATATCGGACTTAAACACGGTAATAAAAACTTACTGGCGTCATTGAGTTTTTGTGCGCCATTAATCTCTGCCGTAGCCTTAGCTTTTGCAGGATTTAATGAATGGTCAAACAACATATTAATTGCGTTGTCGTTGATAATTGTGGGGGCTTTAATTGCTAACAAAGCACAGTTACAGGCGAAATTAAGCCAAAGGTTCGGCGAGCAAAGAAGTCGTACATTACATAATTAACTCTCTGAATTAAAACTCTGTATTTATGCACAAATAAACATCGACGGTATTTTCCGTCGATATTTAATGCTTACGCTATATTAACTATTAAGTGCCGCAGAAGGTTTGATAACGGCCAAAACTTTTAGGAGCCGCTAACGCATATTCAGCCAGATCTAAGCGTTGCTCAAATGGCTTAGCCAGCACTATCATCAACTGTTCAAAAGGTCCAAAATCGCCATTATTCTCAGCGGCTTGCAATGCTTTTTCAACCTGATGATTACGGGGAATATAAATTGGATTTACCCCATTCATTGCCTCGGCTGTGTTTTCACAGGTTTCACTGTCCATCCCCTCACTAGCTAAACGCTGCAACCAACGTGCCTGCCATCGCTTAAATGGTTCAGGTTCAACAAAGAGCGGCTCTGCCGCCTCGTTATCATCGAGTACAACATTTGCTAACGCTCGAAATAGCTGGGTAAAATCAACCTGCTGCTGCGCCATTAGCTCAAGCAAGTCATTAACTAAGGCTAAGTCGTCATCGTGAGCACTGATTAAACCAAGCTTGCTGCGCATGCCGGCGAGCCATTGCTGTTGATAACAATCGCTAAAACTATTAACGACCTCAGAAGCCAGTTTAACCGCCTCGTTGCTATCATCATCGATTAGCGGCAACAAGCATTCAGCAAACCGTGCTAAATCCCACTGCGCCATGCCCGGCTGGTTACCATAAGCGTAACGCCCCTGATGGTCTATTGAGCTAAATAAGGCGCTCGGATCATAATGATCAATAAAAGCACAGGGACCATAATCAATGGTCTCGCCACAAATCGTCATATTATCGGTATTCATCACACCATGGACAAAACCCACCAGCATCCATTTGGCGATTAACGTCGCTTGCACATCACGTACCTGACGCAATAACCCTAGGTAGCAATTACTGCTGCCTAGCAACTGTGGAAAGTGGCGGGCAATAGTATAATCGGCCAATTTTTTAACCTGGGTTTGTTGATCTCTGGCGGCAAAAAACTGGAAAGTTCCGACACGGATATGACTGCTTGCCACTCGTGCTATAACTGCGCCTGGCAACAAGCCACTACGCATAACTTGTTCTCCAGTCGTTACTGCCGCTAAAGCCCGCGTTGTAGGAATATTGAGTGCGTGCATCGCCTCTGCAAGAATATATTCACGCAGCACTGGTCCTAATGTCGCTTTCCCGTCACCACCGCGTGAAAAAGGCGTCCGGCCTGACCCTTTTAAGTGAATATCGCGCCGCTGGCCCTGTGTATCAATAACCTCAGCCAATAGCAGTGCCCTGCCATCACCTAACTGTGCACTAAAACCGCCAAATTGATGACCTGCATACACTTGTGATAATGGGCAAGCGCCAACAGGAGTCGTACCGCCAGATAACATCGCAGCAAGTTCTTCTGAAGATAAATTGTCAAGATCTAAGCTCAATACTTCAGCCAAAGAACGATTAAGTTTAACCAACCGCGGCGCTGGTGCTTTGTCACCAACACCAGCAACATAAAAATCGCTTAGTTGTTGTGCATAGCTGTTATCAAAATTTAATCCAGATTCTATTTGGGCTTCGTTCATACTTTCAGTTCCGTTATTTGACGATCCAAAATCATTACTTGTCGCTCGACGGTAGAACCCAGTCAGGGCGAGGGAAATGACAAGTATAACCTTCAGGTTTTAGCTCAAGATAATCTTGATGCTCTGGTTCGGCTTCCCAAAAGTCGCCCACCAATTCAAGCTCAGTCACTACCTTGCCCGGCCAAATTCCTGCGGCATTTACGTCATCTATCGTGCGAATAGCTTCAAGGCGCTGCTGGTCGTCGACATAATAAATAGCCGAACGATAAGAAGCTCCAAGATCATTGCCCTGACGCAGCTCGGTTGTTGGATCGTGAATTTGAAAGAAAAACTCTAAAACTTTGCGATAACTAATGATCTCATTATCAAATAAAATCTCAATGCCTTCGGCATGACTGCCGTGATTACGGTAGGTCGCATTAGCGACATCACCACCGGTATAACCAACCCGCGTCGACGTTACGCCAGGCAACTTGCGAATAAGATCCTGCATTCCCCAAAAACATCCACCAGCTAATACTGCCCGTTCGTTTGCCATTATTGTAAATCCTCTACTTGATTAATATAAGCGCCATACCCTTGGTTGGCCATTTCATCATGTGGTACAAAGCGTAAAGACGCTGAATTAATACAGTAACGCAAGCCGCCACTTGCACTTGGTCCGTCATTAAACACATGCCCCAAATGGCTATCACCATGGGTTGAGCGCACTTCAATGCGTACCATAGCATGACTGGCATCGGTCAACTCACTGATATTGGTTGTCTCGATAGGTTTAGTGAAACTTGGCCAACCACAGCCAGCATCAAATTTGTCGCTCGAGGCAAACAACGGCTCCCCAGAGACAATATCAACATAGATGCCAGGCGCTTTAGTGTGAAGATACTCACCTGTACCCGGATGCTCGGTGCCACTTTGCTGGGTTACTCGGTACTGCTCTTCGCTAAGCGCCGCAATGGCCTCAGCAGATTTTTGGTATTTTTTGATAATAAATACTCCCGTGAATATTTTAAGCTCGATGCTACGTCAATAATGTTATAGATAATAACATCAACACTCGATAATGCTCTGCACTATACCGATCTATTCCCACTAAGGCTAAGACTAAGACTAAGACTAAGACTAAGACTAAGACTAAGACTAAGACTAAGACTAAGGCTAAGACTAAG
>Ga0105359_10000213_pt1 | contig 46522 bp, 42 predicted proteins | sample GOMGulsemesocosm_6_FD_83659 | JGI IMG/M metagenome (GOLD analysis project Ga0105359, IMG submission 83659) | Methane-oxidizing microbial communities from mesocosms in the Gulf of Mexico - GOM8C Gulf of Mexico | ecosystem: Environmental > Aquatic > Marine > Cold seeps | place: Gulf of Mexico...
ACTAATTATTATAATTTTAACTTTTAAACATGGCAGTAGTTTCCTATTCTCAAGTCGTTACTAACTTCAACCCTATCAACCTCATAGTCTATAAGGGAACTTACTTCATAAAGAATGGGATATCTTATATTTATAGATATAGAGGGAGTTGTTAATAAGACACTCAGGGATAATGGTTTTTTTATGGATGAGGTAATTATGAAAGGTAAATAAAAAACACCTAAGGGTTTTTTTATCTAAGCAAGTCTTTAAATTTTGTATGTAATAATTTAATTTTTTCAGTAACTTCTTTGTAATTTGATTTTAAATTTTGTTCCACAACATCACAAACCTTATTAAATCTTTCTCATTTATTTTCTTCTTCATTAAAAAATCACTCTTCATCATTAATTTCGTCATTTAAATTATTTTTATTTAAACATTCGATATATTTATTGTAATAATCTTTTCGTAAATTTTGCAAATCTCTAATTTCTTTTAATAAAGGATTTAATTTTATATCTTTTTCTATGTCTATATCTTCCAGTATATCTTTTTTTAATTCATTAAAATTTTCTTCTACATTTTCAATTGTTTTTTCTTTAATCAATTTTTCATAAATTGAATTTGCGGCAATTCATTGATAATCCTCAACTCCTCTTAGTGAAGAATCTTCCTCCATTTTTTTTATTATCTGTGGTAATATTTTTAGTCCTATTGATTCATACACAAATAAATAATCAAGTACAATATCTTGTAATTCTAAATTATCTTCAAATTCTTTTTCACTAATTTTGCTAACTAGTTTGCTATTTGAAACTTTTGATGACAATGTTTTTAGTATCTCAAAAATTTTCATATCTGCATCAATTTCATAATATAAAAATGCAGTGCATAATTCATTTGTTCATCTATCAAATAAATTAATAACTCTATTTATACTCATTTTAAATCTCCTTATTCTTTAAGTTCTAAAATAATTTAATTTTAAAAATTAAAATTATTACCAATATGTAAAATAGGCCTTATAAATGTACCACTATGTCTGTTAATATTCTTATTGGTTATATTATGATTATCATCAAAAGGGCAAAAACAAGAATAGGCGATTACTCTTATTGCTCTTTCTTTTAGGTCATCTAAAAAATCTTCTCTTGGTTCTCAATCTTCCAATTCAGCATAGAAATTTCTTATCTCTTTTAATTCTATTTCAAAATTATTTTTTTTAAATAATTCTAAATCTGTATCACTTATTTTGCTAAAAAACCCATATGATTTATAATCTTTCAAAAAATCATTAACAGAATAATTTTTTGATTTTTGTTCAATTTTTTGATTTCTTTCGACAACATTGTAATCTAATAATTTTTTATATCTGCAGTTTAATTTAACACCACTAATTTCTGTTGATATCTCAAAATATTTTCTTATAATACACACAAGTCTTAAAAATGAATCTCTATCTTTTTTAATTAAAAAATCTTCAACAATGCTCCTCAAAAACTCTCCAGTCGATTTTAAAAAGCCACGATTTGTGCTTATATGAGATATATATTTTTCATTTTTTGATAAGCAAATTATATTTTGTTTTTCAAAATTTGAATTATTCTTCATAGTGCCTACACAACCGAAAAGATATTCAGAATTATGTGTTAAATGAATAAATTGTGGCATAAGGCTTAAGTTTCCATTTTTAGAAATTAATATCTCATTCCATAAAGTATTTAGTTCGTCAATAAAAAATGCGATTTTACCATAATCATTAGAATCAACAGGATCATCAATAATTATCAATTTTAACTTGTTTTTGTTTTTATATAATGTATCAATAAAAAAAGCAAGTGCTAATGTTTTACGATCGCCAGAAGAAAGTTCATTAACTTCTCTTCCTTCAGATTGAAATTTTTGTCTATAAATTCCTAATTTTGCTCTTTCGCCATTAACTTTTAACATATTTATTTCATCTTTAAATCCTAATCTATGTAAAATTTTTTTAAATTGTGCAAGAGATTCAGATCCCTCAACAGAAAAACCTAATAGTTCAGAAGCTTTTAAATTCTTTTGTCTTAAAATAACTTCTTGACAAAACTCTAATTTTAAATATTCTATATATTTTTCTTTATAGAATGTTTTTACAATTGCCTTTTCTACAAAATAATTTTCAATATTTTCTTCAACAATAGGTGTTTGGATAAAATTAATAATTTTTTCTATTGAAAAATTATTAATATTTTTAAGTTCAATTTCTAAATTATTGATTTTAGTTTTTAATTCATCAATATTTGTTAAATTTTTATTATAGTTAGCAATTTGCTTTATCTCTTCAGGCATTCCAAGACAAACATTTAAAAATGTATCTATTATTTTTTTAATTTCTTTTGTTAAATTTAGTACTTCTTCCTTAAATTTGTTTATTTTACTTTCGATTAACAAACTTCATTTTGCAAATTTTTTAGAAGACTTATTAAAATCTGGATTATCGCAAACATAACATTTATGCTCTGATTTAGATAACACCACCCTTAAAGAACTAGTGACTTCACTCTCTAATAATACATCGCTTATATTAATTTTTTTATTATCGTAAATTTCTTTTTCACTTAACAAATCATCTAAAAAAATATTAATAAGTTTTTGATTTTGCTCTATTTTATTATTGAATTTATTTAGTTCTAAATTAAATTTTTTTATGCTACTCATGTATTTAAAATTATTTCTTTTTTTAAATTCATCACTTAAGGATTCGACATTATCAAAGGACTCAGCAAATAATTTGACTAATAATTCATCAATAATTAATTCGTCAAATTTCTCTGTATTTGAATCAAAGTATTCTTTTTCACTAGACAATTTTATATCGATGTTTTCAATTAATTTTTTGAAACTTAAATCATTTTGAGTTATCGTCTCTTTCAACACTCCTTTATCAGTTAACTCTTTTAACGTAATATTATTTATTTCTTTTAAAAATTTTTCTTTTTTTTCTTTCGTTTTATCTAGCAAGTTGTTTAAAGATTGTATTTTATTTCCTAAGCCAGCCAATTCTTTGCCGAAAAAAATATTTACAAAATTATTTTGTTGATCCTTATTTGAACTAGCATCAACTTCTGATGGGGTATAAATATTTTCGTCAATATATTTATTTGTAAAAACATATATTCCCTCATCCTCTTTATTTAAAAACATTTCAGCAGTTGAAGATTTACCTGTTCCGTTTGGACCGTAAATATAATTAATTAAAGATAAATCTACGGATTTATTATCAATATTTTTATTGTGAGGGTTTTTAAAAGTTAATTTTTTCTTAAATAATTGAATTGTTTGTTTTTTTGTTTTATTTTCCATTCAAATCTCCTTGTAATTCAAATATAACAAAAAAAACAACATGCATATATAAAGTGCATGTTGTTGTCTTTAAAAAATTAATGATTATTATTCAATAACTTTTCAAAAAAGTGGCTGTTTCCTATTCTTGAGTTACCACTACCTTCAAACATATCGAGATTAGCTTCTAAAATTAGGTGTACCTAAACGGTATCACTACCGACAAATATTACAAAAAAATAAAATAATTTAATAATTTTCCCAAGCTTCAATCAATAATTTTTTTCATTTATGTGATTGAAGCCCTTCTTTTTTTTCTTCATAAAAACCATCCCATCTAAAAAGCCCTTTTAGAATTTCTTTAAAACCTCTTTCATTAACATAACCTAAAAATTTTTTATCATTTATTTCTTTATCCCAAGAAAAATTACCTAAACTAAATGCTGTTATATATTTTAAATTTTTATTATCATAATCATATATTATGTAATTATCTTTACCTTTCTTTTCAAATATGTTTGTTTCATTTTTATATAAGTCTAATTTTACAGAACTTCCTTGAATTGTATAAACTTTCTTATGGCTAATTGCAACAACTAAATATGGATGATAGCCGCAATCTAATTTGTCATATATTCCATATAAATTTCCTAATTTTATTTTTGCCATAAATATTTTAATTTAAAAAAATAATTTTGTTTATTATTCTTGTTTATCTTCCTCATGAATATAAACATGAACATTAACATCTAATCGTTGATGGTCATTTTTTGTATATCTGTTTTTTCCAACTTTTTTTGTTTTTTTTTGCTATCTATATAGTAATATATACCACCAGCTATACTAATGACAACTAAAGGTACAATAACTGAAGGAACTATAATGGCTGCTAAGTTTTTTTTCAACGGAACAGTTTTCCATTTTGTAATAGTTAAAGTGTTTTCACTTTGAATACAATAATGACTATTATCATCTTTAACATCATCAAAATCTAAAACAAATTTAAATGAAAGTTTCGCACATTTTAAACCTGTTATTGTGAAGTGTTTATTAGAAAAGGGATTTATACCCCCATCTACTTTTACAAATTTTGAGTCTAGCTGAGAATTATTTAAAAATACCCTGGCACTAACAGGAGTTATATTAAGTTCATCTTCTTTTATTAAACTAACTATAGCTTCTGCTTTACCTTCACCTGTCTGTTGAAAGTTTTTAACGAGCACAGATGGATATTTATTACTATTTAAAATTTTAGAGTTAATATAATTTATATTATTTAATGGTTGTGATTTTAATGATAAAATATTTATCACAGCTATAAAAATAGCAAATATAAAAATAGTTAATATTTTAGCTTTTTTCATTATAAATTTGTTTCCTTTGCTTGTATATATAGATATATTAAATTTATTATATTCTAAGTTATAAAATCTTATTATTACTTAAAGATAAAAGTATATACTCAAAAATATTGAGTATATACTTTTATTGCTTAAATTTAAATTATTATAAATATATTTATCTTTTTAAGTCGTAATAACTTGAGGTACATACTAAATTTATATTATCTGTTTTTATTAATTCTCCTCTATGTTTACCAGTAAAATAAAAGTGTTTTGTATTCTTTTTATAATTTATTCTATCGCCTATTAATGAATTATTTATATATCCAGAAACCAAAGGCAAACAGCCACCCTTGTCCTCTAAATTATTAGCTTGTAAATATATAAAGGAATTATCAATACTAAGATTTAAATGACTTTCCTTTATAGTTTGTATATCTGATACATTAAGACCAATTATAGAATCTTTTATTATTAAAGTTTTTTCTTGTTCTGGATATGCAAATTGTATATTAGTGATTATAGAATGATTAATAACTAAGTTATTTCCTATCTCTATGTAATTATCTATATCTGATCCATTATGGATATATTCATTTGTTATTAATTCTTTATCTTTTAAACTAGAAGTATTTTCTTCTTTAAGTTTATTAAATTCTTTTTTATAGTAATCTAATTTATTATTAATAATAAATTGTCCTATAAATTCATTATTATATTCTTTATGATCTATAACATATTCAACATAATCTGTTAATGTAGTTAAGTTTTTAGTTTTATTAGGAACAAAATAATAAATAATGCCAAAAATAAATAAACTAAAAACTAATAATGTAGATAATAATAAACCTAAAAATCTTAATTTAATATTGTTCATTTATTTCACCCCATGATAACATGTTCAAACTACATTCATAAATAATTCAGCTTCTTTATTTGAACTAAAAACAAACTTAGCAGGTCATGCTGCTTTAGTCATTGATAACTGGACAGTTTTAGCATTATCAATTAATTTTAATTGCTCAATATCTTTAAGATTGTAAGACCACTTAAAAGGATCACCTTGAATTCTTATTAATCTATTTGTTATTGTTAATTTAGATGGTCCGTGTTTTAAAAAAGCACCTTCTTGATAAAACTTTTTCTTTTGCACTGAAAGGTTAAAAAAAGGAAATTTAATACCTCCTTTAGTGTGGCCTGTATACATTCTTTGTGTTTGAGCTTTATAAGTTTGTCTTAAGTTTATCACAAAATATGCCTTTTGTCCTCTTGGTATTTTGTAATCAACTTTAACTTCTTTTAAATCAATATGTTGATAATTATTAATATCAATAATCTTAGCTTCCTTTATTTCCTTAATACCTTTCATTTTTAGATATTCTTTAGTTGTATAAAAAATAAGAAAACATAAAAGAGGAAACAAGAAAACTGGGTATATTAAGAAGAACATTCTATTTCCTTTTCTAATAAATATCCACGAATTATATAAAATCTTTTCTCTGGAGAAAAATCACATGCACTATGAAAAATTAGATTCCATTTTGCCTCATAATTTTTACTACATATCGGACAAGTATATTTCATATTAAAAGTATATATTACTATTTAATAATATTATTTAATTTATCAAAATTAAGTAATATATATTTATCTTTAAATATCCTTATATTTACGTGTTTAAATTAAAAAAATAAATAAAATTAAAGCGCAATTAATTATCATTATAATAATGAAAAGAAATATAAATGTAGCAACATTATTTACTGGAATAGGTGCATTTGAACAATCTTTATTAAAGAATAATATACAGCATAAAATTATTTTAGCATCTGATATAGATAAATATGCAAAAGAATCTTATTATGCAAATTACGATACTTCTAATTTAGACTGATATGATGATGTTGCTGAAATTAATGGTAAAAAATATAAAAATAAAATAGATATATTGGTTGGAGGATCACCTTGTCAATCTTTTTCTGCAATAGGCAAGAGAGGTGGTCTTAATGACGAGAGAGGAAATTTAATTTATCAATTCGTAAGATTAGTGGAAGAATCAAAACCTAAAGTTTTTATTTTTGAAAATGTGAAAGGTTTGCTAACTCATGATAAAGGTGCCACTTGGAAAATTATTGAAAAAGTTTTTCACAATACTGGATATTCCATCTTCAAAAAAGTCCTTAATGCAAAAAACTATGGCATTCCACAATCAAGAAATAGATTATTTGTTATTGGTTTTAGAGATTCAAGAATTAAAAATTTTAGTTTTCCGAAAGAAATTGAATTAGAATATCAATTAGCTGATTTTTTAGAAAAAAAATCAGATGATAAATATTGACTATCTGATAAAGGAATTAAATATGTTACAGATCCAACAAGGATGAAAAAAAGATTAACCCAAATAGACGGAAAAGTTATGCTCTGTCAAGTTAAAAACCAACAATCAAATTTAATTGGAGACTTTGTTAGTGAAGATTATTTAAAAAAATATGTATTATCTGACAAATTAAAATCAACAGTTTTAAAAAAAGGGGACATTGATTATCCTATTGCAAAAACTATATTAGCAACATCACACAAGTCACATTGGGCAAGTGTTGACAATTATATTTCTTGAGATGATAAAAAAATAAGAAGGTTAACTCCGAGAGAATGTCATAATCTTATGGGGTTTCCACAATCCTATAAAATAGTTGTCTCAGATACTCAAGCATACAGACAAGCAGGAAATTCAATTGTAGTAAATATTTTTGATCATTTAATCCCAGAAATTAATAAAATTAAAAAACTTTATTAAATTATTATCTATATTATAATTTTTATAATATGGAAACAATAAAATTAACAAAAAATTTTACAAATGAGGATGCTAGATCAAGAAATCAAGAAAAACCAGCTAAAACCCATGGAAATAATAAATTAAGAATTAGCAACAATGAACTTATCAAATATATTAATAATAATTTTAAATCATTAGAAATTTATAAAGAAAACAGGAGAAATGGCAACACATCTTTAAATTTTGATATTACAGTTGAATATGATTATAATAATTTATACAAATCCTTAAAAGAAATGATAATCTTTTATGAAAATGACCCTAATTTTTTTAAAAAAAACCTGGACAAAGAAAAATTTTTAAACTTTTTAGAAGAGATAAGAGCTGAATTTAAAGAATCCATAATATTAAAAGAAAAGGGGCAATTTACTCTTTACAAATGAAATAAAGAAAATACAAAGCAGCCCGCTTTTCAATCCAATTTATATCTTAAATTACAAAAATTTTTGCTTCCTTATATTAATAGTTTTGATTTGATTATTAATATGGACGTATATTCTAAACCACATATTAATATTATAGTTAAGTTAAGAACTAAATCTGTTTATACTTATAAAAATACTGATGAAAGATGAAGTTTAACTTCAGCAAATACTTTTGCATTTTCAAAAAATAATAAAATAAATAGAAAAACAAACCAAAAAATCAGAATAGGTCATGCATTATATGCGCGATCATTAAAATATGAATTTAATTACGAATGCCCTTTTTCTAATTCGCGCATACTTATAGCTTCGCATTTAAAACCTTGAAGTAAATGTGTTGATTTAAACGGAAACCAATCAGATGATGCTATAAATAAATATAATGGCTTACCTTTGAATCCGTTTTTAGATAAATGTTTGGATTGTGGATTGATAAGCATAGATAGGGAAGGAAGTTTAATTTATTCAAAAAAAATGAATAAACGTGACAAAGAAATAATAAAATCATTTTTAAACATTGATAAATTAAATAAACGACATTGAAATTTAGAAAGAAAAAAATTTGCAGAGTATCATAGAAAAAACATATTTCAACAATAGCTTAAATTAATAAAAATATTAAATCTAAAAACACCTTAAAGGTGTTTTTTTATTGTACCGATTTTATTATTTTTTATTTATATATTCAGATGACTGTATAGATCAATAAAACTAGATATGTCAATTACCCAAAAAAACTTCAATTAAGTTTAAATATACACTTAATTTGTTTTTAAGTCCTCGTTATATTAGTGGCGGTCAGCTCAATACCTCGCGGTACTTACACCTCTTCCCTATCAACCTCATAGTCTATAAGGAAACTTACTTTATAAAGAATGGGATATCTTGTATTTATAAATATAGAGGTTATTTTTGATAAACTATGTGCTGTTAATTTTTTTCTTTTATTTATCTTATTATTCATTAGAATATATAATCTTTTTTAAATTTAATATAAAGTATCTAATTGTGAATATTCTTTTTTTAAATTTTTTATCTCTTTTTCTTTTAAAATAAGTTCATTAGCAATTGTTTTATGATCATCACAAACATAATTATATTGATGAATGAAGTTATCAACATCTTCCGCATCTTTTTCTGCTTGATTTTCCATGCTTTCTTGATCCAATGATGCCATCATATCTATTCTATGAAACATTCAATTTTCAATATTCGTTGATACTTTTTGACTATTCTCTCTGCATTTGTTGCAAGAGTCTATTTTTTGTTTTAATGAATAAGCTTCCATTTTAGCTTGAGTTATTTTTTTTAGTATTTGGTTTTTGTGTTCATTTTCCATAACATTTCCCTTCTAGCTATATTTTTTAAAACCTAGCTTCCCTATTCTGACTTTGCTGCTACCTTAGATCATATTTGGCGGACTTAACTTATGAATAAAAGTTTTGATCAAATATAAAATCAAATTTTGAGATAACAGCAATTACACATATAAATTGATTATATACTTAAAAAATACTTATAAGTTTTTTTATACTGATAAGATAAATGTTTTAAAATATACACAGCAACATCCAAAAAATCAATTAGGTTTAAAATATACATTTAATTTGTTTTCAAGTACTTGTTTTATTAATAGCAGTCAACTTATCAATACCTCACAACGCTTACACTTCTGCCTTATCAAATTCATAGTCTATAAGTGAACTTGCTTCATAATTAATTAAGTAAAATATTTTATGTTAAAATATTATTTATAACTTATTATATATTAACTCAACATTTAATTAAAATTTTAAGAAGACAAGAAAGAACTTAATATTAAATATAAAAAACAGCACTATGTTCCCAGTTTATTGCAGAGGAGATTCGCAAACTTAAAAAAAGGCGAATCATACTTTTTTTATGATAAAAATGAGAGAGACTGAAAATCCAAAAAACCCGAAATGCAATTTCATTCACAAAATCTTTATAACATTACAAGCAAAGAATGAACAAATATGAATATTAACGTATCTTCAATAGAAACTTACTTATCCAAAATAGAATCTGAGTTTGCCGTTCTAATAGATAAATACATAAATGCAGGACCATATATAGTTTCTACATTATTCCTAAAAATTGATAACCACTTAGAAAAAAGAGATCCTTATAAACTTAGATTTTATGATTTATTATGAAAGCAATCGCAAAAAATAAACCTCACTATGGAAAACATCCTTGATTTAACAAGCAAGAGAAACATAAGGAGTTATGGCGAAATTTTCCTACTTTTATCATCAGACAAAAATTATAAAGAAATAGAAAAAGATATTATGAAATTGCATTTTCAACAAGCGGCTAGAATGGCTGTAGAAATTTCGTTCCCTGAAGAAATACCTGTTTTTTTTAAACCTAGATTTTATATTAAGAAAAAAAATAAAAATATAGCTTTGTTTTACGATAATAGATCAAGAGATGAATTACCTATGGTTTTACAAATAAATTCAAGTAAATGAATTTTGTTCAATAAAAAAATGGAATATATTAAGAAAAGCAATTGGCCCAAAGATGAAGAAGGGTTTTTTCTGCAAAATATTTTTTTCTTTAAAAAATATAACGTGGAAAAATTATTTTGCAATAAATTAAGATTTGCTTTAATAAATGCTGGTTGTTTTTCTAAAAATAAGTCCTTAGGAGTTGCTAATGATGATATTTATTTTGATAATAAATTATGAATTACAGGTGAGTGAGCTGAGGGCGCTATAATTATGAAAGATTCACCCGAACTATTTTTAGAAGAAAATATTTATGATTCTCTATTTGAGTCAATTGATAAGCAATCAAAAACAGGCATTACAAGTCTTTTTTCAAAGAGTTTTGATAATGATATTAAGAAATTAATTAAAATTGAGGAGGAAATTGATCTGAGCGAGAAATAATTATGTTTACTATATAAATACTTTATTTTATAAAGTATTTATAATTAGCGTTTAATTTATATTTCTTTTATATTTGAAAGCATTTTTAAGATATCGTTTAGCGCTGTTCCAAAGATATTACGGAATTCTTTTTCATTAATAATCAATCATAATTCGTCAGAAACACGAGGTCTAGTTCTTATTTGAAAATTATTATCAACATCAAAGAAGAATCAATATTTATCATAATTAATATATCTCATTTTTTTATTTGAACGGTCACCCAAAGGGTGAATTAAAATATTTCTTATTTCTAATATATGAGTTTTACTTTTTTGTGAATATTTACCTAGAATTTCCGCCAAAGACATAAATGGGTCGTCTGTTTTTTTATTTTCAATAGATACATATTTAAGTTCAAAAAAAGATTTACTCTTTTTTTTATCCTTTTTATAACAACTATTCAAAACTTCTATATACTTTAATAAAATCCAAATAACATTAACACCTAATAATATTTTAGCAAGTGAAAAACTAGAATTATTCATGTACTCATTAAAAAAAGTAATTATATTAACTTCTGCATCACCTCAATTAGGAAAATTTTTTATCCAGTCTTTTTTTCTGCTCCATCAAAAATCTTTTTTTCTAAAATAAACACTATTATTATATTTTTGAATGATCACATTAATTTCCTGAGAAATTTTTATTAGTTTTTGAGTTTCGCACGAATCTAAATATTTTTTATCTAAATGCCTCTCTAATCAATTATTCATTTATAAAATTTTATCTTTCTTTTTTTAAAATTTATTTATCATCAAATATTTGTTGCACTATAATATCTATTTTATATTTATTTTTATTAAATCTTCAGTTATTTCAAAATTTGTTTCATTAATTATTTTATAATATTCCAAGAGATTTATTTGACCATTTTTAAATTTTACTATTTCTTTTTCCAAATTTAAAAAAATTTTACTTTATCATCCATCATGGTTTGTTCTATGTTTGTTCATTTTTTTTCTTAAAATCCAAATTTATATTATATTTAATTGAAAACATATGAAGTAATAAATATTTTTTCATTAAAACATCTCTCATAAAATGAGTTTCTTTTTTTGAATTTTCAGTTTTTTTCTTTTTTTATTAAAATCTAAGGAAATAAATTTAATAATTTCTCCTTCTTTTAGAAAAACTTTTCCAGAAAGAAATAGACATCCATTTTTTAATTTCAATTTATTTATCTTTATTGATTTTATTTCTTTGACATATACAACCTTTTGATCTCCATGTTTATCAAATATTAAATAGTTATTAACTTTTGCAAATAATTGATATGTTATAGAATATTTAGAAAGCTCTTCTAAATTAAAGTAATATGTATCCACTCTTCCTTATATCGTCTAAGAATATCATTTTTAATAGTTTCTTGTACTTTTAGTCCTAAAGTTATAAAATTTTCTTTAATTTCTATTTCATTAGCTTCTCTTCACATATTTGTATAACTATGTGTAAAAGTAAACTCATTTCTAAGTGAATTCTTTATAATTCATTTTTTACTAAATTTATCTTTTATTCAATATCATATTCTTTTATTGTTAAAAAATCTATCTAAAAAAATAAGGTATTAATGTAGGTATTAATATAGATATTATTATGTATAAGATTATTTTTTCCAAGTATAAATCTCCTTATATTAAAAAACAACATGCATATCTACATATACATGTTGTCTGTTTTAAAAAATCAGTGATTAAGATTAATCAATAACTTTTCAAAAAAGTCGGCGGTTTCCTATTCTTGCGTTGCCACTACCTTCGGCCCTATCGAGCTTAACTTCTGAGTTCGGGATGGAATCAGGTGTACCCTCGACGGTATCGCCACCGACAAATATTTCGATAAACAAGTTGTTTAGAAAAATACTTGTCGGACTTTTTTACTTATATATTCAGATGTCTATGGTGATAGACCTCTGAAAACTAGATACATCAATTATCTAAAAAACTTCAATTAGGTTTAAATATACACTTAATTTGTTTTTAAGTCCTCGTTCTATTAGTAGCAGTCAGCTCAATACCTCGCGGTACTTACACCTCTGCCCTATCAACCTCATAGTCTATAAGGGAACTTACTTCACAAGGAATGGGATATCTAATCTTGGAGTTCGCTTCATACTTAGATGCTTTCAGTATTTATCGATTCCGTACATAGCTACCCGGCGGTGCCTTTGACAAGACAACCGGAACACCAGTGGTACGTCCACCCCGGTCCTCTCGTACTAGGGGTAGCTCTCCTCAAATATCCTGCGGACACAATAGATATGGACCAAACTGTCTCACGACGTTCTGAACCCAGCTCGCGTACCGCTTTAATGGGCGAACAGCCCAACCCTTGGAACCTACTACAGCTCCAGGATGCGACGAGCCGACATCGAGGTGCCAAACCTCCCCGTCGATGTGAACTCTTGGGGGAGATAAGCCTGTTATCCCCGGAGTAACTTTTATCCGTTGAGCGCCGGCCTTTCCATACAGAAACCGGCGGATCACTAAAACCGACTTTCGTCCCTGCTCGACTTGTAAGTCTCACAGTCAATCACACTTTTACTTTTGCGCTCTACACATGATTTCCGACCATGTTGAGTGTAACTTTGCACGCCTCCGTTACTTTTTAGGAGGTGACCGCCCCAGTCAAACTACCCACCACACACTGTCCTCCATCCCGTTAAAGGATGCGAGTTAGGGTTCCAATATAACAAGAGTGGTATCCCAAGGACGACTCCATAGAAACTAGCGTTTCTACTTCCGTGTCTCCCACCTATCCTGTACATGTTATATCAAAACCCAATATGAAGTTATAGTAAAGCTTCACGGGGTCTTATTGTCTTATTGCGTCTAACCTGCATTTTCACAGGTACTAAGATTTCACCGAGCTTGAGGCCGAGACAGCGTCCAGATCATTACACCATTCGTGCGGGTCAGAACTTACCTGACAATGAATTTCGCTACCTTAGGACCGTTATAGTTACAGCCGCCGTTCACTCGGGCTTCAGTGCACTGCTTCGCTTACGCTAACAGATTCCCTTAACCTTCGAGCACCGGGCAGGCGTCACCCCCTATACTTCAGCTTACGCTTTGGCAGAGAGCTGTGTTTTTGTTAAACAGTTGGCTGGACCTCTTTTCTGTGACTGGCGCTTTATACAAGTATAAATACCAGCACTCCTTATCGCTAACTTACGGAGTTAATATGCCGAGTTCCTTAGCCCCAATTATCTCGCTCGCCTTAGGATATTCTCCTTGAGCACCAGTGTTGGTTATCGGTACGGGCAACATATAGATTAAAAGTAGAAACTTTTCTTGGAAGCTTGACATCAGAGACTTCGCTACTACCCTAAGGGTTCGCTCCCCATCACAGCTCGATGTTTAATATTGTGCGGATTTGCCTACACAACCACCTCATCTGCTTAGACATGCACGTTCAATCGCATGCTTCTCTTAGCCTTCTCCGTCGTTCCATCCCTCTATATGTCGGTACTGGAATATCAACCAGTTGTCCATCGACTACGCCTTTCGGCCTCGCCTTAGGTCCCGACTAACCCTAGGAGGACGAACCTTCCCCAGGAAACCTTGCTCAATCGGCGTGAAGGATTCTCACCTTCAATCGATACTCACGCCGGCATTCTCACTTCCATACAGTCCATCAGTCCTCACGATCTGACTTCATCCCAGTATGGAACGCTCCCCTACCACTTGGTTATAAACGAATTTATAACTAAATTCATAGCTTCGGTAATGTACTTAGCCCCGTTAAATTTTCGGCGCTGAATCCCTCGACTTGTGAGCTGTTACGCACTCGTTAAACGATGGCTGCTTCTAAGCCAACATCCAAGCTGTTTCTGGAATCCAACATCCTTTCCCACTTAGTACATATTTTGGGACCTTAGCTGATGATCTGGGTTGTTTCCCTCGCGCATATGGACGTTATCACCCATATACTGACTGCCTTGCATACAACAACGGTATTCGGAGTTTAGCTATACTCAGTACCTCTAGAGGAGGCCATCGTATAATTAGTGCTCTACCCCCGTTGCGCTTAAACAAGACGCTAGCCCTAAAGCTATTTCGGGGAGAACCAGCTATATCCAGGTTCGATTGGAATTTCACCACTATCCACAAGTCATCCAAAGACTTTACAACGTCTACTGGTTCGGGCCTCCATATCATGTTACTGATACTTCACCCTGCTCATGGATAGATCACCTGGTTTCGGGTCTACAACAATATACTAATTCGCCCTATTAAGACTCGGTTTCCCTACGGCTCCATTTCTTTAACCTTGCATATCATCGTAACTCGCCGGCTCATTCTGCAAAAGGCACGCCATCACCCATTAACGGGCTCTGACTTTTTGTAGGCAATACGGTTTCAGGATCTATTTCACTCCCCTTCCGGGGTTCTTTTCAACTTTCCCTCACGGTACTAGTGCACTATCGGTGAGTGAGTAGTATTTAGCCTTGCCCGATGGTCCGGGCGGATTCAGACAGGGTTCCACGTGTCCCGCCCTACTCAGGATCCTACCAGAAGTTATATACATTTCAAATACGGGGGTATCACCCTCTATGCCACAACTTCCCAGTTGTTTCTTTTATGTATATAATTTATAACTTCGTAAAGGTAGTCCTACAACCCCAGATATAAATATCTGGTTTGGGCTCTTCCGCTTTCGCTCGCCGCTACTTACGGAATCGAATTCTCTTTCTTTTCCTGTTGGTACTTAGATGTTTCAGTTCTCAACGTTACCTCTTAATTAGCTATGTATTCACTAATAAAGTAAAACTTATCGTTTTGGGTTCCCCCATTCGGAAATCCCCGGATCAAAGCTTATTTCCAGCTCTCCGAGGCTTATCGCAGGTAATCACGTCCTTCTTCGGCTCTCACTCCCAAGTCATCCACCGTATGCCCTTATTAACTTAAATAAGTTACGCGTGTATCGAGTGGTTCATCAATAAAGTGAACCACGCTAAAGTCACATAAATTAATATGTGTCTTTTATTATTAAACTTGAGTGACCATTCTCAAATGGTCATTCAATAAATATCCTAATTTAATTTCTTAGATTTTTATAATATAAAATATTAAATAAATATTTATTTTAAGGATGTATCTAGTTTTCAAAGAGCTATCGCACAATAAGCGTTTCACATACGCAAATTGCGTGAGAGAAATAATTCTCTCAAAACTAAATAGAACCGATTCTACCACTATCGTAGAATATGTCTTTCCTATAGAAAGGAGGTGATCCACCCCCACCTTCCGGTAGGGGTACCTTGTTACGACTTAACCCCAATCATCAATCCTACCCTAGGCGCCTTCCTCTGCAAGCAGTTAGAATAGCGATTTCAAGTATTACCGACTCTCGTGGTTTGACGGGCGGTGTGTACAAGACCAGAGAACGTATTCACCGCGATATTGCTGACTCGCGATTACTAGTGATTCCAACTTCATGAAGTCGAGTTGCAGACTTCAATCCGAACTGAGATTGACTTTATGGGATTAGCTTCGCCTCACGGTTTCGCGACCCTTTGTGTCAACCATTGTAGCACGTGTGTAGCCCTACGCATAAGGGGCATGATGACTTGACGTCATCCCCACCTTCCTCTTGGTTGCCCAAGCAGTCTCTCATGAGTCCTTAACTTAATATTAGTAACATAAGATAGGGGTTGCGCTCGTTACCGGACTTAACCGAACATCTCACGACACGAGCTGACGACAGCCATGCACCACCTGTGCATTGGTTTGCCTCCGCTATATCTCTATAGCATTGCCAAGCATTTCAAGCGTAGGTAAGGTTCTTCGCGTATCGTCGAATTAAACCACATGCTCCACCACTTGTGCTGGTCCCCGTCAATTCCTTTGAGGTTCACACTTGCGTGCATACTACCCAGGCGCCATACTTAATGCGTTAGCTGCAACACCGGACAACTCCGACGTCTAGTATGGATCGTTTACGGCGTGGACTACTAGGGTATCTAATCCTATTTGCTCCCCACGCTTTCGTGCTTAAGTGTCAATAATCGTTCAAGTAGCTGCCTTCGCCATTGGTATTCCTCGATATATTTATGCATTCCACCGCTACACATCGAATTCTACTACTCCCACCGATATTCTAGTCTATCAGTTTCGACTGCGGACCAGGGTTAAGCCCTGGGTTTTAACAATCGACTTGATAAACCACCTGTGCACTCTTTACGCCCAATAAATCCGGATAACGCTCGCCACCTATGTATTACCGCGGCTGCTGGCACATAGTTAGCCGTGACTTTCTGGTAAGGTACCGTCAGCACGCTACCATTTCCTGAAGCGTGTGTTCTTTCCTTACAACAGAGGTTTACAATCCGAAGACCGTCATCCCTCACGCGGCATTGCTCTATCAGACTTTCGTCCATTGTAGAAAATTCCCTACTGCTGCCTCCCGTAGGAGTATGGGCCGTGTCTCAGTCCCATTGTGGCCGTCCAACCTCTCAGTTCGGCTACACATCATGGCCTTGGTAGGCCTTTACCCTACCAACTAGCTAATGTGGTATTTCCCCATCTTAGAGTGGCGCAAACGCGCCTTTAAACATTCAAAGATGCCTAAGAATATCCTATGGGGTATTAGCTATCGTTTCCAATAGTTATCCCCCTCTCTAAGGTAGGTTAGAAATATATTACTCACCCGTTCGCCACTCACTATAAAATAGTGCGTACGACTTGCATGTATTAGGCATGCCGCCAGCGTTAATCCTGAGCCAGGATCAAACTCTCATTAAAAATTTTTAATAAGATTAATTGATTGTCTCAAATTAATTTATTATTACTGGTTTGTATTCTTTTTCTTCAAAAAGAATTGATGGTTCTATTTAGTTTTGAAAGAGCTATTAATGTGTCTATTTAATTTAGGGTTAAAAAAATAAAAAATTCCAAATAAATATAAAAAATTAATAGATAAATGAGATTTTTTAATTCGTTCTCTAACCGAGACACTTTATTATTATATAGCAAAATAAAATTAATTTGTAAAAATATTTATAAATTTTTTAAAAATTACTTTTTTCATAAAAGAGCATATCAATATTAACGCTTTTTATGTCTTATTTCGCTTTATTATTATACAATTAAATTAAAGGAAAAGTATAAATTATGTTAAATTTTTTTAGAAAAACATTTAATTCGGTCTCATATTGAATATTAATTACCTTCTCTATAGTACTAATGGCCGGAAGTACATTTGTAGGGATATACTATGCTGTTAGTTTTGGTTCTAAGCTTGGCGCTAATGTAAATCATTTTCTTGAAACCATATATGAAATGTGAAATTTAGGTAAGGCGCCAGTTATCCAAGATTGATTAGCAAGATTAATTTTTGCAGTGCCATTCATTTTTCTTGGAATATTTGGATTAGTTATTTTATTGTTAACACAAAGAACATCTAATTCGAATACTGAAAATAGGAAATTAAGACACCAAATCAAACTTTTATCACATGCTATTAATTCTGAATACTCAAAATGAAATATTAAAGAGTTACAAGAAGCTATTACTAACGCAGGTTATAAGTATAGAAAAAAAGCTAATAAGATTGAATTAATTGAATTAATTGAAAATATTGAAAAAAAATAAGTCATTGACTTATTTTTTTTAATTGTTAAATACAATTCTTTCGATCTTTAATGGCTTTAAGGTATTATCATATAAAGTTACCAATACAGCATTTATTCTAACAGGACCTTTCGCTTCTATAAATTTCTTATTTGTATCTTTGCCACTTAGCTTATCTTCAACTGCCTGAAAGTCAGCCCCGATAGCAGAATTAAATACTCCACACATACCAACATCTGTTATGTATGCTGTTGTACCATTTAATATTCTTTCATCTGCTGTTTGAATATGCGTATGTGTTCCAAAGATAATACCAATCTTTTCTGAAAAAGCATTTGCTAAAACTATTTTTTCTGAAGTTGCTTCAGCATGAAGGTCTAAGATAGCTAAATCGTATTTACCTTCATTTTCTTGTAATATCTTTTCAATTTCATTAAATGGATTTCTTAAAGACATATTCATAAAAACAGTTCCTAATATATTCATTAAAAGAATTTTTTTGCCTTTATAATTAAAAATTAAACTTCCTTTACCTGCAGTTTCATTTTTAATATTTGCAGGACGAACCATATTATTAACTTTATCTATATATGTATATATATCTTTATTTTTAAAAGTGTGATTTCCCATTGTAAAATAATTAACGCCAGCTGCTGATAAATAATCATAATCACTTTTTGTTAAAGATTTTCCACCACGAGAAACATTTTCACCATTTGCAATAACAATGTCAGGCTTTAATGAGTCTTTCATATAAGGAAGATAAGATGCAACTGCATCTTTTCCATCTTTTCCATATATGTCACCTAAAATTAATATCTTCATAATTAAAGTATACTATCTTAATAGTTCAATAATTTATATTGTTAAAAAATCAAAATATTTTTATTTTTTAAAAACTGTCTCTTCAGCAGCTTTTATAACGCCTTTAAAAGAAATTCCTGCAGCCATTAATGTAGCTGCTGCAAAACTACCTTCAATGAAACTACCACTAGAAATATGTGTTTTATTTTTAACTATAGTTGTTGCAGCGATAGCAGATAATATTGATGAACCTAAATCACAAATGATTAATGTATCTTCATGATTTGAAGTAATTGCGTTAATAATATTTTGGGTATCTGTCCCAATCCCGCCGTCAACATCTCCGCCGACAGGAATAATTTTTCCTGCGTTTAAATTAGGAATCATATCTAAAAGATATTCTTTAGTATTAATAGAAAAGTCTTTTGAATGCGAAACTAATACAATTTTCATTATTTTAAACCTCCAATCAAATGTCTAAAAATAATTTCTGAAGAAAAGCATCCTGGATCAATCGTTCCAGAAGATCTTTTTTTTAAATAAGATGCTCTTCCTTTTAATGCGATAGCATTTTTTGTACTATCACGGCATTTGATAATATTTTTTAAAAGTTCTTCTGGTTTAATATTTTTATTTAGATCATCACCAAGATGTTTTCAAATATCATACATAGTTTTATCGCCAACATTAGCTCTTCCAAGTATTGTAATTGCCTTAGCGCCCTCATTTATAAATTTTTTTAAATTCTTATAATTTCAAACTTGGCCTTGAAGATGAGTTGCACCATTAATAAAAGCCATTCCATATAATGGTCCTGATGCACCCCCTACTTTTGACATTAAAGTTTTACCAACGATTTCAAAATTATTTTTTAAATCATTTTCATCTTCGTATATTAATTCCTTAATCACATGTTCAAATCCTCGCTTCATATTAGAACCGTGGTCACCATCGCCAATTTTATTATCTAACTTTGTTAAAATTTTTTCTTTTGCAATAAATTCTTCATTTATATCCTTAAATGTTTCTAATATTTCATGCGCCATTATTTCCACCCTTTAAAATTTATGAGTTCATTTAAGGAAGTTAATATAATTCCTTTTCATAAACTACAAAAGGAAATAAGGGTTACTTTATATTTATAAATTTGTTTTTGAAAAATAGTTTGTGTCTCATTATTTAATAAAGCGTTATTATTTTCTTTTGTTATTTGTTCAATCATTTCCAAAACCATACCATTGGTTTTGTTTATTGTTTCCTTCATCAAATTCTCCTTTTTTGTTTGAAATGATTATACGAAATAACGAAAACAATTATTGACTTTTAAGATTTGTTTTATATACTAAGTTATATATTTCTTTAAAGAGATTATTGTCTTTAATATACTTAGCAGCCTCAATTTTTCCTTGGCCTAATTTTTTATCTTTATATGAATATCATGAACCATTTTTTTTAATAATTTCTTTATTAGAAGCTAACTCAATAAGTTCTTCTAACTTATTAATTCCATCTTTATAATAAATAATAGTTTCAACTTCTTTATAAGGAGATGCCATTTTATTTTTAACAACTTTAATCTTTATTTTTTGTCCAACAAATTCATTAGCTTCTTTAATTCTTTCTTTTAATCTTATATCTAATCTTAATGATGAAAAGAATTTTAAAGCTCTACCTCCAGGTGTAACTTCAGGATTACCAAAAATAACACCAACTTTTTCTCTGATTTGGTTAATAAAAATTACAATAGTTTTAGTTTTATTAATACTTCCAACTAATTTACGCATTGACTTAGACATTAATCTAGCTTGCGCACCAATTGTTTGATCTTGCATTTGCCCATCAAGTTCTGCTTGAGGAACCAATGCCGCCACTGAATCAACAACAATTATTGCAAACTTTTGTGTCTCACATAAATAATCAACTAATTGTAAAGCATGTTCACCTGAATCTGGCTGTGAAATTAAGATGTTCGATAAATCTACACCCATTCTTTCAGCGTGATTAATATCTAAAGCATGTTCTGCATCAATAAAAGCACATAATCCACCTTCTTTTTGTGCACTTGCAATTGCTAATAATGCCATTGTTGTTTTCCCTGAAGATTCTGGTCCATAAATTTCTATTATTCTTCCTTTAGGATATCCGCCAACGCCAATAATCTCATCTACTAAAAGCGAACCTGTTGAAATTACTTCAATATTTCTATTTATTTGTTTATCATCCAAAGTCATGACAGAACCTTCGCCATATTTTTTTTCAATTTCTTTTATTAATAATTTAAATTCTTTTTCTTCCATATTTAGTCCTTACAACTATTAATGTCTATTTATTTGAATAATTATTCTCAATAAACTTTAAAAGAAATCTTATACCAAAATGTGCTATATCATCAATAACTTTATCTCTTTTTGCTTCTTTAGATATATATTCAATAACTGCGGTAATTTTTTTATTAGAAACTGCAATATAAACTAACCCTTTTTCTTTACCTTCAATACCATTATCAGAAGCATTACCAGTAAATGAGATCGCCAAATCACTATGTAAAATTTTTCTAGAATTTTGGGCTAATTCAGTAGCCATCTCTTTTGTCACTATCCCAATATTATTATGCACTTTTAAAATATCATATTTAAAGTCATTAGAGTAACAAACGAAACTGCCTCTAAAAAATTTACTTGCACCTCTTTTATTTACAATTAAATTAGAAAATCTTCCGCCAGTAATTGATTCAGCTGCTGTTAATGAAAGATTATATTTTTGTAGTTCTTTAATTAATTGTTCAATCATATTATTTAATAATTTTATATCCTTTTATATAATAATCGAATCCAGAAGTAATAGAAAATACTAAGCCAATAGTTAATGGGATTTGTATTAGGTAAGCAATATAATTTCAAGTTTTAAATGCTTCTCCACTTGAAATAACATGAATGAAAAATAATAATGCTAATCCAATCATTTGAAAGACAGTTTTTAATTTTCCTAACTTATGCGCTGGTAATACTGTTCCTTTTGTAGATAGCATCATTCTTAATCCATCTACTAAAATATCTCTTGCAATAAATAAAACTGTAAAAACAATTGGAACAATTCCTCTAGAAGAGAAAATAATTAAAACTGTATTTACAAGTATTTTATCTGCTAGAGGATCAAAAAATTTTCCAAAGGTTGTTACTTGATTAAATTTTCTTGCTCATCAACCATCCAATCAATCTGTAAACGCACAAATAATAAAGATAATACCGGCAGCAATATCTGTTCAATGTGTTCCTAAATTTTTATTTGTAGTATATGCAAAATTATTATTATAAATAGGAATTATAAGTAGTACGATAATTATCGGTACTAAGGCAATTCTTATTAATAATAAAAAGTTAGGTAGATTTTTTTTCATCTTTTTTCTCTTGAGTATCTTTTTTACTAAATAAAGCTTTATTTTTAACTTTTACTAGATTAATTGCAAATTGAGATTCTGGATTATTGCTTCAATTAGATGGTTTTTCTTTTGAAAGTCCATCGATCATCTCTTTCATTTCAGCTTTGTAATCTTCTCTTAAAAAAACTGTTTTTAATTCTTCAGAGTTTTTAATCTCATAAATTTGATGTCCATATTCATTATTAATTTGCCCTAAAGATTTAGTTCCTATAGATGGTTTAAAATCAGCAATTTCTTTTTCAACATCTAAAATTATTTTATTTAACTTTTGAAAAATTGCAATTCTTTCTTTTTCAGCTTTATTATTTAAAGTTCTTTTCTTATGATTTTTAATTAGTTTTTCTGTTCTATCTTTTTTAGAACCTATTACTGCAATAATTACTAAAACTATAATTATTATAAAAAAGATTACTAAAAAGATAACTGTCCCTGATCCTGATCCCATTATGTTTCTTACGTCATTTCTATATTATCCATATAATTATATAATAGAAAACATTACCATCAGCAAAAATATGCCGATAGTAATGTTTGATGTCATGCCCGTAAGCCATGTTTTGTTCTACCAATAATTTATCTAAGTAATAAATACTTTTTAAACCTAGCTTCATTTCGCTGATTTAAACTCTCCTACCATGGAATAAATTCCTTTATTTGGATTTCTATCTTGTGGGGTTTACCCGTTTCATCTAAAAGTTTCCTTCTAGCTCGTCTCTGTTGCACTTTAAAGTTTGTTCATAGTAACCAAAACCTTAGAACTTACTTTGCCGTAATGTTTAAAACATTCGCAAGGTTATTTTTTCCCTCACCACAATCACTACAAACATCTCAGTTTGTGATAGCATGGACTTTCCTCTAACTCCAAAGAGTCAGCAATTGGCTGGCTGTGACAATATAATTATATATAAATAAGAAAAATTTATTCATTTTGATAAATTATTTATATGGCAAGAGAAGGAAGAATATTAGAGAATTTAATCTCTAATAAATTATTAAAGATAAATAAAAATGAAAAAGGTTTTTTTATTAAATCACCAACCCCAATGAAAATGATAAATATAAATGGAAAAGTTGTTCCTATTTATGCAAATAAAGCTTTATGTGATTTTGTTGGCATATATAATAAAAAATTTATTCTTATCGAATCTAAAAATATTTCTGGGGTTAGATTTGAATTTAAAAGATTAAAGGATCACCAAGAAAAACAATTAGCATCTATTATGCGCCATGGAGGAATATCTCTCATTATCTTTTATCTTACCCTAACTCATGAAATTATTATTTTAAAAATAGATAAATATTTAGTTTTCAAATCACAAACACAAAAAAAGAGCATTAATATTGATGCTCTTAAAGAGATTGGTATGTGTGTTTCTGCTGATGAAATTGAAAAATATTTAAATATATTATCTAGCTAAACTTCTAATCAATTAATATTCATGATCTCTTTAAGTTCTTTATCAGCATGAGTTGCAGATCTATTTAATGATTCATAAGCATTTAATAATAAAGGTCATGAATTATTTTTGACTAATGAAGTTTTTTTAACTGCGAGAACAACTCTTTCTCAACTATCTTCGTTAATTCAGTGAGCGATTGCTTTTTCATTTTCTTCATTTAATTCAAAACCTAAAATTTCTTTGATTCAAATTATTTGTTTTTCTAAAGAACTATTTTTCGAAGGGGATCAATATGTTTCTAATAATTTAACAATCGTATAATTAAAATCAAATGTTATTTGTTTGTCTTTATTAATAACTTTTAAGCAATTAGATGCTATTAATGTTCTAATAAGAACCTGTATAGATTCTTCAGAAAGATTTAAAATATTTGCTAACTTAGAAATTGAAAAAGTGTGCTCTTTTATTTCTTTATTTTTAAATAACTTAGCAATAAAAATTGCTTCTTGTTTTTTTAATCCGATGTATTTATGTCTTTTTAAAACTAATTGTTCTTTATCTATTATTCCGTCTTCGAGAAGTTGATATATTATTTCCAACCCTAACCTCTTTTCGCCTATCTTCAACCAATAAGTTGAATTAAGAAAAAGGCAATAAATAAGACAGATGTTAGAAAGGCAACAATATAAGTCATAGCAGCAGCGTTTAAAACACCTTTAGTTCCTTTAATATCATTTGGACTAACCATTAAACCTAGTGCTTTCAAGTCTTTTTTAGCTCTTCTTGAAGCTCCAAATTCAATAGGCAAAGTGATAAGTTGATATAGACCCATTGCAGCATAAATAACTAAACCTACAAATGCAACTCATATTATTCAGCCAGCGTTCATAAAAAACATCATAAATAAACCAAAAAAGAATAATGATTGTCCTATTTGTGTAATAAGGGCTACTGGTTTTACAACTGCATCTCTTATTCTTACACTTAAGATCTTTTCATGTCATTGCACAGCATGACTAGCTTCATGAGAAGCGATTGCCATTGCAGATACTGATGATGAATTAAAAACAGAAGGAGATAAACTAATTGTTAATGTTTGGGGATCAAAATGATCTTTACCTTCAACACCTAAAATTATTCTAACATTATTAATACCATGTTTAGCTAAAACTTTTCTTGCAACTTCTGCACCAGTTGTTTGTGTTGATGATTGTTTTAATGCATATTCTTGGTTCTTTTTAATAAATGTTTTTTGCACAAGAATAGTTGTAATAGCTATCACTATTAATGCAATAAAAAAACCTAAAAATATTCATAGTGTTGTATTCATATATACTCCTTTTATTTGTATATGATAATTATAATACGATAAAAAAATATTAATTTATTTTAATTTAATAAAAAATACTGCTTAAAGCAGTATTTTTTCTTATAAAATTTTAATTAAGTTTATCTGTTAAAGTTTTTGAAGCTTTGAATTTAATAACTTTTTTAGCTTTAATATTCATAGTTTCCCCAGTTCTTGGGTTTCTTCCTACTCTAGCAGCTCTTTTGTCCATTTTAAAAGACCCAAAACCAGGCACTTGAAATTTATTATCAGATTTTTTTGACATTACAGATACTGTTATGTCTTCAAAAATTTGTTCAAATATTTTTTTAGCAGTAACTTTAGTTACCCCGTGTTCTGCAGCAATATTTGAAATAATTTCTTGTTTATTCATTTTACACTCCTTATGGTTTAAAACTTATCAATATAAGATTGAATAGCCAGTGAAGGCTTTTCCTTCTTATATGTAATATTATATAGTAATTCTATTGTTTTTAATCCCAGTTTATCTTTTTGAGAAATCTCTAAAAGTACTTCAATAGAACGCAATCCTTCAACTGTTGCAAATTTTTTCAACACCTTTTTAGTTACTTTATCACCTTTTCCAATTGAATAACCGGTTGTAAAATTTCTTGACTTTTTATATGTTCCAGTTAAATATATATCGCCTATACCTGCAGGGCTAAAAATCTGTTCTTCATTTAAACCCAGTCTTTTAAGGGCTTCCTTAACTTCAGTGATGATTTTTGTAAAGAATAAGGCACGAGTATTCATTTTATATCCAAGACCTGCAACAATACCCATTAAAATAGCGACTGGATTTTTCATGATTGATAATCATTCGCAAGCTTCAATACTATCTGTTGGTTGAATCTTTATTTCGTTGCTAAGAAGTTCTTTATAAATTTTATTTGCAGTTTCGCTTGTATATCCAGCAAGTACAAATGATGTCGGTGTTTTATGAATTAATTCTGATGCAAATGATGGACCAGCTAATTTTAACACTCCTAAATTCAATTCTTTAGGGATTGATTTAATAATAGTTCCACAAAGAATATCTTTTTTTTCATAATCAAAACCTTTAGCCAAATTAACAAAATATGCTGGTTTTGTAAGATTTGGAACAACAGTTTCTGTTAAAGCTATTTTAAATGCTGCAGAAGGAATTACAAGTAATACAATATCTGCATCTTTAAAAGCTTCTTTAGGATCATTTGTTGCAAATAATTTTGAGGATAACTTCATTGAAAAATATTTAGAGTTTTTATGATTTTTATTAATATCATTTATTTCTAATGTATTTACACCAAATAAGATTATTTTGTTGTTTCTTGTATTTCCCCTAACTAAACTTTCTGCGATTGCGGTTCCAAATGCCCCAGAACCAACTATTACAATTTTTTTATTATATTTGATTTTTTTCTCTTTTTTTACGATAGAGTTATCTTTTTTTGTTTCTATATTATTATTTGTTTCCATTTTGTTTTCCTTTAATGCTTATTTTAATTGGTATTCCATCTAATTCGAATACATTTCTAATTTGGTTTTCAATAAACCTTAAATATGAAAAATGTACTCAGTTAGGTCTATTTGAAAAAATGATAAAGTGTGGAAATTTAATGTTTGAATATGTAATGTAATTTAATTTTATCTCAATACCATTATGTCTAGGTGGTTTTTTTATCATTTGAATTTCCATTAAAAAATTATTTAAAGAAGATTTTTTTATCTGTATTTTTCTTAATTCGTTAAGTTTTTTTGCTTTTTGTAATAATTTAATGATATTTTTTCTTTCTAATGCAGAAATAAACATTATAGGTACCCATGGTGCAAATTTAAACTTAACTCTAATACTATCTTCTAATTCTTTTTTATCTTCGTTATTTAATTGATCTATTTTATTAACGCCGATAATTACTGGTTTATATTCTTCTTTTAAAATACCCATAATTTTTTCATCAATTTGTGTAATTTTTTGTGTATGATCAACAATTAAAACAGTAATATCTGAGTTTAAAATGGTTAAATTAGTTCTTAATTCAGCATATCATTCAATATCATCTAAAGCTTTTTTATTTCTTTTTAATCCAGCAGTATCTGTTAGGATTATGTTTTCGTTATCTAATTTAAGTCATGTATCAATGGCGTCTCTTGTAGTTCCAGCCTCTTTAGAGACAATAACTCTTTCATCATTTAATAATGCATTTACTAATGTTGATTTTCCAACATTTGGTTTACCTACAAAACCTATCCTTAAATAATCTTGTACTTTTGTATTTGTTTTTTCTGGCAATATTTTTATTAATTTATCTAATAAGGTAGAAATACCTATTCCATGCACTGAAGAAATTGGTATTGGTTCACCAATCCCTAAAGAATAAAAGTTATTTGCTGATAAAGTCATTTCTAAATTATCTGATTTATTTACTGCAAGAATAATTTTTTTGCCTAATTTTTTTAACATATTACTTACAAAAACATCTTCATTATTTAAACCATCAACGCCTGAAACTAAAAAAATTATTACATCAGCTTCAGAAATAGCTACCTCAACTTGTGAATTAATTTCTGTTTGAAAGGAAAGGTTTAAATTCCTTGAAAAACCTCCAGAATCAATTAAATTAAATTGCCTCCCTAACCATTCACATGTTTGAATTATTCTATCTCTTGTAACCCCAAATTCATCATGCATTATTGAGACACGTTTTTCAATCAAACGATTAAAAAGTGTAGATTTCCCTACATTTGATCTCCCTATAATTGCTACTGTTGGTAAATTCTTATCCATTATTTACAATTCCTACAATCTGATTTGCGACTTCTTCAGCTGTATTAAAAGATGTATCTATATGAATAGAATTTTTTGTTGGCATTAAGGGACCTACTTTTCTATTCATATCAGATTCATTTCTATCTATAATATCTTGAAGAGTTTTTTCATAAGAAATTTGTTCTCCCATCTCACTAAATTGCTTAACTCTTCTTTTTGCAGCAACTTTAGGATCAACAAATAAATAAAATTTATAGTCTGCATCTGGCATTACTACAGTTCCAATATCTCGCCCTTCTAAAAGAACACCTGGTTTCTTACCAAATTCCATTTGCTTTTTAGAAGCAAATTCTCTAATCAGTGGGTAATGAGTTATAGAGTTTAATACATTAGAAACTTCATTAGAGTCTAAAATATTTTCATCTAATTTGATAAAATCATTTAAAATTTTTCCATTATCATCAAAAGACATTTTAATATCTTTAATCTTGTTTAAAAGTTTTTTTTCGTCATTTTCTAAATTGTTTTTTAAAGCAATTAAAGCAATTAGTCGATACATTTGTCCGGTATTAACATAAGTTAAACCTAATTTTTTTGCAACAAGCTTTGATGTAGTTGATTTTCCTGTTGCTGCTCCTCCGTCAATTGCAATTCTTAAAGTAGAGCCCATATTGCCACCCCCATTGTAATTATTGATGCTATAAATAAAATAATTGGTATAAGAAAATATAATTTTGTATTTTTAATTTCTTTAGGATTTATGTAATGTTTAATAAGTTTAATATCTTCTTTAATCGGTTTAATATCTACAGATTTTACCTCGTTTATTTTTTCTTGAATATTTTTAAATGCTGTTTGCATTTCTTCTTTTCTAAATTTTTTTTTCTTATTTAAGAATCTTATTCTTTTATTTAAAACTAACATTTTTTGATCTGCATCTACAAGATTCATTCTATTATCCAATGTATTTTTAATAATACTTATTGGTTCTTCTTCTTTTTCACCCGAATCTAAAGGAATTTCTGCTGTAAAGTTTGTTTGATGTTTTTCTCGAATAGAATATGATTCTTTTTTTATTTCGTATATTTTATCATCATTCTTTTTTAAAATTTTTAATAAATCTTCATTATTAGAATAAGCATTTTCAATATTTTCTGAAGAAACCATCATTATATTTTCAAAATATAATTGACTTTGGTCAGATAAAAGATATATTCTCTTTTCAATTTTTGACAATAGGATTTTATTTTCTTCTGGGATATTCAAATTTATTATATTTTTATTCATTCTATTTAAATTTAGCTAAAGTTTTTTAAAAGTTCATTCATTTTTTCTTCTGGTTGATACTCAGAAACATTAAATATCTGTTCTTTATTTTTGTAACCTACAAAAGTTGGCACTGATTTTATATTTAGTTGTTCGTTTTCTCATAAATTATTATCATCAACATCAACCTCAACAAAAATTACATTTGGATGATTATGTTTAATTTTATCAATTAATAATTTGGCCATTTTACATTGACCACATCATTCTGCACCAAAAATAATTAATATATTTTCATCTGTTTCAATTTTAGTATTTAAATCTTTAAATTCAATTTTTTCCATCTTTATTCCTTCACTAATACTTCTCTTGGTTTAGAACCTCTTGCAGAACCTATAATACCCTCATTTTCTAAAGTTTCAATAATATTAGCTGCTTTATTATATCCAATATTTAAATGTCTTTGTAACATAGAAACAGAAGCTTTTTTATATTTAATAACAATATCTTTTGCTGCAATATATGATGGGTCATCAAGTTCGATTAAATTTCCATTCATAAATAACGAGTTATCAATTTTTTGAGGATCTATCGTAAAAAAAGGTTTACATTGCGATTTAGCAAACGCAGTAATATCTTCTATTTCTTGATTAGAAACTAAAGCACCTTGTGCTCTAAATGGTAATTTGCCATATAAAGATAAAAGCATATCTCCATCACCAATTAATTTTTCTGCTCCAACTTGTCCAAGAATTGTTCTTGAATCAATTGAAGAAGCAACTGTGAAAGCCATTCGTGATGGGATATTTGACTTAATTGTTCCTGTAATTATTTCTGTCGATGGTCTTTGCGTTGCTAAAATCATGTGAATCCCAGCAGCTCTTGCTTTTTGTGTAATTCTCATAATTGATTCCTCAACCTCTTTAGCAGACACCATCATTAAATCAGCTAATTCATCAATAACAATAATTATAAATGGTTTTTTATCCTTACCATCTGCAATTAATTTTCTATTTAATTCATCAAGCTTTTTAACACCATTTTCAGCCATGATTTTATATCTGTTTTCCATCTCTTGTACCATCGCTTTTAAAACTTTATTTGCATTTTCAGCATTAATAACAACTTGAGCAAGTAAATGGGGTACACCATGGAATGGCGCAAATTCAACCATTTTAGGATCTATTAAAACTAATTGAACATCTGTTGGTTTATATTGTAATAAAATTGAAGCAAGAATTGTATTCATTGCAACCGACTTACCAGATCCTGTTGAACCAGCAACTAATAAATGTGGTGCTTTTGTTAAATCAAATGATAATGATTTACCAGAGACATCTTGACCTATCGCAATTTGAATTCCATGATTGCTTTTTGTCATATTATCAAATACATCTCTAAATAAAACTGGTTTTTTAATTAAATTTGGAATTTCAATACCAATAAATGATGTTCCAGGAATTGGAGCAATTAATCTAATATATTCAGCTCCAAGTCTTAATTTAATATTTTCTTCTAAATTTGTAACTTTAGATGTTTTAACACCAGAAGCTAGTTCTATTTTAAATGTTGAAACTGTAGGTCCTATTTCAAATGAATTAACTGTCGCATCAATTCCAAATGATTCAAAAACTTCATTTAATATTTTAGAATTATCATGAACTTCCTTAATCAATTCTTTATCGTTAAAATTCGTATGTTTAGAACTTAATATACTTGTAGAAGGTAATATATATGGTTTACATCAATTTTTTGGACGCACATTTTTATCCACAGCATCATCCAAATTAAGTTCTTTAAGTGTTTCTTCTTTTAAATAATCATTTTTAGGATGATGATGTTTTTTTTTATCAGTTTCTCCAACATAATCCTCAATGGTTACTTCAGCTGTTGAAACTGATTCAATTTTTGATAATTGAAACTCATGTGATTTTTCAATTTCTTCAGGAATTGAAAGAAACTCTTCTACTGTCATGTCAGATAAAACATTTTCAAGAATAACATTTCTTTCACCAGTATCTTCTAATTTAATTTGCAATTCTAAGGTTTCTTCAATATGTTTTTCTAATTTTGAATCACTATTAAAAATTTCTGAGTAATATTTTTCAATAGAATTTAATTCATTATCCTCTTCAGGATAATTCATAATTTGTTCTGCAAAAGACTCAATGTAATTATTTGCTAATGTTTCTTTTTCTAAAATATTTTGTTTTTCAGAACTTTTTTTTAGTTTAGAATAAGAAGCACTACCAAGTGATCTTAGTATTTCTTTTTTTCTTTGTTCAGAAATTGATGATTTTTTTCTATAAAATTCATTATTTTCATCAACTTTTTTTAATACTTTTGATTTTAAATTTTTTAGTCTTTCTCTTTCTGATTTTATTTTTTCAGAAAGTTCTTCATAACTTGTTGTATCCATATTATCTTTTACTTTTTCAATAATTTCAACTCTGTGTTTTTGTTCTTTTGCAAATTTTAATTCAAATTCTTTTGTGGGTAAATTAAGATCAATAGATTCAACCTTTTTGGAACTTAAATTCGAATTATTTTTTTGACTTGAAAACATAAATTTTTCTCATAATATTTGAAAATCATCAAAAATAATTACATAAACAAAATAAATAACTACAATTAATAAAAAGATTAACATAAGAGGTTCAAATCCTCAACCACCAGCAGCTCAAAAAATAAGTGGAAGTATAAAACCTAAATTTAAAAAAGTTGCTGTATTATATGTTTTTATAATTTCTGGCGTACTTATTTTTTTAAATTGTTCTAGAAATAAAAAATTATAATAACTACCTAACGAATTATAGCCAATAACTTTTAATCCGCTTGATGAAAGCAATAATACATCAGTTATAAAAAATAAAAATACAATAAGCAATGCAATGCTTGCTATTGCTCTTTTTTTTGTGAAAAACTTAAAAGAATCTAAAAAATAATATGTAGATGCCAAAGCTATAAGTGTTAATCATATAGCAATATTTAATGCATTTCCTATAAAGGGGACAATAAGAAATGTCTCAAATAAATAAAGAGGATTAAATCCAAAAGGAAGTAAAATAACAGAAAAAAGCATAGCTAAAGAGACTAATATAATTATTAGTCCCATTTTTTTATTTTTTTGATCTAAAATAATTTCTTTTATTCTATTCATTATTTTTATCCATTATATTAAAAATAATTGTAGGAGTTTTTTTAAAACTTTCTCTAAAAATTTTACTAATAAGTTTATTAAGTGAAGGCAATAATTTACTTATATGAATTTTTTTATTAGCTGCATCTTCACTAGACTTAAGAATTAATTCTTTAACTTTTGATAAAGTGTTTTCTTTTCCTTGTGTAATAACTACACCTTTCATTTGAATATCGATATCTGATTTAATAACAAACTCTTTCGGATCGTAAATAAAGGATATCGAAGTTATTCCGTTTTTTCCTAAAACTTTTCTTGTTTCAATTAATTCACTATCAATAGATTGATCTCCATTAGCTTCCATAACTAATGAAGCTACTTGAATTCCTTTTTGGGTTAATCCTTCATACTCACCGTTTGAAAATGAGAACTTTTCACCATTATCGGCAAGAATAATATTTTTTTCATTCATTCCATTTTCAATTGCAACATTTTTTGCAGCAAGCAAATCTTTAAAATAACCAGAAACCGGCATAAAGTATTTTGGTTTTAAAAATGTTAAATAATTTCTAATATCAAACCTAGATGTTCCAAATAAAATTTTTGTTCCTTCTTTTGGAGTTATAACTTTAGGATCAACTCTTGTTATTTTATTAACTACATTAGCAAAAACATGTTCATTACCAGATTGTGGTAATGCAAATAAACAAACAATATCATCTTCTTCAAAAGCAAAATCATTTGCATTATGAGCTTCGATAATCAATTCTATGGCTCTATATAGTTTTGTTCTTGTTCCTGATAAAATAACAATAGATTTATCACTATCTTCTTTTTTAAAATCAGAATATAGTCTAATTGGAAATTCTTCAATTTCATTATTTTGCATCATTATCTTAATTAATTTAAATAATATTTCAGATTTTAAATAAATTTTCTTTTTATTTTTCTTAGCAATATTTATTATTTCAACAACATTAATTATTTCATCTTCATATAATGCGACAATAATTCTTTGATTTTTATTAATAATACTTTTTATCTCATTTGTTATTCTATAATTTGAAGATAAACTTTTTACTTCACCTGTTCTACCAGAGTCTGAAAGTAATAATAAATTATTTTCATTGACCATTTCAGTCATATAATTCATAGCAGTTGTATTGTATTCTTTAATTGAATCAAATACGTAATCAGTTAAATATAAAATATTTCCATCTTTAGTTTCAAATTTATAGCCAAATGTTCCAGGAATTATTGAACTCATAGGAATAGCTTTTACTTTAACACCTGAAACTTCTTTTGTTTCTCCCTTTTCGAAAGGGATTTGATTTCATTCCTTTGTCGGAACATCAAAAAATACCTCAAGTGAATCAAGAGTTATTTTTGAACCATATATTTCTATATCTTTTTTTATATTAATTATTTGTTGTAATGAGCCAATATTCATTCTATTGGCAGATGAAAGGAAAATTGCTTTAATTTTATCCCTGTTTAATTCTAAGTATTCCATATTAGGAATAAAGTGTTGTACCCCAAAATCATTATTTAATGGTTCATAAACACCAGAATCTAATATATATATTTTAGAATCAATCTCTAATATATAAAGCCTTTTTTCCTTTTCATCAAGCCCTCCAAGGGCTAAAACATTAATTTTTAACATAATAAAATTATACTATAATACTAAGAGTGTTTAACATCTCTTAGTTCTTTTAGTTTCTCCTTAAACTCTTTTGGTATATCTGATTTATAAGTTACTTCTTTTCCATCAATATCAATAAAACTTAATTCAATAGAATGTAAAAACTGTCCATAACCAGGATCAAAAACTTTATTTCCGTATTCTGGATCATTTAAAACTGGAGCATTAAGAAATTTAGAATGTACACGAATTTGATGTGTACGACCAGTCATAATGCTATATTCTACATATTCATTTTTTGGAAAAGATTCAATCACTCTAAATTTAGAAATTGCCATTTTTGAATTTTGCATTTGTGGGCTCATTTTTTTTCTATTAAAAGGATCTCTTCCAATTGGAACCTTAATAATTCCTTTAGAATTTTTATATTTGCCATCTGTAATTAATCTATATAACTTCTTGACTTTGCCTTCTTCAAATTGTTTTGCCATATAGTTGTGAAAAACATCATTTTTAGCAATAATTAATAAACCTGAAGTATTTTTATCTAATCTATGGATAATCCCTGGTCTTATTGTATCTTTCATTGATAATTGATCTGTTTTACCAATTAATATATTTGCTAATGTAAATTTTGTATTATTACTTCCGGGGTGAACGACCAATCCTGAGGGTTTTTCAATGACAAAATAGTTTTCATTTTCAAAAATAATTTTTGGCATTTCTCCATTTTCTCAAGGCAACAAATTATCGTGTTGTGTCTTTATCTGATTTTTAAAAATAATGTCTGCTTCACCTTGTAAAATGTAACCAGGTTTTGTAATACTTTCCCCATTTACACTAACATGACCCATTTTAATATGTTGTTTTATTTTTTCACGTGATAAATCTTCAATTTCTTTGGCTAAAAATTGGTCTAATCTTTCTTTTGATGTTGAATTAAATTTTATTTCCATTATCAATTAATTCTAAAGAAGCTTTATAAAAACTGCTCTTTCTTTTTTCTTTATCAACTAATGATTTTGAAGCATTCTCAACAAATTTTTTATTTTCAAGCATTTTATTTGCTCGATTTAACTCAAATGTAATTTGTTTTTTAACTGCACTTTTTAGATCTTTTATTGATTTTTTATCGCCATTTTCAAAAGAAGTATAAATTACGCCGACCCCAGGATAAATATCAATGCTATGATAATTTTCGCTTTTATTTGTTAATATTTTGGCATTTAAATAACTGATATATTTATTAACAAAATCATTATCAATTTTGTTTTCACTTTCAATAAAAATTTCGATCGCCTCTCCTTTTACATGTTTAGGATCAGAGTCAATTTTTCTTGCTGATTTTAAACAAGCAATTAATTCTTTCATTAGTTTTGGCTCTTCAATATCATTAGTTGTATATCTTTCTTTCAAAATAGAATTTTCTAAAGTAATATTTTTATTCAAATCTCAATATAATTCCTCAGTTATAAAAGGTAACATCGGATGTAGTGTTATTAATAAATCTATAAATATATTAATTGCTCTACTTGTTGCTTCAAGATTATTTTCGATTTTAATAAATTCTAAATAATTATTTGCAAAATCGTCAAAAACTAATTTATTCATTTCTGAAAAAATTAATGATAAATTATATTCTTCGATATTTTTACTTATTAATTTTTTAAAATTATTAATCTTTGCAATAATGTATTTATCAATGATTGATAAATCTAAATCTTGAATTTTTCTTCTTTCAAATTTATTGTCGCTTGCAAGAATTGATAATAAATTTTTGGAATTAAATAATTTATTATTTAAATCTCATGCTGATTGTATTTTAGTTTCGTTAAATTTGATATCTTGTCCAGGTGTTGAATTACCAAGTAAGAAAGACCTTAATGCATCTGAACCTCAATTAGCAATAATATCCATAGGATCAATTCCATTATTTAATGATTTAGACATTTTTAAACCATTTTTATCTCTAATTAAACCATGGATAATTGCATTTTTAAAAGGTGCTCTTCCATCTAATTCTAAAGATTGAAATATCATTCTTGATACTCAAAATAAAATAATATCATAGCCAGTAAAAATAGTGTCTGATAAATAATTGAGATTATCAGATCTTTTAATGACATTTTCATCACTAAATATAATTGGTCATAAAGCTGATGAAAATCATGTATCTAAAACATCACTATCTTGAATTCATTCTAGACCAGGAGATTCTTTTTGAACTTTTATATCTTCGCCCTTATACCACGCCGGAATCCGATGTCCTCATCATAGTTGCCTTGAAATACATCAATCTTCCATATTTTCTAATCAATTTAAATATATATTTTCAAATCTTTGGGGTGAGAATTTAATATTAGTTTCTTTATGATTTTGACTTTCTTTGGCAAATTTTGCTAAGTGTGACGATTTTAAAAATCACTGTTTTGAAATCATTGGCTCAACAATTGCACCAGATCTTGTAGAAACTCCAATAGACATTTTATGATCATTTATAGAACTTACCATATCTTTTTGTTTAAGAAAATCAATAATTTGATTTCTTGCTACAAATCTGTCTAAACCTTTTCATTGCATTCCTAATTCATTTAAAGTTGCATCTTTATTAAAAATATTAATTAATTCTAAATTATATTTTTTATATAAATCGTAATCATTAAAATCATGTGCTGGTGTTGCTTTCATTACTCCAGAACCCATTTCTATATCCACATATGAATCCCCAATAATTTTTAGTGATTTTCCAGTTAAAGGATTTAATAATTTTTTGCCAATGAATTTTTTATATCTATCATCTTTAGGATTAACAAAAATACCAGTATCTCCTAAAATAGTTTCTGGTCTAGTTGTTGAAATAACTAAAAATTGATCGCTATCATCAAATTTATATTTAATATCATACATTTTGCCGTTAATATCTTTATGTTCTAATTCAATATTTGAAATAGCTGTCATTAATACAGGGTCTCAATTTATTAATCTTAAATCCTTATAAATTAATTTTTTTTCATAAAGTTTAATAAAACTTTTTGTAACTAATTCATTTATATCTTTATCTAAAGTAAATTTTGCTTTGTCATAATCAAGGGCGATGCCTAATTTATCTCATTGCTTTTCAATTCTTTTAGTAAATGTATCTTTTCATGCAAAAATTCTTTGTACAAATTCTTCTCTACTGAAGTCATATCTATTTTTTCCTTCTTCTTTAAAAATTTGTTGTTCAACTTTAGCTTGCGTAGCAATTCCAGCATGATCAACACCAGGATATCAAATAACTTCATATCCATTAAGTTGTTTATATCTAATTAACATATCTGGATAATATGAATCTCAAGCATGACCTAAATGTAATTTTCCTGTTACATTTGGTGGTGGAAGTAACATTGTAAAAGTTTTTTCGCCTTTATTTTGTGACTTAAAATAACCATTTTCTTTTCAAAATGATTGTATTTTTTCTTCGGTTAAAGAAGGGTTATATTTTTTCATCTATTTTTTAAAAATACGTTGATATATCTCTTCATAGTTTTGTACAGGGATAATTTTTAATTTATCTAAAACATTTTTAGGAATGTCTATTAAGTCACGAACATTTTCTTTAGGAATAAAAATTGTTTTTAATCCTGATCTAAAGGCTGAAATACTTTTTTCTTTTAATCCACCTATAGGTAAAACTTTTCCTCTTAAAGTAATTTCTCCAGTCATTCCTAAATATTGCGAAACTTTTTTACCAGTTATTGCAGAAATGATTGCAGTTGTAAATGTAACACCTGCTGATGGTCCATCCTTAGGTGTTGCACCATCTGGTGAATGAATATGAATATCCTTATCTTTTAAGAAAGAAATGTCTTGGATTCCTAGCTCTTTATAATTAGCTTTAATAAATGAAAGAGCTATTTTTGCAGATTCTTGCATCACATCTTTTAATTGACCTGTTATAACAATTTCACCTTTACCGTTATATAAACTTACTTCAATAGGTAAAATATCTCCACCATATTGTGTTCATGCTAAACCTGTCACAGTACCTGTTTGTGGTTCACTATCAATTTTTGTATAATCAAATTTTTGTGGCCCGAGTAATTCTTGAATAATTTCTGGTGTAATTGTTAAAGGAATTTTAATTTTTTCACCAGCTAATTTTTTAACTAAAAGTTTTCTAGCTATTGTACTTGCTTCACGATAAAGTTGTCTTACCCCAGCTTCTATTGTATAATGCCTAATCAAATCTTTGATAGCAGCAGCATTTCATTTAAACATATTTGTAGGGATTTTTGTTTCTTCTTTCACTCTTTTTAATAAGTGCTTTTTAAAAATTCCAATTTTTTCAATTTCTGTATATGAAGAAATTTCAACAAAATCTAATCTATCAATTAATGGTTCTGGAATATTTTTATAATAATTAGCTGTTGCAATAAAAGTTACATTTGAAAGATCGTATTCTTCTTCGATGTAATGATCTTGAAACATTGCATTTTGTTCATAATCTAAAACTTCTAGCATTGCAGAAGTTGGGTCTCCTTTAAAATCAGCAGACATTTTATCAATTTCATCAAGTAAAATAACTGGGTTGATAACACCTGCTTTTTTCATTGCTTGAATTATTTTCCCTGGATTTGAAGCAATATATGTTCTTCTATGCCCTCTAATTTCAGCCTCATCTTTAACTCCACCTAAAGAAATTTTTATAAATTTTCTATTTAATGCATTAGCAATAGATCTAGCTAGTGTAGTTTTACCAGTTCCTGGAGGACCAACTAAAGCTAAAATTGAACCTTTTGCTTTAGGGTTTTGTTGTTTAACAGCCAAAAACTCAATAATTTTATCTTTTGGTTTTTCTAAACCATAATGTTCTTTATCAAGAATTTTTTTAGCATTATTAATGTCAACATTTTCCTTGTCTTCTTGTCAGTAAGGTAAATCAAGCAATCAATCTATATATTGCCTTATAATATTTGCCTCTTGCGCTTGTGGTGCTGTAAGTTCTAATTTGCTAATTTCAGAAAGCACTTTATTTTTTATATGTTCTGGATAAGGATTATTTTCTACTCTTTCTCTATAATTTTCAAATTCGTTTTTATTTCCAGATATAGTATCAAGTTCATTTTGAATAGCTTTTAATTGTTCTCTTAAATAATATTCTTTTTGTTGACTTTGGACCTTATCTTTAACTTTATTGTTAATTTCGTCTTTTATTTCTGATTCATATTCTGAAAATAATGATTTATCAGCTATATTTGAGAATTTTTTAATAATAAATAAATATCTTTCTAAAACATTAATGTTGTAAACTATTTCTCTTGTTTCTTTATTATTTAAAGAAGAAATAGCAGCAACCCTATCAATAAATTGTGAATTAGTTAATCTTTTTATAATATTAATTTCTTCTTCATCAACTGAAAAAATATTAGTTTTTGATATAGCGTATAAAAGCAAATCTCTCATTTCTTTTATTTCTAATTTTGAATCTTGAATTTCAACAACATCTTTATATTCACAAGCAAAAACACCGTTATCATATTTTTCTTGTTTAATAATTTCTACTCTTTTAATCCCTTCTAATAGAACGTTCAAACCTTGATTTTCATTTTGTTTTATAAGTTTTACTAAAATCCCGTAAAGAACACCTTCAGATGTCAAATCTGAGCTTTGTACAATTAAAAGTGTGTTGTCATGATTTTTAACTGAATCATCAATTGCAATATATTGTACTTCTTCTAATAATTTAACTTCTTTAATTGAAAGAGGCATAATTATTTCTTCATTAAGCACTAAAGTGGGTAATTTTTTATTTGCCAATATTCTCTCCTTTGAGTATTAATTTATTTAGAGATTTTTTCGATAAGTTTTTGATAAACAATGTTGTTTTCAAGTGAAACATTGTTAACTTGTTTTTTGACTTCTTCGATATTGGTATTATTTTTTTCTGCTATGTTTTTAAATTCTTTTTCAACATCTTCCTCAGAAACTTTTATATCTAATTCGTCAACTAATTTTGAATAAATAAGTCCATCTCTAATTCTTTTCATTGATGATGTTTTTAAATTTTGTTCTTTAAATTCTTCTTTGGATAATTTAAGCATTTTTAAGTAATCATCCATTTTCATTCCATTTTGAGCAATTTGTGCTTCTAATCTTTTTCATTCTTGTTGAATTTCTTCTTCTACTAAAACATCAGGAATAGAAATTTTTGTGCCCTCTAGTTTAACAATCTCGTCAAAATATTCTCTGAAGTATTTATCTTCAGCTTCAGCTACTTTTTTCTCTTTAGCAACTTCTTTAATTTTTTTAACTAATTCTTCTTTAGAATTAAAACCAAATTCTTTTAATTTAGCTGTTAATTCTTCGCCCTCTAATTTTGCAATTGTATTAATTGTATTAATTTTTACATCAAATGTCGCTTCTTTACCTTTTAAATCTTCTGAAGGATATTGTTCAGGGAATTTAACTGTAATTGTTTTTTCTTCGCCTTTTTTCATCCCGATAAGTTGATCTTCAAAGTTATCGATAAATTGTTTAGATCCAATTTTTAAATCAAATCCCTTCGCTTCTCCGCCTTCAAATGCAACACCATCAACTTTTCCTAAATAATCAAGATTTACAATATCATCATTAGCAATTGCAGTATCTCCATCTTTTTCTACTTTTTTAGTTAATAATGTTTCTAGTTGTTCAAGTTCTTTATTTATTTCATCTTCAGATACTTCTTCAACTTTCATTTCAACTTTAATAGAACTTCTGTCACCAATTTTTACATTAGGCATAGCAACAGATTCTAATACTGCTTCAACTTCATCTCTAGATATTTTAATAATTTTGAAATTTGGTCTTGTTGCAATTTTTTCTTTAGAAAGTAATTCAATTGCTTTATTTGATTCTTTATCTATCAATAAATCAGCAGCCTTATTAAATAAAGCATCTTCAGAGATATTTTGTTGCGCTATATTTTTAGGAACTTTACCCTTTCTAAAGCCTTTAAGTTCTAAGTTTTCAATTAGTTTATTTTCTGCTTGTTCAATATAATTTTTTCATTCTGAACCTGTTGATTTTATTTCAACAGTAATAAATTTGTCATTTTTAATTAATTTTAAATCTGCCATTTTGTTTCCTTATTTTTCTTGTCTATTATATATACTAATAATAATTATACCTTTATAAATTCTCAATAGAATTAAACCTTTCTAATTTCTTTGCAACTTCTTCTATATTAGAAATGCTACTTATCAAGGATTTTTCATCAAATAATTTATACAATGCATATAAAACAATATCTGAATAATTACTTTCTAAAGATTGACCTAAATACTTAGTAAGATATATTTCTTTTAACAGTTTTACACCAGGGTTTATCAAAGAAGGAAACTGTTGTAATTGATATCTTAAATGTTCTCTATCTTTTAAATAATCTTCTTCAGATTCATAATTTATATAATTTTTTGGATTACCAAATTCAAGTTCGAGATCAAGCTTTTGTTGACACAATATATCAAATATAAGCGCTTTGTTTCTCTGACTTTTTATGTTTTCAAACAAATAATTAATTTCGTCTTTAAAAAGATTTAAATTAAATTTGTTTAATTGACTTATTAATTCTTGATAATCATTTTTATCATTGTCTAATCTAATTAATAAATCAATTAATTTATTCACTGTAAGCGAATATTCTTGCCCATCATCTTTTAATGGTATTTTATTTAAAGAATTAAGTAAAAATTCTTCAAAAGCCATAGGAATATATGGCATTGAAAGTTCTTTGTTTATTAGATTTAAAGCTCTTTCATAATTATTTTCATTAATGTTGTTTTGTATTTGTAATTTAATTTGATCGTAATATTTATTATTCATTATTTTTATCCATTGTTATTTTCATCCACAATTTATATAAAAAAAATGGCGCCCGAGACAGGAGTCGAACCTGCGACCCCATGCTTAGAAGGCACGTGCTCTATCCTACTGAGCTACTCGGGCATCACCAATTAAATAATAACATAATTAAATATCATTTTTTATAAGTATATATGTTTTATTGAAAATAATCCGCTTGGTTCGATTTCTAAGATTCCATATGAAGGACCATTGTCCCCTTTTGGCGAAGTTATTGAACCTGGATTAAATCTTGTAATGCCGTCTTTAGTCTCGTTCGCATCAATATGATCATGTCCATGCAAAATTAATTTTGCACCATTTTCCTTCGCTATGGCTCTCATTTTTTTAAAAGTTTTTTTGTTTAATGTAAAACCAACTGTATGTCCATGTAGTATCATTATTTTTAAATTATTTAATTCAACAAAAATTTCCATTGGAGAAATCCCTTGTACATCACAATTTCCAGTAACAACTTTATCAAACTTTGAACCTTGTTTTTTTTCTTCATTAGCGTCATTTAAATCAAAATCCCCCATATAAAACTTAAACTCACAATCACTATTTTTAGCAATTATTTGGTCCATTAATTTAATATTTCCGTGAACATCAGATATTAATAGTATTTTCATAATTAAATTATATTACTTTTCTTATTTGGGTATATATAATTTCAAACATAACAATTGATATAGGTAGTTTTATTAAATTAAAAGCTATATTTCAGCCGGCGTAAGTCATCATAGTTTTAAAAGGTGTGTTATAAAAACTATTTCAACCACCAAATCAAAGAGGAAAAAATAGCAACATATTTCCTAATAATGCTGTAAATATTCAAATTAATATAGTAAATATTGCACCAAATATTGTGGTTTTATTTTTATTAAAGAAATAATCAATTAATATTAAACTAAATGCCATATAAACTAAATCTGATGCTCCAATTGGCTCACCGCCAGTTGCTAAAGTAAATCAAGGATAAATTAATGAAATAATAATAGAATTTTTAATCCCAACAAATCTTCTTGACATCAATAAAAAAACAAATGAAAAATCGAGTTTATAAAAGGAAAACATAGGTATTTGATACAACACTAATGCGCCGCACAATGCCAAAAATATAGATGATAGAGCCAATTTTTTTATTTCATTATTCATTGTATAATATTATAGCAAAGGAGAGTAATGAAAAATAATATAATTATTGAAATACCTAAGGGTTCAAATATTAAATACGAAATCGAAGATGGGGTTATTAAAGTTGATAGAATTTTATTTGGTTCAATGGTATATCCTCAAAATTACGGGTTCTTTAAAGAAACTTTAGATTGAGATGGAGACCCGCTTGATGTTCTAGTTTTTTCTGACCAACCATTCCTACCAGGGACAGAAGTTCCAATAAAAATTATTGGTGCAGTTAAAATGATTGATGGTGGAGAGACAGATACTAAAATTCTTGGCGTAATTGATGTTGACCCAAGATATGAAAAAATTAATTCAATTGATGATATTCAGCCACATTTACTTGCAGAAATCAAAGATTTCTTTGAAAACTATAAAAACTTGCAAAAAAAAGAAGTTATTATTAATGGTTTTGAAGGTTTAGAATATGCATTGAAAGAATTAGAAGAAACTAAAGAATTATATAAAAATTGAAAACATTTGGACAAAAAAGAATTTATTGAAAAAATGAAAATTGAACATCCAGAAAAATTTCAATAATTATTAAAATAAATAAAAAAAATGAAGTTAAACTTCATTTATTTTTTTGCTTTATTTTTTTGTTTCATTTTTTTTCGAGCTTTGGATATTTCAAGTTTTTTATTTATCCTTTTTTGTCGTTTTTCTCCACGCTTCAGAATTTCTTCTTGTTTATTCATATCATCTTTAGTCATAGGTGTTCAATCATGAATATCATAAACTCTTTTTAATTGTGCGACAGTTATTAATGCTTGATTATCTAAAGCAGCTATTTGCTCAACAACATCATACATTTCTTCCATATTAATAATCATTTTTAAATCATTTCTTTTTTTATGAGTATAACCACCTTCAACTTGAACTAAAGTATGACCTCTATGATAATTAGTATCATTCCAAAAATCAGAAATTTCTTTTGATTTATCAGTTATTATAAATAATTCTGCTTTAGCTGTTGAAGAATATATTAAACCAGAAACCATTGAATAAGTAAATGAAAATACAAATGAACCTAATAATTTTGGAGAAAGAATGGTATTGTGTACAAAAGATTCTCAGTTTGATTTAATTCCAAAAGCTTCAAAATTAGATTGCACAAAGTATCTAACAAATATCCAAAGCGCAGCATTGATAAAAGAAACACCAAATAAAAATGGACCTAAATTTCTACCTTTTTGTCTTGAATAAAATCTTAAAACAGGATCTAATCCCATTGTACATGCACCAACTTTAAATGCAATACCAACAGATACACCATAAGTTACTCCAGATAAAAATGCAACAAATAATGTATTAAGCAAGCTAAGTGGTTGAATTATTCCAGTTATTTTGTCATAAGTGTGGATAAGATCATATTTAAACCCTGGCACATAAGTTAAGAACATCGTCATAAGAGCATTTACAACTAAATATGTTATGGAAAGAAAACAAAATCTTCTTGAATATCATTTAAACATTAAGTAAATAATGGGAATATTTGCAAGTGCATAAAAAAGATAGTAAAAAGTCGCTCTGAATTGAGCATAAGTTAAACCTATAACAAGTTTATTAGTATCTCCACGAAAAAAGATATCTTGCATGGTATATACTATACCACCAGATATACCTGCTAATCCAGGTGTAAATAACTCAGCCGAAAGAACTAAATAGTAAACAGAAAAAGAACTCAAACATCCCGCAAAGCAAACAAATAAAAAAACTTTCTTTTTACTCATTCTTATTTTTGAAGGATGTAATAATTTTGTGTTCGCCATATACTCTATTTTATCAAATCTATTTCAAAATTTATATTTTTATTAGATTTATCAAACATTATTCAAATGATGTTATTCTTATAAATAAAATGATCACCATCATTAAATTCACCACCATTGATATTTTTAAAAAATTCTGAAATTTTTAAATCACTATCTTTTGCAGGAAGTTTTAACTTATGAGAATAATTTTCAATAAAATATTTTACTGAAACATCTCCTTCCACTAAAAATGTTGTTGGAGACAACTCATAAACACCATCTTTTTCAAGGTCTTCTTCATCATATATCTCTCCTAAAATTGATTCAATAATATCTTCCATGGTAACAATCCCTAACATAAAACCATCCTCATCATTAATGATTGCCATTTTATTTCTTCTGCTACGTAAATTTTCAAAAGCAGTTAAAATTTCATCGTCCATTTCTAATTCTAAAAAATCTAAAATATAATTTGAAAGAATTATTGATTTGTTTGCTAGTTTATCTTGTAATAATTTACCAGTAGATAATATACCTTCTACTTTTCCATCTTTATTTATTAATGGAAATCTAGAATGACTATATTTTGTAACAGCTTTTATCGCTTTGCTTATTGTAATATTTACTGGTAAAGAAATAACATCTTTTTTAGGAACTATTATTTTTTTAATTGTTTGTTCATCTATATACAATGTTTTTTTAATAATGTTTTGTTCGTATTTATTAGTTATTCCATGCAAAGTGGATTCTTCCAAAGCAATGTTTATTTCTTCATCAGATGCTAAAGAACTTCTTTTTTCTTCATTTATCATTTTACTTAATAAATAAGTTACCGGTTTCAATATCAAATTAACAGCTTGCAATACCCAAGAAAACTTCATAGTTCCTTTTTCAGGCATTTTTTTAGCTAAAAGTTTAGGCAATAATTCACCAAAAACTATAATTAATACAGTCATCAAAACAAATGAAATTGCATAACCAACAAATGAACCTTTAAATATTAATGTTCCAAATATAAATGTTGATAGTGTTGAAATTAAAACATTAACAACATTATTAAATATTACGATAGCAGTAATATGTTCATTATAGTTATTTACAAAATTTAAAACTCTTTTAGCCCTTCTTACTGATTTATTATTTTTGTTCTTTTGAACAATTGATTGTAATTTTATTTTACTTGCAGAAGAAATAGCCATTTCTGAAAATGAAAAAAATGCAGAAATGCTTATTAATATAAGTAAAACAAAACAAAGTGAAATTATTATTAATATCAATTTAATTATCCATCATTAATATAATACCTTTAATTATGCATTAATGTATAATATTATATAATGTTAATTAAAAGTAAGAGTACCGGTAAAAATATGTTCGGTAAGACATCAAGTATTATAAAAAGAAATTGAAAAAAACTAACCATTATTATAGCAATTTTGGTTTCATTATTAATTGGTTTAGGAGTTGGATTATATTTTGTTTTTAGAAAGGC
>Ga0105359_10000229_pt1 | contig 44969 bp, 41 predicted proteins | sample GOMGulsemesocosm_6_FD_83659 | JGI IMG/M metagenome (GOLD analysis project Ga0105359, IMG submission 83659) | Methane-oxidizing microbial communities from mesocosms in the Gulf of Mexico - GOM8C Gulf of Mexico | ecosystem: Environmental > Aquatic > Marine > Cold seeps | place: Gulf of Mexico...
ATGTTCGACTTAGTTAACTTGCCTGTCCATTGTTGTTTGCGATAACCACCCGTAGCCGCTAGCTCGGTAGCTCCTTGGTTACTAGTTAGTTGCAAATTGGCTTGATGTTTTAACCAGCTGCCGTTAAATAATAATTGGGCTTGTGGTACCAGCAGCTGGTCAAGTTCAAGATTTTTTAGCTTAACATCTAATTTATTGCTGGCCTGGGCATTAGTTGACAATATGCCATTAACTGAGAAGTTTTCAATATGTAGCTGTTGAGCCTTGGCGCTAATATTATTGGCTTGCAGTGTTACTTTTATTTTTGGGCTGGTGGTCTTGCCACTAAGTTGTAGCTTAGCGATAAGACGGCCAGTTAACTGCGGTAATGATTGACTTAGATCGACAGCATTAATTTCGGCTTTTACCGCAACAGTTTGGTCGATACGACCATTAACTAGCAGGCTATTGGTGCCATTATTAAGTCGAAGTTGTTCTAACTGCCAAATCCCATAGGGTGATTTATTGTCTTTTTTATCTTTGCTATGGGCAGGAGTTTCAGAATGCCCCTTGACCTTGCCCGAAAGCTTTAGCGGATTGTTTTGCCAGTGGCCATTAAGGTTAAGCTGGTCAAGTGCTACTTGCCATTTTTCGGCGCTAAACTGACCTGTACTGTGAAAATCGCCATTGAGCTTGGCCTTAATAGCAGGCCACTTTTTATGGGGTTCAATGTTGGCCAAATTTAGTTTGGCTTGCCACGTTAGTTTGTCACGCCAATCTAATGTGGCGGTAGTATTTATCTGACCATTGAGGGTGATAATTTTTAGCTTTTCGAGGGATAACCCCACTTGACTAGCGCTTCCTTGGGCAACTATTTTTGCCGCCGGAATTTGTTCGCCAACTAGACCTGTTGCTAGATTAAAATTAAGCTGTTGCAAACTGCCACTGGCATCGAGCTGTCCAGGATCTACTTTTATCGGCTGATTGGGCACCGCAAACGCTAACCAGTTAGCAGCTAGATCAAATGGCATATCGGGTTGTAATAGATCAAGAGTCGCGTTGATCGTGGTATTGAATTCGCCTTGACTGGCCAGTTTTGTACTCAGTTGATTTAATGATCCGTCTAGGTTGATATTAATTATATTTTTACCAAGGCCAAGTGCTTGCTCTGTATTGATGATTGACGTTAGTTGCAACGGATATTGTTCTTTTAACGTTACTGCACCTTTAAAACTCAACTTTGCTAAGGAATGCGCAACTGCAAGCTGACTAATATCTATTTGATGTTGTTTTGCTTTGGCGTCTAGGGTTAAACTGGCTATTTTTTCAACCTTTTTACCTTGAATAATTGTGGTGTCAATGACTGCAAGGCGGTTTATGACAACCGCCAAAGGCAAGGTGATTTGAGGTAACTCAAGCGTCTTCTTTTCGTTGCTAGGCAGGGGCTTTGATGTTTTGATCGGATCTAACTTGGTTGGTTTTTCGGCTTGCGCTAATTTTGCAGTTAAGCCTGTTAAAGTTAAATCGTTGACCGTTAATGTTGAATCATTAAAGTCTAGGGCTAATTGTAACTGTTGCCAACTGATTTGGTGACCACTGACAGATACATTAAATTGGTTTATCGCTAAATTATTTAGCTTAAACCACAGTGGTAAACTAACCTCAGTAATTGGGGCTGGTGGTTCGCTAGATTCAGGCTCTGATGCTGTTGGAGCTAGATTAAGCGTAAGCTCATTAACAGTAATAGTTTCGAGACAGATGCCACCATCGCTCAAGCAGCGCCAATCCCAATCTATCATTAATGTAGTCGCGTTCAGTTGTAACGCAGCTAAGTCAATTGATATATCACTTAATACAGGATCATTAAATAACGAACCTTGGCTAAGGTTTATTTTTATGCCCGGTTCAAGTTTCTCAACCCCATTAATCAGCAGGCGGTTGCCCCAATGACTACCAATTAGCACCGTGATTAACAACAGCAAGATTAGCAGGGTTATGCCCACATAGCGGGCAAGTTTAATAGCCCGTTGTTTTTTACTCATAGTGGTGGCCCAATTGAAAAGCTTAACCTAAAGGGTTTGTCGTAATCGCTATAGACGTCATCGCTGGTGAGGCCAAAAGCAAAATCGACTTTGATTGGTCCAACAGGTGTTATCCAGCGAACACCGAAACCGACATCGGTCTTGAGCGCCTCTGAAAAATCATTAGTGGTGGTGCCGACATCAACAAAAGTAGCAAGTCGCCACTTGTCTACAATCAAATAACTGTATTCCAACGAAAGATTGGCTTGGTAAAGCCCGCCAGTTAATTCACCTTGTTCGCTTGGCGAAATACTATCAAATTTGTATGCACGTAAATTTTCATCACCGCCACCAAATAATCGCATTGAGACTGGGACATCTTCGATTGACTTGGCAACAATTGCAGCTAAATCGACCCCAGCAAGAAATTGATGCTTAGTCTGATAACTGCGTAACCATTTTGAGCGTAATTTAAATTTGATCAAATTAGCATCTGAGCCCCATCCTTGGTGGCCTAGCTCCAGACTCATGATCTGTTTATCGCCCCAGTAAGGTGTGAAGCCTCCTTTTTTTCGAGTTCTCGAATAACTCATGCCAGGAATAATATTGGTGGTTAAAAATTGCTGTTCACCTTGAGTTGCATCTTCGCGTTCAAACTTGATGAATGTACCGCGCTTCCAGCCACTGTTGAGCAATTGATGACGCTGAACTTGAATCGAATATTTGGTACTTTGAGTATCATTCTTATTAATGTTTTGCCAGCCCAAGGTGGCGGTCGCGTAATTATCGTTGGGATCTTCAATCGGTACTTTATAGGTCGCTGAAAAAGATTGTTCCAGTGTGGCTAGTTTTAGTTCACTGGTGACGCTATGCCCATATTTATTTAGCCAAGGTTTAGTCCATTTTAGTCGACCTCGTGGGCCTGTATTAGATGACGCCCCTGCGCCGACTTCAAATGAGTTAGCTGGTTTCTCAACTAAATTGACATAAATAGGAACGGTTGAATCGACTGATTTATTTAAATCAGGATAAACCTCAATCGCAGAAAAGTACTTACTGCGTGACAGCGCCGTATTATATTTGGCAAGCAGATCACTGTGATAAGGATCTGCCACCGAAAAAGGCAACATCGACATGATAAGCTCTTGGGCAGGGCTTTGTTGCTGAAAAACAAGCTCACCAAAAGTGAAACGGTCACCACTATCAAACTCTAGAGTTACCTGTGCTTGATTGAGTTTGGGATTAATCGCCACTGTGCTGGTTTGCCAACGTGCCTTAAAATAACCCTTGGTGACCGCAATGTCGCTAAAGGAATTTTTAAAACTTTGGTAATTGCCGTGATTAAATTGGTCGCCTAGTTTTAATGCTGAGCTGTGGATTAAGTCACTAAACTGGGGATCTGTCTCAGCCATGCCGACGATAGTGATTTTTAGTTTGGTGATAGTCGTTGCGGGACCTTGGTCGATTTTAATGGTGGCGACATACTCTTTCTCATCATAGGAGGTAGAAATATTGATGGTTGGTTGATAATAGCCAATCGCTTGCAATGCCTTGATGGCATTTTTTTTGAGTTCTAATTGCCAGGCTCTTAAATTTTTTGGCGAGCTGGGTAATATACTCTCAACATAGATCTGAACATTCTCTAGCGCTTGATCGCTAAGCTTGTCATTGATCGCACTGATTTCAAACTCAGTTGATCGGGTTTGCTCAGCAGCAACAGTCAAGGTCGCAGTAAATAACAGGCAGCATAATGCAAGTATCGAAGTGGTCTTCATTAACCGATTAATATCCTTAAGCTTGAGTTCAAATTACAATGGCTAGAGGCAATGTTAACCCTAGTAAGCTGAATCTGGGATTAAAACACTGGCAATGCTTACTGTGTTAATATACAGTTATTGTTAGGCGTAGTAGCAATAAGTATATCGGGTTATTTGATAATGGTTAAGATTATTCACATTGATATGGATTGTTTTTTTGCCGCTGTTGAAATGCGCGATAATCCATTATTAGCAGAGCAGCCTGTCGCTGTTGGTGGTGATAGTGAGCGCCGCGGAGTAATTTCTACCTGTAATTATTTGGCCCGAAAATATGGGGTGCGCAGTGCTATGGCTACGGCTAAAGCAAAGCAGCTATGTCCACACTTAGTGTTGGTTCCTGGACGGATGGAAGTGTATCAACAAGTATCAGAGCAAATACGCGCTATTTTTAGTCAGTATACTGCGTTGATTGAACCTTTATCACTCGACGAGGCTTATCTTGATGTTACAGATTGCCTGCAGTGTCAGGGCAGCGCAACCTTGATCGCACAAAAAATACGCCAGCAAATATTTGAAAAAACGGGTCTGACTGCATCGGCGGGCATTGCGCCGAATAAATTTATGGCCAAGATAGCCTCAGATCTTAATAAACCCAATGGTCAATTTGTGATAACACCAGCGCAGGTTGATAAGTTTGCTTTGAACTTACCACTTAATAAAATTCCGGGAGTGGGTACGGTAACCCAAGAAAAATTGCGTCAAGTAGGTTTAATCACAGGGCGAGATGTCAGAGCTGTTGATCAGCAGTTTATGTTAGATAATTTTGGCAAGTTAGGTTTGGCTATTCGTGAGCGGTGTTTTGGCCTTGATGCAAGGGCAGTTGAGCCGAGTCGACCACGAAAGTCGGTCGGGGTAGAAACGACACTTGTTAGCGATATTTCGACCAGTGAACAATGCATAGCATTACTTGAACAACTATATCCAGAATTGCTACGCCGAATTGAAAAGTCGAAATCGATGGGCCTTATTACCAAGCAGGGTATTAAATTAAAGTTTAATGATTTTCAATCTACTACCGTTGAGAAAATTAACTCAGCAGCAAATTATGATCTGTATCTGGTCTTATTGGCACAAGCGCTTAAGCGAAGTAATGGCCGTAGCATTCGATTGATTGGCTTAAATGTTGGTTTGAGCAGCGAGCCAGTATCGACTCACCAACTCGATTTATTTTAAGATATTTATACCTTGTTCGTGGTTGTTAAACACGTTCTGGAATGTTTTTCAAAATCGCTAATGTTAATTGCCAGAAGCGATCGACGGTTGCAATTTCTACTTTTTCGTCTGGCGAATGTGGAAAACAAATAGTTGGCCCATAAGACAGCATATCCCAATGTGGGTAAGCATCTTTAAATAATCCACATTCTAGACCTGCGTGAATCACCATAATTTTTGGTACTTGATCAAAGAGTTGCTGATAGGTATCAGAGACAACTTGCATTATCTTTGAATCAGTTACTGGTTGCCAGCCGGGGTAAGCTCCTGAAAAATCAATCTTAGCACCTGCAAGGTCAAAAACAGATCCCAGCATATTTTGGACATCAACCCGGCGTGAATCAAGCAAGGATCTAACCAAACATTGAATATAAATTTCGTTATGTCGAGTTTGAATAACGCCCAGATTATTTGACGTTTCGACCACGCCTTCAATGGCATCACTCATTCGTAATACACCATACGGGCAGGCATATAACGCGGCTAACAATCTAGTTTGCAGTGTTGGCTCAAGAACCTGCTCTGGCAACTCTTCAGGATCTAAAAATAGTTCTAAATCAGGCTCTGTTTCAGCTAGCTCAGCTTGCAAGGTAGTAGTTAATGATAATAAATCTTGCTTAAAGTCGGCCAGTGAAGCCGTTGGAATGACCAGCTCAGCAGTTGCTTCTCGGGGCAGAGCATTACGCAGGCTGCCACCGTTAAAATTAACTAAACGAACCGGATAGATTTTACATAACTCAAACAGAGCTCTGGCTAACAATTTATTGGCGTTACCGCGCCCAAGATGAATGTCGACGCCTGAATGACCGCCTCGCAGTCCTTCTACAACTAAACAAAAGGCACTGTGCTTGGCTGGCGTTGGCTCAAACTCAAGGCTAAAATGAATGTTGGCATCAACGCCTCCGGCGCAGCCCATATAAATTTCACCTTCATCTTCTGAGTCGGTATTAAGTAATATTTGACCGTCAAGTAAACCTGCTTCGAGGCCAAAAGCACCAGTCATGCCCATTTCTTCGTCGATAGTGAGCAGTGCCTCTAACGGTCCATGTTCGATGCTTGAATCATCTAACACCGCTAAAATCGCACTTAAACCAATGCCGTTATCGGCACCAAGGGTAGTGCCTTTGGCTGTTACCCAATCGCCATCGATGTAGGGTTGAATTGGATCTTTTGTAAAATCATGCGTTTGGTTATTGTTTTTTTGCGGCACCATATCAAGGTGTGCTTGCAAAATCACACCTTGAAGGTTTTCGAAACCTGGGCTGGCTGGTTTTTTGATAATAATATTACCGACTGCATCACGAGATACACTAAGCGATTTTGATTTTGCCCACTGCACAATATGTTGCGCTAACGCCTCCTCGTGTTTAGAGGGATGAGGGATGCTACATAATTGGGCGAACCAGCGCCAGACAGGTTGGGGAGACAAGGTAGAAAGAGCCACAAATTAATCCTCTAAGTAAAAATAACCATAGCATACACTTATCGTAATTAAGATGGTCAAAAAAGGCTAATTAATTGCCACTCAATTGGACGTTAGGTTGTACGTGAAATTTTACGTTAACTGGCCTTGGCCTAAAATTAAGATCCGTTGTTTTGACACGATAATGCGAGTTATCTGACGTAAATAGCTAAATATACTTGTATAAGTGTGAGCTAAGGCGCATAATCGCGCGCCTTAAAGCACTGCATAATTCGCCCGTTATTATTGGTATAGCTAACGGCTAATTATGTAATACAACCCTTACTATTTGGAGTAATGCACGTCATGTTGCAGCAACTGTTTCAGCTAAAAGAACATCAAACCAATGTTAAACGAGAAGTCATTGGTGGCATCACCACGTTCTTAACTATGGCTTACATCATTTTTGTTAACCCGTCGATGCTTGAAGCTGCCGGGATGGACAATGGCGCGGTTTTTGTCGCGACATGTTTAGCCGCCGCGATTGGTTGTTTTATTATGGGCTTTGTCGCCAATTATCCAATAGCGTTAGCACCGGGTATGGGGTTAAATGCATTTTTTACCTATACCGTAGTGATGGAAATGGGTTATAGCTGGGAAGTGGCGCTAGGTGGCGTATTCATTTCTGGCGTGGTTTTTGTGATCATGAGCCTATTTAAAGTACGTGAATGGATTGTCGATAGTATTCCAATGTCGTTACGTTATGGTATCGCGGCCGGTATCGGTTTGTTCTTAGCGATTATTGCGCTAAAAAATGCCGGTATCGTAGTTGATAGTCCTGCGACGTTAGTGACCTTGGGTGATGTTACTGCTTTCCCAGCAATAATGACGGCACTTGGCCTATTTATTATTGTTGGTTTAACACACCGTGGAGTTAACGGCGCTGTGATGATCTCAATCTTGATGATTACTGTGCTTGGTGTTGCTTTTGGTGATATTTCTTATAATGGCATAGTTTCAATGCCACCATCACTGGCACCAACCTTTATGCATATGGACCTTGCTGGTGCCTTTGAAGTTGGCATGATCAGTGTTATTTTTGCCTTCTTGTTTGTTGATTTATTTGATACATCGGGCACCTTGATTGCAGTGGCACAACGTGGCGGTTTACTTGATGAGCAAGGAAAATTACCGCGCTTGGGCAAAGCATTATTAGCTGACTCAACGGCAACAATGGCAGGCGCTGCACTTGGTACATCAACAACAACTAGTTATGTCGAATCGACCGCTGGTGTTGCTGCTGGTGGCCGTACTGGTTTAACCGCTGTAGTGGTTGGTATTTTATTCTTATTGGCATTATTTTTTGCACCACTGGCGGGTATGGTTCCAGCTTATGCTACTGCGGGTGCTTTGCTTTATGTTGCTGTGTTAATGATGTCGAGTCTGATTAACATTGAATGGGAAGATTTAACCGAGGCTGTTCCTGTTGCGGTTGCTGCGATAATGATGCCACTGACATTCTCAATTGCTAATGGTATTATTTTTGGTTTTATAGCTTATGTCGGTGTTAAAGTTTTCTCGGGTCGTTGGAAAGACTTAACCGTAAGTGTCGTGGCTCTTTCTGCTTTGTTCGTCGCTAAAATTGCATTTTTCTAACCAGTATAATTTACTGAGTTAGTTTGTAGCCGTTAATAAAAGCTGCTTAGCAGCACTTTTATTAACGGCTTTTACCCCACGAAATTATCCCCCAATCTCTAGCGCCGAAAGCCTTACAACCAAAAAAAATATCACTGCTATAATTAGTACCTAGATTTTAGTTGAGGTATTAAGTGCAATGACTAATCATCAAAGTGATCCCCAAGAAGTTAAATTCTCAGCCTCCCAGCAGCTTGTTTCAATTACTGACAGCCATGGTGTCATTACCTATGTTAACGATGTCTTTGCTCAGGTATCAGGTTATAGCCAAGCGGAGCTTATTGGACAACCGCACAATATTGTACGCCATCGTGACATGCCTAAAGCAGCGTTTGCCGATTTATGGGACAAGCTAAAGCACAATAAAGCGTGGCGAGGCATGGTTAAAAACTGTTGTAAAGACGGGCGTTATTATTGGGTTGATGCCTATGTGACACCGCTGACAGAACATGGAGTTACGGTCGGTTATCAATCGGTCAGGGTCTGCCCAAGTGAAGAACAAATCAGCACCGCGAATCAAATTTATCAGCAAATGAATGCGGACAAAACTATTAGTGATTTCGATGCTAATCAACCGCTAAAACATTTTTTATCAGGTACGGCTCTATTGATTATGTTTGTTGGTCAATATTGGCTAACCAAAGACTGGTCTGTATTAGCTCTAACATTAGCAGCCATGGCGGTGTTATTGCTGATTAATCGTGAAGAGCTAATTCGATTGCCGCAGTATCTGGCTCGATTAAAATTGTCTATTGCCAGTCCGTCGAGTTATATTTTTAGTGGCAAAGGACTTGTAGCGATAGCGGACTATAGTTTGCAATTATCACAAGCAAAACTGCGCACTGTATTGGGTCGTAGTGCCGATTATAGTTTGAATATTGATGATGTAGCACAGACTCTTGAGTTGTCATCTAATAGCACCCTTGATGGCTTGCTCGATCAGAGCGACCAGCTCGCTCAGTTGGCCACAGCCATTGCGCAAATGAGTTCGTCAATTGACCAAATAAGTCAAAGTACACAGGACTCAACGCAGCGCGTTAGCCGAGTAAGCGAGCAATGTCAGGGCGCAATCTCTTTGATTGATAATACCGAATCAACTATTGCTACATTAGCAACAAATGTAGCATCAGCGGCACAAGCAGCTAAAACACTCACTGGGGATGTCGATGTAATATCTAATATTATGGGTGAAATTAGGGGTATTGCTGATCAAACTAATTTATTAGCATTAAATGCTGCGATTGAAGCAGCAAGGGCAGGGGAACAAGGTCGAGGTTTTGCCGTTGTTGCAGATGAAGTAAGAACTCTCGCTGGGCGTACACAGGCGGCCACGGAGCACATTCTAAACTCGGTAGTAACTTTGCAGCAAACCTTATCATCGTGGAGCGAAATGATGTTAAGCAATCAACAGCAGGCGCAGCAGTGTTGTGAGCAAAACCACAATACCCGTCAAGCGATGAGTGAGATATCGAGTTTGATGGATCAAGCCACTGATGAGGCCATTCAAACGGCTGCTATTACCGAACAGCAGAGTATTGTGGCTAATCAAATTAGTGGTAGTGTGTCGACCATTGAACAAATAGGTCAACACAATAGTGAGCAAGCTGAAATGATTCAAACAAATTGTCGCCAATTAAGAGCCAGCGCGCAAAAGTTAAAAGATCTTACCAGTACTTTCGAGTAATTATTTAGAGCTAATTGTTGTGATGACTGACGTTACCTTGCCGTGGCTGAGCTGATTGACAATAATTTGATCTGGCTTGAGTTGGTTGACATCTTTGATCACATTAAGCTGCTGATCATAGGTAATACTATAACCTCGCTCTAATACAGCCAATGGACTAACACTGTTAAGTTCGCGTAATTTGGCATGAAGAGTTGCTTGTTTAGTCGCCACTAGTCTGGTGGTTGCTTGCTTTAGTCTGATCGTTAATTGTTGATGGCGTTCAATTAACTGATTTAATGCCGGTTGTGGCGTGTGAGCTAGCAAACGTTGAATCAAAATACTTAATCGGTAGTGATCCTGCTTAAGCCTGCGGTTAATCGTTTGGCTTAACTGACTTGAAAGTTCATCTAAATATTGGGCTTGTTGCTGCAAGCGATACTTAGGATCTTGTTGCACTAAGCGTTGACTTAGTGATTGCATTTTAAGTTGCTTAGCTGAAATGTTTGCATTGAACGATGCGATTAAATGTTGCTGAAAATAGCTCATTTGTTGACGTAATTGCTCGGTGGTATCAACCGCAATTTCTGCTGCTGCAGACGGTGTTGGCGCGCGATAATCGGCGACAAAGTCACTAATAGTTACATCAACTTCATGACCAACGGCGCTGATAATGGGCAAGGTAGAATTAAAAATTGTCCGCGCCAGCATTTCGTCGTTAAAACACCATAAGTCTTCCAGTGAGCCGCCACCGCGCCCGACTATTATAAGATCAACTTCGTTGCGATAATTTGCTAGGTTAATCGCATTAATTATCTCGTTCGCTGCTTGCATGCCTTGCACTAATACCGGATAAATAATGACATCAACCGTGGGGTTTCTTCGTTTTAACACAGTTAAAATGTCAGCAATTGCTGCCCCCGTTGCTGAGGTAATAACCCCGATTTTTTTTGGTGCGCTAGGCAGTGGCTTTTTATGCTCTGTGGCAAAAAGACCTTCACTGGCAAGCTGAACTTTTAACTGTTCAAATTGTTGTTGTAACAAACCATCGCCCGCGACATCCATTACATCAACTAATAACTGATAATCACCACGGGGTTCGTAAACGCTGATATTAGCCTTAATCAGGACCTGCTGGCCGTTTTGTGGCCGAAATTTTACCGCTCTATTACGTCCTTTAAACATGGCACATTTAACTTGAGATCGGGCATCTTTTAGCGTGAAATACCAATGACCGGATGAAGCGGCAACAAAATTAGATACTTCGGCATTTAACCAGATCCGGCCAAAGTTACCTTCAAGTAAACGTTTAATTTCGTTATTTAACTTGGAAACGTTATAGATGTTTTGCTGTTGAGTTAGGGCCATTGTTATTTTTCGTCATGGTATTTAGCGATGTATTTTATGCAGTTTATAGTGTCGCTGGGCTAGAGACAATAAAAAAGGCCCATAGGGCCTTTTAGTAAAAACATTGGCTTGTGCTTTTTTAATTAGCAGACATATCCATTTGCATGATCCGCTCTTTTAGCGTCTCCATACCTGGCTTATCATTAAGCAGTTCTTCTTTAGTCAGACCAGATAACTCATGAGGAAAAACTAGCCACTCATTTGTTTCATATAGATAAAAATCAGGCGCTCGGTCTGTTTTATTGTTTTGAGGTTTAAAATAAGGAGTCGCTATCTTCATTATTGGTGTATTACGACGACATTTCTTGGTTAAATCTTCAATAATTTGCGCGACACTTAAACCCGAATCATAGACATCGTCAACGATTAATAGGGTGTCTTCAGCATTAACGTTTCTAATAATGTAGTCAAGCCCATGGACACGAACGTTTGACACGCGTTGCTCAATGCCGGTGTATGATGAAGTACGAATTGAGATGTGATCTGTTTTAACTCCGAAAAAGTCCAGCAGCTCTTGCACTGCAATGCCTACTGGGGTACCCCCGCGCCATACGCCGATGATGTAATCTGGGCGACAACCGCTATCGAGGATCTTTAACCCCAAGTTGTAAGAATCGTCAAGTAATTGCTGGGCATCAATATATTTTTTTGTCATGGTGTGAACTCTACCGCTGGAAAATAATAATTATAGACTATGAAAATCTTGGGCGAGATTATAGCTAATTGTTTTTCTGATTACATTGATAATTGTCGTTTACATTATAATTCCCCCTGATAAAGGCTATTTTAAGTAGTTAAGGAACGGTGCAACGATGAAAATAATTGTAAATAGTATTTTACGAACGCTTAGATATCTCCTATAATATGTCCGCAATATTTTATACCTTTTTCCCCTTATTTTGGTGAGATGTTGCAATGCTAAGAATCGCACAAGAAGCTCTAACGTTTGACGACGTTCTACTCGTTCCAGGACACTCAACTGTCCTTCCTCATACCGCAGATTTGCGGACTCAATTGACTGAAACTATCAGTTTAAACATTCCGATGCTGTCGGCATCAATGGACACTGTTACTGAAGCTCGCTTAGCTATTGCGTTAGCGCAAGAAGGCGGCATTGGTTTTGTTCACAAGAATATGACTATTGAAGCGCAAGCGCATCAAGTGTCATTAGTTAAAAAGTTCGAATCAGGTGTCGTTACCTCTCCGGTGACTGTAAGCCCTGACGTGACAATCCGTGAAATTAATGAAATGCGTCAAAAACTAGGTTTCTCAGGATTCCCTGTGGTTGATAAGAATAACTCATTGGTCGGTATTATTACCTCACGTGATGTTCGTTTCGCCACCAATCTTGATAAGCCTGCGTCAGTATTAATGACACCAAAAGATAAGCTTGTTACGGTTAAAGCGGGTGAAAAGTCGGACGAAGTTTTACATTTGATGCACGAACACCGCATTGAAAAAATTCTAGTAGTTGACGATGCTTTTAAGTTACAAGGCATGATCACAGTAAAAGATTTTAAAAAAGCTGAAGCCAAACCAAACGCCTGTAAAGATGACGAAGGTCGTCTACGTGTCGGCGCTGCGGTAGGTTGTGGCGAAGGAACAGATGAGCGCATTGCAGCACTTGTTGCAGCTGGCGTTGATGTCTTGTTGATTGATACCTCTCACGGCCACTCACAAGGTGTATTAGACCGAATCAAAAAAACCCGTAGCGAATACCCAGATCTACAAATCATTGGTGGTAACGTTGCGACTGGCGCTGGTGCATTAGCTATTGCTGATGCGGGTGCTAACGCTGTTAAAGTTGGAATCGGCCCTGGTTCTATCTGTACTACTCGTATCGTAACCGGTGTTGGTGTTCCACAAATTACCGCAGTTTCAGATGCAGTTGACGCCCTAGCGGGTCGTGGAATTCCGGTGATTGCCGATGGCGGTATCCGTTTCTCTGGTGACATCGCTAAAGCCCTAGTTGCTGGTGCTAGCTGTGTGATGATGGGGTCAATGTTTGCTGGTACTGAAGAAGCGCCCGGTGAAGTTGAATTGTACCAAGGTCGTTACTACAAATCATACCGTGGTATGGGTTCTATCGGCGCAATGGATCAACGTGACGGTTCATCAGATCGTTACTTCCAAACCAGCAATGAAGCATCAAAATTAGTGCCTGAAGGCATTGAAGGTCGTGTGGCTTACAAAGGTCCAATGACCGCGATAATCCATCAGCAACTTGGTGGTATTCGCAGCGCAATGGGACTAACTGGTTGTGCGACAATTATCGAACTTGGTACTAAAGCCGAATTCGTTAAGATCACTTCTGCAGGTATGGGGGAGTCACACGTTCATGACGTAACCATCACTAAAGAAGCGCCAAATTACCGCATGGGCTAAATACCATTTATACCCGTGACTATTATACGGGTACATGCAGATCAGGCAGGGACTGTTATTTAGCAGTTTCCTGCCTTTTAACTTAAACATTTAAAGGTTTCTCATGAGCAACATACATGACCATCGTATATTAATCCTTGATTTTGGATCGCAGTATACTCAGCTTATCGCTCGCCGCATTCGTGAACTGGGCGTTTATTGTGAACTTTGGGGTTGGGATGTTTCGGAAGAAAAAATCCGTGAATTTAATCCAAACGGTATCATTTTATCTGGTGGCCCAGAGTCGGTAACATTAGTTGATTCACCTGCTGCTCCAGCTTATGTTTTTGAAGCTGGCGTGCCAGTATTAGGCGTATGTTATGGCATGCAAACTATGTCTGCACAGCTTGGCGGCAGCGTAGAAACATCAAACGAGCGTGAGTTTGGTTATGCTAAAGTTGAATTGGTTGGCGAATCTGCCCTATTTAAAAATATTGAAGACGAACTTATCGACGGTAGCGCATTTTTAGATGTGTGGATGAGCCACGGCGATAAAGTTGCGACTATTCCTGCTAGCTTCAAAACTGTTGCTAAAACAGACAGCTGTCCTTATGCTGCTATGGCTGATGAAGAACGTCGTTTTTACGGTGTTCAATTCCACCCTGAAGTAACTCACACTAAGCAAGGCGGCCGTTTATTAGAGCGTTTTGTCGTTGATATTTGTGGCTGTGAAAAGAATTGGACCGCTGGTTCTATCATTGAAGACGCTATTGCCCGCATTAAAGAGCAAGTAGGCGATGATGAAGTTATTCTTGGTTTGTCAGGTGGCGTTGACTCGTCGGTGACCGCTATGCTTATTCAGCGTGCGATTGGTGACAAACTAACGTGTGTATTTGTTGATAACGGGTTATTGCGTTTAAACGAAGCTGAGCAAGTGATGGAGATGTTTGGCGACCATTTTGGTTTGAAAATCGTTCACGTTGAAGGCGAGCAACGCTTCCTTGACGCGCTAAAAGGCGAAGACGAACCAGAAGCCAAGCGTAAAATCATTGGCCATGTTTTTGTTGATATTTTCGATGAAGAATCTAAAAAGTGTGAAAATGCTAAATGGCTAGCACAGGGAACTATTTATCCTGATGTTATCGAATCTGCTGCAGCAGGTACAGGCAAAGCGCATGTGATTAAATCACACCATAACGTTGGCGGTTTGCCAGACGACATGGAAATGGGCTTAGTTGAACCATTACGTGAGTTATTTAAAGATGAAGTTCGCCGCATTGGTTTAGAACTTGGTTTGCCATACGACATGTTATACCGTCACCCATTCCCTGGGCCAGGTCTAGGTGTACGTGTCCTTGGTGAAGTGAAAAAAGAATACTGTGATTTACTACGCCGCGCTGATGCAATCTTCATTGAAGAACTGCACAAAGCCGATATGTACCACAAAGTAAGTCAGGCATTCACCGTATTCTTGCCAGTTAAGTCTGTTGGTGTAATGGGTGACGGTCGTAAATACGACTGGGTTGTATCATTACGTTGTGTTGAAACGATTGATTTTATGACGGCTGTTTGGTCGCAACTTCCTTATGAGCTGTTAGGGCATGTTTCTAACCGAATCATCAATGAAATTGATGGCATCTCTCGGGTTGTTTATGACATTAGTGGTAAGCCGCCAGCAACGATTGAGTGGGAATAATACTTAATTTAACTTATTTTAATTTAAATTTGATTAAGTAAATAAAAAGCCTGCCACGTGCAGGCTTTTTTGTTTATAACTAGTGGTTTATACAATTGGTATCAGGCGTAGTTTAAGGACGTTATGAGTAATTTAGTAGAGATGTCGGCAACCGATAAAGATCAGCATTGGATGGAATATGCTTTAACCTTGGCCGATAAAGCCGAGCAATTAGGCGAAGTGCCAGTGGGTGCGGTATTGGTGTTAAACGATCAAGTGATAGGTCAAGGCTGGAATTTGGTGATTAATCAAAATGATCCCTGTGCTCATGCTGAAATTATGGCGTTACGAGATGGCGGCAAGAACATCAATAACTACCGAATTCTTGATGCGACGCTTTATGTAACACTCGAACCCTGTGCGATGTGTGCCGGTGCTATTGTCCATAGTCGGGTAAAACGGGTAGTCTATGGTGCCAGTGACTTAAAAACTGGTGCTGGTGGCTCCGTGTTCGATATTATGGTTCACCCTCAGTTAAATCATCAAGTTGAACTTGAATCAGGCTTAATGGCAGAGATTTGCGCTAACAAAATAAGTAATTTCTTTAGCCGCCGTCGTAAAGAAAAGAAAGCGGCAAAGCTCAAGTTAGGTTCTTAACTGACGATACACAGATGAAATTATGGCGTTACTACACCAAGTGAAGTGTTCAATGTCACGAAGTTGCGATTGAAATCGCTTGTGCCACTCCATTGCCTTACCAAAGAACTCGACCGTTGTTATTTGCGTTTGTTGCTGGCTATGGTGTTTAAAAATTTCAAATTTTAGTTGCAGTGCAGGAGACAGTTTTTTGAACTGTTCGTTATAAGCTGTTTTTAAAATAATTAGGGTGTTGTCAGATTTAATACACAAATCAGCAGCGACGACTTCTTGGTCGACCAAATAATACCAAGCTTCGGCTAAACCCTGTTGCGCATAGTTGCTTAACAGTTCGCAATAAAACTTTCCTTGACTGTTATTAAGGCCTACAGCTGTTCCTTGTTCACCTTTCCAGCCCGATGATTCAAAACGAGCAAAGTGATTGATAACGTCTTGCATTTCGTGGGGTTGATTAATTAACTTGATGCTTAAATCGGTATTGCTTTTGGCACAACGGTTTATTATTTTGTTGTGGTTTTGGCGCATATTTTTACCAAGCTGATTAAAAAATTCTTGATAATCGGCTGGAATATCGAGTTTACCAGTAGAAATGTAAGCACTTTTGTGGATGTTAGTTAGATTATTAACATTGATTCGAGTGGTGTCTTGTTGCAAAAAATCAATTAAAAACACTGGGCCGGGTAATATTTTTTTAAGGCCATTGAGTAACTCACAACTAAATTTATTATCCCGTACCACCCATAAACCTAAGGGTGCTTGTGAGGGCTGAAAGGTTTGATAGCGACCAAATCCTATCTTTTGGAATACCCCAATCGCCAGTGGCCCTTGTTGATCATGACAGAAAGCTATGATCTCATTGCCTTGGCTGAAATGAGTTAAGCAACTTTGAATGAATTGACTATCGAGAATTGCTTGATTAATTGAGCTTTTATTTATGGTGTCCCAGTGCGCAGCTAAGGTATTAAATTCGTCAAGATTATGTAGAGTCCAGAGCATATTATATTTCTTTTATTGTTTGGGCGATTGCTTGTAGATCGCGCTGGGTTAATTGATGGTGACAAGGAAGTTGAACCAGACAATGGCGGTAGTCTTGACTTATTTGACAGTCAGAAATAGCGATTTCCTCCCAGCGTAAACTCTGAATACCCGCTTGACGAAGTCGGTTGAAATGTTTGGAATCGTTAAGTAAAAATGGTAATACATAGGGCACCATATTTTCAGATAGCTCGTTAAATAGTACTTGGCCTGCTTGCTGATCCTTGATGCTCAATAAGTTAGCAAGATATAAATAGTTTGCACGTCGGCGTTGTTTAATCTGATTTAAGTTGCAGTGAGCAACTAAACGCCTAGTATGCTCAAAACAGCATCTGCCGAGCTTATCGGATTTAAAATACCTATACTTAGGTGGTTTAGTAGCATTAGCTGTTAATTGCTTATCTGGCTGCGCTAGTTTGGGGCGAAGTTTATTAATAACTTGAGTTAATCCGATTGAATAACTAATAGCTTTCAGCTCTGGCCACCATGAGACTTTTGTTAGTTTTGGCGGTGCAGAATCTTTTAACAACAATATGCCGCCATCAATTGAAGGTAATAATTTGTTAACAGAACATATGATGGCGTCTGGTTTTGGTGCCTGTGTCGTTGGGGTTAACACGTCAAACATCGCGTGAGCACAATCATAAATGATATAGATTTTTTTCTCTTTTAATCTGTCCAACATTAACTGGGGAAAAGGGCTGACACCGAAATAATTAATGATCAAGCAGTGTGAAACTTGGTGTTGAGATATTAGTTGGTTAACGTGACCGAGATCTGGGGTTAAGTTAGCATTTACACGATAAAAAATACATTGATAGCCGAGCCAGATAAAAGGCTCAATTGCAGCAGGGCAATGATAGCTTGGCACTAAAATTATGTTGGTATCATTTTTTAGCCTTTGCCCTGCGATTGCTAAAGCGGTACCACCAGAATAAGTAAATAGAAGATTTGAGAGATCGATACAGTTTTTCGTCCAACTCAATTCGCCAGCTTTTAATGTTGGGCCCGCCGCATACAAAATAGGTGAAAATTGGTGGCTGATAGCCAGTGAAGACGAAAACTCGATCATGTGTGAACCTGCGTTACCCATAGGCGCGTCAGATCCTTTGGTGTTGGTTGGTACGCTGGCAAGCTTGATATCCATGTCAATAACATAATCCTTTATCGTTTTATTTGATAATTATTGAATTAAAGTATTACATAGATTTTGAGAATTTCCATTGCACCAGAGATGACTGTTAGGATTAATTGATGATAGGCCCAAAAGATAAGCGTCTTGATGACAAAGAACCGCCATATCGTTGCCGATAGGGCGGTTCTTTTGGTAGGTAACCTTTGATATGTAACTTATGTAATATTACTTGTGACGCTGCTTAAGGTTGTCAATCACTTCGGTTAACGGCACATCTTTACCGCGTAGCAATACTAACAAGTGATAAATTAAATCAGAAGCTTCGTTAACTAACTCTTCGCGGTCGTCGGTCGCCGCAGCTAAGGCCACTTCAACACCTTCTTCACCGACTTTTTGCGCCATGCGCTTTACGCCACTGTCAAACAATGAGCTGGTGTAGCTTTTGTTATCGCGGTTAAGGTAACGGTCGCCTATTACGCTATTAAGGTGGCTAATAAAGTCGAGCTCAAACCCTTCGCTGTCAGCGAAACAGCTGGTCGTACCCAAATGACAAGTCGGGCCGACAGGATTGGCCATGATCAGCAAGGTATCGTTATCGCAGTCTTTACTGATATCGATTAGTTCAAGATGATTGCCAGAGCTTTCACCTTTGGTCCATAAGCGTTCTTTGGTACGCGAATAGAAAGTAACCTTTTTAATTTCTAGTGTTTTTTCCAATGCTTCATGGTTCATGTACCCAAGCATCAGTACTTTGCCATTGATGGCGTCTTGCACGACAACAGGCATCAGTTGGTTAACTTTGTCCCAGTCAAGTTGATCGATATTTAACATGGTCTGATTACTATCCCTTGTTGGTTGAGGTATTGCTTTAAATCAGCAATCTCAATAATTTGTTTGTGAAAGACGCTGGCAGCTAATGCACCATCGACTCTAGCATCTGTAAAGACATCTTTAAAGTGCGCCATAGTTCCTGCACCACCTGAGGCGATTAATGGCACTGAACAAGCTTCGCGGACCATCGCCAACTGCTCGATGTCGTAACCATCGCGCACGCCGTCTTTGTTCATGACGTTAAGCACAATTTCGCCAGCGCCGCGCGATACCACTTCACGGATCCAATCAATGGTTTGCCATTGCGTGGTACGGGTTTTGGTTTCATCACCGGTAAATTGTTTAACTTGATATTGGCCACTTGCTTGGTCAAAATAGCTATCAACACCCACCACAATACACTGCTGACCAAATTCATGCGTCAGCTCGGTAATTAGCGCAGGATTGGCTAAAGCAGGTGAATTAATTGATATTTTGTCAGCGCCAAATTCAAGGATTTTAGCCGCATCAGCGATGGTTTTTATGCCACCGGCAACGCAAAAGGGAATATTGATTTGTTCGCTAATTCGCTCAACCCAGCTTTTATCGACAATGCGATTATCACTTGAAGCAGTAATATCATAAAAGACTAATTCGTCAGCACCTTCATCGGCATAACGCTTTGCCAGTGGCACAATATCACCAACGACTTCGTGGTTACGAAATTGCACGCCTTTAACGACTACGCCATCTTTAACGTCTAAACAAGGAATTATCCGTTTTGCGAGCATGCGATAGCCTCCACCACGGTAAATTTGTCTTCGAGCAAGGCGCGGCCAACAATAACACCTGCGACGTTACATGGGTTAAGCGCGCTAATGTCGTTTAATGAACCGATGCCGCCTGATGATTGCCAATCAATTTGTGGCCAGTCATTAACTAAGTCGGTGTATAAATCGGTATTTGAGCCGGTTAATGTGCCGTCTTTACTGATGTCTGTACACAATACGTGTTTAAGTCCTAGCGGAATAAAACGATTGAGCAGTTCTTCGATTGTCACGCCTGAGTTTTCTTGCCAGCCATGAGTCGCGACATGTTTATTGCCTTGTGCGTCGATGTTTAAATCAAGCGCTAATACAATTTTTTCACTGCCGTAGGTTTCAAGCCACTGTGCTACTAATTCAGGTTGTTTAACCGCCAATGAGCCGATGACAACGCGTGATGCGCCAGCGTTTAGCAGGTCAATAATGTCTTGTTCGGTGCGAATGCCGCCACCCACTTGCAGGCCGACACTTTTGCCGGTTGATGCTACGCCATTCATCATTTGAGTAATTAAAGCAAGTTGACGTTTTGCCGGATCTTTAGCGCCGGTTAAATCAACTAAATGCAGCCATGTCGCGCCTTGCTCAGCATAGTGCTGTAATTGCTCGACCGGCGAAAATGCATAGGTGGTCTTTTGGGCGTAATCGCCTTGATAAAGACGAACAACTTCGCCGTCAATTAAATCTAATGCAGGGATTATCACGATTAAAGCTCCAAAAAGTTTTTAAGAATTTGTGCGCCAACTTGGCCCGAACGCTCTGGGTGAAATTGCACGCCGTAGAAATTACCTTTGCCAATTGCGGCGGAGAATTTCTGGCCATATTGGCAACTTGCTAAAGTAAAATCACCAACTGGCAGCGCAAAACTGTGAACAAAATAAACGTAACTGTCGCTATCTAGGCCGTCAAATAATGGCCCAGTTAAATCCCCAAGTGTGTTCCAACCCATGTGTGGTAGCGGCAAACCTTTGGTTGGTTCGAGCGGCTCGACACTTGAGTTGATTAAACCTAGGCAATTAACGCCGCGTTCGGCTGAGGCATTGCTCATTAGCTGCATGCCCAGACAAATACCTAATACTGGCTGAGTAAGGCCTTGGATTAATTCAATTAGCTCAAATTGTTCCAGTTTAGCCATCGCGGCGCCTGCGGTACCAACACCGGGTAAAATGACATGACTTGCATTTTTAATCACGCTAGGCTCGCGCGAGACAGTCACTTCAATGTCAAAGCGTTCCATCGCACAGCGTACCGAGGTGATATTGGCGCAACCCGTATCAATGATCACAAGCTGCTTGCTGTTAGTAGACGTTTGCTTACTCATAATACGCCCTTGCTGCTTGGCATTTCATTGCCTTGCAGTTTGATCGCTTGGCGCAATGCACGGCCAAAGACTTTAAATAAGCCTTCAACTAAGTGGTGGCTATTATTGCCACTGCCGCTTAAATGTAATGTTGCTGCCATGGCGCTGCTTAACGAGTGAAAAAAGTGTGGCACCATTTCGGTGGCAAGTTCACCAACGCGCTCGTTAGCAAACTTAGCATCAAACTCAAGCCAGCCACGCCCTGACAAATCAAGCGCACATTGGCACAAACACTCATCCATCGGCAAGGTAAAGCCAAAACGGCCAATGCCACGTTTATCACCTAAAGCTTGTTTTAGAGCGGCGCCAAGAGCAATCGCAGTATCTTCAACGCTGTGGTGGTCGTCAATGTGTAAATCGCCAGTCACCGCAACATCAAGCTTAAAACCACCGTGAGTCGCAATTTGATCTAACATGTGATCGAAAAAACCAATGCCGGTGCTAATGCTGCTGCCACCTTGCTGGTCTAAATCAACGCTGACACTAATTTGAGTCTCGTTGGTATTACGTACCACAGTTGCGATGCGTGGTTGGGTGGTTAAAGTGCGTGCGATGTCGTTCCAGTTTAAAGTTTTAGGATCATAACGCAGCGATTTAAGGCCCATGTTATTAGCCAGTCCAATGTCGGTATCGCGGTCACCAATCACAAAGCTAGTACTGAAATCGACTTTGCCTTGCTGAAGGTAATCTTTAACCAAGCCAAGTTTTGGCTTGCGGCAATTACAATTGTCTTCGTCAAAATGTGGGCAAATTAATACGTCTTGAAACACTACGCCTTGGCTGGCGAATATGTCCATCATTTTGTCGTGCGCCAAATCAAAATCAGCCTGTGGGAAGCTGTCGGTGCCTAAACCATCTTGATTCGATACCATCACTAGCTGGTAACCCGCTTGCTGTAATTGCAGCAATACAGGGATAACATTCGGTTCAAAGACTAACTTAGCCAAGGTGTCTAATTGCTTGTCGATGGCTGGCTCTTCAACCAGCGTACCATCGCGGTCGATAAATAAAATTTTATTACTCATGTCTCTAATTATCTCTATTTAATGGCAATTGAAATGTTGATTAACACAGAAATTAATCGCTCCATTTCACTGCTACTGCCAATTGAAAAACGTAAACAATTTTCTAATGTTTTAACGCTTGACTGATTTCGTACCACGACGCCAGCCTCACCTAATTTTTTAAACCAACGATCATCTTCAAAGCGTACTAATACAAAGTTTGCGCCTGAGTGATATACCTCACTAACCCCCGATAATTGGCTTACCGCATCACTAAATTGTGCGCCAAGTTGATTAAGCTCAGCTACTTGAGTCGTCATTTTTTCGACCCCAGCGATACTGAGACTTTGACCTGCAATGTCGCCAACCGGAGCTGGCACAGGGTAAGGGGCAATCACTTTTTTAACTAAGTCAATAATACCGCTATTAGCGAGCATAAAACCACAGCGTAAGCCAGCCAGTGCAAAAGCTTTTGACAAGGTGCGTAAAATAACCAAGTTGTCGTATTTCTCAATTAAGCTGGCCATGGTCAAGTGCGGAGAAAACTCAATATAAGCCTCATCAACCACCACCAAACATTGTTCACTCAATGCGCTTACAATAGGTTCTAACTGGTCAGGTGTTAAGGTTGAGCCTGTTGGGTTATTTGGGTTACAAATAAACACCATTTTTGAGCCATCAAGTTTATTGATTAAGTGAGGATCAAGCTGCCAATCAGCCATTAAAGGCACGGTATTGACCGCAACATTGCAAGTTGCAGCACTAATGGCATACATCCCGTATGTTGGGGTACAAATAGTAATGCTGTCTTGTCCTGGCACACAAAAGGTCCGGATCAATAACTCAATAGCTTCGTCGGCACCGCGACTGGCTAGTAGTTGGTCGGTCGCTACTTTGGCATAACGGCTGTAGTTATTAATCAACTGGGTAGGCTGAAACTCTGGGTAACGGTTATAAGCAACCGTGCTATCAGCGGCCAAAGTATTAGCAAACGGTGATTCATTAGCGTTAAGCCACACATCCCCAGTGCCACCAATGCGCCTAGCCGATTGGTAAGGGGTCATCGCCAATAATTCTGGGCGCGCTAAGCGCTGTGCCAAAGTAACGACAGCGGCATCAACAACATTAGTCATTATTTCGCTCCTTGTTCTAAACGTATAGTCACGGCGCGAGCGTGAGCATCTAGCCCTTCGGCAATCGCAATCGGACAAATGCTAGCTGCTAATGTATTAAGGCCGTCAAAGCTTAATTCCTGCACGGTAAAACGGCGGGTAAAATCGGCTAAACTCAAGCTCGAATAGCTATTACACATGCCGTAGGTAGGCAATACGTGATTGGTACCACTAGCATAATCACCGGCAGATTCAGGACTCCACTTACCTAAAAATACTGAGCCTGCTGCATAAATTGAACTTAATACATCACGGGGCTGCTCGGTCTGAATAATCAAGTGCTCAGGCGCATAGCTATTGCTAATAGCAATCGCTTCGTTTAAATCTTTGGTCACAAAAATCCGGCTGTGCTCAACGGCTTGCGCGGCAATTTCTTTACGCGGCAGGCTAGCTAGCTGCTCGGTTACTTGCTGCGAGACTTGCCCAGCTAATTTATCACAAGGAGTCAGTAGAATCGTTTGTGAGTCAGTGCCGTGCTCCGCTTGCGAGAGTAAGTCGGCTGCAATAAAAGCAGGATTGGCATCGGCATCGGCAATCACTAACACTTCAGATGGTCCCGCTGGCATATCAATGGCAGCGCCGTCGGTAACCATAGCGACTTGTTTTTTTGCTTCGGTAACATATTTATTACCAGGGCCAAATATTTTGTCGACCTTAGTGATTGACTCGCTACCAAAGGCCATAGCGGCAATTGCTTGTGCGCCACCCACTTGATAAATCGCGTCAACACCGCACAATTGCGCGGTATATAAAATGACATCAGAGATCGGCGGTGGCGAACATAAAATGACGCGGCCACAACCGGCAATTTTTGCGGGTACCGCAGTCATTAAGACAGTAGATGGTAATGGTGCGGTTCCACCTGGTGCATATAAACCAACGCTTTGTAACGCTTGGGTGCGTAGTTCACATTTAACGCCTGGACTGGTCTCAAGTGCAATGGGTGTCGCCACTTGTGCACTATGAAACTTTTCAATGTTGGCTTTAGCTATGGCTAAGGCTTGTTTTAACTCATCGGATACATTGGCACATGCGGCAGAAATTTGCGCCTGTGTTATTGCAATATCAGTAATCTCAATATTATCGAAACGCTGGGCTAAATCGCGTAAGGCGGCATCGCCCTCGCTTTTGACCTGACTAATAATATTAACAACTTGCTGATGTAACATTGCCGAATCTTCAAGGGCTGGGCGCTGCAGCTGTTGCTGTTTTTCTAGTTCGCTAAGTGTTGACCATATGAGTTTTAACATGACTTACCCCAACATTTTTTCAATCGGCATGACTAGAATCGAACTGGCACCTAGGGTCTTTAACTCTTCCATAGTTTCCCAGAACAATGTTTCGCTGCTAACTGCATGTACTACAACTTTGTCGGCATCGGCTAGTGGTAAGATAGTTGGGTTTTCAGCACCAGGCAGTAAGCTAATTATTTTTTCTAAATTGGCTTTAGGCGCATGTAACATGATGTACTTAGACTCGCGGGCTTGGATTACGCCATTGAAACGCGTTAGCAAGATATCTAATAATTGCTGCTTTTCGTCACTTAGCGTGCTGGCCGATTGAATTAAGACTGCTTGGCTGCGAAAGAAAATTTGCGCTTCGGTTAAGCCATTGGCTTCAAGTGTTGCGCCAGTAGAGACCAAGTCACAAATTGCATCTGCAATGCCCGCTCGCGGTGCCACTTCAACCGAACCTTTTAAAGTACAGCTGGTGAAGTTAACATTTTCTGAGTCTAAGTAGCGCTTAAGCAAGTGCGGGTAAGAGGTAGCAATACGCATGCCGGCAAACTGCTCAACACCAGTGTATTCAATCTCAGTTGGCAGTGCTAATGACAAGCGACAGCCACCAAAGTCTAGACGTTTTAAGGTTTTATACTCGCTAGGAGCGTTAGACTGTTGGCGCTCTAGAAAAATTTCTTCTAATTCGTTTTCGCCGATAATGCCTAAATCAACCACGCCATCCATGATAAGCGTTGGGATGTCATCATCACGTACTAGCAATAAATCGATTGGCAAGTTAGTTGCGTGAGCAATTAATCGCTGAGAGTTTGTATTAAATTTGACGCCGCCACCTTTGAGTAATTTTTTTGACTCATCTGACAAACGACCTTTCTTTTGAATTGCGATTCTTAATCTTTGATTTGTTGACACTTGTTTTGCTCCTAAAATCGCTGCTTATATTCATCCTTGATTGAGCAGCATTAAGTTCGTCCTGAACATAAAAAAACCTCTGGGTTCTTCCAGAGGTTTTTTTGTAGTATGCAAAACCGCCTGGAAGATATTTGTAAACTTCCAGCGCTAAACTTCCTGAAAGTTACCGGATAATATGAAAATGGCGATGATGGTGAAGGAAGTTGTTCATTAATGTAATGACCTTGTTATTTAGCGTTGCGTTTATAGGTGCGTACATTATGTTACCACTGATTCAATTGCAACCCTTTTTTAGACCCGAAACAGCCAAATTAAGGCTCATTATTAAACATTAAAACATAAGGCTAATTACGTGTTGATTTATAAGGAAATAATAGCAATCCAATTTGTTGTATATACAAGGTGGTTGTGGTAGATATTTTTCGTGTTTTTGAGCGGATGGGTTATCGAACATTTTTTGTTAGCTGGTTATTTAACCGCTTTGCTTGGCGTAATGTTAAATGTTTGCACAGCGAAGCTCAGAATGAAATTAAGACAGTCATTATTAAAGGATAATGAAGCTTACCTGTAATTGATAATGACTATCATTCCTGTTATTGTTCGCGAAGATTATGTCAGCATCGAGAAACAGATGAACACAAAAGTTAAATTGATATCCGCAGCTATCGCAGTGATCTTACACCCAGCAAACGCATTTGCTACAACTGATGCTCTTATCGATAAAAGTATTGATCAGAGTATTGTTAAGAGTATCGAAGTATTAACCGTCATGGGTCAGCTTGCTCATTACAAAACGGATGAAGCACATGCCGCAATGCGCTCAGATGTCCCCTTGTTAAATACCCCGCAATCAGTAACTGTAATTCCCGCTGATGTAATCAATGACCAACTAGTGGTGACCTTAGGTGAGGCGCTCAGAAATGATGCCAGTGTCTCTATTGGTCGAGTGACGACAGACCGAGAGCGTTTTAGCTTGCGTGGTTTTAGCTTAGATGAAAGCACCAATCTATTGAAAAATGGTCATCAACATTTTGCTAAATATCGTTTACCTATGGCACTAATAGATAATGTTGAGGTATTAAAAGGACCATCAAGCCTGCTTTACGGACAGTCAACGCCCGGCGGGTTAATTAATTTAGTCACTAAAAAACCGACTTTTGAGTCCTTTGGTGAAATTTCTGTCAAGGGAGATGATAATGGTTCATTAAGAATGGGCCTTGATCTTGGCGGTAGTGTTAATGACGATAAAACCATACGGTATCGCGCAATTTTAGAAAAAGAAGATAATAAAAACTGGCGCGAGTATCAAGACGGCAGCGCACAAGAAAGCGACTTCATTGTCGGCAGTTTGATGACTGATATTGATGTAAACGATGATTTGACCTTATCTTTGCATTTTGACAGCTCAGATGAAGTGGCGGGTCAAGACAGTGGTGCTTTGGTTGATGCCAAGAGCAATATTGTTGGCACCAGTAAACTTATTTGGGATATGCCCTGGACTAAAGTTGATGCGAAAAGCCAAAACTATGGTGCTGATATCGCTTACCAGCTTAATGAAAATTGGCAACTAGACGCAGGATATAACAACCAACATAACGAACGTGAGCGTTGGGAAAGCAAACCACAAACACAAGACGATTTCGACGTTGCAACTGGCATTTATGAAAATAAACCTTACGATAAATTAGAAGACTGGAAGCAACAGTCATTTTATTTTGATTTTGTCGGATCAGTTGAGCTTGCTGGTCTGTCTCATGATTTACTGGTGGGCGGTAATTATTTAAAGCACGAATATACTTCTTTAAAAGTAAAAGGCGACAAACAAGACGGTGATCTTAATGCCGGTACTATTATTCCTCACCAAGCACTTGATTATGCCGATGCGAAAGCAAAAGATGAGACCTACAAGTATTATGGTGTTTTCACGCAAGATTTGATTACAGTAAATGACCAATGGCAAGTATTGGTTGGTGTTCGTTTTGATAAACAAGAAAAAGTCGATGCCGACAATTCTTCTGTGTTACCAAAATTGGGACTAATTTATCATCCTAATCAAAACGCCTCGATTTACCTAAATTACAGTGAAAGTTTTGAACCACAGGGCGATGTAACCGACGATGTTGATGCAAGTGTTGGTCTTAAGCTCGATCCGGTAAAAGGGGTCATGTATGAAGTCGGCGCTAAATGGGAACTGTTTGCTGGTAAATTACGGCTTAATATCGCCGCTTTTGATATCAAGCGTAAAAATATTGTGCTTGAAGTTAACTTAGAAAATGATCCTGATTTTGAAATAATTACAACGCAAGGCGGAATTCAACGTCATAAAGGATTAGAGCTAGGGGCGATTGGTGAGATTAACGATAGTTTATCATTGATTACTTCGGCGATGTATTTAGATGCAAAGTATGATGCCCACAATGAATATCAAGGCAACCGTCCTGAGGATGTGCCTGAGTTAACGGCTTCTGCTTGGCTTAAATATTCAATGACAGAAAATGTAGCGCTAAATGTCGGTGCATTCTATGAAGGTGAGCGTTATGGTGATGCAAAGAATAGCTTTGTAAAAGCGGGCTACACCCGTTTTGATGCCGGAGTCAGTTATACTGTGCCTGTGGCTGGTAATTACTTGTCAATGAGATTAAATGTCGAAAACCTGTTTGATAAAGGCTATTTAGCAGGTGGTGAAAATGGCGAAATCAATGTTGGCAAACCTAGAACATTAAAATTTGGCATCAATTATAAGTTTTAACACTAATTTGATTGGCTATGTTGCAGTTAAGTGTGTCTATTTTTTATCTTTTATTTAAATACAACAAGTTAACTATAGGCGTGTGGTGCGATTGGCTTTAATCCCCGTTGTTAGTTGCATTCAATTGGATAACCGTTAGGAGAAAAAATCAGGGACGATTTTTTAGCTTTTCGCGCATGGATGCGCATTAAAAGCGGTTCCGTTAAGACGTTTATTCTATTGAATATCAGCAACTAAGCCGCGGGTCGTTTTCTTTGGTTACTTTCTTTGCCGACGCAAAGAAAGTAACTGGTGTGCCTACGGCCAAGTTTAAGAGTGTGGAAATACATAAAGCACATCATAAAGTTCACCGAACCTAATTTATAGCAACACTTAACTACAACATAGCCCATTGCATTAAACATAAAAAAGCCGATGCATTGCTGCATCGGCTTTATGGTCAGGACGACCGGTATGTCGCAATACCACGGCAGGAAATTAGTTCCAGACATTTCCTAAGTACCGCCATCCATGGCGGCAATGGCAAAGAGCGACGATTACATCTAGTAACCTAAACTCTTAAAGAGCAGTGCTTAACGAGAAAGCGCAGGAGTAAGATGTGGGCGAATCTTTGACAAGATAGCCTTAACTACTTTAGGGCTACCAGCAACAAGGTTACCAGAACTCACGTAACCGTGACCGCCAGTAAAGTCAGTCACAATACCGCCAGACTCTTTAACCAGTAATTCACCGGCTGCAGTATCCCAAGGCTTTAGACCAATTTCCCAGAAACCATCAACACGACCAGCGGCAACATACGCAAGATCTAACGCAGCTGAACCACTACGACGCATGTCGGCAGTATCATCAAACATGTCAGAGAAAATCGCTAGGTAAGATTCTTTAAAATGCTTCAATTTGAACGGGAAACCAGTTGCAACGATAGTGCCTTTTAAATCTTTGGCTTTAGTTGCACGAGTACGGTAGTTGTTTAATTGAGAACCAGTACCTTTAGTGGCAGTGAATAGTTCGTCACGAACTGGATCAAAAACAACAGCTTGTTCAGTTTTGCCATTAACTTGTAAGGCAATAGAAACAGCGAAATGAGGGATACCCTTGATGAAGTTAGTTGTGCCATCAAGTGGATCGATAATCCATTGGTATTCACTGTCAGCGTTGCCAGATTTACCGCTTTCTTCACAGATAAAACCGTGATGAGGGTAGGCCTTAGCAATGACCTCAATAATAGCGCGCTCAGCCTCTTGATCGACATTAGTTACGAAATCGTGTGAACCTTTTTGTTCTATCTGAACTTTATCAAGCTGCTCTGTAGCATGCATAATTATCTTGCCTGCGCTACGAGCTGCCCGAACTGCAATATTTAGCATCGGATGCATAGTGTTTACCTTTGGATGTTAAAGAACGATTGGCCCAAAATTGTTATCAATGTGGGCAAAATACGGCGCGTATAGTACCAGAGATAAGCTAATAGGCAAGTGAAACTAACCGATTAATGGCTTGCTGTTCACAGTTTTGCTCTTTTTATTTTTGGCAAGTTTGTTACACTAGCGCCCAAATTAGCTCTTTGGAACATCGCCGTGCAAGAAAGTAAGATAGAACACCCCAACCAATCTAACCTAGATCAGGTTAAAGTTATTCTGGTTGGCACTAGTCACCCCGGTAATATCGGTAGCGTTGCGCGTGCTATGAAGACCATGGGTTTGTCACAGCTTATCTTAGTTGATCCACAAACCGAGATAGATGACAAATCGGTTGCGCTAGCAGCTGGCGCTGCCGATATCCTTAAGCAAGCAGTAATCAAACCAACATTAGCACAGGCGATTGAAGACTGTGGTTTAGTGATTGGCGCTAGCGCGCGCTCACGTACCTTACCTTGGCCGATGCTTGACCCGCGTCAAACTGGACTCAAATTAATTAGCGAAGTGCCTAATTATCCAGTGGCTGTCGTATTTGGTCGTGAAAATAGCGGTTTGTCGAATGAGGAACTACAGCAGTGCCAGTACCATGTTTGCATTCCGGCCAATCCAGAATATAGCTCGCTTAATTTAGCGATGGCGGTGCAAACCATCTGTTATGAAATTAGAATGGCTTGGTTAAACCAAACGACTGCTGTAACAAGTACCGAAACCGAGTTGCAACAATATCCGTCGTCGGCGCAGATGAATGGTTTTTTTGATCACTTAGAGAACACCTTAAATGACATTGGTTTTATCGTTAAGGCGCATCCTGGTCAAATCATGAGCAAATTGCGACGTTTATATAACAGAGCACGGCCAGAAGAGGTTGAACTTAATATTTTACGTGGTATTTTAACCGCCACTCAACGTGGACCATACGTTGAACCACAAAATAAAACGCCTAAAGATTAGCATTGATAACAGCGGTTATCCCTATACCCAAAATCATTGGAGTTGCAGCTAAGCTGTCAAATTTTAAATCGCCTGAGCTTATGTTTTATAAGTGATAGTGATTTAAAATGCAGATAATAAAACTGCAGATTCTAGGATGAAGGGTATATACCCGACCAAAGTAGTCAAACATATACTTGACTCTTTTAGTCGGGTTTGATGTAATGGCGCTATTATACCGAGTATCAAGGGTTAAGTATGAAATTAACGTCAAAAGGACGCTATGCGGTAACCGCAATGCTTGATGTTGCGCTTCACCAGGCACTGGGGCCAGTGTGTTTAGCTGATATATCGCAGCGCCAACACATCTCTTTATCTTACTTGGAACAATTATTTTCCAAGTTACGTAAAGCAGAGCTAGTGCGCAGTATCAGAGGACCCGGTGGAGGATATCAATTAGCAAAGGATGCACTTGATATCTCAATTGGCGCTGTAATTGCAGCCGTCAATGATTCGGTGTTAGCAACAAAATGCAAGGGTGAAAAACCTTGTTCGCCTGGTGGCCGTTGTTTAACCCATAGTTTGTGGAATGACTTTAGTCAAAAAATGCAGCAATTTCTAGACAGTGTCACCTTAGGTGAACTGATGGAAAATGCCGATGTTAAAGAAATATCGAACAAGCAAAATATGGTTCAAGAATTACAAAGTGACATTTTGCACATCAACCAACTTGGTTAGTGCTGGGCATTTGCCCCCCATAAATAGCAATAGACAATACCAATTTTCTCGCTAGAGAGTGGTTGGTGTGGAGTAATAAATGAAATTTCCAATTTATCTAGATTACGCGGCGACTACTCCGGTAGATCCTCGTGTTGCTGCAAAAATGGTTGATTGTTTAACCATGGAAGGCAACTTCGGTAACCCAGCATCTCGCTCACACCGTTTTGGTTGGCAGGCTGAAGAAGCGATTGATATCGCTCGAAATCAAGTCGCTGAATTAGTGAATGCTGATGCCCGTGAAATTGTTTTCACTTCAGGTGCCACTGAGTCAGACAACTTGGCGATTAAAGGCGCTGCTCATTTCTACGCTAAAAAAGGCAAGCACATTGTGACAGTGAAAACTGAGCACAAAGCAGTCTTAGACACTTGTCGTCAATTAGAGCGTGAAGGGTTTGAAGTTACTTACATTGATCCACAAGCTAATGGTTTAGTGAGCTTAGCGCAACTTGAAGATGCGTTACGTGAAGACACTATCTTAGTATCAGTGATGCACGTCAACAACGAAATTGGTGTGATTCAAGATATTGCTGCAATGGGCGAAATGTTACGTGCTCGTAAGATTGTATTTCATGTTGATGCCGCGCAAAGTGCTGGTAAAATTGACATTGATTTGTCGACCTTAAAAGTTGATTTAATGTCGTTTTCAGCGCATAAAATTTATGGACCTAAAGGCATTGGCGCACTTTACGTTCGTCGTAAGCCACGTATTCGTTTGGAAGCACAAACACACGGTGGCGGACATGAACGTGGTATGCGTTCTGGTACGCTAGCGACTCATCAAATTGTTGGTATGGGTGAAGCTTTTCATATTGCTAAAGTTGATATGGAAAAAGACACCGCTCACATCGATGCATTAAGCCAACGCTTGATGACTGGTTTATTCAAAATTGAAGAAACTTACCTCAATGGCGATGCAGAGCAGCGTTACAACGGCAACGTTAATATTAGTTTTGCTTATGTTGAAGGTGAGTCACTAATGATGGCGCTTAAAGATTTAGCGGTATCATCAGGCAGCGCTTGTACTTCAGCTAGCCTTGAGCCTTCATACGTATTACGTGCTCTTGGTTTAAATGATGAAATGGCGCACAGCTCAATTCGTTTTAGCATCGGTCGTTTTACTACCGAGCAAGATATTGACCACGCAATCGATGATTTGACCAATTCAATTGATCGTCTGCGCGAAATGTCACCATTGTGGGAAATGTTCCAAGATGGTGTAGATTTAGATAGTGTCGAATGGGTTGCTCACTAGCAGCAATTGACATATAGACCAGCAACTCATTAGCCAATTTAGGAGATATCACCATGGCCTACAGCGAAAAATTATTAGATCATTACGAAAACCCACGTAACGTTGGTTCATTTGACAAAAATGACCCACAAATAGCAACCGGAATGGTTGGCGCACCAGCATGTGGTGACGTAATGAAGCTTCAACTTAAGATTAATGATCAAGGCATCATTGAAGACGCTAAATTCAAAACATACGGTTGTGGCAGCGCAATTGCTTCAAGCTCATTAGTGACCGAGTGGGTTAAAGGAAAAACATTAGACGAAGCGGGTGAAATTACTAACCGCACTATCGCTGATGAGCTTGCTTTACCTCCAGTGAAAATTCACTGTTCAATTTTGGCTGAAGATGCAATCAAAGCTGCTATTGAAGATTACAAAAGCAAAAGTTAAGCTATTGCCTTCGGGTAACCAAAGGTAAAAGAGTAAGGTAAAGAAGAGTATGGCAATTATAGTTACTGAGTCGGCAGCCGATCGTGTTCGCAGCTTTCTGGCAAACCGCGGTAAAGGTCTCGGGTTACGTCTTGGCGTGAAAACGTCAGGCTGTTCTGGTCTCGCTTACGTGCTTGAGTTTGTCGATGAGCTAGACGAAGGTGATGAGGTTTTTGAACAATACGGCGTTAAAGTTATTGTTGACGCTAAAAGCCTTGTTTATCTAGATGGTACTCAACTTGATTTCGTTAAAGACGGTTTAAATGAAGGGTTTGAATTTAGTAACCCTAACGTCGATGGCGAATGTGGTTGTGGTGAAAGTTTCTCTGTTTAATCTGTCACTTTATCTATGAATTATTTTGAATTATTCGCACTACCTAGCTCATTTGACTTAAATGTCAATGAGCTACGGGCAAAGTATCTCGAGCTGCAACGTGCAGTCCATCCTGATAAATTCGCCAATGCTAGTGAGCGTGAACGCTTGCTAGCAGTCCAAACTACTGCACAAATTAACGATGGCTTTGCCGTGCTCAAAACCCCAATTAACCGCGCTGAGCATTTGCTTGCACTGGCAGGCATTGAATTGGCCCACGAACATCAGACCATTAAAGATCCTATGTTTTTGATGGAGCAGATGGAGCTAAGGGAAGCACTTGAAGAAATCCCTAGTTGTGATGATCCAGAGCAAGCAATTATTGATTTTGGGCAACAAATCGATCGACATATCAGCGGATTTGAACAACAATTCCTTGGTTTATTTACCGCAGGAGACGAGTTGTCACTTAACACCTGCGCTGATAACGTTCGAAAGCTAAAATTTATGCTTAAATTGGCCACTGAAGCTCGTGAACTTGAAGAGCGTCTGTTTGGTTTCTAACGAGAAAGAATCGACTAATGGCACTATTACAAATATCAGAACCCGGGCAAAGCACCGCCCCACACCAACATCGATTAGCCGCTGGCATTGATTTGGGCACGACCAACTCGTTGGTTGCCAGTGTCCGCAGTGGTGAAGCTATCATTTTACACGACAGTAACGGCGTGGGTTCAATCCCATCGATTGTTCATTACGGTGAAAATGGCGTTAGCGTTGGCCTTGAAGCTAAAGCTTATGCAATTAGCGACGCGGTTAATACCGTGGCATCAGTTAAGCGTTTTATGGGCCGCACCCTTGACGATATAACCGCCAGCCATAAAGAACTGCCTTATAATCTCAGCGCTTCTAAGAATGGTTTAGTGACTATTGAGACTCGAACTGGTGTCGTTAACCCAATTCAAGTATCAAGCGAAATACTAAAACCGCTAATTGAACTAGCCAAATCGACCTTGGCTGGAGAATTAGACGGCGTGGTAATTACCGTGCCGGCTTATTTCGATGACGCACAGCGCCAAGGCACCAAAGATGCTGCTGAATTATTAGGGGTTAAAGTATTTCGGTTACTTAACGAACCGACTGCTGCAGCAATCGCTTATGGTTTAGATAACGATCAAGAAGGCATTATCGCCGTTTATGATCTAGGTGGTGGTACCTTTGATATTTCAATTTTACGTTTAAACAAAGGCGTATTTGAAGTATTAGCAACGGGCGGCGATTCGGCGCTTGGCGGTGACGATATCGATCAGGTGGTTAGCGATTGGATTATTGAGCAATCAGGTTATGACGGTGAACATTCACCAGCACTTCAGCGTGAAATCATGCTGTTGGCCTGTCGCGCTAAAGAATCGCTTAGTTTGCAAGATAGCACCGAATTAACGCTTAACTTACCTTGTGGCAACGACTGGCATGGTCAGTTATCGCGTGAAGTATTCGACAGCTTAATCCAACCTATTGTTAAACGAACCTTAATGGCTTGTCGCCGTGCCGTACGTGATGCCGAGATCAAAACTTGCGACATTCTAAAAGTTGTGATGGTTGGTGGTTCAACTCGTGTGCCATTAGTGCGCGAAAAAGTCGGCCAATATTTTGAGCAGCAACCATTAACTAGTATTGATCCTGACAAAGTAGTGGCCATTGGCGCTGCAATTCAGGCTGACATACTGGCGGGCAACAAGCCTGACAGTGACATGCTATTGCTTGACGTATTGCCGCTGTCTTTAGGGCTTGAAACTATGGGTGGTTTAACCGAAAAGGTCATTACCCGTAATACCACGATTCCGGTTGCTAAAGCGCAAGAATTTACCACCTTTAAAGACGGTCAAACCGCCATGGCATTGCATATTTTGCAAGGCGAGCGTGAGCTGGTTGAAGATTGTCGTTCGCTGGCGCGTTTTGAACTGCGTGGCATTCCGCCAATGGCGGCTGGCGCGGCTCATATTCGGGTAACTTTTCAAGTCGATGCTGATGGTTTATTAAGTGTTAGTGCGATGGAAAAAAGTAGTGGCGTACAGACCTCAATCGAAGTTAAACCTTCTTTTGGTTTAACCGACAATGAAGTCGCGAGCATGATTAAAGACTCAATGACTTACGCCAAAGACGACATGGAAGCGCGGATGTTGGCGGAAGAAAAAGTTGAAGCCTCGCGAGTTCATGAAGGTTTGGCCAGTGCATTGCAAGACGACGCTCACTTGTTGTCAGGCGATGAAAAATCACAAATAGAGCAAGCAATGGCACAATTGGCCAGTGCACATGCTGGTGATGACCTTAAGTTAATTAAAGAGGCCATTGCGTTGTGTGACACTGCTAGCCAGGATTTTGCATCACGTCGAATGGATCAATCAATTCGTCAAGCATTGTCCGGCCAGTCGGTCGACAATATTTAATTTTATTGGTTTACTCAATGTTGAGTAAACCAAAGTTTTTAACTCACATACCAATTTTATGAATAAAGTGATCATTCACTTATTGCATTGGTATTATCGCATGCGGAGATCGGCAGTATGCCAAAAGTAATTTTTTTACCACATGAAGTTCTATGTCCAGAAGGTGCTGTTGTTGATGCAAACGAAGGCGACACCATTCTTGACGTTGCGCTTGCCAATGGCATTGATGTTGAGCATGCGTGTGAAAAGTCATGTGCTTGTGTTACCTGTCATTTAATCGTTCGTGAAGGTTTTGACTCACTAGAAGAAAGTGACGAACTTGAAGACGACATGTTAGACAAAGCATGGGGACTTGATAGCGAGTCACGCTTGGGTTGTCAGGCTTGTGTTGCCAAAGAAGATCTAGTGATTGAAATCCCTAAATACACAGTTAACTTAGCCAGCGAGCAGCACTAAGTCGTTCCGGTGGTTGCTACGAAGTAGCCCTCGCACTTTCTGCGTCTACGACTACCGCCCGATGGACATGTTGTGAAATAAAGCCCCAAGATTATCGGGGCTTTTTTGTGGGTAAATGACAAGTAATACCAATTCCATTTTTAATGGAATTGGTATTACCGCTTTATTTAGAGTGAAATGACAATTAATGATGTGCTGCTAGTGTAACAAGAGGCTGGCATAACTAAATCTTTGAACTAAGATATTTGGCTTAAGTTGATTGGGGTTTTGTTGAATTTTGATCTACAATAGCCAGAATATATCTCCTACTGTTGACTTTATGCTGCGCTATTGGTTACTCGACAGGTTACTACTGCTTGACCAAAATTTGCCGAAAATGACCTAAAGTGGGGAGTAACATCTTAAAAATTATTATCAATTATTGAAATATCCACCACATTTAACTCTAAACTTATGCTACTTGTTTGCGTTAAGTCGACGTATTCTTAAGCCAATCAAGCCAACAGCTAAAATTGCAAGGCTCGACGGTTCTGGTACGCTTGCTACTGGTCCGCCAGTATTCGCAGTCACTAAATTTTCAAACATACGGGCGTTATCATTACTAGATTGATCAACGTTATCCCATATATTTTGATCTGCTATCAAAAAGATAGATCCCGCGCCAACATTTTCAAAAGCCATCATAACTGAGTTATGATCTAAACCCAGCATTAGGCTTTCAGAATTTCCAGATAAATTAATTAGTGGAGCAAAGGCCGCATAATTAAAAGTATTTACACCAGCGGTTAATGCATGATCTAAAATTTGACCATTTACTTTAGTCGCATCATGAAAGGTAGCATCGAGCATGCGGTTTAGAATTTTCATGCTCGAACCAAGAAAAGTTAGTGCAGTATTTATTCGCAAATTTTGCGCAGGAGACCAGTCGCCATGTTCACCCATAAAGGCTATTCTTCCGCCCGTAGTTAAATAATCAGCCATTGTATGTAGCTCAGCTAATGTATAGTCATCAGCTGGTGAAGTTACCCATAACAAATCAACTCCATTCAAGTTATTCGAATCCAAAGACCCGTTGATATTGACCGAAGTATGTGGCGATAACTCATCATAAAAACTGTTTATATGGCTATTATTCCCACCTATTATTTCACCCCATACATTTATCATGCCAGCTGAAGCATTTAATGAACATAATGTAATAGTTGCGACAGCAACACCTTGTTTAATTGTCTTTTTAAAATTCATATATTACCCTTAATAATTGTACTAAATAGGATATGATACATTTTTTGTGCCAACATTTTATTTACTTGATTTTAAAGGTTAAGTTGTTTTATGCACATGCTGTTTTTTCTTGAGTGTAAAAAATTTAGACACTAAGGGTGTAATTTAATGAGAAATTGGGTGCCAACTCGCTAAGAAGCAATATAGATAGGTTAACAATGGACACAAGTAAATCTTTGATATAAATAATTTACCGATACAACTAAAGCGCGAAGGTAGCCCAGAATGAATACGTCCTAACGAATTTATCTCTAAATTTTCGGGATTATCGCGAATTCCGGATAATAGGCGTTCGGCACACTAAGGAGTTGGTCAATGTCGACTGAATTATCTATTTATTCTATTATAGCTATAGCTACAGTCACAGCTTCTCTAATCGCGGCACTGATTGCCTTTGTTAATCTGATATTAACCAAGGAATTAAAGACCTCAGAGTTTAGGCAAGCATGGATAAATGATTTAAGGAAAGCTCTTTCTACCTTCTTTGCGTGCGCAATGAGCATTTGCACGTGCAACGGAAGAGCAATATGCATTTGATAAATCAGACGGTGTAGAAAATCTATTTAAGATCTCTTCAGAGAGAGTCAGCGATATGAGTTATCAAGTTGCAGAAGTATATTCTAGAATTACACTCAGATTGAACCACAACGAAGCTGAACATGTAGAATTATTACGCTTGATGAAAGTAGCTATTGAGCAGAAAAACAAAGCCATCTCAGAAAATCTGTTAGTAGTGAAGCTATGAAAGCGATTGAGATTGCAATTAAGTACTCTAGACCATTGATTAAAACAAAGTGGGATCGTGTAAAAGATGGTGAGCCAGCATTTAAATATACAAGAAATTCTGCAATTATAGAGATACTTATACTGTTTTCAGCATTCATAGTTTTATTACTAATGGCGTGTTCAAATAGGCCGCGTAAGGTTAGGACACTCAACTAATTTAGATGGCTAGGCATTAGCACTCAATGTCATATGGTTGATACAAAAAAGTAGATTAGTTTTGATTGTTTTCTCAGAAGTCGTTAATTTGGTGGGAAATGTATATATTTTTTAAAACTTGGCGCAGGAAGCCAACAGCAATAATGGTTGGTACTGATATTAATTGATTAAACGTTTCTCTGGGTCAGCCAACACCCTTATACCAGCAATGGTGGTGTTCATTAGCGCAGCGACGAAAACTCTCTTTGCTCCCCGCACAACTGCCGTAATGACGCCTGAAGTTTTTGATGACTTCTATTGAGTCATCTTCGCTTATGCCTAGTGTTGAGCTGTCTATATAACCGCGTTTTTTAGGGAGAATAGCACGGACGATCAAATCAGCCAACGAAAATGCTATAGCGCGCTTTTCTTGCGACAAACCAAAAGGTAAAAGCGCTGCTGGTTGCTTGTCTTGGGCTGTTTGCTGTTGAGTTGACTGATGCGCTTGATAGCTTGTAATACGCTCTTGAATTGAAGTGTAATCACTGTCTCAAGGTCATCACACATTTGCCCTAACGGGCTTTAAATCAACGTACATCATACAACTTAGTAATGCAGTTTCATCAAGCAGTGCTTGAGATTTGAATCGACCCTCCCAGTAGCGCCCTTTGCAGTTATCTTCTTTGTTCGCCTCACGCGCTATCGTTTCATTTAAATAACGCATAGACCAGCTAATGTCATATAACCGTTGTCGCTACTGCTCGACATTTATCGTCGACCAAGCTAGTGCCGCCTCTCGATTAACACGAAGCTCCAGATGATTACTCATAATAGCGTAGGCAGCGATATCAATTGAAAAAACTCTAGCAAGTAGTTTAACTCGGTCGATTAACCATTGGCGTTGCTGATTGAAGTTTTTACCCGTTAATTTATCGTCACCGCACAAATAAGCGCGGCGAACACAGCGAGAAATAACGTGATAATAAGGTGTGGCCGTCTAAAAGGCATGAGTGTTTCTATTTGGATCTCCCTATTTGGATCGGCATGTTTATTTTTTCCATATTTAGTTAGCCGCTATCGTTATTTGACGTAGCGGCCATTCTTTAATTGTTACCCTAAGAATCCACCCGTTTGATGGTCCCATAATTTGGCATAAACCCCGTTTAACGCGAGCAGCTCTCGATGAGAGCCTTGCTCAATCACCTTGCCTTGATCCATCACAATCAATCGGTCGAGCGCGGCAATGGTTGATAGGCGGTGGGCAATCGCAATCACGGTTTTTTCTGCCATTAGCACTTCAAGATTTTCTTGAATCGCTGATTCTACTTCTGAGTCGAGCGCAGAAGTAGCTTCATCCATAATTAGGATTGGCGCATTCTTAAGCAGCACGCGAGCAATCGCAACACGCTGGCGTTGTCCGCCCGATAGCTTAACGCCACGTTCACCGACTTCGACATTGTAACCTTGCTTGCCACTGTCATCTTGCAGCTCTTCGATAAAGTCATGGGCATGCGCTTGCTTTGCTGCCGCTATCACTTTGTCCATGCTGGCATCAGGGTCACCATAAAGAATGTTCTCCTTAATCGAGCGATGCAGTAACGAGGTATCTTGTGTGATCATGCCTATGTGTTTACGCAATGACTCTTGCTCAACTTGCGAAATGTCTTGGCCGTCAATGCGGATTTGGCCACTGTTAATATCATAAAAACGCAGCAACAAATTAACCAGTGTCGATTTGCCCGAACCTGAGCGGCCAACAATGCCAATTTTTTCTCCGGGTTTAATCGTGAGCTTCAATTGGTCAAATACCGCTTTACCGTCACCGTAATTAAAATCAACGTGGTCAAACTCGATGGTGCCCATACTGATCACAAGCTGTTTAGCATTGATGTCATCTTTAACTTCGACATCGTTCGCGACAGTGTTGATGCCATCGACAACGGTGCCGATATTTTCAAATAGCGAGCTGACTTCCCACATGATCCACTTTGACATGCCTTGCACGCGCAAAGCGATGCTAATGCCTACGGCAATTGCACCAATAGTGACACTGGTATCTAACCACAGCATCACCGAGGTCGCAGCAATTGAAATTAACAACAAGTAGTTAATTGCGTCGACACTGATGATGAGGCATGTCACCATCCGCATCTGACGATAAACCGTTTTTAAGAACCTTGTCATGCTGCTTTGTGCATATTCAAGCTCACGTTGTGAATGAGCAAAGAGTTTCACCGTTGAGATGTTGGTGTAAGAGTCGACAATTCGGCCCGTCATGATTGAGCGTGCGTCTGCCTGTACTGTCGCTATTTCTTTCATCTTAGGAATGAAGTAGATCTGGATAATAATGTAGAGAATTAACCATATCAAGATTGGTAACATCAAGACCAGATCTGACTCTGCCATCATCCAAATAATTGAAATGAAATAAACAGAAATATAGACCAACATATCAAGCAGCTTCATCACAGTTTCACGAACGGCTAACGCACTTTGCATCACCTTAGTCGCGACACGACCAGCAAAGTCGCGTTGAAAGAAACCAACGGCTTGTTTGAGTAAATAACGGTGAATCATCCAACGAATCGACATTGGGTAATTACCTAACAAGGTTTGATGCATAATCATTGAATGCAGCACGCTTAGGATTGGCATAATAACCACCACTAAGAGCAGCATGTCCTTGATGCGGTCGCCTTGGTCTTGCCAAAACGTTGCTTTGTCTTGATTGGTTAAAACGTCAACCAACTCGCCCATATATCGCAATAGTGCGACCTCTGAAACTGCGATTAACGCACTCAGTATCGCCATGATAACTAAAGGTATTTCAAAGCCATTGGTATAAAATCGACAAAAGCCAACTATCGTTTTAGGTGGCTTTTGTGATTCATGAGTAGGAAAGGGCTTTGTAAGGTTCTCAAACCAATTAAACATATGCAATTTGGGCCAATAAGGAGAGTGTCTTATTATCAAGTCAGCTCAGATTATAAAGGACAAAAGTATACGGTTTTAGTGACATAAATACAGGTATTATATTGGTGATTTACCGCATTTTTACCCGTCAGCGTCTTATTGAGGACGCTCAATGGATCTTGGAGCAATAGGTTGAGATAGCACAATGGAGGTGCGTGTCTCGCCAAAATGATTTATTGATTCAACAAGGCGTTCTAAGTGCTGTAGATCCGTAGTAATTACCTTTAACAAATAAGAATCTTGCCCTGTGACATGCAGGCACTCTATGACTTCAGGCATACTTTGTAAGCAGGCAATGAACTTAGCTTTATTAGGCTACGCCGTGGTCATTCCGACCATCGTTATCACCGAATAGCCAAGAGCTTGCACGTTAACATCTGCGCTATAACCTTGAATAATATCGCCTTCTTCCAAACGTTTAACACGTTCCGAAGTTGCGGGCAGTGACAAGCCAATACGCGATGCTAACGCTTTAAGAGATATGCGCGCATCACTTTGTAATTCTTTTAATATGCTCCATGCCAAATTGTCAGTTTTCATATTAGGTAAATCCGTTAAAAAGCTTATTAAATTAGGATAATTTAAATATAACCATATTATCAGTATTTATGACGATAACAAATTTTGTAAAAATACCCCGAGTAAGAAACCACGGCCTAACGTAGCGAATGAAGTTAAGACAAGGTAGCTGGAATGCAATGTCGACAACAGCCTCAGCTGGGCCCAAGGGTTTCACTAAGAATCGTCGAATTAGTGAAGTTAGTATGCCTCGCTTTTTATCGCCGTAGTATCGAAAGCAATTATCATGCCCTTTGGGTAAGTTATGCTGAGATCTATATAAAGTTATCGCCATATTTAAAGGAAATGCTAATGTCTGAATTGTTATTACTTAAATCTGTATTTATAGGTGTGTCTATCGCCGCCCCCGTGGGGCCTATTGGCCTGTTGTGTATGCAGCACACTCTGAGAAAAGGTTTTAGAGCAGGGGTGTTCAGTGGTTTTGGCGCAGCGACCGCCGATGCTCTATACGGCGTTATTGCCGTATTTGGCTTGAGCACGCCCACACATTTTTTCACCCAACTAACCCAGCCTTTAGCGTTACTTGGAGCCATTTTTTTAATCTATTTAGGCATTAGTTTTTTACTAAAAAAGCCGCAGGATGAAGAACAAAGCGATGAGCAAGCATCAAAAAATTTCAAATTGTTTAGCTCAACATTGTTACTAACATTGGCCAACCCTATGACTATAATCGCTTTTGTAGCGATATTTTCAAGCTTGGGAGGTGAATTAGTGCTCAGTTTTACTCAATCAATCATTTTGGTCTTTGGGGTATTCTTAGGCTCGGCCATTTGGTGGTTAATGCTCTGTGCTATGGTCAGTGTGATCAGAGATAAAATTAGTGCCAAAACGCTATTACACATCAATAAACTGGCTGGTTTGGCACTAATTGTTTTTGGGGTTTATCAGCTATATCCATTTGCCGTGCGGGCGCTAATTACTATTAATTAAAAGTGATAATAAAACTGGCCGTATAAAATGTTAGTGGTAGAGTGTCGAATTAGAACAAGGTTTGGCAAGTGATAATACTCGCTAGTGCTAGTGCGTCGCCTTTTCGTTTATGCGTTAAAATATAGGCGGTTGGGGCGGTAGCTAAAGGCAAAATGGCAAAGTGTTGGAAAGGCTTGAGCACTCAACTAATTTATTAATTTTTGATGCCGTTAATGTCAAAATAGTGCGAAATAATACAATTTAACTGCTTGGTTGTTAAAGTTGACCATGAGTGGATATCGACATTGGGTGATAATAATATTCGCCGATATCGTCACAATGGACACTAAAGCTACGTATCAAAATATTTGTGTAATATACAACTGACAGTATCGAAACGAGCAGGCAGTGCCCTGTATTTCTTTTTCACCACATAGAGTGATTCCATTACTGGATTTTTAGGCTTAAATATTTGTAAATTATGAGATTGGTGAAAGCTATCAATGGCACTTTTTGGTAATACAGTAAAACCTAGCCCTTTAGCTACAGGTTGCAATATTTGGCTGATTTGATTGACGAATCCTGACACGGGGATTTCATTAATATTCAAATCGTTAAAATCAGTTTCCTGAGTTTGAGTAAAGTACACAGATAAGTAATGTTCAGCATCTGGGTGGCTAATCAGACCGAGTTCGGTGAGTAATTTCGCGTTGTAATTATCGATTTTAGTCTTGGCAGGAAGCACCAAACAGAGCTGCTCTGTTCCGAGTGTTTGCACGTCAAATAAATTATGGTTTGAAACATGAGTGACAATCCCTAAATCAATAATCCCTTCTTGTATTTCATTTAATATCTGGTGATTAGGCGCCGCTTTTAGCTGAATAATCAGCTCGCGGTGCTGGCTTTGCAATTCCAGTAACTGTGGATAAATAGTTAAGGCAAGAGATCCTGAGCAAGCGATAGTGCAATGCCCTGTGAAAGGATCATCAAAAGTAAGATTTTTTAACAATAGATCTTCATCTTTTGCCAGTTGTTTAGCGTATGTATAAACCAGACGACCTTGCTCAGTGATTTCAAAACGCTTATTTTCTCGGTGAATAAGCGCGTGCCCACAAGCTTGTTCAAGTTTACGGATATGCTGACTAACACCTGGCTGGGTCATAAATAATTTTTCAGCAGTCTTAGTAAAATGCTCTGTATCAATAAGGGTTACAAAGGTATTAAGCCAAAGTGGGTTTAACATGTTTGAGTATCCATAACAAAAAATTATCACTTTAATTATATATGATAATTTTAGGTAATAAATGGTTCGCCATATACTTATTTCATTAAACAAGTTACGAGTTAATTACCTGAGTTTGGAGAAAGTTATGAAAATGAATCATGTTGGAATTATGGTAGGAGATATGGACAAAGCGGTTGAGTTTTACACTAACGCGCTTGGTCTTAAACTAGTCATGGCTAATACCAAAGTCATCGAGGAACGCGAGACGGCAATTGGAAGGATGTGTATTGCAGTTTTTGGTCAAGGCTTTAAAGGCTTTAACATCGCGCACTTAGTTACAGCTGATGGTATTGGCGTTGAGTTATTTGAAATGAAAGAACGCGCAGAACGCCATGAGGTAGATTTCTCGCGACTGGGTATTTTTCATTTTTGTCTGCAAACGGATAATTTTAAAAGTGCCATCGAAAAAACAAAGCAGTTTGGCGGAAAAGTGAGAATGGACATTATGCGTTATCATCCAGAAGACGATGACAAACTTGCTCAAATGGTTTACTTAGAAGACCCATTCGGTAATTTATTTGAACTTTACTCTCACAGTTATGAGGAAACTTACGCTTGTGATTATGAATGAAGTGGTCGCATAGATTATTTGTATTTAACAATACTGTTTTGTCTCATCAGCAATGATTCGCTTAGCTGCAATTGATCTATACCCGTGCTACCTGGAAATGCGTGATTTCAGCAACTCGAGAAGCGTGCCAAATGCTAGGCATAATATGTAATGCGTGTCAGTTAAGAGCTGATGCGCATTTTTTTGGTTTCTTTTCAGCGTAACGTTTGGGTCTTGATTTTACTATTCTAGGGCAACTTCGCTCGCCTCGTTC
>Ga0105359_10000247_pt1 | contig 43904 bp, 42 predicted proteins | sample GOMGulsemesocosm_6_FD_83659 | JGI IMG/M metagenome (GOLD analysis project Ga0105359, IMG submission 83659) | Methane-oxidizing microbial communities from mesocosms in the Gulf of Mexico - GOM8C Gulf of Mexico | ecosystem: Environmental > Aquatic > Marine > Cold seeps | place: Gulf of Mexico...
CACGGGCTGAGACCTTCTAAACCTGTTTCATTTTTTTCGTACATCAAAAATCCTTAATCTGCGCTATTCCAGGCATCGAATTGAGCCTGCAATTGCTTACCTGTCATTTGCATAGCAATGATAAAATTATTTATCATTGAATATTGCATGCTATATCTAACTCGTAACTCATCTGTTCTAGACTCCAACTTGGTAACTGTTTCTTCCTTCTCTGAAATGCTATCCGAATACTTTTCCAATATACCAGTGAACAAACCATCTACAGACTTGTTATCAATAACGTAATCTGAAAGTTTCTTCGCGATGCCATCACTAAAATCTAAATCGCCGTAATTTCCTAGAACAGTAGCATTAACCAATATTTTCATCCCCGCAGGATCACCAGTTAATACATCTAGTACATTACCTGTACCAATAGCAACCTCCCCACCAACAGAGCCTGCAATATCGACCCCTGTTCCTGTTAAACCAGCCGAAATACCAGTGGTGGTTGCAAAGCCTGCCTCAACCGTATCAAATATAAAAGTTGAAGCCGACCCAATATCGCCGTTATCTATGTCGAAACCTGTTCCATTAAATGAAACAGTAACCGTTGATGCGACCAAAGCCCCATTAATTTGGTTTTGGATTTCTTGAGCCATTTCATTGTAATCAACGTAAGCTTTATTTTGCAGAAACAAAGAACCTGTTGACTCACCGTTAACAGTAATAGAGAACTCGTCGTTTGTTCCGTCAATAAGCAACGCAGTAGCAGCACCACCACTTACTTTAGCTGTTTGTGCAAGAGTCGTTACAGTGATTGGAGTATAGAACCCTTCCTTCGTATAAGTTTCCGCAGACACCAACGTAACATTTGGATTTGTTGCAGTACCTACCTGTGTAAGTGCGTTTGAAACACTGTTTGGATCAATTGCCATTTGTTTGTCAAATATTGCATCATCCAACTCAAGCTGATAAGGGTCATCCTTAGAAAATTGAACTCCTAGAGCATTTAAATGGGCTGTGCCTCCATATCCGGCAACATATTCTGTTGCTATAGATCTAAAGCTATCTTCCAGCATTTTAAAATCACGATCTCTGAATAAAGCTCCTTCTGAATTCTCTCCTTCCTCCACACTACTTAAATAATCAAAAACCTGGATAACAGAATTATAGTTGTCAATAAATTCAACCAAAAGATCCTTTGCACCGTCAACATCATTACCTACATTGATAATTGTTGGTGAACCAACATTCACAGAAGTGACATCAATATCAAAACCATCAATCACATTATTAAACGAGTTAGAAGTTGATGTCAGTAAAACACCATCAAATAGGACTTGGGCATCAGAAGCTGATTGAGCTAACGACACATTCTTATTTACATCGTTATATTGAAGAGATGACAAGCCATTTAGATCCGAATCGGAACCATCTGAATCTGTAATCGTTACGGCATAACCATTTGAAGTTCCGGTTTCTTTTGAGGACAATGCAATCTGCACCCCAGAAGATGTATTTACCATATACGCCTGAACCCCAGAACCGGAGCCATTGATTTGTGCAACCAACTGTTCAACTGTCGTTCCAGCAGTAACCGTTACTGAAATGGCATTACCATTACCAGCGAATGAACCGCCATAACTGCCAGTCTCGATAACCATAGTGCCCGAACCAACAAGAGACGTTGAACCTGCATAAGTACCACTGAGTGTCGATTGCTTTGAAGCCATATTTAACACTTCAAACGCATAACTCCCCTCTAACACAGTATCAGCAACACTTACCGTCGCAATAGAAGGATCAAGAATCACTGCTGATTTCTCAATATTTTGTGTTGCCTTAGATATTTGAGTCATTATTGAAGAAAACCCATTAAGGGAAGAATCCAACAACTCAAAAGCTGATTGTTTCAGCACAGCTTCATCTATATCTTTGTTTAAAGAATTTAACTGTATACCTGTTTCCGAATACAACAAACTCTCAACCACCGTTGGAACATCCAAAGTGCCATCGTATTGTCCATTTAATTGTGCCAGTATTGCGTTGCCCGTCTCTGCTGAGTTACTTACGTTCATTGTCTATATATCCAAATTTAAAAAGTTTCCGGAAGGGGTGTTTTTGTCATAAGTTAAATTCCTTTCTACTTCGGAATTTATCAACTTCACCGTATCCAATAATTCATCTAAATGCGCCTTATCAAGAGCACCTAAAATTTCTCCAGAAGTTTTGTCTGCGTAGTAGAATTTTTCCTCTACTTCTACAATTTTAAAGGGTAGTTCCTTATTTGACAAAAGTTCATTAAGCTCATCAATCATTGTTTGTGACTTCTTTTTTCCCTCTTTTTTAAAAGAGGATTTTTTATTAGAGTCATCTCTATTTTTATCTGATGTCACTACATTGAGTGAAGAAATTTTAGCTAATCTCATAATTTAAAAAAGGGGTAGTCGCCTAGAACGAATACCCCTTCACATTCCTGTTTTTTGTTTCTTACAAAACCTTCAGATTAACCTTACTTAAGTAACTGAAGAACTTGTTGAGAAGATTGGTTAGCTTTAGCAAGCATACCCATACCAGCTTGTTGCAATACTTGCGCACGAGCTAAGTTGGTTGATTCAGCAGCGAAATCTGCATCTTCAATACGGCCACGAGCAACTTGAGTTTTCTCAACTAAATTCTCTAAGTTAGAGATAGTTGACTCAAAACGGTTTTGGAAAGCACCAAGAGTTGCACGGTAAGCTACGATACTGTCAATCGAAAGATCAAGAGCAGTAGCAGCTAACTCAGTTACAGCGTTAGCTTGAGAAGTGATATCACCAACAGCTGGGTTAAGAGCCGTACCAGGAGTCATATCCTGAGTTGTGATAGTGATAGTATCACCAGAAGCCCAACCTACCTGGAAATCCAAAGTAGCAACAGAGTTATCAAGTAAAGAGATACCGTTAAAAGACGTTGAACTTACGATACGTGCACTTTCACCACCAGCACCAACTAATTGTTGATACTCAGCATCAAGAGAACCACGGTCAGTTGCGCTTAACGTGCCGTTAGCTGCGTAAACAGCAAGTTGACGAGCACGTTGAAAAATTGAAGTCATCTCTTCTAATGCAGAATCCATAACTTGTACCAAACTGATACCTTCGTTTGCGTTACGAACAGCTTGTTGAGTACCTGTGATTTGACGGTTCAAGTTTGAAACGATTGCTAAACCAGCAGCATCATCCGCAGCACTATTAATGCGCTTACCAGATGAAAGACGTTGCATTGATTCACCGATCATTGCAGATGTTTTGCTCAAATAACGTACTGCACCAAGTGCTTCGTTATTAGTATTAATTCCTATAGACATTTTATGTTCCTATTTTTATATGTAAAATTTATAATTTTTGTTAAAGTACGCTTTATGCGCTTGCAGTAATAAAATCGTCCAGACTAATTTTTTTTTAATATTTTTTTATTGTTTTTTCGGAATAAATATACAAATGAACAATTCAACGCTACATGAAGCCCTTTTAAAACTCGCTAAACACCTGTTTATACTAACCATTCTAATAGCAAGCATAAATACGCATGCAAAATATAAAAAATCATCTATTGTTTTTGAAACACACTCAAATACAACATTTTCAACTAATAACTCAAATAAAAAGGTTTACCCCGCCTCGTTAACAAAGCTATTAACAGCTCACATCATCTTAAGAGACATATCAGATACTGGCATTAAAGTAACAATATCTGAAAAAGCTTGGGGTCATAAATTCAGATTTGGGTCAAGAATGTTCCTCGAACCAAACATGAAAGTGTCATACAGACAATTATTATCAGGACTACTAATACAGTCAGGGAATGACGCAGCAATAGCCTTAGCCGAAGGGCACAGCGGGAGTGAAAAAGCTTTCGTCCAAGAAATGAATAAAACTGCTAAAAGACTAAACATGACAGGAAGCAACTTTAAAAACCCAAATGGAAGACATAACAAAGATCACTACACAACCGCGTCTGATTTTAAAAAATTAATTAACGCCATTTTTAAAACAACCCCTCAGATAACAAAATACACATCAAAAAAAGAGTTCACATTTAATGAAATACCTCAATCAAACAGAAATAAATCTCTAATAAACAACAAGTCAGTCGGACTTAAAACCGGATTTACTCCTCAAAGCGGCTTCAATCTTGCCAGTTGCTTCGAACTCAACAAAGGTATTTTCTGCACCGTTGAATTTGGCGCGAATACATCTTCCGAACGATTTGTAAAAACCAACAAAGCATTTAGAGACGTCTTCTCAAAACACAAACTAGTCCACATTAATGCGTTCAGAAAAACAATAAAGCTGGAAGGCCAAGAGTATTTTATGACATTAGATAAAGACATTTCACTAATAACCCTAGAAAAAGACACCGTAAAGACTTCATTAAAGAGAAAAAAACACCTAAATAATAAAGATAGTGTTGGCGAGCTAACCGTTTCCATCAACAACATGAAACATTCGTTTAATGTGTCGCTAATAAAAAAAGAGAGCTAAAAGCTCTCTTTTTTTAGTCCATGCGAATCACATTACATATAATCAAATAAACTAATCTTAGTTACTCTGGCAAACGTATTGTTTATTGCCTGAACAGAGGCTTCTAATTGTGTAAAATGCGTTATAGCAGTTGGTAAATCCAAATCGCGTATTTTTCCCAAAGCCATTTGCTGTGAATTTTTTATAAGTTCATTAACTTCCTGCGCCGATTCCACTTGATTCATTCGAGCCCCGATATCCGTAAGACCTCCCGTTATAGAATCAAAACCCAAATCTATCGCCGCAAGGTTTGTTGGAGCAAGACCTGAATATAAAACATCCCTCGCAATCACCAGTTCAGAAAACAAATCACTTGCACCCGAGCTAAAAACTTGTGTTCCTGGATGCGTCACCGAAACCTTTAATGTTGGGGACACTGTCTTTTGTACGGAATTATTATCCCCGTCATACGTTGCGGAGGTTATTTCTCCAGCAGCATTTCGAGTAAAAGAGTACGCTGGGGCATCCGCCTTATATCCAGCAAATATAAATGCACCTTCAGCATTTCTTGCATTCGATAAACCACCAACCTGCTCTAGAATTTGATTCAATTCCTTACCAATAATCACTTTATTAGCAGCGCCATTTGTTCCTGTTGCACCTTGAAGCATTAAAGTTCTAGCTCTTAGAACTAAACTTTGAACTTGCGAAAGCACAGACTCCTCATTAGACAGGTCTCCTTTCGCTGTAACCACATACCTTTCCGCTTGTTCAATGTTTGCTATATTAGCCTGCATATCCAAAATCCTTGCTGCGAGGACTGGGTCATCAGAGGCTTTCCGTATCTGCTTTCCTGAAGCAATTTGTTCGTACATATCTACTAACTTAGCTCTGTTTTCCATAACTCCACTTAGCGTTCGATTAAAAATGTAACTTGTTGATAAACGTTGCATTGTATTTCCCTTAACTTATTGCGTGCATGAGTTCATCGAATAACTCACGAGATGCCACAACAATCTTTGCTGCGGCACTATATTGTTGTTGTAATTTCATTATTGAGGCGGCTTCTTCTTCAATATTGACACCACTTTCCGTATCTCTATTAAGAGTAGCCTGGTCTTTTAAAATACTAAAGGTAACTGCTGAAGACTCTGATGTTGCGACTTTTGAGCCGACTTTGGCAACCAATGTCGAATAAGCACCTTGAAAGGAATCCATACCCCCATTGAACAGACTTGTTGATTTCATATCAAAAAGGTCTAATGTGTTCCTATTATCAGAACTGGAACCTAACGGGTCTTGTGAGTTAGCAAAATCTTGAGTGCTAGATATAACCACCGTATATCCATCAATGGCATCAGACATAGGGCTTATTTTAAATCTATCTCCGACTACGGTTCCTCCTGCCATATTAAAGTCTAAGCCATCTAACGTAAATGAAGCTCCTGCCCCACTTAATAACAAAGCTCCTGACTCCGTATCGAAAACGTCGTAACCAGCACCACTATCTACAACTTCATAGCTCGTGGCCTTTAACTGACCAATTAGAGATGTTTGAGCCGCTACCGTACCAGATGTATCGAAAGAAACGGTCATCACCCCCACACCACCATTTGAAGCGTGAGTCTGAGCTACAGAAGAATAGTTTGCGAACAAGTCTCCTCCAGCAACCCCCGAAGGCGTAAAACCCTGCCTATGAGTGACATTAGCCATTTGAGTAAACCCAAGTGCTATCCTTCCCATTTCATTTTCAGAAGAATTTAAAATCTCACTCCTATATTTCAGTGTCCCTCCAAGCTTACCTCCAGCGATACGATCTGAAACCTCAACCCCGCGAATATATATTTCATACTGACCATCCGAAAAACCATCCGGTTGAGCTGTCAAAGGCGACACCTGATTGTTAGCCACTAAAGCCATACCACCTGCCACGTATACAGCAGCTGTACCATCTGCATCTTCAAATACCGATATATCTGCAATTTCTGACATTTGTCCCAACACACTGTAACGTGCATCAACTAGCTGTGCTGACAATTCACCAGTTTTTGCTAATGACTGCTTCAATGAGTCATTGATATTAACTAAATCCCCAGCCAATGAATTAAGTCGGTTAGTAAATGCAACAAGGTCTTTATCAACAACATCCTGACTTAAAGCCAGAACATATGCCATGTTTTCAAACTTACTACCAAGAGAACTCATAGAGTCCAACACAACACTCCTCGTGGATTCCGACATTGGACTATTAGCTAAGTCACCAACCGAAGTAAAGAAATGCTGCAATGATTTATCTAGACCTGTATCTTGATCGGAAAGCATCCTATCCACCTCAACACCGAGATTAAAGTTTGTCTGATGATATTGTTGACTTGCACGAGTATCTCTTAGCGCAACTTCAAGATAATCACTTCCTACTCTTACAACATCTTCTGTATACACGCCTTGACCGTAAAAATTGCCACCAATATTAACTGATGTTGGCTGAGCCGTAATAACTTCCTGTCTTGAGTAACCGTCCGTGCTCGAATTTGCTATGTTATTAGATGCTACGGCTAACCCTTGCTGGGTAGACATAAGGCTTGAAAGCCCAATTCTAAGCATATCCATTGTTAAAACCTTCTTTTATTTGTTTAAGTTTGCTTGCTGTATTAACAAGTCGGCAATACCAAAAGATTTTGAAGTAGCTAATTGCTCAGCAATCGCTTGATTTTGCATATCAAGCATGAGATTCCTCTGGTCGTTCTGACCAATCAACCCATCGCCAGGCAAAGTTCTCTTTGCATTATCTAACATGCTTTTGATAAAATATTGTTCGAATTTAATTGCCGCCTTTTCTGTCGGATCAACAGTATTAAGCGGCTTTACAGGAGGAGGGAGTTGAAAAGAGTTATCTATCTTATTCATTATTTAAATTATTTCCAGGTCAGCCCTTAATGAACCGCTAGATTTTAATGCTTCTAGAATTGCTACTAAATCAGAAGGAGCTAAACCCATTTCATTAAATGAAGCAATTATATCCTTTAAATTAGCCCCTTCTGAGAAACCAAATATTCTTTTTGATTTCTCTGTAATTGTTATTTCTGAATCCTCCTCCACATCACCAGTAAACATTTCTAAGCTCGGATCTTCAGAAACCTCTAAACTTATACCACCATGTGTTATCGCGACAGGGGAGATAGACACTGTTTCCGTAATGATTACTGTACCCGTTCTAGAGTTAACAGTGACCTTTGCCTTTACCTTTGGGTCTACTATCCACGTTTCTTGCACTTGACCAATAAAACTAACCAGTTCATTTTTATTATCAGGAGCTTTTACATAAACCTTTGTATGATTTTTCGCAAAGGCCAATTCATAACCGAACTTAGTATTTAGCGCTTCTTTTATTCTTTCTGAGCCTGCAAAAGAAGCGTTTTTGAGATTTAAGATTAAATAGCCGTCTGTCACCAACTTACCTTCAAAAGGAACTTCAACTGTTGCCCCAGAAGGAATTCTGCCCACACTACTGATATTGATAGATATCTTAGAGCCATCTGCACCACTCTCATCCAACCCACCAACGAGCAAATTACCTTGAGATAAGGCATAAACCTTTCCATCGACACCTTTAAGCGGCGTAAGAACTAATGTACCACCCCTTAAACTTTTCGCATCACCTATTGAAGAAACAGTAACATCAAGCTCCTGACCAACAGAAGCGAAAGATGGCAAATTTGAAGTCACTGTTACAGCTGCAACATTTTTTGATTTTACAGATATACCTGGTGGTAATTTAATACCATTATTAATCAAATAAGTTTTCAAGGTTGCTTGAGTAAATGCACTTTTATCACCCGTACCATCAAGACCAACGACCAACCCATAACCAAGTAATTGGTTATCTCTGACGCCATCCAACTCTACAACATCACCAACTCTTGAAGCATTAACTGAAACACTACATAGCATTAAAAATAAAGATAATATTGTTTTCATTACAAAGGCCACCAAGAGTTATTAAATAATTTAAAAAGCAATCCTGGCTCGGTAGAGTCTTTTATAAAACCCTCCCCTGAGTAGATTATCCTAGCATCAGCAATCTTTGTGCTTTCAATCCTATTACCAGAGAGAATATCATCAGGCCTGATAACCCCCGACAACTGAACTAACTCCTCACCTGTGTTTATTCTTATCCACTTCTCGCCTTTGATATACAAATTACCATTAGGGAGTACCTTGTTCACAGTGACTGTAAGCGTCCCGTCTATCGCATTTGACTGAGAAGATGTTCCAGAGCCACTAAACCCACTGTCTGACCCCATATCCATTGAGAGATCTACACCACCCAACCCTTTGGTTGTAATCACCGAGCCCAGTAAACTCAAAGGTGCAGACGAAACCTCCGTAGACTTGTTACTTTTAGATGCACTTTTCTTAGTAGCAGACATACTTTCCATCAATAAAACGGTAACTACATCTCCGACACTTGAGGCTACTTCCTCACCAAAAGGATTAGCCTTCGATGAAACAGAAAAAACTGAACCATTTTGTCTAACAGGCTCACTGTACTGAAGATACTCAGGAGCATATTCTTCCTCAACCATTCGCTCAGGAACGGAAGAACAACCACCCAACACCAACGAACAAACAACTAACAATCTTCTCATACTATCCTCAATTATCTAAGCGCATCATTCACATGCTTTATCATCTCACTACTTGATGAAACCACTTTTGAAGCCATTTCATAAGCTCGTTGACCTTCAATCATTGCGACCATCTCTTCTGCAACATTTACATTTGATATTTCAAGTTGCCCCTGAAGTAATGTCCCAATACCATCAATACCTGGCTGTGAGACTATTGGCGCTCCACTTGAACCTGTTTCCAGATACAAATTACCACCATTATTACTCAATCCAGATGGATTAATAAATTTTGCGAGCTCAAGCTCTCCTATTTGCTGTAACGCTACCTGACCTTGCATCCTGACTGACACAACGCCTTCTTGTGAAATCTCGACAGACATAGCATCAACTGGAACTGTAATTTGCGGCTCTACTAAATAGCCATTGCCAGACACGATGTTTCCATCGCCATCAGTACCAAAATTACCCGCTCTTGTGTAAGCAACCTCACCAGACGGCATAACTACTTGAAAGAAACCATCACCATTGATCGCGATATCTAGATCAGAATCTGTCTGCCTTAACCCACCTTGCGAATGTATTTCTTGTGAAGACTGAACTCTCACACCTACACCAATAGACAAACCTGAAGGTAACTTAGAATCCCCAACCTCAATCCCTGGTTGACGGATTTTTTGATGTAAAAGATTTTCCATATTTAATCGAGATTTCTTAAAACCCGTCGTATTAACGTTGGCAATGTTATTTGCTATTGTTCCAAGTTTTTTTTGCTGCGCATCTAATCCAGTAGCTGCGGTATATAATGATTGCATATTCTAGTTACCTATTAATCTATTTGTAGAATCCGACATTTTCTTAGCCGAATCATAAACCTTCATATTCATTTGAAATCGATTACTCAAATCCATACTTTCCATAGCCAATGAAACTGAATTTATATTTGACTGCTGCAACGCACCCGTCACAATTTGTGGAAAAACTACATCTTTAGCATTAGGGGACACAACCTGCCCTTTAGCATTTATTTCAATAGCATTTGACTTTGCTACAACTGTTTTCAAGGTCGCTACTTTATTTAAAAGCGCTTGCTCTGGATATTTAAAAAAGATATCCCCCTGAGCCGACACTTCCACGAGAGCGTTATTTGGAACTAGCACTCCACCCTGTGATGTTGCTACCTTTGAACCGTTCATTGTTATAAGTTCTCCCGCAGGATTTACTGCGTAAGAAATGTTTTTGGATAGGTACTCATTTTGACCATCATGAAGAACAAACCAACTGTCTCCTCTAATAGTTAAGTCAGTAGAACTACCTGTATATTTTATTGCACCTTCCGATGCATCAATTCCAGCAGTATGCGTCATAGCATATGTTCGAGTTTTATGACCAGCACCAAACATTTCAAGCGCTCTAGTTGCCACGACCTGACGCTTAAATCCAGAAGTAGCCGCATTGGAAATGTTATTAGCATTAACAGACTTTCTAAGTTCTATCTCTTTTGCCGCAACCATTGCCGTATAGAGCACTTTATCCATAGCTAATTACTATCTATCCATATTAAGCGTTGTTTCATCAAGCTTATTAGCTGTAGTGATAACTTTAGCGTTACCCCTATAAGATTTTTGGTACTGAATAAGATCTACTAATTCTGTTGTCAAATCTACGTTTGATGACTCTAATGAGTTAGAAACAACATCACCTAATCCATTATCACCTGCAAAAGACAGCATGCGAGACCCTGCTTCTACACTAGGAGTAAACAACCCCTTACCGATATCCATCATTCCGTCTTGATTCGGAAAATCAACCATACCTAAACGAAAATCTGACAGAGCTTGACCATTACTGTAACGAGCAGTAATAATGCCATCACTACCAACTTCCATGCCTTCTAGCGAACCGATACCATAACCGTCACTCGTTAAACCGTTAACTTTATTAGAACCATCAAATTGAGTCATTGTTGTCAAATCGAAGTTAATTGATTGACCAGCTGCGCCATTAGAAAAACCAGGAATAACTACAGCATGAATAGGAGCCGCTACAATTTGACCCGTAGGGCTAAACGTAATAGGGAATGGGCCGTATGTATTCCCGTCAACAGTATAATCAACATCCCACGCATTCGGCGCTGTAGGTGTAAAGCTCATGTCCACTGTGTTTTCTTTACCTAATGAATCATATGCAGAAATCGAGGTACTAAATACCGAACCGCCTGCCTTCAAGTTAATATCTGCCTGAACTGCCGAAGTAACAACCGGAGTATTAAAGTTCCGTGGTATTTGGATATCAGTTGGGTTTAAAGGATATTGACCAGCTGCATTTTGCTGGAAACCTTGAACGCGCAACCCTTGACCATTAACCATAAACCCTTGATCATCTAGATTAAATTGCCCATTACGAGTATAATTAACCTGTTTAGAGTTAGCACCAGAAACCATAAAGTAACCGTTACCATCTACCATCATATCAAGAACACGACCTGACGACTTACGACCACCTTGCGAGAAGTCAGTACGCACATCTGAAATTACAGACCCTGCACCAAAATCACTGCCGCTGACCAAGTTCGAAAAACTTGCTGATTTTTTCTTAAAACCAACCGTTTCGCTGTTAGCTATATTATTCGCAACACCTGTTAATGCTTTTGAAGAGTTTAATAACCCTGTTAATGCAACTGAATTAGCACCCATTATACTTTCCCCTTATCCTGAAATTGTACGAAAATCTTCTAATAGAGCAAACTTGCCCGAAGCGAGTTTGAAGAACATAGTACCTTCTTCCATCCGCACACTAGAAACCGAAGAGTTTTGAACAACATCTGCATGTTGCTGTACATCACCCTCATAAAAAGAAGCTTCGACCAAATAATCTCCAGCTTCTTCACCATTAAACTCAAAATCGAAACCAACCTCGTTAGATGAAGTGTCTAACATGATTTCTTTCACTATTTGTCCTGACTTATCCTTCAAAGTAATCTTCACCTCAGCAACACCTGGAGGCGGCTCAATAGAACCTTTTATAATTCCATCAGATTCCATATATTCACCAGACACATATGAAACATTTTTACCTATCAAACCCGCAGCCCCAAAGGTGGCTTTTGAATCTTGACTGGTAATAAACCCTTCCATTGTTGTCTTCAACCCATCTATTGCCTGAACATTACTCATCATTGAAAATTGCTCCAACATAGCAGCAGAATCCATGGGCGAGTCAGGATCTTGATTTTGTAACTCAACAGTCATTAATCTTAAAAAATCTTTCTGATCTAAGTCAGTGCTGCCTTTCTTTTGTTCTGTAGCTACTTGACTATAACTACCTGAAATTGTATTTATCATTATTTACCCATTTGCAATGTTTTCGTAAGCATCTGCTTAACTTGCCCCGCAACCAAAACATTCGTTTCATAAGATTTAGTTGCTGACATCATATCTGTCATTTCTTCAATTACGCTCACGTTACTACCGAAAACATACCCGTCTTCGTTAGCCATCGGGTGACCTGGATCAAACCTTACCTGATGCTGAGCTTGACTTTTCTTAACATCGACCACTTTCAGCACACTCATCCCTGATTCTCTATCCAAAACATTTGAGAAAATAACTTTTTTAGCTTTATAAGCTCCACCAATATTACTTGATTCTGCATTAGCAGAAGCAATATTGCTTGCCACAGCATTTATTCTTGCTGATTGGGCTAACATCCCGCTCTTAGAATGAATCAACGCACTTTCCAAACTCACAATCAATCCCCTTTAATTACTTGTAAACGCCCTTTAATAGCGCCATTTAAAAACTCTAATGAAGCGCTATACCTTTGATTAGCCTCCATCATTTTCATTTTCTCTTGCTCAACATCTACAGTATTGCCGTCCAAAGATGGTGCGTAAGGGTTTATATACTTAACTCCACCAGATGCCTTTAACCCAATATGTCCGCTAGAACTCTTACTTAAAACAACCTGAGTCGCCTTTCCTTTTAAAACACTTTTAAAATCTAAATCCTGAGCTTTATAACCAGGAGTATCCGCATTTGCGATATTTGCTGCTATAATTGATGTTCTTTTTGCATGCAACAATAATGCAGACTCATGAATACCAAAACTATCTGCCATAGTGTTACATCCTTCTTTTAATATAAAATCTAAATTATGCTAATTAGCTATCTTGTTTAATTTTTTCAAACGGAAATAAGTAGCTGGATATTCCGATAATTCTAAAATGACATCTTCCCTAAAAACGCTAACAACAACGGCAGGAATAATAACTTCAGTCTTGTTTTTCAGATCATCGAATACGACTTCATAAATAGAACCAATTTGTTCTTTATTTGATTTTAAAAATACCTTTTTTCCCTCTATTGTAGACACTAAGTAATCCGAGGCGCTTGGAAGACTTAGATACAAAGATGATATCAAAGCTCTGATTTGTGAGGCTACGCTATACAAGGCCTCAGACTCACCGCTCACATCTACAAAATCATCTATTGAGAATCCACTTGAAGTATTTGATGATCTATTATCAAGACGCACAGACCCAGAAACTTTAACTTTGTCAGATAACACAAATGACAGAAACCCTTGCTCCATCTCTTTAAAATCTAAAGTTATTGAAACAGACATGTCGGACTCGGATATTTTATCAACGATTGAGATGCCGTTAAAACCATTTAAACTAGATAAAACTTCTCGTTCCAAACTGTCAAACAATCCTTGATGTTGCATATTTAAAGCCGTAGCAGGCTTCAATCGAACAAACAGTCGAGATGAAGACAACTCTTCATTAATCTCCACCTTTTCTGCATATTCAACATTTAAAACAACACAATAATAATTACCACATTCCCATTCTTGTACAACTGAATGCTCTTTGATTAATGTATTAGTCTTAATAAGGGTGTTTGACTCCTTAATCGTAAGCTTTTCCATTTCAGTTACAGAACTAACATATGCGTTATTTCGATAGCTAGCTTCGACAAGTGCATTTTTAATTGCCTCAGAACGAGCTACATTCTCCCCTAGTGACAACAACCCCCTACCTTGAACCTCTACTCCAGCTGAGGCATTTACTGATGCCAACAATGCAAACATTGAACCTAAGATTATTTTTTTCACAGTTCTTGAACCCTTTTTTGAATTATCTCAATTAATTTTTCTTCATCCCACTTAATGAGCTCACCATTAGCACCAATCGTAGTGTCTAAAGTCCTTCTGAACCCACCAACAATAGAAGACTGAATAACTACATAAAGATTTTTTAGATCTCCGTCATTTCTTATTTCATTAACGAAGGCCAAACCATCCAGTTGAGGCATTTCTATATCCGTTATAACTAAAAGTATTTTGTCCTCAACCCTTAATCCGTTAACATCCAACTCTTTAGCCATATTCTTGAGCTTTACAAGTGCCTCATAACCGTTATTGCAGGTTTCAGAAATCAAACCCATAGCATCAATAACGTTTTTTGTTTTATTTCTTGCCATCGCGCTATCATCAACAATCAAAACCTTTAATTGGGATGAAATTTCATGAGGAACGATATTTTCTTTTCTTACCTTTTTACTATCTATACCAGATCCAGTTACATCCTCGATGATTTTTTCTACATCTAGAATTTCAACCAAAACTCCATCAATTTTTGTTATTGATGTCAGATAACCACCCTTTTCATCAATGACTGGAGGTGGATACACACTTTTCCAATCCAAACGCACAATTTTAATAACTTTATCGACAAGGAATGCCTGTGTCTTATTATTAAAAGACGTATACACTATATGAGCATCGTCACCCATCTCTAATGGTACTTTTTTATCTAAAGATTTATTCAAATCAATAATAACTGTTGGAAGATCCCTATAATCCGAAATCCCTACAATTCTTGGATCAGACTTAGGAACCTCATGTATGACAGGTACTTTCATCAATTCTCTTACTTTGTAAACGTTAATCCCGTACAATTGTGAATCACCTAGTGTGAATAACAATAGTTCCAACTGATTAGTGCCTATAGGGTTTTTATGTTTCATTTAAAATATCTCATTATTATATTCTTTCTCTTTTCCTTTGATGCCGTTGCGCTGAAAATAAATGGCTCGAAATAAACAACCTACTTAAATTACAAACGAAAGGAGAGTACGGTCTTGTTAATGATAACTACAATATATATAAAATTAAAAATATTGAGTTATGCTCTGTTTTAAAAATTGAATTAACCCAACCATCTAATAATAAAATAACAGTCATGACCGTATGTGACGGAGCAGCAAAACAAATAATATTAAATAGAGGGCGTTTAATTAATGTTCTTATCGCTACAGTGGAAATAGAAAGAGGAACTGAAATCACCCCCCTCAATGCCTCATTTAAAAGAATTGCCACTCGAAAGAGCTATAGAAATCCAAAACTTGAAAAGCGTATAAAAGCAACACAGAAACTCAAAAAGAATGACATAATAAAAAGCACCAATACAACACCTATGCCAGACATAACAAAAGGCGAAGTTATTACCATCTCATTAGGTGGAAATAACTTTAAAATAAAAAGAACAGTGCAAGCGTTAGAGAGCGGATTTATAGGCGAAATTATAAAGATATTTGATTCAAAAGAACGAAGAGGGCTGATAATTAGCAAAAATAGCGGAATAAGCGTTAAAATATTAAAATAATTGTCGATTATTCATTTAGATAAATTTATTAATGGTAGAATTAACATGGAAATAAGAAAAAACCTTCTACAACATAGTGCTGTAGACACTAAAACAAAAAAAAGCCCAATCGAAGAGTCTGCCCCCCAAGGCGGTGTAACTTCTAGTGTGGAAGAGTCTACTATTGATATAAATACCCACACCACAACAAGTGATGTTATAAACACTAATAAAGTTAACGAACTTAAAGACCAGATTTCTAAAGGTAACTACTCCTTTGATCTTGATGGCATAGCAAAGGCAATTCTAGATCTCAATGATTAAAGAACTTTTAAACGAAACTATCGTCATTTCTGAAAATATTAAAAACTTAATTTCTGAAAATAAACCAGAGATGATTGAAGATGCACTTTATGATTTACACAAAAACATTTCAATTATAAGCGACTGTGACTCAGAGCTACTTAAAGAGAATAGTGGATTGCTAATAAGTCTAAATAAAAACATTAAGATTATTGATAATGCCATATCAGCATTAAAAACAATAAACACAAGGCTGCTTAAAATAGTCAAGAATGAGCACCTTACATACACCAAAGACTAAAACAACCGATTCTAATATAAAAAAAAGCAGCTTAAGCTGCTTTTTTTATTGATAATGCATCAACCTAGTATCCATTATATCTATAAGGTTTGATGTTTTCCTTTATCCGCTTTCTCTTCGCACCCTTGGAATCTGATAGAATAATTGGGCCTTGTTCAAAGAGCATTGTTTCTAGATGCTTAATTCTAATAACTAATGAAGCTACCTCTTTATCTTGTAACTTCATTCGTCTTTCATGTTCAACAAACGTCTTTTCAACATTAATAAGACGATCTCTCAACCTCTCTGGTGGAGCATCTTCTGCTTCAACCACACTAGAAAAGAACAATACAAAAACTAAAGAACATATGATTTGTACTTTCATCGACTAATCCCCACCAGACTCTTTTAAAACATAACTTCTGAATTCAGGAGTCATCCTCACTTTCATTGTCGTTTCGTAAGCACCACCATCCATAATAGATCTAACTTCAACAATTTCAGCCATTTGAATTAGTCCATCTACACGACCCTTGAAAGAATCATTTTCAATGGCTAATGAACGAATAGAAACATTCGATGTGATTTTTACTCCATATACTTTCTCTACCAATGAGCGGTAAGCGTCCATCTTACTTGCCTTCACAGCAAGCATATGCATCTGTTCAGTAGACATTTCCTCACTATTAGGAAGAACTCCCAACCCGACAGCTGTAATTTCAACACTTTCATCATATGGCATATTAGGGACAAATTCTGTTTTGATAGAACAACCCGACATAACCACCGCAACCATTAAACAACTTATTATTTTAAACATTTTTAATTACCCTAATTTGATTGTTCTTTAACATTATTAAATTTATACCTGTAGCCCTTTTGTTCCACGGATATAGGTTCTACATTTGCAGGCGCTTCTTTTTTCGTAGTCATGTCAGATATCTTATCGTCAATCACATTGGAAATGTCACTCATTTTTTTAAATTGCTTCGCTGCATTTACTCTATGTTCTCCAACAGAGAATTTTATATCTGACAATTGCTTAGATAAACCAATCAACTTAGAGTTAATACCCGTGATTTGATCATCTAAACCAGCAGTATTTAAATCAGTTGTCTTTTCTTCTGCTGAGCCTTTTAAAATAAGAATGTCAGATTGAATATTTTTAACTATAGGTTCTAGTTTAACTAAATACTCCAAGACCCGATCTGAATCCCCACTTTCAATAGGAGCTCCTTGATATGTTTTCATTATAAAAAACACACCTAGCAATGTACAAAGCATTATACAAAACATAAACAATGATAGTTTTTTAAAAAAACTGGAAGCGTCAAAAACCACTCCTGGATCACGTTCCTGTTGCGGAAATACTTGCTTATTTTCTTTTTCTGAAAGATGTTCAGGAAAAGCATCCGGCTCCAAAATTGTCTCTGGATCACCCTTTAATAATTCTACTGTCTCATCTATTTCTTGCTGTTTTGTCGATTCCATACCCTTGCCTAGCCTATTTATAACTTTGGGAATATTACAACCAGAATTAAAACATCAAAAATACAAGTTATGCTTTATCTAAAAAAACGTTAGTTTTTTAAAAAAAAAAACCTCACCTTTCACCAAAAACCGCGTTCCAATCACTTTTTTAATGAAAAATACCGATACTTTTCACACAAACAGCAATAAACAATTACATTGAAAAGAAATTCCCTTTATAATAATTATAAAAAAGGAATGCAAATGTATAACAATAAAACTCCAAAAATGAATGCATTAGATTATTTTAGCGAGGTGAAGTTAGAAGTTAAGAACATGGTTCGAAATTTACAATTAAAAGCTCAAAGGCCTGAAAAGCAAAGAGTAATAACTCGCAAATTCCCATTAGATTTTCAAGCACATTTATTAGGTATGTCTACGAAAAGAATAAGAGACTTAGTTAAAGGTGGGACGCTACAATGTCGATCATATATCGAATCCAACTCATTTAAATTTTCCCAAGAAGAAATATATCACAACTTAGAAATAAGAGATTCCTTACCTAAAACAGGAAGCAGACCTACTGTTATTGTCATCTCACAATATAAAGGAGGTGTAGGAAAGACAACTGCCACTACGAATCTCGGCGTTTACCTTGCACTATCTGGATACAGAGTACAGGTAATAGATATTGATCCTCAAGGCACCGCAACTGAACAATTATGGAAGAACTCCCCACTAGCCACTAAGTCCTCCCAAGGACTCGACGGGATTAATCTTGAAGATACCATATATTCGTTTTTAACATCAAAAAACAACTCAAATAAAAAAGACTTAAGAGACACAATTGTTGATACTGCCTGGAACAATTTAAAACTAATACCATCATGTGTAATGCTCGATTCCATAAATATTGAAATGAGCATAGATTCCTCACAAAGAAACAGGGAAGCATATTGGGATCGCTTTAAAAATAGAATGCATGAGTTCGAAGGAAGCACTGATGTAATAATTATTGATAGCGCCCCAAACATAAATCCATTAAATTTAAGTGCCTTATTTGCCGCTGACATCCTTATAATGCCAATGATGGCATCCATGCCAGATGTGTCTTCTTTTTATCAATACGTGTCACATATGGAAAGCGCAATATCAAGCATGGTGGAAAGTCGACTAATTACTAAAGCAAGACTCCCCCACTTTATACCCAGAATTTTGATTTCCAATTACGAAGGAACCTTACTAGAAGATAGCGTTGAATCTAAAGGAAAAGAATCTTCTTTTTTAAAAAACCTAACCGCAAAAGATAAAGGCCTTGCCAACAAAGATACGTACATAAGAACCATATTATTGAAAATGCTCAGCAAGTACATGATAAAAAAACCTATAGTAAGATCCGATGCCATAAAAGAATCGGCAAATAACTTTATGCCCGTATTTGAAATAGACACTTCCTTTAAAGATAATGAAGGTCAAAAGAAATTTACCATAACAAACAAAACATTAAAAAGATGTGAAGATTCCTTTATCTCTTTCGGTCATGAAATAAAAACACTAATAAATTCACTAAACAAACAAGGCATTTAAAATGGAAAAATCAGGATTAAGCGATAATAATGAAGAAGATCTAACCAGCAACTTCCAGGACTTTAATGGTGAAAAAAACACGAACACGAACACAAACTCTATAAATGTTCAAAATGTTGAAAGAACACTTCAAGATGATCTTAAAGATGCAAAAACGGAATTAGCGCATAAAACAGGATTACTCGACGATAAAAATAGAGAAGTTTCTAAGTTACATGAAGAATTGAAAAATAAATCCATCACAACATCAGAATTTGAAACTAAAATAATAAGAAACAGTGATTCCAATTTAACTATCGAACCTTCAGAGTTACAACCAGAACCCAACTTGCACAACAGAAATACACAGTTCTATAACCTCAACAGTAACGTCAAAAGAAGACTCATCGCATGCCTTAATAATAATGGTGAAATAGCTGAAGATAGCAAAGACATCTATGAGAATGAGTTTGCCGCACTCATAAGGGACATATACAACGAAAGTAGAAACAACCAACCAATTGCCTTTAGAACCAAAGAGATAGAGGGTAAAGAAAGTAAAGTCATTGTTTTTGGCGAAACAAGATGGAGAGCCGTCTCGTGGCTTGTTGCTAATGGCTTCGAATACAATGGGGATAAAAAAATCGAGCTATACGCCATCGAAATGAAGAAGGGTGAACTTGATTCTGCTTACCAAAAATCAAAACTTGATGAAAATATAAAAAGAGCTGAATTAACTCAACTGGACTACTGCATCCAAATCTATCAGAAATATCAAATGCATATAGAAGAGTTTATTGACCTGAAAACTACTAAACTTAAAAATCAAAAACCAAATGGGTATGCGCTAAAGCAAATATCCCAATTAACAGGAAAAGGAGAAGCCTCCCTAAAGAAAATAAAAGCAGCTGGTGAACATCTCTTAAAACTTCAACCCCACCTCGGGGTCTACGGACTTTATTTAAAACAGGCTGCGCTCAATCGATTAACTCCTATCGCGCAAAAATTCTCACCTGAAATGTTCGGAGCTCAGTTAACCCAAAAACTGGACGCCATCATTGAAGAAAATAATTATAAGATTCACTCTCAGCACATTCCAAACAGAAAGAAAGCATCTTATATAACAAAAAAAATGCTTCACATAATTGAAAACGATTATAAAAACGAAGAAGATCAAAAGCAGGGCTGCGGGGACACAAATGTTTTAGAACAAAACATAGAATGTACAAATAAAATAAAGTTAAACCTTAAATTCAACCCCGAAGAAGTTCATTCAGAGAAATTAATTTCAATCCTTAAAGACGAAGAGCAATTAGAGGAGCTCTTTAACGATTTCCTTTCACAATATATGTAGTGTTTTCAAGGCGGAGCAACCCCTCCGCCAAAAACATAACTGACTCGTAGCCATTTTATCCTCCATTATTCAGTTACTTATAATCCAACGAACTAAAGCTCCACTGTTATTTTTTTATCGATATTTTATAAGCAGTAAATTTAGTCTAAACTATCCTGCCCCTTCAAATTATTATTACGTGTACGCCACTCTCAAGAAGTATATTAATAACTTAACTCAACCCCCGTACAAGCACAACAAAACGAATCAAAGCCATCACCACATGGATAAATAGAGATACTCCTGTCTCACTTGTCAGAGTAAAAGACAACTAAGCTGCCATCAAGTGATACTTTTATCCCACTTGTCGAGAAGACCTATAGCCTGATTGCCCTCAAGCGATACTTTTGTCGCACTTGTCGAGAAGACCGATAGCTAGACTGTTATCAAGTGATACTTTTATCCCACTTGTCGAGAAGGCCTATAGTCTGATTGCCATCAAATGATACTTTTATCCCACTTGTCGAGAAGGCCTATAGTCTGATTGCCATCAAATGATACTTTTATCCCACTTATCGAGAAGGCCTATAGTCTGATTGCCATCAAATGATACTTTTGTTCCACTTATCGAGAAGACCTATAGTCTGATTGCCATCAAGTGATACTTTTGTCCCACTTATCGAGAAGAATAATAGTTAGATTGTTATCTAGTGATACTTTTGTCCCACTTATCGAGAAGGCCTATAGTCTGATTGCCATCAAGTGATACTTTTGTCCCACTTATCGAGAAGAATAATAGTTAGATTGTTATCTAGTGATACTTTTGTCCCACTTATCGAGAAGAATAATAACTAGATTATTATTAAGCGGCATTAGCTTTTAGTTTGTTGCAGAAGTTAATGCCAACCTAAGCGCGAACTGATTGTCTTTAAATCACGACGCCAAAGCCCTTTATCAGAGATAAGTGATACTTTTATCTCACTTATCGCAACCAATAAGAATATGTTTATTTTAGGGATTTCAGTATTATCTCTGAAAACAGGATCGAGCGTGACTTAAATTAAAGAACAAATTATTGAGAAATAAAAAAACTATATAAAACATATAGAAACATAACTTGAGCTGACAAAGCTCTAAAGAACAGTAATGGCTATGACAACTAAGCCCACATACAACCAAGAACCCTGGCTATAAATCAGCACACAATATACTAGATGCATCAGCAGTAACGCGTTACCTAGACTCTGAACTACAACCCTCCACCACACTAAGGCTTAGCATAACACTAAATTTGTTCGCGATACAAAGTACACGAGACGAAGATATGCACACCTCGTCTAACCGTGGCACTTAACATCAAAAAAAACACCCCATGATGAAATGTTGGATAAAACCTGATAATACGTATAAAACTTTATCCAGTAATATTCTGGCGTAAGAGTACAACTTTGAAGCCGTTAATAAACCAGCACCTCATTATCAACTCATGAAAGGATAGTTAATCAATAAAAAGACTCTTCACCACAAGAATCCTAGTATTCAACGTTATCTTTTCACAAGAACATCTTTGAATTACCCAAAGAGGATAAGAATACTAAATGATCTTTAAATTACGATCAACACTTTTTTAAAAAAATATATTTAACTAAAATTAAATAAAAAAATAAAATCTTTTTCTCTCTTCTCTCTATCTTTCTTTTATCTAGATCTAGAAGGGACACTTTTAAAAACCTTGTTAAAAAACGTTAAGGTGATGTTTTAAAAACAATAAAGTGGCTACGAGTGAGTTATGTGGCTACGAGTGAGTTATGCGAATTTGAGTTGCCTGTCGTCTAAGTCTTTGTATTATAGGGAATACCGTGGATACAATCCAGTTATGTTTTTGGCTACAATTCAGTTATGTTCATAACTGGCTCGTAGCCACTTTTCATAACTGAGCGGTAGCCGTTTTTCTTGCTATCTTATTGATTTATAGGCATTACACTCGATAACGGCTACGAGTGAGTTTATAACTGACTCGTAGCCGTTTTAGCCAATACAAAAGATTAGTTTGATATTTAATTCCTCTATAATTCAGGAAGATAACTCCATACTCAATGGATTTACCAATGTTTTTTTAATTAAAATGGCTACGAACGAGTTTTTTTGGCTACGAACGAGTTATGTTTTAAGTGCTGGGGGCGTAAGTCATTGTTTATGTGACTCTTTTACTGGCTTGAGGATGAGTTTGTGAGTTTGTTAAAAATATTATTTTGTTCTTGATCGAAACATTGTTTTTATTTAGACTTGTACGTCCTGCATTTTAAACATTACTAAATAGGCTGGTTTTAAAAGTGGACTACAACAACACACGAATAGAAGTGATCAATGAAGAAGCTGTTCGAATCACTAAAGCGAAAAGCATGATGGAATACTATTCCCAATTTAAATTAAAACCACAGCAATTAAAATTATTAGACCTTGTCATGGCTTACACTGATAGTGAGAGCGATGATTTAGCCAAAGTTACTTTTTCAATAGACATCCTGTGCAAACATTTAGGAATGGTCACAAATAAAGCCACAAGCGTTAAACCTTTTCATATGAGGAAAAAAGTCAGAGACCTTTGTTACGGCTTAATGGGTACGGATGAAAAAAACACTCAAACATCGACAATCCTCTCCCAAAAACCCTGGTTCGATAAAGCAGATATTGGCAAAGATACCGTTACCATAACGTTATGCTCTAAACTTTCTGAATTTCTATTGATAAATAAGAATTTTGGAAGCCCTCTCCACACATACAGCTTTGATTGCGTCAACAATTTAAATAACCGTGAGTCTATTCTCTTGTACATGATGCTACATGCAATCTATACATGCGATGGTGGGCAGGCCGAGCATTCAATAGAAGAAATCAAACACAAACTGTGCTTAGTACCCAATGAATCTGAACACAATAAATCTAAAAATGAGAAAGGTGTTACAGAATATACAGATCCTTTAGGAAATGTAGTCAAAGATACAATGTCTAATGCTAAGAACTTTAAAAGGGTTATCCTAGGACAAGCCATCGATTACATAAACGCGTCTACAAACATATTTGTCACGGCCACAATGCTTCCTGAAGGCGTTCCTGACACTAGAAAAGAGACTGTACGGTTTGTTGTAGAGAAAAATAAAAACTACAAAGGACAAATTCTAAATACTGAAGTTAAAAAGAAGAAAGAAAGCTTCGTAACCGTTGATAAGCAAAAGTTTGCCGCGATATCTATCGCGGAACAAAGTCAGATTGCGGGTTTAAAAGATATAATAAAAGGTACATTCGGCAGTGCCAGCGCAGAGTATATAGCCATCATTGATGACAACTATCCTGAGCTATGCAACTTGATAGATCTCGTAGAAAGAGTTAATTGGTTGGTTGAAATACAACGATGTATAAACCTATACGGCGAAAGCACGCTTCATGAATTAATTCGACTCAGAAATGTATCACCAGGGCTTTTGAAAGCGAGCCTAAACAGGAAGTCAGTTGCACAAATAAAAATTGAAACATCTAAACTAAAAGATTATACACCAAAATCTGCTGAAGAGATAAACTCTGGCACAATAATGCCAAAAGGAAAACTTAGTGAGCAAGAGCTTGATACAATTTCGAAATCCATATTAAAACTGACACTGGATAAATATATAAACGCCAACAGACTACAATGGACAGAAAAGAAATCTAGGCTTGAAAATGAACTTGTTGAAAATAGCTCATATACTTCAAAAACAATTAAAGCTGTAAATTTTTTGATGAAAATATTTGTGGACAAACCACAGTTCGCGTGGTGCTTATTCTCACTAGAATCTAAACCAGTTCAAACTCCTTTCCTTCCAACCCTTAATGAAGTGCAGGATATTTTAAACAATGATTCACGCATTTCAAGCTCCGATGCGAAAGGATCTTTATCTAGAATAATTAAAGACAAAGTAGAACAATGGTTAATAGCTGATCTAGTCGTAGTATCTAATTTAGCGGCTGTAGTTAGATTCAATGACTAACATGTAGATTAAGACGGCCTATTATCATCTCAAATTCTGCGTTTTTATTAGGCCGCTCCTTTCTTCTCTCATGTTCTGAATCTTTTAACCCAATAATGGAATAACTAGTAGACTTACAAACGTCCCCATTAATAAAAAAAGGAAGGTGAGAATGTTTTTGCAAACGATCTGTCAATCGCCCATCTCCAATATTTTGCATTGTAGTAAACTTTATGTTCCCCCTCGGATGTGGTGGAATACCTCGAATCGTTTTTAAAACACTTGTAGAAGGAAGGCTTTCAATTAATTTTATTTCATCTTTCACCCTTTCAGCTTTAAATTCAGAATACTTAGTTGCCAATTCTAACTCCTGCTCAAGCGCCTCTATGACATCTTCTTGAGATAATATATGGGTTTGCGGCACATGATTCCCCCACGTAAAAGAGATATTATCCAAACTACCCTCCAATAAAATAGGTTTTCTATATAACTCCTTCAATACAATATTACTATTAATATGAGTCTTAAAAAAAGCCCCCCTTTCTCGCCCTTTTAAAATATTGGTGTCAGTCATAGCGGATTCAATGATTTTTTTAGTCGCTATTATATTCGCAACATTCTTAAAAGTATTACCATCAACATTTACTACCCCTGGCAACCTGTAAGTTCTTTTTGGGTGTTGCATATCTAAACGCTCAAACTTTGTGATAGCAAATTTCAGAAGCTCTATACTCACTTCTTTTTCTTGCCCAAACAACACGTTTGAGCCCAAATTACTCTCTATAGAAATATCACTATCCAATTGGTACACATTGATTTCATTGATAACTAATTCCTCTTTAAATGTGCTTCCATATGCCTCCAGTGCCTGCATAGCCTCATATAAAAACATTCTCAAACCAGACTTATCAACCACTAATTCTAATTGATTTTTGAGATATTCATTTGTAAAACCCATATTTTGTCTCCCCTGATACTAATTCAATACACTAAGTATAATTCAATATTCAATGTGAGCGGTAATATGTCAATAAGTTTTTCTGGGTTTTTAAAAAATATAACGATTAGAAAGAGGTTGTTCATTTTATTATGTACAAGCTCATTTTCTATAATCTGTGCCTCTAGTTTTATTGCCTATAAAGCATATGAAGACAAAATAAGGCTAAATAATTATTCAGAGGGATTTAACCAATCAATGCTGGTAACTGATGCATCAAAAAAATTAGCTTCAACAAAAGCATTATTTATTAAGGGTAATTCTTTAAGTAACCAAAAGACTGAAATCGCTGAAATATTAAAAAACATTGGAGATGCTCAAATAACCCATCCTTTTGCAGGCAAGAAAATTGAAGTTGCAATTAAAATGGTTTCTACACTTTTGAGTGATAATAAAGTTAATAGCCAATCACAACAGTTCATTAATTTTACAAAACTTGAAGCTGTCTTCTTAGACCTTTCTTCTGAGATCAAAAAGAACTCAGGACTCCAATATAACGACAATGTTCTACAGTCAGATATAATGGAAGCTCAAACAACACAACTAATAAGCATCCTTAATGACTTGTCCACCTTAATTTATCAGATAAACACAACAGACGAATCTTCGCATGAAGAATCTGCAAGATATATTGAGCAGAAACTAGATTCTGCTACTTTAACGTTTTCTAAACTTAAAGATTGGCTGGCAGTTACACCTAATATATCTACAACGAATTTAAATTCTTTTAAAGAACAGTTTGAATCAACCAGCGATAAAATATATGACTACATTTTCGATGCAGAAAAACTAGAAAACGCTCCCAATACTTATGAAGAAATCCAACTGTCATTTTCTAAGCTAGAACAAGACTTTATCGTCAAGTTAACATCTTTGCTTGAAGATGACGTACAAAAATATAACAACCTTTTCTGGCTAACTATTTCAGCAATGCTGGTGGTTGTAGCTGTTATCATCATATTTTCACTACTTATTAACGCATCCATAATCAACCCTCTTCAGAATCTAAGAGAGCAGTTTTTAGCTGTTAATGACGATTGCGACTTTTCAGTAAGAACAGCTAATTACGGCGAAAATGAACTAGGTGAAATGGGAGAAGCCGTAAATGCGTTACTCGGCACTCTTGAAACTACATTTACTGAAGTTAACGAAACTGTTTTAGCTATTTCACAAGGCGATTTAACCAAAGACGTTAAGATTGAAGGTAATGGGGATGTTAAAACATTAACTCAAGGAGTTAATAGAAGTGTAGAAAATATCCAAACTGCTTTTGTAGATATCGGAACTCAAATGACAATGCTTCAAGAGGGTAATTTTAGCGAGAAAGTAGACACAGACCTACCTGGTGAATTCGGAAAAGTTGTAGATACCGTAGCCACTGCTAAAGAATCATTGTCAATTGTAATAAAAGAAACAATATTAGCAGTGCGCTCTTTAGCAGACGGCACATTAAACACGAGAGTTGAAACATCAGCAAAAGGCGATATGGAAACCCTTAAAACTGGCGTCAACCAATCTATAGATCAGGTAGCAAAAGCTATTGATGCAATACAAGACATGGCGCATCATTTAAATGAGAAAGACCTAACTCACCGTATTAATATTAAGCAAGATGGTAAATTTAAAGAAATTAACGATAGCTTAAATAGCTCAATTGACTCAATCGAAGAAGCGCTAAATGCAGTTGTTACAGTTGCTAATGAGTTGAACGATGAATCAGAGCAAGTTGTTGCGAATTCTCAAAACATCTCTGAGCATATTCAAAACCAAGCCGCTAGTATCGAAGAAACTTCCAGCTCCATGGAAGAAATGACGCAAACGGTTAAAAACAATGCTGACAATAGTGATGTAGCCAAAACACTTTCTATGAATGCTAGAGATGTTACAGAGAAATCCTTAGGTGTAATGGAAAACACAATTAGCGCTATGAAAGGCATAGAAGATATGTCCCGACGTGTTCATGACATAATCAACGTAATTGATGAAATTGCCTTCCAAACAAACTTACTTGCACTTAATGCCAATGTTGAGGCTGCTCGTGCAGGTGACCACGGTAGAGGTTTCGCAGTTGTTGCAGGAGAAGTTCGCTCATTGGCTCAAAAATCAGCGGAAGCTGCCAAAGAAATCAAGGAGCTTGTAGAACAATCTGTTGAGAAAACAAGAGAAGGCTCTGATTTAGTATCTAAGACATCTGACGCACTTAATCAAATTGAAGACACCATTAAGCAAACATCTGATGTTGTCAATGAAATATCTGCTGCCTCAAATGAACAAGCGCTAGGAATTGAGCAAGTATCTAAAGCAGTAACATCTATGGACAAATCAACTCAAGAGAACTCTATAAGGGTTGAAGAGTCTCAAGATGTTGCCACATCAATGAAAGAAAAAGTAGGCTCCCTGTTAGAACAGATGCGAACATTTGAAATCGTGAACAAGACGACAGACTAAAAACATTAAACAAAAGCCTGGCAAAAGCCAGGCTTTTTTCCATTTAGGCAAGATTAAATATCACCACTGATTAATCAATCCTACAGCCCCAATAAAAATCACATAAATCAATAAATACCGGATAAATAATGAAAATTAAAAACATTGCACTAGCTATAACTATGGCTCTATCTTCAGTTCCTGCCATAGCAGCTGACTTTACTACCAGCGGGTTCTTCAATGGTGTTATAACTAGCGATAGTGATGGAGATATAGATTTCGACAACAAAACCAAAGCAGGCATACAATTCGACGCTAAAATTTCTGACAGCATCTTTGGCACGCTACAAGCTGTAACGGAAGTGAATGAATGGAATGAAAATGTAGGAAGAGAAATCGTAGTAGAGTATGGGTTTTTAGGCTATCAAATAAACCAACAACTCACTGCACGAGTAGGCCGATTAAAAGTCCCTGTTTTCATGAATTCAGAATACCTAAATGTAGGTGCCGTTGTTCCCTGGATTGAAGCACCATACAGTGTTTACCATCAACTTCCAGCAAATTCATATGACGGAGCTGATATTTCGTTCTCCCACAGCGTGGGTGAAGTAGATTATACAGTTCAAGCATTTATGGGCAAAGCTGAAAGGGAAGTTAATGCAGGGGGTCTGGACACTGTAGCCAATTTTAAGAAAATGATGGGTAGCAATTTAACATTTAATTATGCAGATTTTCAGTTTAGATTTGCTTACGCACAAGCCGATACTTCTTTTATGATTGAATCCACGACTAAGATGGGCATGCAACAAGGCGTAGCTCAACTTAACGCAGGCGCTCAACAATACATGGCAGGAGCAACAGCCCTGGCAAGCATCGACCCAACTCAATCAGCAGCATTGCATCAACAAGCAATTGCATTAATGACTCAAGCTGGCTCAATCCAGTTTGTTTTAGATGAAATGCCTAAAGAAGAGACAATTTCTTTTTACAATATTGGCATTAGCGGGTATTTAACTGACAATATCTCAGTTGTTAGTGAGATCGCATATATAGACTCTTCACATAAAATTGAAGGTGATGATGTAGGCTTTTATTTAGGAGCCATGTATGAATTCGGAAATGGTTTTAAAATAATGGAAACCTATTCATGGAGATCCGAAAAAACCCTTAATGATACCAATGAAGAAATAACGACTGAGTTCATTACCACTTTGAGCTACAATATTTCTGAAGCATGGACTGTAAAAGGCGAAATCAGTATAGCCGAAGCCGAATTAACGGTTGGCAGTACAGCCATTACTGAAGACAAAAATCGTTACGGACTGAGCATTAATTACATTTTTTAATGAAACTTCTGTAAAATCAAGAATACAAAGAAAAAGAGAGAAGAAAGTTCTTCTCTCTTTTTCTTTTTTGAAATACACTATGAGATTAATCAAACACACATCCGGTTGATCTTAAATGAATTTAGTTCCACAAGAACTAGTGCAATTAGCCCTTAATGGCTATTTAGTAATATGTGCTAATAATCGTCAGTTTCTTGAGTTAAAGAAAGACATTGAACCACACTTAGAGTCTAGACCAGATTTTTACCCAAAGATTGCCACATTAAAATCATGGGCTAAATACCAGTTTGAATTAAACTACCCTGATTTTAAAATAATAACCGATTTCCAATCCACAGTTCTTTTTGAAAAAATAATATCATCGCACCCTCAAGGTGAGGATATATCAAACATTCCATCTGCCGCTGTGTTAGCAACATCCGCCTTAAACACTGTATCTTCTTATAATATTCCTGAAGATGAACTTACATCTGAGACGTTTGAGTCCGAATTGTTTTCCGTCTGGCTTAAAACTTTTCAGGAACATTGCGTTAAGCGGAAACTCGTGCCAGAAGTAAAAGCCACTCCTATGGTGAGTGACCTATTTTCTAATGATGATTTCCATGTCTCTAAAAGGGTCTGCTTCTATGGTTTTCTGAAAACCACCCCAATTGAAAATATACTAATAGATAAATTAAAAGATCACGCCGGAACCTTTTCTGAAATCAATGAATTAAGCTTAAGTGTTTCAAAACCTCTGAATTTAAAATGTAACGCGATATCTGATGAAATAACTCAATGCGTAGCATTTGTAAAAGAACTTCAAGACCGCAATGAAGATATTACAATCTGTATCACTAGCCCAATACTATCTGAAATACAAGATGAGCTCTCTTACGCTATTTTAAGGCAGTTTTCGTCCTTAACAAAGCAACTAGATGAAACATGCCATTCAAGCCTAGGAGAACCTCTATTTGACACTCCTGAAATACAAAGCCTGCTCTTTATCAATGAACTATATGAAAAAAAAACATTAACCCCATTTGAATATGACTACATAAAAGCTTCTGATGCGATATCAAGCGAGTTTTTAAATAAAATTGAAAGCAACGAATGTAACGACGCAAATGAATTCATTGAAGACTACACAAAGATAAACACCTTCTTTGCACACAGTGAAAAAATACAAAAGTTGATAGAGCATATTGACTGGTGTGGCAACAGCGAACCGAGACATGAACAGATTAAAGCAAAGCTAACAGAGGTCATAGAACTATTATCAACGTGTGATATTACCAACCAAACAATCTCTCATTCAAATTACCTCTTTAAATTAACAGAAATATTACAAACTACTCCTTTCAAACTAAATAACACAAAGCACCACAATATTCATATTTTAGGAATATACGAAACGATAGGATTGAACTTTGACCACGTGTGGGTTATTGGCGCTAATGCGGATTACTGGCCGAATAAAATTAAGGCGAACAAGTTGATTGCGCAATCAGTATCAGAAAGATATGAAGTGGTTTTAAAAGATAAGAAAGAAACACAGTTATTTGAGGATATCACCAATAGATTAATTGCGAGTTGCTATGAGTTATATTTTTCATATTCATCATATCAAGGTGAAAAAGAACTACTGCCTCCTTCTTTTTTCAAATCATCGACAGAACTCCATGTTAATAAAAATGAAATCTTTTTCTTACCGAACACTAAGATTAGCAGTGAAAATGTAGACGACTCATTTGGCACAACAATTGAAGATAATTCGAAATGTCCTAAAGGCACTAGATATATAGAATCACACAATAACTGCTCTTTCATGAGCCATTACACATGTAGGTTTGATTCAATAAATAAAATCGACGATGCTTCTTTTGCTGAAAACAAGGCTCATGGAGATCTCACGCACAATGTGTTAGAAATATTCTGGTCTCAGTATAAATCTACCGACAATGTTAAAAAGTTAGCTCCTCAAGAACTACAGAATGAAATTCTAAGAGTGATAGATAAAACAATTTCAGAGTACGAAGGTCACGCGTCACTCCCCTCGTGGTTTTTTGAAAACGAGAAGTGGCGATTAAAACAAATGATCTCAGACTTTATTTCCCTTGAAATGAAAAGAAACTTTGTGGTTGAAGATGTTGAAAAAAAGGTCTATTTAACCGTAGAGAATTTAAAATTCACGCTGTTTATTGACCGGATTGAAATTGAAACTGTATTCGGAAAAGACAAAGAACTTAAACTAAGACTAGTATCAGATCATAAAACAGGTAAAGAAACCCCTTCTGATTGGTTTAAAATACCATGCCCAAAACCACAACTCCCCATATACTCCACGATAGAAAATGTTGATGGGGCTGTGTTTAATATAATCCGTGACGATGACATTTCTTACAAAGGATTTGTACGAGATGGATTAGGAAAGTCTTTTAAAATAACAACCCCTAGAATAGGAAACACAACCTGGGAGCAACAAAAAAACATTTGGTCGGAATCAATCAAGAAATCTGTAAGTAGTTTAAAAAGCGGGTTCTCAGTACCTTCACCATTAAAACCAACAACGTGTACATTTTGCTCATTACAAAGGGTTTGTAGAATCAATGAAAATACCTAAAGATATAAAAGCAAGACAAGAGTCTGTAAATCCAAAAAAATCATTCCTTATGCTTGCTGGTGCTGGCGGCGGGAAGACAGAACAAATGTCACGGCGTATTTTAAAGTTAATGCCTCTCAGACTAAACCCTGAAAGTATATTGTGCATAACGTTCACAAAAAAGGCCGCTTCAGAGATGAGAGGCCGTGTGATTAAATATCTTAAGCTAGGATTGATAGACACTCCCCCCAAAGAGAAGCACCTTGAGGAAACATGGCTACTCGCTAAAGAAGCAATGAAACACAGCGACCTGATGGGATGGGATATTATTAATAACCCTGGCAGACTTCAATTAATGACAATTGACAGCTTCTGCCTACAGTTAATAAACAATCATCCAGTAGCCAACAAGTATGGGTCAACAATTTTGCCAATTGAAGATAGTCGCCCCCTATACACGAAAGCAGCAACAAACTTCATTAATACAAGTTCAAATGAAAACTCAATGATCAGAAATGAGTTTGTTTCGTATTGCGGCAATTCTACAGAACGAGCTATTACATATTTAACCGAACTTATGGGAAACAGAGACCAATGGTTACCCATTATTACAAATGGCGATCTAAAAACAAACTTAGAAAGCAATTTTGCTGCACTTTTAGAAGTTGAAGTTGAGCGGTTCTTTGATGTAATCGATCACGAATCCTACCTCGGCATATGTTCAACGCTAGATCTAATGCGGTCTAACTTGCAAGGGGACTATCCAGACAAACACCACGACATTCACGAGTCGCACCACGGTAGTTTCACGGAAGAAGAACATACTACCGTCATTAAATTATTTTGTAACATTATAATGACTAGCGATAAAAAACAGTATAAAACGAGCTTTGATAAGCGAACAGGGCTTACTGCTAAGAACAAACCTGAAAAAGAAGTGTTGAAAAACATTATAGCTGAACTTGCACCTCACTTTAAATTAGTCAAAAGATTAGCAAACCTTCCCTCCCCAACATTAAGCCAAGATGATGTCGATGCCCTAGAGTTAATCAAACACTCATTAATACATACATACGCTGAATTAAAAGTTATCTTCAAATACCTAAACAGCATGGATTTTATTGAAATAACAAGATGTGCCCTGGATATTACAAACCAAGAGACATTTAATGAGGCCTTGTTGCATGTAGATAATAAATACACAGATCTCTTAATAGATGAATTTCAAGATACTTCAACCGCCCACCATTTGCTAATTGAAAACCTTGTTAACAGTTGGGAACAAACAGACGGTAGAACGCTATTCCTAGTAGGAGATCCAAAACAAAGTCTGTACTTATTTCGTTCAGCTGCCCTAGGACTTTTCATAAACGTTAAAAATAACGGGGTTGCTAATATCCCGATGAAGAACCTTGAACTCACCGTCAACTTTAGATCGAATAAAGATATTGTGGACTGGGTAAACGAAGTCTTCAGTCAATCATTACCAAAAACAGATGACTCTAATATGGGCGCTGCGTCTTATTCTATCTCAGAGCCTTTTTCAGATAAAGAATTACCAGACTCGATAAATTTCATCACAGAGCCATCCTTTGATAATGCCCAAGAGAACGGAGAAAGAGAGGCCGTGCTAGTGGCCGACGAAGTCGATAAACTATTAAAAACCGTTTCATGTGAAACGAATGCAATCTTAATTCGTTCCAGAAGTTATTTAAAATATATAGATAAAGAGCTTAAAGAGCGAGGCATAAACTATAAAGGAATTGATCTTGTTAAACTCTCTGAACGCCAACCTATTATTGACTTAATCAATCTAACAAAGATTGTGTTATACCCTCAAGATACCATTTCACTACTAGGCCTACTCCGAGCTCCTTTTGTTGGGGTGCTACAAACAGATATATTTAAAATATTACAAATAGTCGAAGACAACCATAAAGCATTCGAACAATCAAAAAACAACCCTTGTTTAGATGCTGATTTTGTAGAAATTACCGATGTAAACGCAATAGAATTGAGTTGCCCTGATTATGATTTTCCTGATCATGAATCTTATGAAATAGACTTTGATGACAATACACCTCCAGAAATCAACGTCAATGACATAGGGCATCTCGAAGCAACTTACACTGAAGTCGACATTAATGATGATGAGTTAAAAGATGTCATTCAAGACGATACAATAGAAGACCTAAGCCTAGCTGGTGTCTTAAAAAACATTAACGACTTTGAAGAAATATCGTCAGATGCTAAAACTAGAATAACGACGTTCATTAAAAAGCTTGACGTTCATAGGAAACATTATTTAAAAATAAAATTCCGCTACATCGTAGAAGAACTATGGAGAGAAACAAATGCCGATAGTTTTACCGGAGATCTACAAGATGTGGACATTGAAAGCTACTTTAAACTATTGGAAAGCGTGGAGACCCACAAGACGATTAAGAACTGGGACGATTTTGAAACCGCATTAGATAAACTATATGTCCAACCGCACCCTGATGCAGATCCAAGAGTTCAAGTGATGACTATACATAAGTCAAAAGGATTAGAAATGGATAATATATTCATTCCTGGGATGCACAAACCAAGCAACAATGTTGGCAATACACTTATTTCTTGGGTCGAACTAGAAATGGGTGGCTCACCCTCTTTCCTGATGGCCTGCAAACCAAAACATGGAAGAGATAAATCTAGTCACCTTCAGTATATAAAAGGTATTTGCAGAGAAAAAGAAGTGTTAGAAATGGCTCGCTTACTATATGTAGGTGTCACCCGCGCCATAAAGCGCATATATCTTTTTAGTATGTTGAACCTTTCCAGTGATGGAGAAACTTTTTTAAAACCGCCAGAAACATCCCTGATGGGATTTATTTTTGATGCCGTAAAACATAAATTACGATTAGATCATATAGATGAGAATGAGAGTGATGAGGCATGTATTGAATACGTAGATGATAAAACCATCGACTTAGCAAGCGATATAATTGATAATGATGAAGATACGCCAATTGAATATAACTTACAAAGGTATACATTGAATGAGTCTTGAATTTAAAAATCTTAGGAATGCGCTAAAAGGTAAGCAACCTAACCAAGAAGAGATAAAAAAACTGTATGCTGAAATGTCTGATGAATATAGAAGATACGTTAAACAAGAAGACTTTTTAAATTACTTGTCTTCTGGAGATCTTTTTACCTTTCTTTGGCACGACTATGAAGCATGGGGGGCTAATACCAAGTTCGACCAAGCGAGTCAGTTTGCATCCGTCAGAACAGACCGAAACCTCAACGTGGTTGACATTCCTCTCGATATTTATTGCAAGCCGAGCCCTCACCGCCTACCACATCCTATAGCGGTGCAAATCACACACATTTCTCCGTTAAAATGCCTAAAAATCGGCTTGCCTGAGTATGAGTTTTTTAACAATATAAGGAATGAAATGCTTGTGCCCCTGACCAATACCAATGCATATAATGGTATTGGCTATGACAGAGAAATGACTAGGTTCTCTTTTTATAGGAATCTCTTCTCAGCTTACGAACATGAACACGCAAATGGTAACTCTGTCTGGGATATTATGATGGTTGGAGCAATGTGCAGAGCATTAAGACCAGAAGGTATTGTTTGGCCTAAGAATGCAGAAGGAAGACTATCTATCCGCCTTGAAGACCTAGCATCAGCTAACGGCGTTGTTCAGGAGAACGCACACAATGCAGTGGACGATGTATTCGCCCTCATTGATTGGGCTAAAATTTTAAAAGCTGCGCAACCACAATTATGGGACTATTTATTTAACAATAAACACAAGAGAGATTTAAAAGCGAACATTGATTTTAAGAGAAAAATCTACATGCACACAAATATGGCGTTTGGATTGGACAACCTCTACACATCTCCAATATTGCCATTATTTCCAATGAAGAATGAACCTGATTCTGTTATAGCTTTAAATCTTAGAGAAGATTATGAGTGGTTGAAATCATTAACTAAAGAAGAAATAAAAGAACGCCTATATATGAAAAAGGCAGAATTGGAAGACAAAGGCTTAACTCGACCTCCCTTTATTAAAATAAAGTACGCCAAATGTCCGGCAATAGCACCTTTCTCTGTTTTAAGAGAAGAAGATGCAACCAGACTTCATATTGATATTGAAAAAGTTAAACAAAGAGCTGTTGCCGCAGCATTTGATGATAAATTGCTTAGCCTTATTTCTGATGTATACGCAACCCCAATGGAATTCACAAATCCTACTGACGCTGAACAACAACTTTATGGATTTAATTTTTTTAATAAATCAGATAATTTTAAAATAAAAGAACTTCATACTAACGGGATAAAACACGCTCTACAGAATATGAATGATTGGAATGACCCAAGAATTATTAAGCTTTTAAAAAGAGTTATTGCTAAAAACTACCCTGAACAGTTAACCGATAGTGATACCGTAGCGTGGAAGAAGTTTTGCCTTGAGTCTATTTCAACAGAAAGTGAAAACAATGAAATTACAATCTCAAACTATTTAGCAAAAACTAATGAGTTCATCACAGACCCAGAACTTAAAAAAGAATACATTTCCTACGTAGAAAAATTAATTCAAGATCTAAAAACATAGTAGGATTTGTGTTTTAAAAACGGGGGAATTTAAAAATTCCTTCGTACCTCTTTAACAAAAACATCCTCCACGCAAATACACCCGCAATAAAAGACAAGAAATACCAATCATTTAAATACTCTAACCGCACACTTATAAACACAAAGATCGTCACTGACAATGGCATAGCGACGAGACTCCTAAAATTTAAAAACAAATACTTTTCACTAAAACTATAAAAATCCTTTGATGCAATAAACAAAATCGAAACAAACAAAGCAAAGGATAATGATGTAACGATTTTAATGAAAGCCAATAATTCTGATTCCACGGGGCTATGTCCTCTATAAATAGTTTAAGTTAATTTAGGATTTTAGCATGATGATGTTCAAAGGTGGTGGAATGTTTGGCATTCTAGCACTAGTTTTCTTTACATGGGTTTTTATAGCTAGCGCGGATCAAGAAAGGCTTGAAAGAGGTTGTAGACCTGTTCAATGGCTAGGAAGCTTTGTTGAATCAATAACTGATCTCACAGTACCAAAATACTCCCCCACAGTAGATGGATGGATTGATAGCGCAGAATATGGGTGCCAATATATGGTATGGCGATTATTCTACGAAGACGCATGGGTATTAGATCAAACAAAGAAAGCGCAAGAAAAAGAAATTATTGATGCAACCCCAAAAGGGGATAAGAAACATCATGATTAAAGTATTACTATTGTTAATGTTTTCACTTCCCGTGTTTGCGAGCAACTACCTAGTAGAGATCGCTGATTTTAGTTGCAAATACTGCAAGGAAGCAGAGCACTACACAAGTAAACTTAAATATGAACTTGCGAAAAACAACGATCACTTTATATTTGCTCCTCTTAATTTTCAAGAGGATGCCACTAAAGTAGAGGAGTTGTTTTATTACACAGTAAAATCAAATCCTTCTCTCGAAAAATTCAGCAGGAAAGCCTTATTTGATCTTAAACAAAAACATCGATTAAAAATGAACACCATCCCTGAATTGATGGATTGGCTAGAGATTTATTATCAAAGAAGCAACGTAGATTTTAATAAAGTCGATGAGCTTTTTAATGAAAGAAATAAGGATTTTGCAAACATAAAATCTTATATAAAAGCCGAGAGGCTTTCAAAGTTATATAAAGTTGAATCAACACCAACTTTTATCTACATCTCCTCTGAAGGAGAAGGAACACCCATATTTAAACCAGAAGGAATGTCGATCAAAGACTATGTTGATCATGCATTAGACACATATAAAAGGATTTCAAAAAATGAAGATTAAGTTAGTTTCATTGGCAGTAGTATCAGCCATTTTAACAGGTTGTGCATCGGTACACACTGAAACACTATCAGATGAAGTAGAATATAAAATCCTTCAATCTAAAAAAAGAGACTACCCATCTCATATTAGAAATGGGGTTGTTGTAAACACCACTAATACTTGGTACATCGGCGAAGGAAAATCTTTCAGTGAAATAAGCCAAAAAATAAAAAAACCAGTTATTAGAACAGACTGGAACCTTCCTGAAAGTCATATTTTAAAATACAAAGAAGATGACACTAAAAATATAAATATTAACGTCGCTATTTTTAAAAACAAACCTACAGAATCCGTGGAAGGAGCAGTTGCAGAAGCAGTTGCAGAAGCAGTTGCAGAAGCTATCTCACAACTAAGCAAAGCAGATCAGAATCAGATCTCTTATTCGCAATCAATGCCAGAAACGCATAATCAAAAATTTCAATTTCTAGCAAGTTCAAATAAATTAACCCCTGAAAGCAATGAAAGGTTAGTACATTTTTCCCCGAAATTGCTCGTATATAAAAGCATCGAAATAACGGGGTATTTTTCAGGCAAAGGCACAGTAAAAGATGCATGGTCTGAAGCAGGAGTCATTCGTGACGAATTATTGAGAGCTGGAGCTAAACCTAATCACATTAAAGTTAAGGTGATCAAAGGTGAAGTTCAAACAGTAGCATTAACCGCTTCTGAAAAGCTCGACGTAACCACCGTATCCTTCGAAGCTATAGGACAATCTAAAATCCTAAAGGATGATAGTTTAAAAGAATTACTTTCTAATATCTCACCAGAAAAGATTCAGTGGGTAAGATTGATGGCAGGTTCTAATGTAGACCAACCGATTAAAAAAGCTTTGGCAATAAAGGCCAAATTAAGAAATTACGGTGTAGCTGAAAGTAAGATCACTATCTTACACAGACAAACCAACACTAAAAACATTCAATCATTAATATATATTAATAAGTAAGGAAATAAATATGTCAGAATATGTATATGTTCTCGAAGTAAAAAAACCAAAGAAAGAAGGCGGCTCTACAATTTTACGCGTTCAAAATGGCCCGAAGCGTGAAGACCAAAACCGCGAGATCGAATTTGTAAATCAACTACTCGTTCGCTGCCCTAAACATCTAAAATTAGAAGGCATTGAACCAGGCGCATACGCGAACATTGTTTACCGCGCACAAGGTGTTGCAACACGAAAAGGAGAAGGTAAAACTTATTATTCTCCAGAGTTAGTTGCTAATTCCATTAAGCCTGCATCAGGTTGGCAACAAGGTGATGAAAGCGAATTGTACGACATCGTACAGTAATCAAATAAAACCAAATAAGTAAAAAAAGCGAGTCTCCTCGCTTTTTTTTATGACTATAATATATGTTAATACCAGACTGCTTACCCGATATAGCTCAATACTACAACGTCCCTCCCCTACTCGTCCAATCAATTATGATCACTGAAGGAGGTAAAGTTGGAGATAAAATTGGGCCAAATAGAAACAAAACTTTTGACCTTGGAATTATGCAGGTAAACACTGTTTGGAAAGAAGAGTTAAAGAAGTTCAAAATAGACGAACATGATCTCATCTGGGATGCATGTATTAATATCGCTGTCGGCACCTGGATATTATCTTCAAGGTATGAAGAATTCGACCATGACTGGACTACAGCAATAATGGCTTATAATGCAGGGTATAAATTGGAAAATGGCCGGAATTATGCTTTCAAAGTCCTAACTACTTGGAATAAATTACATAAACAACAAGAAAACAATCAATAAACTCCTTTTGTTTGCCCCCCCATATCTTACTTATCAATGAACACAACTTTATATTTTAAAATCTACCTGAATTGGAGTTTTAAAAATATATATCGGCATGATGCCAATTTAATTTTAAAAAGGATTTACACATGAAAAATTTCATAAAAAACAAATCAAACCAAGTTAAAGCTTTAGCACTAGTAGTTGCTACTAATGTTGTTGTCGCAACGTCTTTCACCGCTGCTGGCTCAGATGACTTCGGTCACTTTTATAACAAACTTGATCAATGGAGCTCTTCAGGTCTAGCAATCGGTTTGTCATTAGCCGCTTTGATTATCGGTGGTGGTATGGGTGTAGCTAAAGCATCTCCTATGCCAGCTCTTGGTGGTATTGGTCTAGCTGCGTTCTTCGCATTTGGCCCAGGTGTTATCAAATCATTAATCGGTGGTGGTTCTATCTTAGTATAGAACATTGCATGGCAGCAAAAAAAAGAGCTTTTAGCTCTTTTTTTTTATTCTAAATACTAAAACCCAAACCTTTCGCCACACCGATTCCTACTTATCTAAACATGCTAACCCCCCTAATCACTCTCAATAATAAAAGGATGTCTAATGAGTAATGGTGAAGAGTTTTACATCGCAAAAGGAATGGATTTACCTGTACCCATATTTTTCTTCGATCCTGTTGATTTCGTCTTAATGATCACATTCTTCGGGCTTGGAATTGTCATGCAACAACTACTAGTGGGCTTCGTACTTTCTTGGGGCGTTGTAAAGATCTCAAAACTTATGAGGAAGGGCGCAAAACGAGGCGTAATGGCGCACACACTCTGGAAACTAGGACTTATGCAAGATAAAGGCATGAAAAGATTTAACCCCCTAAAATCCGATTTTATAAACTAATACCGAGGCAGTAATAATGAGTAAGCAACCAAAGTATATCAACTTGCTTTCAAATGAATCAGCAAAATCTCAAGGATGGATGTTCGCATCATTCATATTACTAGGTTTTTGCATCTATTTAGGATTTCTTCTTAAAACCACTCTCAGCGAAATGCCAGTAAGATTAATCCCCTACGGTTTTGAAACGTCCAAAGGTGTCATAGAAACAACTAAAAACGGCTACATGAATAATGAATACATTCAAATAGTCGCTCGTGCTGATGCAAATTTGTTTTCAGAATTTACCCCTGAAAATGCTTTTAGAAAATCAAAGCAACTCGTTAACCGATTTGAACCTTCACTATACGGTGCATCGAAAGCCGACCTGCTCGACCAAGCACAAAATAATGCGGAAGAACAGATAACCCAATCCTATCGAATTGAGACCGTTAAATCTCGCGATGGTTCTGAGGCACTAATCTCAGGTTACTTAAAAAGATGGGAGGGCGCAAAACTGATTTCTGAAGGGTTTATACATTTCGCCATAACATATCGCTATATAGACGGTATTCCATATATTTATGACTACACACCATTTGAAAGAGAAAACGCAGTCATCAAAGAATTAAATGAACCTTCTCATAAGGCAGTAAAATGAAAAAATTAATTTCCACCACATTACTTTTCTTATCATTTATGACAAGTGCTGAACAAGTAGACCAAAATGTATCTGTAAGCAAGTACAATACATTTGTTTTCGATAAACCATACAAAGCATTAGTGTTTGAACCAGGATCACAAATCGATGAACCTATTCCTCTAGCAGGCAATAACGGCTTCTTACTAAGAATTAAAGCATCAGCATCCAAATCTTTTCAACTAGTTGTAGAGCTTACGAATGGCGAGACAGTACAGTTCATCCTAAAACCATCCCAATCAACCAAAGGAGAAGTTTATCGCCGTAATGGAGCTGGAATATACGCAAACCCTGAAGGCCAACGTGCCAGACCCAGCGATAATTGGACAGTAGAGACTCTCAAGTCAGCCTTCCTTCATCAAACACCTGTGGGCTTCATGGAAGAAGGAAAACCAAAGTTTTCAGAAATTGGCGATACACAATTATTGCCGATTAAAAGATATACCAACAATTTATATGAAATATTGATTTTTGAAGTTCGCTCTGACACGGCAAAAGAAATACAACCACGCGATTTCTGGCACGAAGGCGTTGAAGCCATACAACTAGAAGGCGATGTTGTTTCACCAAAACATAGACCGATCCTTTTCATCTTAAGGAGCGTTTCTAAAAATGGCTAAGGGACAAGAAAAACCTAAAAAAATAGAAGTTAAAACACCAACTACTAACGAAAAAAAATCAAAACAAAAAGTGCTGATTTTACTTGCTGGTATTTGTGTGACGATTGTTGCTGTCGGCTCTCTAACATTAGCACCTGAACAAGGCCCTGTAAAAAGAGAAAGACGTTCCGAGTTTATTGATTTAACTCCAGGGAACAACAAAGATTGGCGAACAGAAATGCAAATGCAATACAAAGCAATGGTGCGTAATTCTGAAGAGCAAACTGCAAATACTAATAGATCGCTAGGACTTGTTAGCCAAGCGTTGGAGACAATGCGCGATCAAGACACAACAATTAAATCACTTGTTACGCAAATAAAGGCTCTAGAAGAAAGAGAACCAGTAGAACGCATAATAATCAAAGATGATTCAGGCAAAAGTATTGCTGAAAATCAAGAAATCCCAGTTAAAAAACTATCGGTAGAAGATAGGATAAAAAAGCAATTAAAAGACCAAAATGATAGCTCTGATAATGCAATGAGAGGAGTAAGACAACCACTTGCAAACAGAGTGTTACCTCCTCCTCCTGGGATGCCTTATGGCAAGGCGAAAGAAACAGGCGTCAGCAACGTCGACACTCTTTCAAGGAAAACAGCGCTTGCCAAAATTGACCACAAACCAATGGTATTTGTAGCAAGAGAAGATAATTATGACGATTCACCTGCTGGGGAAAACGTTGAATCTGCTTTTGTAGAGAACGAATACGCTGGATTTATACCACCTGGTAGTTTCGCCGATATAACTCTTTTGTCAGGCTTAGATTCAGGAACTTCAGAATATACAAGAGCTAATCCGCAACCTGTGCTGATGCGCGTTCAATCTGACGCCCAATTACCTCAAGGCAATTACAACATCAAGTCATGTTTTGTACTAGGAAGCTCTTATGGTGACCTTTCATCTGAACGTGTTTTTGTACAACTTTCTCGCATTACTTGTGTAGACAAAGCAAGAGGCATGATGTTGACAGGAAGTATCCAAGGATTTGTTACAGATTCGGATTCGATGCAAGGGTTAAAAGGTAAGGTTATCAGACGCTCAGGGCAACTTATCGGAAAAAGTATGTTAGCTGGTTTTGCTAGTGGCTTAAGCCAAGTTGCAGCTACAGCAGGCACTACTCAAGTTCAAACGGTAAGCGGCGCAATTAATTCAACATTAGACACAGACCGCATCTTAGAAACAGGCGGACTACAAGGCGTAGGCACAACGATGGAGACTATCGCTAAGCAATATATGGATGAAGCGAAAAACATGTTCCCTGTAATTTCAGTTAGTGGTGGCCGAGTAGGAACAATGATCTTAACCCAAGGAACAAAACTTGAGTGGAAATCGTTCACTGGTAAATATGAAAAAGAAATTCGCCCTGCGGCGCTAGAAACGAAGTTATTTTAAGGTAATAAAAAATGAAAAATTTAAAAAAATTATCCGTTGTTGCAATAACAATAGCGATCAGCGCTTGTTCTAGCAATAACTTCAAACAAATACCATACGGATGTGATGGTGATGAAAGTGACCCATATTGCTCTTCTGTGCGCGATATTTATAAAAATGCTTCTGAGCATTCAGATAGAACTATTAATGTTCTTGAAGATGATGACGCCATAAAATCTGAAGGCGAATACAACAATATTCAATCTCAAACTGATTTACCCGAGAAAAGTGGCTCAAGTCATCTCACAGAACAAGATCAAAGGATATCAGCAAACAACCCGAACACAATAGGCTTTGGCGCTTTAGAGCAACGCCCTGTGTACACACCGGAAAAGGTTCACAGATTATATCGAGGCCCTTGGAAAGACGATTATAAGATTCTGCATTCCGGAGAACACTTGTTTTATAAAACCGATGGTTCATGGAACTTTGGAGGTATGACTAATCCAGGAAGCGCGTCAGGGCTAATAACACCTGTATATCCGGAAGACTTAGGATTCAAAA